>ERZ857982.971-NODE-971-length-32059-cov-4.702162_pt1 | contig 32059 bp, 32 predicted proteins | sample MGYA00519955_ERZ857982 | MGnify/ENA primary metagenome ERZ857982 (study PRJEB31778, sample SAMEA3449416) | human gut metagenome | biome: human gut; feature: human-associated habitat; material: faeces | place: United Kingdom | collected 2010/2012 ... | reverse complement strand
GCATGCTCATGCATTGGCAGAGATAATCGATACTTTCGAAACTCCTAAATGTCACGGCCTGCGCCTGTTTCCGCTTATAATTCCTCAGAAGCCGTTCGGCTTCGTTATTCGTGGCAGGTACTCTGGAGTTATGCAAGAACAGCAGATGATTCTGCATGTATTTCTCCATTCTCAGGAATAAATTATATCCTTCTCATAATAAATGTTTGCTGGAATATCCTCGTATTCCTTTCGGGTAATTTCCTGTATCTTCAGGTATTCTTTTTTTAAATCGGAAGATTTTTCTGTTTCTGGGGTGTATGGCACCTGGGACTTATTTCGGAAGTGGATCATTTCCTGTATCAATGAGTACATCTTTTTGTTCCAGGTTCAATCTGGTTCATTTTCGATGCTGCATTCAGGTATCTCAGCACATGTGCAAGACATTCCTGATGATCTTTCCCATAGTTGTAGAAGGTGATATCATGATCATGGACAAGGATCCCCTGATAGTCCTCAGCAACAGTTCCTTTTGTAACCTTCGCAGAAAGGAATTTCCTTGATTTGGCAAAAAAATAAGCAGCCACGCACGGTAAGGTGCATGACTGCTGTAGTTTTCAGACAAACTCAAAAGTCAAAAACAGAAATTTTCTATTCTGTATCACGGTGAATATTTTCTTACTCTTAACGGAATCCCATTCTGAGCAGCCAGGATTTTACTCTGCTCTACTTTTTCCTCGCCGATCACATCTACAACTGTGAAGCGTACATCATCAAGATACTGCTTACAGTCTCTTGCAAATTTCAGCATGGCGTCAAAGGACTTCTCGCCGTATGCTGGACGGACTACTTCATTGTAGGAAGCTGCATCCGGCATATTCAGGCTGATGGATATACTGTCTACAGCCTGACAGATTTCTTTTGCAGTAGAACGTTTGTGGATCAGATCAGATAAGCCGTTGGTATTCAGCCTGATCCGGAATGGGTATCTTTCCCTGATATATTTGCTTACTGCTATAAGGTTCTCAAGAGCCATGGTCGGTTCTCCGTATCCGCAGAAAACTACTTCATTACAGTCTGAAAAATCAAACTCATCAATGGCTTTGTAAATCTCTTCCAATGCAGGTTCATGTTCAAACCAGAGATTGGATGCCTCACCGATGGCATCCTCTGTATTTCGGATGCAGAAAGTGCATCTGCATGGACATTTATTGGTAATGTTAAAATATACCTGGTTTTTATATCTGTATATGATATCTGTTGTCATTTTATATTCTCCTCAGTGTCAAGCAGATAAAATCATCCGCTTCGCTACTTGATCCGGTTAACTTCAGTTATTTTATTTTTCCTATTATTTCGCAATATTAGTCTTAAATCCGATTTTATCAAGTGCAGTACCGATGATCACAAACATAATGGCACTTCCCCCTGACTGTACAATGCTTCCGCTGACAGAAGTAAAGAAGGATGCTGTAAATCCAAACATAATTCCTTCTGCAATATAGTATCCTGTTGCTGAGATGGCGAATGCAAGGAATAATGCAACTACATTTCTCTTTGTGACCAGCTTTGTTCCTTTAGAAGAAAACGGAAGACAGATCAGCATTTTGATAATTATAGTTGCAGGCGCCCATACAGGTGCTGTCAGAAGATCTGCCAGGCCACCTCCGATCGCTCCTGCCGCACATGCGTAAGGTAATGGCAGAAATGCTGCTGCCAGATAGATCATAGTGTCACCCAGATGTACATATCCTCCGTTCACCCCTACCGGAATGTGGAAGATATAAGCTGTCATTAAAGTAGTCAGTGCTGCCATTACCGCTGTGGCTGTGATCCTTTTCACTGTATCGGCTGTTTTGATGTTTTCTTTTGCTGTTAATTCAGACATAATATGATCCCTCCTGTTATATATTTTACTTAACTATCCAGCATTTGGTATCTATGATTTCCTGTTTTATATCTGTGTCAGTATCCCCAGATATTTTTCAAAGCAGACTCCGTCATTTCTGTCAGTTCCTTCTTCCACTGCATCGTGAATAGCTCCGCTCAGAAATTCAACAGCCTTCTCCACACATGCTTTCATGGGGATTCCTCTCACCATCCCTGCGCTCAGGACAGATGCCAGAAGATCTCCTGTTCCGGAATAACTGCCGCCCTCTTTTACAGAAAAACACCAGTCTGCTTTTTCTTTCTCCAGAACCAGATTTCCCATTCGTGCTCTGCCGTCACTGCCGGACACCTCTACTCCTGTGATCACAACTGATTCCAGCCCAAAACGCAGAGTCAGATCTCTTCCAGATTTTTCAATTTTCTTAAGCAACTGTGTTTCTTCCATATCAGAAAGTGCTTTCATTCTTTCTTTCATCCCCTCTTCTCCATACAGAAGAAGAAGTGCCTCTGTCAGGTTCGGCGTAATCACTGTAGCTTCTCTGACCAGAGTCCGCATTTTTTCACAGAGAGTCTCTGAATAGGTTTTGTATGTTTCCCCTCTGTCTCCCATAACCGGATCAACCAGGATATGTGTTCCCTCTGTACAGAACATATCTACAAATTTCAGGATCAGATCCACCTGTCTGGCATCTCCCAGAAATCCTGTATAAACACCATCCGGTGTAAATCCCGTTTTTTTCCACTCGTCCATGATCAGCTCCATCCGGTCTGTATAATCATCCCAGAAATAAGATCCATATCCTGTCTGATTACTCAATATTGCGGTGGGCAGCGGACAAGCTTGGACTCCCATGGCGGAAATTACAGGAATCGCTGCTGTAAGAGAGCATTTCCCCAGACCGGACAGATCATGAATTACTGCAATTTTTTTCAATTTTTTATTCCTCTTGCTTTCTTTTATGCTTTGTATTAATATAGCATCACAGTGGATATATGAATATAGCCAGATTTAATGTTTTTTTAAGGGTCAGTTTATTTTTAACCCTATAGCAATTCAAGAATGCCATCAGCATGTTTGAAGGATCGGAGTTTTACATATGGAATTGATTTTAGATAAGAATAAAAAAAAGGAGCACCTGTATCTGGAGGTGTTCCACTATTACAGGGAACTGATCATGGAGAAAAAGCTCCCGCCCGGAAGCAGGATGCCCTCCCTCCGAAAATGTTCACAGGAACTAAAGCTGAGCCGCACCACCATTGAAAATGCCTATCTGCAGCTGGCTGCGGAGGGATATATTATTTCCAAAGCCCAGAGCGGATACTATGTGACAGATATAGCTGACAGACAACACACATCTGTCAGAAAAACAGAGAAACAAACCCAGACACCCTGCAGGTTTGATTTTGCTTCTTCAGGAGTAGATCGGGAGAGTTTCCGTTTTGACCTGTGGAGACGTTATATCAAAAGCGCTCTTCGCCAGGATGAAAGATTACTGTCTTATGGAGAGCCTCAGGGTGAGGCTGACCTGAGAGATACACTTGCCGATTATGTGAGAGAACGTAGAAACGTGCTATGTAGTGGGGAGGATATTGTGATCGGTGCAGGTATTCAGAGTCTTTTGCACATCCTCTGCCCGCTCCTTGAGCAACGCCAGACTGTTTCTTTTCCAAATCCTTCCTTTGTACAGGGAAGCACTGTGTTTCATGACTATGGATTTCAGGTAGATTACAGGAATAAGGACTGTGATATTATTTATGTTTCTCCTGCACATATGACAAAATGGGGTGATATTATGCCTGTTTCCAGACGCCTGGAGCTGGTGAATTACTCTGCTGCACATGGCAGTCTGGTCATTGAGGATGATTTTGAAAATGAATTTGTGTATCTGCAGAAGCCTACCCCTTCTCTTTTTGGTCTGGCAGGCGGTCAGAATGTGGTGTATCTGGGAACCTTTTCCAGACTTCTGCTGCCCTCCATCCGTATCAGTTTTATGGTCCTGCCTCCGGAGCTGTCTGCACTGTACAGAAAAAAAGCAGACCAATATAATCAGACAGCATCAAAGGCAGAGCAGATTGCTCTGTGCCAGTTTATCCGGGATGGTCACCTGGCAGCACAGACCCGTAAGCTGAAACGTCTGTATTCTGTAAAGCTGAAAGCACTCCGCAGTGCTGTGCGGGAAGTATTTGGAAAAGATTCCCAGATCCAGACCGGAGCCGCAGGTACCAGCCTGGCCCTGACTCTGTCCACAACTCTTACCTGGCAGGAGCTTCAAAAAAAGGCACAGACCAATGGTCTGCGCCTGCAGCTTCTGAGAGAGGCTCCCGGTAAGATTACCCTGATTCTCTCCTGCTCCTCCATGCCTGTGGCAGATTTCGTTCCGGCATGCAAGCTGTTAAAGGATATCAGTCAGATACAGAATTAATTAGTATCCTCTGTTATTATCAATCATATAAAGCAATGCATTACAGATACATGCGGCAACATTACTTCCGCCCTTTCTTCCTCTGGCTACAATATAAGGTACGTCTGCCTGCATGATCAGTTCCTTGGACTGGACCACATTTACAAAGCCTACCGGCACACCGATGATCAGCTCAGGATCCAGCTTGCCATCCTCAATCAGTTCATAGAGACGTACCAGCGCAGTGGGGGCATTTCCGATGGCAAAGATCAGCTTCTTTCCCATGGCAGCAGCCTTATCCATGCTGGCTGTAGCTCTTGTGGTTCCGTTGGCTTTGGCTGTGGCAGCTACGTCCTCGTCAGAGATAAAGCAGAATACTTCTCCGCCGTAACGGGAAAGGACTCTCTTGTTGATCCCGGACTCTGCCATGTGTGTATCTGTCACAATGCAGGCACCGTCTTTGATAGCAGCAATTGCTTTCTCAACTGCATTCTCGGAGAAACAGAGATTCTCTGCATAATCAAAGTCTGCGCTTGTGTGAATACATCTCTTTACGATCAGCTCTGTTCCGGGAACCAGCTTTTTATCTCCAAGTTCCTCTGTAATGATCTCAAAGCTGCGCTTCTCTATATCCATTGGTTTTACATTTTCCAGTTCTACTTTCATTCCTTATCTCCCAAATTCCATAAATTCCCGTATACAATAGTTACATCTATCACTCATTATAGCAATCCTCTAAAATAATGTATCTTAATCCAGCCCATCAGAGTGTGAAATTCTGTGTCAGATATCTTTGCCGTGCGTCAGCACGCCTGCAGATATCTTCCTTGTCTTTCGCACTCTGCTGAACTGTCTTAAATGCATTATTTACGAGGATTGCTATAGTTTATCTGGATTTTCACCATACAGTTTCGGATCAGATTCCCTGCTCCAAAATTTCATAGATTTTCTTCATATCCAGATGCTTCCTCAGTTCTGCTGCCAGGATATCATACTGGGTTTCTTTAAATGCTGCAAAATCGATTCCTGTCATCTGAGATACATCAATTCCCTTTTTCTCACCCAGAACACGTACAACAGCCTCTGCCACATCCTCTCTGTCAAAAACTCCATGGACATAGGTTCCGCAGACATTTTTACAGTATGCACCGTCTTCCTTACACTCTCCTGACACCTGATCTTCAATGGATACACTGTGTCCGGCTTCACCTTTTAACACAGTTTCTCCCATATGGATCTCGTAACCCTCCAGTTCTGTGCCGGAAAGTGCCTGCAGTTCTCCCTCCAGTTCCAGAAATCTGCCGGAAACTCTGGTTCTGGTTTTCTTTTCTGCAAAAACAGTATCCATAGGAAGCAGTCCCATTCCCTTGATGGTTCCTCCGGCTTCCACATGATGAGGGTCACTTAAGGTCTCACCCAGCATCTGATAACCGCCACAGATTCCAAAGATGATCTTACCCTTTGCAGCTTCCTTCAAAACTGCAGCTTCCAGACCATTAGCCCGCATCCACAGCAGATCTTCCATTGTATTTTTTGTTCCTGGAAGGATGATCATATCCGGATTTTTCAGTTCACTGACATGCTGTACATATCTCAGGGAAACGCCCGGAATACTTTCCAGTGGATTAAAATCTGTGAAATTGGAGATCCTTGGCACCCGGATCACCGCAATATCAATAATATCCACTTCCTGTTTTCTGTCAAATCTTTCTGTGAGGCTGTCCTCATCCTCCACCTGAATATCCAGATACGGAGCCACTCCCACTACAGGGATATGGCTTCTCTCCTCCAGCATCTGCACTCCCGGATCAAGGATGGTCTTGTCGCCGCGGAATTTGTTGATGATCAGACCCTTTACCATCTCTCTTTCATCCTCTTCCAGAAGCTCCACTGTACCGATCAGCTGTGCAAAAACACCACCTCTGTCAATATCTCCCACCAGAAGCACCGGTGCCTTTGCCATCTTTGCCATTCCCATATTTACGATATCTTCTGTTTTCAGATTAATCTCCGCCGGGCTTCCGGCCCCCTCGATCACAATGATATCATTTTCTGATGTCAGCTTATCATAGGCTTTCATAATATCCGGCACCAGCTTTTTCTTATATTTAAAATAATCTCTGGCACTCATGGTTCCCAGGACTTCTCCGTTTACGATCACCTGGGAGCCTACATCATTGGTAGGCTTCAGAAGAATGGGGTTCATCAGCACAGAAGGCTTAATTCCGGCTGCCTCCGCCTGCATCACCTGAGCTCTGCCCATCTCCAGCCCCTCTTCTGTAATAAAAGAGTTCAGTGCCATATTCTGGGATTTAAAGGGTGCCACCCTGTATCCATCCTGTTTAAAAATCCTGCAAAGCCCTGCTGCCAGAAGGCTTTTTCCTGCATTGGACATTGTCCCCTGCACCATAATTGCTTTTGCCATTTTTTGTTTCCCCTTTTCTCCTGTATAAATACTTATGAAAGCACTTCTTCCAGTACCTCTATCAGCTTTTCATTCTGTTCATGTAGCTTCACTGCCACACGGTAATATCCTTTTTTCAGCCCCGGATAGTTACTGCAATCCCGGATCAGGATCCCCTTTGCAACACATCTTTCAAAGAGCTCCTCAGGTCCGTAAAAAAATATATAATTTGCTTCAGAAGGATATACCGTCAGCCCAAGCTGTCTCATCTTTTCCTTCATCCATGCAGATTCACGGAAAATGATCTGCCGTCCTGCTTCCACATATTCTGATTCCTTTAGTGCTGCCATTCCTGCCTGCTGTGCCATGGTAGACACATTCCAGGGCTGGGTGACTGCCTCCATCCGGTCAAGTACTTCCCCGTCCGAACAGAATCCATAGCCCAGCCGCACACCGGGGATCGCATATCTTTTGGTAAATGCCTTAAGAATAAAAAGTCCCGGATATTTTTCCAGTTTTCCCTTCAGCGTATGTTTCTCCGGATCTTTTACAAAATCCAGGAAGCACTCATCTACTACCATAAATATTCCCTGCATGGCACAGGTTTCCAGGATTTCTTCCAGAAGGTCCTGAGGTATGGTGATCCCTGTAGGATTATTGGGATTACACAGGAAAATAATATCCGGCTTTTCTCTTTTCAGAACATCCGGATAATCTTTCTGTATACAGAAATCATTTTCCTCTTTCAGATAATATCTGCTGATCTCACAGCCAACACTGACCAGTGCCTGTTCATACTCCGCAAAGGTAGGAGCAGGAAGAAGGGCCTTCTTTGGATTCAATGCCCTGCTGAGGGAAAAAATAAGGTCTGCGGCTCCATTCCCGCAGATCAGATATTCTTTTTTTGTATGTTCATAATCTGCGATTGCCTCTTTCAGAGGTCCGCATCCTACACGGGGATAATCACTCAGGTCCTCTACACTGTCTATAATCGCCTGCTTTACACTCTGCGGTGTTCCCAGCGGATTACAGTTTGCAGAGAAATCCAGACAGTGATCATATTTATAAACATCACCGCCATGTATATGTTTTGTCATCAGTTGTCTCCTGTCTTACTATACATGTTTTATATTAATAACTATTCAGCAATCCACGTTACCGGAATTATAAAAAGAAACAATATCGCACTGCACTTCCGATCAGAAGAAATATCACAGCTCCCAGGATCGCTGTTGCATAAAGCAGGCGATTGGAACGTCTGATATCCTCCACCTCCACAGGGCGGATTCCATCTCCTATGGTTGGTTTCTCATAAAGCTTTCCGAAATAGTAAGCATTGCCTGCAAGCTGTACCTCCAGCGCACCTGCCATTGCTGCCTCTGTCTGTGCAGAGTTGGGGCTGGCGTGATTTCTTCTGTCTCTGCGGTAGATCTTCGCTGCATTTTTCACATCCATTTTTACAAATGCAGAGGCTGCCACCATCAGCCATCCTGAAAGTCTGGCTGGAATATAATTGGCCACATCATCCAGCTTTGCAGCGCAACGACCAAAATACAGATATTTATCATTCTTATAACCCAGCATGGAATCCATGGTATTGATTCCTTTGTAAAGAAACATCAGCCACACTCCGCCGATTGCCATATAAAGCATCGGTGCTATGACACCGTCAGAAGCATTCTCTGCCACAGTCTCTACTGCCGCCTTTGTAACACCCTCCTCTGTCAATGACTGGGTATCACGGCCTACGATCATGGACACCGCATAGCGGGCACCCTCTGTATCCTGCTTTTCAAAAGCATGATACACCTTCATACTTTCCGTTTTTAAGGATTTTGCCGCCAGAAGCTGGTAACACATGAGGGATTCCACTATCAGTCCCGTTTTTGAGTCTGTCATAGACTTTCATACTCTCTGTTTTCAGAGATTTCGTTGCCAGAAGCTGATAACACCAGAAGGTTTCCAGTGCAAATCCCGCCCATACTGAGATTCCATAGAGAATGTGGAGGATCAGAAATGGGATTCCACCGCTTAACAGACAGACAAGGATCACTTCCACTGTACCTGCAGCCAGTTCGCCCTTATCTGTTTTCGGAAAAATCTTTCGGAGTATTTTTTCCAGAAATGCGATCAGATTTCCAATCAGACACACCGGATGATACAGCCATCTGGGATCTCCTATCATAAGATCAAGTATGAAGCCTGCTGCAAGGGCAGGCATACTGTAATATAACATATTTTTAAAACTCCTTGTTATGATATTCCAGACATTTCATGAGAAAAGCCCTGGGAATCTGGGGATTTCCATAATAATAGATATGAGGATATCCTGCCAGCAGGTTACTGCTGCTGTGCATACAGTCCCATCCTCTTTTGCTCATAGGCTTCGCTGCATGGAAATCACTTCCACAGTTCTCTGAATCAAAATAGTGGAATTCATGAGCCGGAATCTCGCCGATCTCCTCTGCACTTCTGCCGAAAACAGGTTTCCCGGCGGTTAATGTGATATATCCAAATCTGGTCAGTCTGGGAGTGCGGAAACATTTTCCGTGGATCACTCCGCAGGTTTTCCGAAACACTCCGTTCATGTCCTCCATCTGTTCATGAAGATACATAAAGCCTCCGCATTCTGCCATACATGGCATGCCCTGTTTAACTGCCTGTGCAATCTCCTCTTTCATGGATGCATTGCGTTCCAGTGCCTCTCCATTTAATTCCGGATAACCGCCATAGAGAAGAATCCCATCCAGATCTGCAGGAAGATGTTCATCATGAATTGGCGAGAAATCAACCAGCTCTGCCCCCATTTCCTGAAGGAGACGAAAATTGTCTTCATAAAAGAAACAAAAGGCTTCATCCTTTGCCACTCCGATACGCAGCTTCTGTGGCAGACAATATCCATATGTCCTGTCTTTCTGTATCAGAGATTCCGGCACCTGCAGATCCTCTGCATTTTTGGCAAGTGCAAGGATCCTGTCAATCTCCAGTGTATCTTCCAATATTCCGGCAAGCTTCTGCAAACGTTCCTTCAGATCAGAAATCTCCTCAGGAAGCACAAGACCCAGATGACGGCTCTCGATCACACAGTCCTCTACCTTTGGCACATATCCAAGAACCTCCACCTCAAGCTGTTCTTCCACCAGCTTCTTCATTCTGGGATAAAGCATGGGAGACATCTGGTTAAAGATCACGCCTTTGATATGGCTTTTCTCTTTGTACTCCATAAAACCTTTGATATAAGCTGCCAGGGAAATACTCATTCCTCTGCTGTTTACCACAAGGATGACCGGAGTATCTGTGGTATCTGCCAGGTCATAGGCGCTTGCTTTCGTGGATATTCCACCCACGCCGTCATAATAGCCCATAACACCTTCCATTACTGCAATATCACAGTCTGCTGCATTTTTTCCAAGCAGGTATCGGGTTGTCTCAGCATCTGTAAAAAAGGTATCCAGATTACGGGATTTCGTCCCGATGACTCTGGAATGAAACATGGGATCTATATAATCCGGTCCGCATTTAAAAGATGCCACTTTCATTTTTCGATTGACCAGTGCCTGCAGAAGTCCGCAGGTGATCAGAGTTTTTCCGCTGCCGCTGGCTCCTGCCGCAAGAAGTATTCTTGGAATATCCATCCCTGTTCTCCTCTGTTTCTGTCCTATATTTTTTCAACAATTTCAGGGCATTCCAATCTATTAACTGTTAATCTGTATTTCCTTAACTGTTAATTTGTAATCCCTGATATCTGCATCATTTGTTATTTTCCGGGATTCTGAAGTGTAATAATATAAATGGGATTCTCGCCCATCATCATATGATAACGTCCAATTGCCTTTGAACGTGCCGCACTTAGCTGTACGATCTCATTCTCTTCAAATCCAAACTCTTTCGCTGTTTCCAATGCTTCAGACACAGTTTCAAGAGTGATACAGTTAATCACGATCCGGACCTGAGGGTTCTTTTCAAGCAACAGCTTCACGATCTCTTTCAGATTTCCTGACGAGCCTCCGATAAAAGCATGGGTTGGTGCCGGAAGATCTTTCAGAGCCTCCGGTGCAAGTCCTTCCACAATCTCCAGATTATCCGCTGCAAATTTCACCTTATTCCGGTGGATCAGTTCAACTGCTTCTTCCTTTTTCTCGATTGCCCAGACCTGTCCCTGATGAGCACGAAGTGCCATCTCTATTGACAGTGAGCCTGTTCCTGCGCCCACATCATAGCAGACGGAATCAGCGATCAGACGCAGTTTGGAAAGGGATACCGTACGCACCTCTTCCTTTGTCATAGGCGCTTTGCCTCTGATAAATTCTTCATCTCTGATCCCATGCGTCTCCAGACGTGTTCCTGCATTTTCATTTACTGCACAGATGACAGACAAAGGATCACCCTTATATTCTGTCAGTTCGCTGGCAGGCTTTGCAAAAATCTTCTCATTTTCATAGGACAGATTTTCTCCCACATAAAGAAGCACATCACCCATCCCGTATTTTACCAGTTTCTCAGCCAGAACTGCTACACCGTCTGAAGTTCCGAGTATGGAAAAAACTTTCTCTGTATAACAGATATGTGAGATAAGATTACAGCCTCTTCCATGTGCACTGACAATTTTGGCATCATCCCAGGACAATCCTATTTGGGACATAAAATATACAACTGAAGAAATCCCGCACTGAATCTCTATCTCTGTATTATTTTGTGCTGAACTATCCCGTTCTTCCTCACTCTTCTCTGATCCGTTCTTTCTCTGTACTCTCAGATCCGCACTGTCCTGACACAATACTTCCAGAAGCTTTCTGGCTCCGCTGTAGAAGCCCACATCTCCGGAAAGGACGATCACAATATTGTCATACTCCGGATGTGCATCAATGTAATCCCTGATCTCCTGGCTTCTGTATTCCACAAACACATCCTGTCCCGTACGTTTCACAGAATCCACCATCCTCCTGGCACCGATCAGAAGATCCGCCTGCTCCAGGCTGTTCTTACCCTGGACAGTGAGAAGTTTTTGACTTCCCATTCCAATTCCCAGCAATGTAATATGCGGTCTGTGGGCTAAACCGAAATGCCCTGTAAGAAATCTCTTACATTCTCTCACAGACATGCCTTCCTCCTTCAGAGGACGCCCGATGATCACAGGAACTGCATCACATTCCAGGGCAGCATCGATCTTATCCTGAAATCCCCCTGCTTTTCCTGTATCCTTTGTGACCAGATATCTGCAGTCATACTGTCTGAGCATTGCAGCATTCAACTCTCTGGAAAAAGGCCCCTGCATTCCTATCAGATGTTTTCCCTCAAATCCCAGCTCTGCACAGGCTTTCATCACATTGGGCAGAGAAAGGACTCTTGCATAAAGACGGTTCTGATAATCCTTCATGCCTGTAAAGCCGACCAGCTCCTTGCTTCCTGTTGTCAGCAGTACATTTCCCCGGGTCTGATCCAGATAATCTGCAGCAGCCTGAACACTGTCCACATATACTGCTCTGTCCTCATGTTCTCCTGCTTCTCTCAGCACCCTGTAATATGCTGTCTGCGTATTTTCACAGGCTGTCCTGATATTTACAGTCACCTCAGCAGCATAAGGATGGGTAGCATCCAGCACCATTTCCGGTTTCTCCTGTAAAAAGACCTCTTCCATGTCCGCTGCATCCAGTCTTCCGGTCTGAACAGTGAGAAATTCATTTTCTGTAAGAGATTTGCTGCCATATTCTGTGGCAACAAATCCCTTTGTCTCTATCTTATGATCTGCCAGAAACCGGCAGATCTCGTATCCTTCTGTTGTTCCCGCAAAAACAAGAACTTTATACATTCCTATATCCCCTCGGTGTTACCATCTTATTGTTGATTTCCTTTGTCTGAGAATTACCGATAAATACTGTAGTAAACATATCCACCTGTGTATCTCTCAGTTCTTTTAATGTCATTACATGAGCTTCCTCGCCGTCTCTTGCGATATTGGAAACTGTTCCGCAGATGGTATCCGGTGATTTGTATTTCATCATCAGATCACAGGCTTTCTGCAGGTAATCATGACGTTTTTTACTTGACGGATTGTAAAGGCATACAACAAAATCTGCCTGGGCTGCTGCCAGAAGTCTTGCCTCTATCTTTTCCCATGGTGTGAGAAGGTCACTTAAGCTGATCAGACAGAAGTCATGGATCAGAGGTGCACCCAGAACAGCAGCTCCGCCTGTTGCAGCTGTCACACCCGGAATGATCTCCAGTTCTGTTTCCGGATAATTGACACCAACCTCATACATCAGACCTGCCATACCGTAAACTCCGGCATCACCGCTGCAGATCATGGAAACAGTCTTGCCTTTTTTTGCCTCTTCAAAGGCAAGGACACAGCGGTCCACTTCCTTTTTCATTGGTGTAGTCATAAATTCTTTTCCCGGAAAATATTCCTTCACCAGGTCTACATATACGGTATATCCGATGATCGCATCACTTTCATTCATGGCGCGGATCGCTTTTCCTGTCATCTGGTCATAAGCTCCCGGTCCGATTCCGATTACATATATTTTACTCAAAATGTATCCTCCATTCCCTGGCAGCCACTGCTGTGGTCACACCATTTTCTCCTGTTTTTCTCTGCAGCAGCCTGCCATTTCCACTGGCAAGGACTGCACTTCTCTCACAGACATTGTCCACACCTGTGATCTTTTTTACAAAAGGTGAGGGAGTAAATTCTCCAGGCACCTGTTTTAATTCTTCTTCTGTATAAGTCACAAAAGGAATCTGCCAGTCCTGTGACAATGACAGGATTCCCTTTTCTTCTTTCTTCAGATCAATGCTTGCGATCTGCTCAAATGCTTCTTTATGAAATCCGGATCTGTCCAGCACCTTCTGCGCTGCCTCTGCGATTCCACGGGCATCCTTGTCTTTCCTGCAGCCCATACCCAGAGTCAGACATTTCGGAACTACCTGTGTGGTAGAAATAAAAGGATTACAGGAAGTATGTACAGTAACCGCAACTCCGCAGTCTATATTCGTACAGTCTGTCCCTGTTCCATTAAAATCAGAGCTTTTCTGTGTTTCCTCTTCTGATCTGTCATCCGTACTGTTGACAGGATTCCCATATTCGTCACACCGGGCCAGCCCCTCCGGCAGTTCGCCGTCCGTCGGAAACTCACTGTAAAATCCAACTTTCTTTCCTGCCAGAAGTGCAGCAGAGACTTCCTTTGCTGCTTTCATGTTAAAGATATTGCAATTATTTTTCTTTGCAAAAACATCTACTGCAAAACGGTGATGCAGGTCTGTGGCTGTTGTGACCACTGGTATTGCTTCCAGAATTTCTGCTGTTTTTAGCGCCAGTTCATTGGCACCGCCCAGATGTCCTGACAGAAGGGAAATGACAAACTTTCCACACTCATCTACGACCAGCACCGCAGGGTCTGACTTCTTTGACGCTACATAAGGCGCAATGCTGCGGACGGCAATTCCGGTGGCACCGATAAAGATCAGTGCATCTGAATCAGAAAATTTCTCTCCTGCCCATGCAGAGGTACTGATCTGAATAGAATCCGGAAGATATTTACTTTTTTTATCCAGTTCTGCTGTCATACCGGCAGCTTCCAGCCCCCGGCATAATCTCTCCCCGGTCTGCTGACCGGTAAGGCTGAAGCATATAAGTGCAACCTTCACTGTTATATTCCTTCTCTTTCTCCTGTTTACAGTAATCTCATAAACGATAGCAATTCCTTAAGGTTACCAGATTCTATGAGTGATGTGTTTTTGATTTCACAGCTTCACGAAATTCTGTGGTAAACTCCGGATCATACAGCTTGGAACGGTCATAGTGTGCTGCTGCAACTGTATCTCCGATGATCATCAGAGCTGTTTTTGTAATATTATTTTCTGCAGCCGTTTTTGCCAGTGTTCCTACTGTGCAGACGAAGGTCTTCTGTTCCGGCCAGGTTGCCTTATATACAATGGCTGCTGGTGTATCTGCTGTATAACCGCCTTCAATAAGACGTCTGCTCAGCTCTTCCAGCATTCCTGTACTTAAGAATACAACCATAGTTGCCTGATGAGCCGCAAATGACTGAATGCTTTCCTTGGACGGAACAGGAGTTCTGCCTTCCATTCGTGTAATGATCACACTCTGGGAAATATCCGGCAGAGTATATTCCAGATTCAGGGCACTTGCAGCACCGCAGAATGCACTGACACCCGGACAGTAATCATAAGCGATATTTTTCTCATCCAGAATATCCATCTGTTCACGGATTGCACCGTAAATACATGGATCTCCGGTATGAAGGCGGACAGTTGTCTTTCCCTCTGCTTCCGCCTTCTCGATCACATGGATCACTTCCTCCAGTGTCATTTTTGCACTGTTGTAGATGGTGCAGATGTCCTTTGTGTATTCCAGAAGCTTTGGATTTACCAGTGATCCTGCATAGATCACCACATCAGCTTCCTCCAGATACTGTTTTCCTCTTACTGTGATAAGATCCGGTGCTCCCGGACCTGCTCCTACGAAATGTACCATAATCTATCATTCTCCTTATTATAAATTTATTCCAACTGTTCAATACTTTCACAGTTGTGAGTCAAAATCCATTCAAGCGGATATTCGCAATCCGCTTCGCTACTTGCTCATAACCGAATAACTGCTCCGCAGTTTATCAGAAGGAGCTTGCACTCCTCCTGATACAAGCAAGTCCCCACCCACTGCTTATTGCTTTTCGCAATTGAAGCAGGGGACTTACTTGATTCGGTTAAAATCGCCTTTGCGATAGGATCTTTACTGTGCCTCATCATTCTGTGCATTAATCAGCTTTATCAGCTTCTCTGCATCTGCAGTCTGCCCCAGATACCCATAAATATTATTAAAAATCACTGCCCCCAGAAGGATCTGCTCATAAGATCTGTGATTTAAATAAAACTGGATCCTGTCCAGGATCTCTTTCATGGTCTTCTGAAGTATCTGATATTTTTCCAGAATATCTATTGCTTCATCTGTAGTAGATGCATTCAGGATTTCCTTTGCACACTCCAACGATGCTCCTGCCCGGATCGCATTGGATGCCAGCACTTCCATCCTGGCATCTGCACTGTGGGAATGGGTATTCATGATCCCTGCTGCAACTTTTACAAACTTTCCAATATGGGCGATGAAAAGGATTCCCTTAACTCCCATATCAATTGCCATGTCAATGGTCTCACCTACATAATTGCTGCATTTGATATTTTTTTCATAAGGGAGATCCATATGCTCCCGCAGATAATCTGCCCCGTAATTTCCCGGTGTTACCAGAAGATATTCTTCTCCCTGAGAAAAATGCTGCTTCATCTCTACATTGATACTCTGTACAAGAGCAGCTTCGCTCATAGGTTCTACAATCCCGGAAGTTCCCAGAATGGAGATTCCTCCCACAATTCCCAGACGTGGATTAAAGGTTTTCTTTGCAATTTCCACACCTTCAGGAACGGAAATGATGATTTTCAGACCACCCTCATAATCATATTTCTCAGCAATTTCTGTGGCTTCACGCAAAATCATGGCCTTTGGCACAGGATTAATAGCTGCTTCCCCGATTTTCTGGGAAAGTCCGGCTTTTGTTACCCTTCCCACGCCAACGCCTCCGTCAAGGATAATTCCCGGTTCTTTTGTCTTCTGCACTGTGGCATAGACCAGAATTCCATTGGTAGTATCCGGATCATCTCCTGCATCCTTCTGAATTGCACAGGTCACTCTATCCTCTTCAATTCGGACATCTTTCAGTTCCAGTGTAAGCAGGATTCCCTTAGGAGTCATCAAGGTGACAGCCTTCTGCATGACACCACCCAGCAGGATCTCTGCAGCACCCTTACATGCAGCTGCTGCGCAGGAGCCTGTTGTATAGCCAAACCTCATTTTTTTATTGCCACGTATCACGTAGTAATCTTCCAGTCCGTTTTTCATGACGCCTCCTTTGCTGCATTGTTGTCACATTCTGTCTGCAGATTACTCCACAGCATTGCTATACATAAAAAGGAGGGATTTCTGTGTGCAACAAAATCCCTCCTGAAAGTTCTTTTCCCGAAATATCCTCTGGTTGCCGCAGATCATATTTCCTCTCTACAATGAAAAGCAGACAGTATCTGGCTGTTACAGTAACGGACTTGCGCAGGAATTTCACCTGACTTCCTGTAATGCTTTTCCAGAATTATTTCCGAGAATCATTATATAATTTTGAGCAGTAAAAGTCAACGCATTTCATGGCTATACCACCTTGTTATACTACCTTATGCTTCAGCCATTTCCTACTGTGGAAGCGAAGAGAAAATACGATTCCCCGCACTGTCCAGTCAGTAAACATTCCAATCCATACAGCCATTGGGCCGAAGCCTCTGAAACGGATCAGATATACACAAAGACAAAAACGGAATGTCCACATAGTGATACAGGATGTGATCATAGAAAATTTTACATCTCCGGCTGCTCTGAGGCCATAGGCAGGGATAAATGCCAGAGTCCATACAATAGGTTTGACAACCGTTATCCAGGATATCATATGGAAACACATTCTTGCACTTTCCGGTTCCATACCACCCAGCTTTGTGACCGGAATGGTTAAGGCAAACACCAAAAGACAGCTTGCAACAACAATGATTTCTGCAAGAACACTTAATTTCTTAATATAGTAAACTGCCTCATCCTTTCTGCCCGCTCCCAGACACTGTCCTACTACTGTCATCAGACCGATTCCTACACCGATAGCTGCAATACCGTTAAGGTTCTCAAGAATATTTGTCATTGCCTGAGCTGCAATAGCTACCGTCCCCAGTGTAGATACGGAAGACTGTATTGCCAGCTTTCCAAGCTGAAACATGCTGTTCTCTATGCCGGACGGGATTCCCAGAGCCAGAACTCTTCTGATCATTTTTCCATCCGGACGGATCTGTCTGTAATTTCTGACTACAATAGGCTGTCTGTCCATACGAAGCTGCCAGAGTACCACTACAGCACAGAAGACTCTGGATGCAAGAGTTGCGATGGCAGCTCCTGCCACTCCCATATTGAATCCCCAGATCAGCGCCGCATTTCCGCCGATATTGATCACATTTGAAATAACCGATACTGTCATTGGTCCTCTGGTATTTCCCTGGGACCGGAATATGGATGCTCCCGCATCATAAAGTGCTATAAATGGGAAGGATAATGCCGTATAGAAGAAATACACCTGAGAGGCAGTCATAACATCTGATTCTACTTTTCCGAATATCAGTTTTAACAGCGGCACACGAAACAGCAGGCACAGAGCAGTCACTGCTACGGATATGGCAGTAATGATAAATAATACCTGTCTTGCTGATTTATTTGCCATTTCATGATTTTTCTGACCTATGTACTGTGAACAGAGGATTGCACCGCCTGCTGCCAGCGCTGAGAACGCCTGGATCACCAATACATTGATGGAATCCACCAGAGATACCGCGGATATTGCAGCAGAGCCTACATTGCTGACCATCATGGTATCCACAGTTCCCATCAGGGAATTCAGTACCTGTTCAAAAATAACCGGTATCAACAGGGTTCGGAGCATTTTGTTTGTAAAAATATGTTGCTGTTCTTTCATTTTTTCCACCTGAATCTATTTTCTTTTTTTGATTATACGCTTAATTTTCTGTGATGCAATAGAATAAAATGTATTTTTTAACGTTTTCAGGGTTACTGTTCACCCGTCACTATTCCGCGAGGTGTTTTGGCATGAATATGCCAAAATCCCGAGACATACAAGCCAAAATTCCATTGCCGCAGGCAATCTGGAATGAATTTTGGCTACATTACTGTGAACAAAGTGAACAGTAATTTTTCAGGAAATCTGATAATTGTTCTTGTTATGTTCTTCAAAATCTGATACAGTAAATCTGTTAAAAATAAGGCAGGGCATATCAGCCCGCAATTCTTAAATCTTATACAAATCAAGAAAGCAGACAGATCATATGCAAAGAATCCTTAAATATATTATCTCCGAAAATACAACTCCGGTCACGATTCTGGACTTTTTAAAAAAAGAGGGGTTTTCCCGCCACATATTAAGCTCAATGAAGAACACTCCCAACACCATCATTCTCAATGGTGAACGTGGTTTCGGACGATCAGTGCTTAAACCGCAGGATCATCTGATCATCACTGTTCCTGAAACCGAATCAGGAGAAAACATTATCCGTACAAAGATGGATTTGAATATCATTTATGAAGATGAGGATATCCTTGTGATAAACAAGCCTGCAGATATGCCTGTACACCCTTCTGCGGGAAATTATGAAAATACTCTGGCAAATGGAATCGCCTGGTATTTTGCAGAAAAAGGAGAGGATTTTGTTTACCGCTGTATCAACCGGCTGGACCGGGATACCACCGGTGCTCTGATCCTTGCCAAAAATCCTCTCAGCGCAGCGATTCTGTCAGTTCAGATGAAAAAGCGTCAGATTCTCAGGACTTATCTCGCACTTGTAGACGGGCTTCTTCCTGACTCCGGAACGATCAACGCTCCTATCGCACGAATGGAAGGCTCTGTGATCACCAGGGAAGTAAATTTCGAAACCGGGGAGTCTGCAATAACTCATTATGAACGGCTGGCGGCAGGAAAAGAATATTCTCTGGCCGAACTTCATCTGGAAACAGGACGCACACACCAGATCCGTGTGCATATGAAATATATCGGGCATCCTCTGCCCGGAGATTATTTATACAATCCTGATTACCGTCGGATAAACCGCCAGCCCCTCCATTCTTATCAGCTGGAGTTTACTCATCCGACAACCGGAAAGGTCATGCTTTTTACTGCTCCGCTTCCCATTGATTTCATTTCTGCCTTTTATAGCAATCCTCTAAAATAATGTATTTATAGCAATTCCATAAATTACTGCAAACAAAACAGTTCATCAGCTTTTTGTCTGATGAACTGTTTTGATATGAATGCATATACATTCTTACTTATTTTTCTCATAAATGATCAGAAGACCTCTCAGAAGAAGTTCCTCATCCAGAATGATTTCTCTTTTACAATGGGGAACGATTTTCTTTGCCAGACCACCGGTTGCCACTACAGTTGCCTTCTCCCCCAGTTCCTCTTCGATCCTGTCAATGATTCCATCCAGAGCTGCTGCATTGCTGTAAAGAACCCCGCTCTTCATACATTCGATCGTGTTTTTCCCAATCACATGTCTTGGCGCATCAATACTGATTCCGCTGAGCTGGGAAGCCCTCGCAGTAAGTGCATCCAGGGAAACCCCTACACCCGGAAGAATCATTCCGCCTACATACTGCTTCTTACTGTTGACAACAGACGCTGTGGTTGCAGTTCCCATATCAATAAGGATTAACGGCACCGGATAACCGGAAATTCCTGCCACTGCATCAGCAACCTGATCTGCACCAAGCTGTCCCGGATTATCCATCATAATATTCAGTCCTGTCTTTACACCAGGTCCGAGAACAATTGCATTTTTCTTAAGAATTTTCTCTGCCGCAAGTTTCACAATATTTGTGATCTGCGGCACTACAGAAGAAATAATACAGCCCTCAATCTCTGTTTTTTTTATATGATAGATATCAAGAACATTCTTTAAATCCACCGCATATTCCAGTTCCGTCTTTGTACGGTTAGTAGAAAGGCGTTCTATAAAATATGTTTTCCGGTCATCAATACATCCAACTACAATGTTGGTGTTTCCAACGTCAATTGCTAAAATCATAATTATTTATCTCCAATTTCTTAATCGTCCTGTTCCCTTAACAGACAGAATCCTGCATCAGCGAAAGGATTTTATCCAGGATCCTAAAAGCTGCGTCTTCTTTACTCATAAGCGGAAGAGAGATTTCCTCATCCTGTGTGATCAATGTCAGTACATTGGTATCTCCCTGAAATCCCGCGCCCTCCACTTTCACATTGTTGGCAGCCACCATATCCAGATTTTTCTTTGCCAGCTTGGCTCTGGAATTGTCGATCACATTCTGTGTCTCCATGGAAAATCCGCAGAGAAACTGTCCATGCCGTTTGTGTTCCCCAAGAAACTTCAGGATATCATCTGTTCTTTCCAGTTCTATGGACATCTGTCCGTCACTTTTCTTAACTTTTTCTTCACTGATCCTGGCAGGACGGTAATCTGCCACAGCAGCAGCTTTAATAATGATGTCCTGTTCGTTGCTGACAGAAGTTACAGCTTCATACATGTCTCTTGCAGTCACAACAGGTATCAGATTTACAAACATGGGAGGTTCAATTGAAGTACGTCCGCTGACCAGCGTGACATCTGCACCTCGAAGCATGGCAGCTTTCGCAATAGCATAACCCATTTTTCCTGAAGAATGATTTGTAAGATAACGAACAGGATCGACAGATTCCTGTGTAGGACCTGCAGTTACAAGGATTTTCTTTCCTTTCAGATCTTTCTCACAGGCAGCTTCGCGCTCAATATAGGCAAGTAATGTCTCAGGTTCCGGCATTTTTCCCGCTCCTGTGTCACCACATGCCAGATATCCGCACGCCGGAGCGATCACTTCATATCCGTAATGCTCCAGAATCTTTAAATTATCCTGCACTACAGGATTCTTAAACATATTGGTATTCATGGCCGGGGAAATGAATTTCTTACATTTGCATGCCATGATCGTAGTAGTAAGCATATCATCTGCGATCCCATGTGCCAGTTTTCCGATCACATTGGCACTTGCCGGTGCGATCATCACTACATCTGCTTTCTTTGCAATCGATACATGCTCTACCTGAAACTGAAAATTCCGGTCAAAGGTATCCACCAGACATTTATTTCCTGTGAGAGTTTCAAAAGTGATCGGATTGATAAAATTCGTAGCGTTCTCTGTCATCAGCACATGAACATCTGCATAGCGTTTCTTCAGCGTGCTTGCCAGATATGCAATCTTATACGCCGCAATGCTGCCTGTCACTCCCAGTAATACTGTTTTTCCTTCCAGTGTCATTTTCCTTTACCTCTTTCTCCGAACCATATTATTTCTGGCTGTTTCTACGTCTTTATACTTACATGTCAAAATCTATCATAATTCATCTTTGATAACAGGATTCTGACTTTTACAATTCTATTTATTATAGACTAATTATTATCAAAAATGCAATAAGTGATTTGTTTTATTTGCGAAACAATCAGAACGTTACTGTTCACAGTAACGTAGCCAAAATTCATTCCAGATTGCCTACGGCAATGGAATTTTGGCTTGTATGTCTCGGGATTTTGGCATATTCATGCCAAAACACCTCGCGGGATAGTGGTATGTGAACAGTAACATCAGGACAATAGGATATTGCAGGTGAACCTCAGCAAGATTACACTTAACCGTTGTTTATAAAGATTTCCTGCATTATAATAATAATCAGTCAGATATCCATAATTTGCGCTGGACTCTACCTGACTTAACTGACAGACCGGATTACTATAATATACTGATATCAACATATAAATCCGGTGTATGACTTTGTGGAGGAATATATGAAGAATTATCAGATCACGCAATGGTGCGCAGCTTTTATCAGACAGCAGGTACAGGAAGGAGACTTCTGTATTGATGCTACAATGGGAAACGGAAATGATACGCTTCTGCTTTCGCAGCTATGCGGAGAATCAGGAAAGGTTCTTGCCTTTGATATTCAGGAGCAGGCACTGACTGCAACCCAAAAGAGACTGAACGCCGGACATGTTCCGGAAAATTACCGACTGCTTCTGGAATCTCACGCAAATATGGCAGAATATGCCACACCAGACAGTGTAAGCTGCATTGTATTTAATTTTGGTTATCTTCCCGGTGGAGATCATTCACTTGCAACCAGAGGTGAAACCAGCATTCAGGCATTGACCCAGGCTTTAACCCTTCTGAAAAAAGGCGGAATGATTTCTCTTTGCATCTACAGTGGCGGCGATTCCGGATTTGAAGAGCGGGATCAGATCCTTGACTGGCTGAAAAACCTTGATCCCCATCAATATCTGGTAATCAAAAGCGAATATTATAATCGCCCCAACAACCCACCGATACCAGTGCTGATAATTAAAAATTAACTGTATCTGTTCCAAAAAGCAGCAGAAAAGATTTTTCATATCTCTCCTGCTGCTTCTTGTTATGCCTTTTCTTCAATTTTTGTTTGTTCTCCGGGCACTTATACTTCGATTTCTGTTTTACTTAATCTGTAATGGTAATCTTCTCAATAACCGGCTGCTGATCTGACGGGATTGTTCCATTGTCGTCTGTCGGTTTTGCATCCTCGCAGATCTTATCAACAATATCCATACCTTCTGTTACATGGCCAAATCCTGCATAATCTCCGTCCAGGAATGTACTGTCTGCCTGAACAATAAAGAACTGCGAGCTTGCGCTGTCCGGATCACTGGCTCTTGCCATGGAAATAGTCCCTCTTGTGTGGGAAATATCATTGTCTACTCCATTGTTGCTGAACTCACCCTTAATATTCTCTTTTGATCCACCTGTTCCGTCTCCGTTGGGATCACCACCCTGGATCATGAATCCATCCATGATACGGTGGAATGTCAGTCCGTCATAAAAACCTTCCTGTGCGAGTTTCACGAAATTTGTCACTGTGATCGGTGCTGTATCTGCATCCAGTTCCACATCAATCGTACCGTAATCCTTTACTTCAATCTCTGCGTGATGAATTCCTGTCAGTTCTTTGGAAGTATCCAGAAGCACACTGGTTGTACTGCTGTCTGAAGAATCTTTATTTTCAGAATCTGTATCAGCAGAATCACTCTTTTCATCAGAACCATCAGAAAATCCTGCTTTTTCTGCCTCTTCTTCACTTGCTACATTATCACTGTCAGAAGAAGCAGCTTTTGTCTCCGTCTCTTCCTGAGAAGAAGTCTCCTCTTTCGCTGTTTCCTCTGTTTTTGTACTCTCTTCTGTTTTATCACTGCTGCCACATCCTGCCAGTAAACCTGCTGACATAGCTGTAACACAAAGTGCTGCCAGTAATTTTCTTTTCATTTTCCTTTACCTCCGAAATCATTTACAACAATCTGATTATAACCTATCTCAGAAAAAAAACAACTCTTTTCACAAAATGTTCAGATTGTGAATGTTTCCTGTGTTTACTTCTTTCTGATTGCCTGTTAAAATGTATATGGCTGTTCAGTTCTGTACCTTCCCTTTTTGCAGTGAAACCGGAACAACAGACTGATGAACAGTCAGAATATATCTGCAAAAGAAAGCGAGGAATCCAAAATGGAAAAAATAACAAGTTTTACCATTGACCATATCAAATTACAGCCTGGAATTTATGTTTCACGTAAGGATCCGGTTGGCGGCAGTATGATCACTACCTTCGATATCCGTATGACTTCTCCTAACGAAGAACCTGTGATGAATACCGCTGAGCTTCACACGATCGAGCATCTGGCAGCAACATTCCTGAGAAATCATAAAGAGTTCGGCTCTAAAATGATCTACTGGGGACCGATGGGATGCCGTACAGGCAATTATCTTCTTTTAAATGGAGATTATGAGTCCAAGGATATCGTTCCGCTTATGATCGAGACTTTTGAATTTATACGTGATTTTGAAGGTGAAGTTCCGGGAGCATCTGCAAAAGACTGCGGAAATTATCTGGATATGAATCTGCCTATGGCAAAATATCTGGCAGAAAAATTTCTGGATGAGGTTCTTTATGATATCAAGCCGGACAGACTTATTTATCCACAGTAACATTCTACAGTATTACAGCAATCCTCATAAACAACACACCGAAAAAGATTTCTATCGTATTTTTCAGACAAAAAAAACAGAAGCTGACAGGTCATTATCCCCTGCAGCTTCTGCTTTTACTTATACATTTTTGTCAACATTTTTCCAAAAAAGCCTTTATTGTACCTCTCATAGAAATATATTTAAAGAGGACTGATACAAATTTTTATATCATCAGATTATTCTGCACTTTCATCATAAGACGTATCTGCTGATGTATCTGCTGCAGTCTCACCTGCGTCTGCTGCCGGAGCTGTTGTTGTCACAAAATCTCCGCTTGCATAACAGGTCTGTCCATTATAATCCACACGAATCCATCCATTCTCGCATACACCTGTACTGTTCAGCTGAGTTCCGGCTGCCACACTTGAAATCAGATCTGCATCTGAACTTGCATCAGAACGAAGATTTAATTCTGATGACGCATAATAGGTATCGGATTTCACTTCTACTTTTACACCACTGGCTGTCTGCTCTGCTGCCGGCGTTGGTGTTGCTTCCGGTGTTGGTGTTGCCTCTGAAGCCTCAGGAGTAGGTGTGACTTCCGGTGTTGGTGTTACTTTAACGATCATAACGCTGGAATCAATAGTAGGATCAAATCCGCATCCCTGAGCAGCAAATGCAAGTCCCAGTACAAGAACCAGCCAAAGTGATTTCTTCATAAGTAGTTTCCTCCTTTATCAAACACGCTCTGTCCCCTCGTGTTTTCTGTGTTCGCTTTATGTATTAATATACACGATTCTTACAGATAATTCAAGTATGCGTTTTGTCCTGCTTTGTCTGCTTTCTTCTATCTGCGCGGAATTGCTGCAGGGTTACTGTTCACTCCGTTCTCAGTAACGCTGTAGGTTCTGTGTTTATCTACAACAATTCATAAAGGACTTCCACCTCGCCGCCACAGATCATTCCCAGATTCGCACCGCCCTGGTTAGACAGATTATATTTTCTGATTTCACCATGCTGCGCTTCTGGTGCATATTTCAAAGCCTGAAATTCTACATTTCCGCCTCCGATGCTTCCATATGAATTCCCGTCTTTATCAATAAACATTTTACTTCCTGTCCCTCTTGGAGAAGAACCACTCTTGGATATGATCGTGATCATAATTCCATTTTCTTTTTTCCTGACAGCATCCTCCACAGCTCCATCAATATAAGAAACATCATACCTGTTCTTTTCCTGAACGATCTCCGCAGCAATACTTACAGCAATCTCTGCCGGCATATGTCCTCCGATCGGCAATCCAATCGGTGCATGGATACTGTTGAGCTGTTCTTCGCTGAAACCTTCTCCGAGTAATTTTTCTCTGGTCAGTTTTACCTTATTTTTACTGCCGATCATTCCCAGATAAGTATAAGGGCGTCTCAGGATCTGTCTGGCACAGGCACTGTCTCCGAGATGACCTCTTGTCACGATCACATAATAAGCATTTTCATAGGCCGGTATTTTGTCTGAAAGTTTATCATAGCTGCCTTTGATCAGCCGATCGGCATCCGGAAATCTCTCTGAAGTCACAAAATCTTCTCTGTCATCCATAACAGTCACATGAAATCCCAGCATTTTTCCGATTTTTGCAACAGGCTGCGAAACATGTCCGCCTCCAAAAATGATAAGCTGCGGATTTTTCACATAAATTTCCACAAAGAAATCTACATCTCCCATATGAACAACTTTTGTCTCCTGGCACTCCGCCAGATCAGCTTCATATTTTTTCCAGAAATCTGCTGTATTTTCATCGGATGATAAACAATGGTTTTCTTTTATCAGACATTTTTCGCCCTTATGATTCCCGTTTAAAACCATTGCTGTTTTTACTTTTCCTGTTTCTTCCAAAATTTGATAAATTTTTCTGTACATAACTCTCTCCTGTTTCGATATAAAATACCTTTTGACCATGACATCATTATATATTATAATTGACAGAAAAAGGGGGATTATTATGAAAAAAAACTTTTTTCTACACAGTCTGCCCTTCAGACTGCTTGTCGGCGTGGCTTTTGGAATCTGTATCGGACTTCTTCTTAATATAATAGATGAATCTGCCATTACGACTGCAGTACTGAATGTGGTTGTAACATCGAAGTATATTCTTGGTCAGCTGATCAGCTTTTCTGTTCCGCTGATCATCATTGGATTTATCGCACCATCTATTACCAGACTCGGAAACAATGCTTCCAGAATGTTAGGTGTTGCAGTCAGTATTGCTTATGCTTCCTCACTGGGAGCTGCTTTATTCTCTGCATTATCCGGATACCTGCTGATCCCACATTTGTCCTTCAGCTCCACTGCCAGTCATCTCAAAGCTTTGCCGGATGTAGTTTTTGAACTTTCCATTCCACAGATAATGCCTGTCATGAGTGCACTTGTACTGGCCATTATGCTGGGACTTGCATCTGCATGGACAAAAGCCAGTCTGATTTCTTCTTTTCTTGAAGAATTTCAGAAGATCATACTGGCTATTGTATCAAGAGTCATTATTCCGATTCTCCCATACTTCATCGGACTGACTTTCTGTTCACTGGCATACGAAGGAACAATCACCAGACAGCTTCCTGTATTCCTTCAGGTAATCGTCATTGTTCTGATCGGACATTTTATCTGGATAGCTCTTCTATATATACTTGCAGGAATTTATTCCAGAGAAAATCCTCTGAGAGTTGTGAAACATTATGGTCCCGCCTACCTCACAGCCATAGGTACCATGTCATCTGCTGCCACACTGCCGGTCGCCCTCCAATGCGCGCACAGGGCAAAACCTCTCCGAAAGGATCTGGTAGATTTTGGTATTCCGCTGTTTGCCAATATTCATCTCTGTGGTTCTGTCCTCACAGAAGTATTCTTCTGTATGGCAATCTCCAAAATTCTTTATGGTGCAGTTCCTGCGCCGGGGGCCATGGTTCTTTTCTGCGTCCTGCTTGGAATTTTTGCCATTGGTGCTCCGGGTGTACCGGGAGGCACTGTTATGGCATCTCTCGGTATTATCACCGGTATCCTGAAATTCGGCGATTCTGCTACAGCTCTGATGCTGACTATCTTTGCCCTTCAGGACAGTTTTGGGACAGCCTGTAACGTAACAGGCGATGGTGCCCTGACTCTGATTCTTACCGGATATGCCAGATACCACAATATCAGAGAACAGAAATTGCAATAAAAGTTCAAAATACCATCATATCTGTCTTTTTTCTCAGATATGATGGCCTTCATTTTCTTACGGACGAATCACCTTATCTGCACCTGTCATACGCTCTGCAATCGTATACATATCGGTAACTTTTCCGACCATCAGTTTCTCCATCAGTCCATAATGCTTCAGGCAGGTACCGCAGGTCAGGATTTCCACGCCCTCTTCTTCCATCTTTTTCAGATCTTCCAGACTTTCAGAGTCTTCTGTTGTAAGTTTTGCACCTCCATTATAGAAAAGGATTGTATCCGGATGTGTTTCCATCTGAGAAAGGGCATAGATAAATCCTTTGATCAAAATCTTTCCCAGTTCATCATCACCATTTCCCATAACATTTGAGGAGATTACCGCTACCGTCACTTTTTTATGCGGTGCTTCGCAGACAAATTCCTCTTCTTCCAAGGTACCACCTGTCTGTTCAGTCTTTACTGCCATCTTCACCTGATACTTTTTGTCTCCCAGTTTTTCAGATACAAACGTACAGCCTGTTTTATTTGCAAGTCTGCTCAGATTATTCACTGCGGTTTCATTATCGACCAGAATTTCAATCTCATCACCGACTGCCGCATTATCAATAACCTTCTTTGTCATCACTACCGGAATCGGGCACTGTTTTCCCATTGCATTTACTTCATGTTTCATTTTCTGTCACCTCTTGTTATTCTTTATATTCACTGCTTATTACTCTTCGCTAGAGGACTTACCTGATTACAGCAATTCCATAAAATATATATTTTACATCTGATTCTTACCGCGTTTAATATATTTTCCTGTTTTCTCCAGAATTACTTTTCCATCCTGCACCACATGAGCTCCTCTTAAATATACGCTGTCAATATCTCCATGAAGCTTAAATCCCTCATATGGATTATTATCCGTATGATACAGATGTGTCTTTGCAGAGATAACGTTTTCCTTCTCAGGATCAAATACAACAATATCTGCATCACTTCCCTCTCGTATCACGCCCTTATTGGGATACACTCCGTAAAGTTTAGCTGCATTCTCACTTAACAGACGGCACATCTGTTCCTGCGTGATCCTGCCTGTGCGTACACCGTATGTATAAAGCAGAGTTCCTCTCGTCTGTACTCCCGGCAGCCCTCCCGGAATCTTCGTGAAATCATCTTTACCAAGAGCTTTCTGCTCCATTGTAAAGCTGCACTGGTCAGTTGCAACCGTCTGGATCTGATCATTCGCCAGTGCTTTCCACAGGCAGTCCTGATCTGCTTTCTTACGGATTGGAGGTGCACACACGTATTTGGCACCTTCAAAATCTGGTTTTGAATATACACTGTCATCCAGAAGCAGATACTGCGGACAGGTTTCCGCATATACCTTTTGTCCGTTCATTCTGGCACGCATCACTTCTTCAAATGCTTTCCGGTTGGTAAGATGTACTACCATTACAGGAGCATCTGCTGCATCTGCGATCACAAGAAGGCGGTGAACTGCCTCTGCCTCCATAATATCCGGACGCACCAACGGGTGATTCTCAGGTCCCAGACGTCCCTCTTTTTTGGCTTCTGCGATCAACGCATCGATTGCCCCTGCATTCTCACAATGTACCCCTGCAAAACATCCGTATTCATTTAATTTCTTAATAATCTTATAAAGGTCACCGTCATCTACGATCATTGCCGGATAAGTCATGTAAAGCTTAAAACTGGTAATCCCTTCATTGATCATATCCTGTATTTCTCTCTGAGTTTCCTCATTCCATTCCACAATAGACATATGGAAAGAATAATCACAGGAACATTTCCCATCTGCTTTCTCATGCCACTTCTCAAGGCCTTCCCTCAGCGTATGGCCTCCTTTATCCTGAGACGCATAATCGATCACCAGAGTTGTACCTCCTGCAATGGCAGCTCTTGTTCCTGTTTCAAAATCATCTGCCGTCACTGTTCCTGCCACTTCCAGGTCAAAATGTGTATGTCCGTCTATAAATCCCGGAAAAAGCAGCTTACCGTTTACATCAACTACCTGTGCATCCTCTGCTTCCAGATTCCGGCCTACTTTTACAATCTTCTCTCCATCTATAAGAACATCTTCTATAACAGACATATCCCCCGATACTACTGTACCATTCTTCAGTAAAGTTTTCACTGTTTCTGACACCCCTTTCTTTATTATAAGTTAGGGACAAAAAGTATTTTACCCCTAACTTATCGCAATTCTCATGTTTAAAATATACCACGATTCCTATATCACTTCAATGATTTATGATTATAATCACAAATTTTTTAAGGTATTCACATTTATTTTTTTTAGGCTCTTTTTATTTCCTTTTTTTTATGATAGAATATAAAAAATGTGCAGTTTCCATGTGTCTGCACTGAACGTTTTGACGGATAAATTTATCCGCTTTACTACATGCTCATAATCGAATGACTGTTACTGCTCAGACTATAGAAGCCCCTGCCTGATTCGGTTATGATCCGTTTAAAAGTTATATTAATAGGAGGAAATCAAATGGGACGACTTACTGTGTTAAAACAAATCGCTGCTGATCTTGCTTCCCAGTTCGGACCTGACTGTGAAGTAGTAATCCATGATCTGAAAACTTCGGAGCCGGAACATTCCATCGTCTACATCGTAAATGGTCATGTTACAAACAGAGATATCGGAGACGGACCATCCAATGCTGTTTTTGATGCGATCCGCAATCAGGAAAAAGGAGCAACCCCCGAAGACCATACCGGTTATCTGATGAAAACAGCAGACGGCAAGATCCTGAAGTGCAGCACTTCCTACATTCATGATGACGATGGTACCCTTCATTATGTTTTCGGAATCAATTATGACATTACCAAGCTTACTATGATCGAATCTGCCCTTCATTCTCTTGTCACTCCGGAAAATAAGGAAGAGAAGCCCAAAGAGATCACTCATAATGTCAATGATCTTCTTGATCATCTGATCGAAGAATCTGTAGCTCTGGTAGGCAAACCTGTTCCTTTAATGAATAAGGAGGATAAGGTTACTGCTATTCAGTTCTTAAATGATGCAGGTGCTTTCCTTATTACCAAATCCGGAGATAAGGTTGCAAATTATTTCGGAATCTCCAAATATACATTGTACAGTTATATTGATGTAAATAAGTAAAAACAGGAAAGAATGATATAAAAACAGACCTGCATGGTACTTTTCCATCAGGTCTGTTTTTTTCTTTTATGCTAACAGTAATCATATGGCATGAATGGTATGGAATGACTATGACTCCATTTCATGTGCCTGTTTGTAGATTTCACAGGCAGCATAATTCACACATCTGTCATGTGCACAATCCATAAATGTGAGGGTTCTTTTATCTCCTTCCATCGTATATTCGCAGCAGACAGTCTGCCCTCCATTACATGTTCTGCAAAATCCCGAAATAAACTCTTCTTCTATCTCCATTTTATTCCTCCTCAATTTTCCTTATATCTCATTATCCTTCCGAGAAACAAAAATACAGGCAACAATATATTCGTTACTGTTCACAAATATTTTTATTTATTCGTCCGTTTTTTGTTGCATTTTACAACAAACAGATTTATAATCAGTATAACATAGAAATGTGCGGAAACACTATAACAAACATAAAATAATCGTAACTGTTCAGTACCTTCACAGTTACGAGTCAAAATCCATTAAAAATCGCCTTCGGCGATGGGATTTTGACTTGTATGTCTCGGGATTTTGGCATGTTCATGCCAAAACACCTCGCGGGATAGTAGACTGCTGAATAGTTACAAATAATCAAAAAAGAGGGAAAATGTCATGAACAGAGAACTTTATGATGAGGCAATACGCTCCAATATCCTGTCACGCAAACTGATCGAACAGTTGATGGAAAGTATGAATTACAGTAGTATCTCTTTTATCAACTGGACTGTAGAGGTACTAAAGATTATTAAAACACGTCTGGAACGCGGAGATAAAATCACAGACGAAGTATCCGGAATTACTTATGATATAAAATCTTTCCGAAATTTTGTAAGCACCAATTTTTCTTCCTATATTACAAGTCAGGTCTTTGATGCTCCTGATAAGGCAGAGAAAGTATATTTTTCTCTGGAAGCCACCGAAGACGGACATGCCTACAATATGGTTATGGCAAGTTCATCAAAGAACAAAACATATAAGTGGATTTCCAGTCTCAGCGAACGCTTTTCATTAGTGGAGATGATCGCTACCGGAATTGTATATCTTAAAGATAACAGGACAGATACATATCAGCCATTTATTTCCGGAAATGGTAAGTACTGCAGATATGACGTAGAAAAAGGACAGATTGTCGAATTATAAAATGCTGAGATTGATTTGCATCTTGTTATATTATGCATAATCTTAAGAATTGCATAATACAGAACAAACAACCATCATTGAGTCAGTACATACAAGAAAGAATCCTGCTTGCAGGATTCTCCGCCTGCGGCGGGTCGCTTCAGCGACATAATTCCTCTCCGTCGCAGTGCGATCCTGCCCGGAGG
>ERZ857982.964-NODE-964-length-32206-cov-15.149513_pt1 | contig 32206 bp, 30 predicted proteins | sample MGYA00519955_ERZ857982 | MGnify/ENA primary metagenome ERZ857982 (study PRJEB31778, sample SAMEA3449416) | human gut metagenome | biome: human gut; feature: human-associated habitat; material: faeces | place: United Kingdom | collected 2010/2012 ... | reverse complement strand
ACCTTGCCATCATTCCCGTGGCCGACTGCCAGATGAGCCAGTGGCGGCAGGTGCTTTATCACCGCAACAAGGTCATCACCCCGCAGATCCAAGGCATGCTCGACGTGATCTTAGAGGTCGCGAAAAAGCCGTTTTAAGCAGAATCTCACAAAAAAGCACAGGCGCGCTTTCGCGCGCCTGTGCTTTTTCACTTTACTGTGTTAGTACGGCGTAAAATTTGCAAAAAAAGAGTGCAAAATGCAAATCGGCGCGGTATAATAATGGGCAAATTCCGGCGTCCGCGCGCATCGCGCGCCCGCTTTGATCGGAGGGATCACGATATGAGAATTGTCGTCAAGGTCGGCACATCCACGCTGGCACACCCCACGGGGCGGCTGAACATCCAGCGCATGGAAAAGCTGTGCAAGGTTTTAAGCGACCTTAAAAATATGGGACACGAGATCATCCTCGTCTCCTCTGGCGCCATCGCCATGGGCTTTGGCAAGCTCAACCTGAGCGAACGGCCGAAAGACGTGCCGACGAAGCAGGCCTCTGCCGCTGTCGGCCAGTGCGAGTTGATGTACATTTACGACAAGCTCTTCACCGAGTATAACCACACCGTGGCACAGCTGCTCATCACCGCACCGGATATCGAAGAGGGCGGCGTGCGCAAGCAGAACTTCCACAACACGCTCGCGCGGCTTTTAGAGCTCGGCGCGCTGCCGGTCATCAACGAGAACGACACCATCTCCACCGAGGAGTTCGGCATCGGCGACAACGATACGCTCTCTGCCATCGTGGCCGTGACGATCCAGGCAGACCTCCTCATTCTGCTTTCGGACATCGACGGGCTCTTCGACGGAGACCCGCGCAAGAACCCCGACGCGAAGCTCATCGACACGGTGGAAAAGATCGACGAGCACATCATTTCGCTCGGCGGGGGCAGCGGTTCGAACCTCGGCACCGGCGGCATGGCGACCAAGCTCCGCGCCGCGCAGATGGCGACGGCAGCAGGCTGCGAAATGGTCATCGCCAACGGCCAGTCGCCCGAGGTACTCTACGATGTGGCCGCGGGCAAGCGCGTGGGCACAAGATTTTTGGCAAAGAGGGATGAAGCATGACAACGATCGAACTTCTGGAACGCACAAAAGCTGCCTGGGGCAGCATCCGCAGCGCAAGCGCCGAGGAGAAGGACCGGCTGCTGCTCGCGATGGCGGAGAGCCTTGAGGCCAACAGCGAAGATATTCTGCGCGAAAATGCCAAGGACATGGAGGCGGCGAAGGGCACGATCTCCGACGTGATGCTCGACCGTCTCGCCCTGACTGAGAGCCGCATCCACGCGATGGCCGAGGGCATCCGCGAGGCCGCGGCGCTGCCCGACCACGTGGGCCGCGCGCTCGCGCAGTTCAAGCGCCCCAATGGTATGACCATCACCAAGCGGCAGGTGCCGCTCGGTCTGGTCGCCATCATCTACGAGAGCCGCCCGAACGTCACGTCGGACGCCGCGGCGCTGTGCATCAAGAGCGGCAACGTCTGCATGCTGCGCAGCGGCAAGGAGGCGTACCGCTCTTCCCACGCCATCGTCACAGCGCTCAAGGCGGGCATCGAATCCGTCGGCGGCGATCCCGATATTGTCAACATCGTTGAGGATACAACGCATGCGAGCGCGCAGGTATTGATGACGGCGGACGGCCTTGTCGACCTGCTGATCCCACGCGGCGGCAAGGGGCTCATCCGCGCGTGCGTGGAAAATGCAAGCGTTCCCTGCATCGAGACCGGCACGGGCATCTGCCATGTGTACGTCGACAGGGACGCTGACCTCAACATGGCGGTAAAGATCATCGAAAACGCCAAGACGAGCCGCCCGTCCGTCTGCAACGCGGAGGAGGTCTGCCTTGTCCACTGCGACATTGCAAAGGAATTTCTCCCCAAGCTCAAGGCCGCGCTTGTCGACAAGCGTAGAGAAGCGGGCCTTGTCCCCGTCGAGCTGCGGCTCGACGAAGCCGCGGCGGAGATCATTCCCGGCACGGCGGCAACGGAGCTCGACTTCGACACGGAATTTCTCGATTACATTCTCGCCGTCGCGGTCGTAGATGATCTGGATGAGGCCATCGCGCATGTCCAGCACCACTCGACGCACCACAGCGATTGCATCGTGACCGACAACCAAGCCGCGGCCGACCGCTTTGTCGACGAGGTCGACAGCGCGGCGGTGTACGTCAACGTCTCCACCCGCTTCACCGACGGCGGGGAGTTCGGCCTCGGCTGCGAGATGGGCATTTCGACGCAGAAGCTCCACGCGCGCGGCCCGATGGGGCTCGACGAGCTGAGCACCTATAAATATGTCATCACCGGCAGCGGCCAGATTCGATAACAGGAAAGGCGAACACTCCGATGTACCACAACGACAAAAAGTACGCATTGACAAACTGCGTGCTTCTCGACGGCTCTGAGCACATGGAGCCGCAGACGGGCAAGGCCGTGTGCATCGCCGGAGAGAAGATCAGCGAGATCGTCGACGCACAGCATATCCCCGCGGGCTATGAGGCAGTCGACCTCGGCGGAAAATATGTGCTGCCGGGTCTCATCAACATGCACGTGCACCTGCCCGCCTCGGGCAAGCCGAAAAAGAAGGCGAGCGACCCCAAAAAGCTCGTCAAGCTCATCACCTCCTGCGCGCTGACGAACAGGATCGGTGTCAGCATGTGCGAGGGCTACGCCAAAACCGAGCTGCTCTCCGGCGTCATGACCATCCGCACAGTCGGCGGCGTCGCCGATTACGACACGAAAATTCGCGACCTCGCCGCGGCGGGCAAAATTCTTGCCCCGCGCGTGCTGGCGTCGAACATGGCTGTCTCCGTCCCCGGCGGGCACATGGCGGGTTCGCTCGCCTACGAGGCGCACTCCGCCGAAGAGGCCGCGGCGCTCGTCGAAAAGATCGCCGCCGAAAAGCCCGACCTCATCAAGCTGATGATCACCGGCGGCGTGCTGGACGCCGAAGTCGTGGGCGAGCCGGGCGTGCTGCGCATGCAGCCCGAGCTTGTCAAGGCCGCGTGCGACAAGGCACATTCGCTCGGCATGATCGTCGCGGCGCACGTTGAGAGCCCTGAGGGCGTGATGGCTGCGCTGCAAAACGGCGTCGACTCCATCGAGCATGGCGCACAGCCAAGCGATGAAATGATCGCACTCTTCAAACAGCGCAAGGCGTTCCAAATTTCGACCATTTCCCCCGCCCTGCCCTACGCGCTCTTCGACCGCAGCCTTTCGCACGCGACGTATGAGCAGCAGGAAAACGGCAAGATCGTCTTCGACGGCATCGTCGCGCTCGCAAAGGCAAACCTCGCCGCGGGCGTGCCGGTCGGTCTCGGCACGGATGTCGGCTGCCCGTACATCACACATTACGACATGTGGCGCGAGCTGCACTATTTCGTCAAATACTGCGGCGTGACGCCTGCGTTCGCGCTGTACAGCGCGACGAAACTCAATGCCCGGCTCGCGGGCATCGGTGATCTGACCGGCAGCATTGAGGCAGACAAGCAGGCCGACCTGATCGTCTGCTCCGGCAACCCTCTTCAGAATTTGAGCGCGCTGCGCGAGCTCGATATGGTCGTCAAGGGCGGCTATCGCATCGACAAGCCGCAGATCAAAAAAATGGATGAGGTCGAGCGCGAGCTCGACAAGTTCCTGTAAGCGCTATGAAATACTTGGTACTATCCGACTCGCACGGCAATGTCGACAACATGGTGCGCGCGGTAGAGCTCGTAAAGCCGCACGGCATCATCCACCTTGGCGATGGCTGGCGTGATGTCGAGGAGTTGCATCAGCTCTACCCTCGCCTGCCGCTTGAGCAGGTTCCCGGCAACTGCGACTTCGGGCGCCTTGAAGCGCTTGAGCGCGTGCTGATCTTGGATGATCACCGCGTGCTCATCGCGCACGGGCACACGTTAGGAGTGAAGACCGGACTTCTCCGCGCGCAGTACCGCGCGCTCGAGATGAACGCCGACATTCTGCTCTTCGGCCACACGCACGTGCCGCTCGTGGACGCGGCGTCGCGGCCGATGATGATGAATCCCGGCTCAATCGGCGATCCCCGCCACCCGACCTACGGCGTGCTCGAATTCAGGAACGGGCAAATTTATCCGTCGGTCTTCCGGCTGGACGCATAACAAAAAGAGATGTACCATGCGGTACATCTCTTTTCCTTTTCTCACTCGTTCCAAGCGCGCACCTGCTCGCGCAGCCAATTACACCAAGCGTCCACGCCCTCGCCGGTTTTGGCGGAGAGGGGGAATATCTTGAGCTTCGGGTTGCGCATGTGCGCGTATTCGACGACCTTTTCCATGTCAAAGTCGAAATACGGCAGCACGTCGATCTTGTTGATGATGAGTGCGTCACACACGGTGAAGATGAGCGGGTACTTGAGCGGCTTGTCGTGTCCCTCCGGCACGGAGAGGATCATCGCGTTTTTGACCGCGCCCGTGTCGAACTCCGCGGGGCAGACGAGGTTGCCGACGTTTTCGAGCACGACGAGGTCCAAGTCCTTCGTGCCGATCTCCTTGAGGCCCTGCTCCGTCATGCTTGCATCGAGGTGGCACATGCCGCCCGTGTGGAGCTGGATGGACTTCACGCCCGCGTCCGCGATAGTCTTCGCGTCCACGTCGGAGTCGATGTCCGCCTCCATCACGCCGATGCGCAGCTCATCCTTGAGCGTCTCGAGTGTGCGCAGCAGCGTCGTCGTCTTGCCGCTGCCCGGCGAGGACATCAGGTTCAGCAGAAACGTTCTGTCCTGCTTGAGCTGCACGCGCAGGCGTGCGGCCTCGCGGTCGTTGTCGGCGAAGACGCTCTCTTTCACCTCGATGATCTTATAGGGTTCTGTCATATCGCCTCGATCTCCTTTAAGTTGATCTCGCTGCCCTGCTTGAGCCACGTTTTTTCGCTGCCGCAGTGCGGGCAGGTGCGGCCAAACTGCACCGTGGGATAGTCGCGCCCGCAGCCCTCGCAGTACGTAACGGCGGGGATGGTCTCGATCTTGAGCGCGGCCTCCGGTAAAAGCTCGGTCTTCTTGACTGCCCAGTTCCAGCAGCTTTCGAGTTCGTACGGGATCGCACCGGACACTTCGCCGAGCTCGAGCGTCACGGACGCGACGTTCGTCAGGCCGTTTTCCTCTCCGATCTTTTCCACGCTCTTGATGACGTGGAAGACAATGCCCAGCTCGTGCATTACTTGCTCTTTCTCGCCGCACGTTTGATCTTGAACTCACGCTTGATCATGTACGGCAGGATGGCCTTCATCTTGTCCTCGCAGGCGTACATCTTGCTGCACTCCGGTCTCTCGCGGTGCAGGTGGATGGCGTCGAACGCGCACTTCGTCGTGCAGACGCCGCAGCCGATGCACTTGTTCGGGTCGACGATGCTCGCGCCGCAGCTAAGGCAGCGCGCGGTCTCCTTTTTGATCTGCTCTTCGGTGAACGCGATGCGCTCGTCGCTAAACGTCCTGCGCAGCGCCTCGTTATAGCCGATGCGCTGGCGCGGCGTTGTGTCGTAATTGACGGGGATCAGAGCGTTCTCCTTGTCGAGCTCAATGAACTGGCGGCGGTTGCGACCGACCGTCAACGTCGCGTGCTGGACAAAACGGTGCAGCGAGATCGCGCCCTCCTTGCCCGCGCCGATGGCGTCGATGGCAAATTTCTGACCCGTATAAGCGTCGCCGCCGACGAAGATATCCTTTTCCGCCGTCTGATACGTGACGGGGTCTGCCTTGACCGTGCCGTTGGGGTTGAACTCAACAGCGGTGCCGGTGAGCAGCTCACGCCAGTCGACCTTCTGGCCGATGCAGTAGAGAACGCTCGCGCACTCGGCCTGCTCGCTCACACTGTCGTCAAACTCAGGTGCGAAGCGGCCCTCGTCGTTCTTGACGCGCGTGCACTTGCGGAACCTGATGCCCGCGCACTTGCCGTCCTCCACAACGATCTCGGTCTGGCCCCAGCCGGCGTGGACGGTGATGCCGTCGCGCTCGCACTCGCTGCGGTCTTCCTCGCCCATCGGCATATCGTCGTAAGCCTCTAAGCAGTAGAGGTCAACGCTCTCCGCGCCGCAGCGCACCGCCGTGCGCGCAACGTCCGCGCCGATGTTGCCGCCGCCGATGACGACGACCTTACCGGAAAGCGTCTTCTTTTCATGTAGGTTGACCTGCCGCATAAAGTCGATACCCGCCATGACGCCGTCCGCGTCACCGCCGGGGATATTCAGCTTGCCGCCGGACTGGAGGCCGACGGCCACATAGAAACCCTGATAGCCCTGTTCGCGCAGCTGTGCGATGGTCACATCTTTCCCGACCTCCACGCCGCAGCGGAACTCGACACCAAGTTCACGCAGGATGTCGATCTCGGCCTCCACCACGTCTTTTTCGAGGCGGAAGCTCGGAATGCCGTTCATCAGCATGCCGCCGGGACGCGCTTCCCTTTCAAACACCGTCGGGCGGTAGCCCTTTTCAGCGAGGTAGTATGCGCACGACAGGCCCGCGGGGCCGCCGCCGATGACGGCGATCTTCTCGGAAAATTCGCCGTCGACCTTTGGGATGACCTTTTCGGGCACAAAGCGCGTTTCCGCGTTCAGGTCCTGCTGGGCGATGAAGCGCTTGACTTCGTCGATGGCGACGGCCTGATCGACCGTACCGCGCGTGCAGGCGTCCTCGCAGCGGCGGTTGCAGATGCGGCCGCAGACCGCGGGGAACGGATTTTCGCGCTTGATGAGCTGCAAGGCTTCGCGGTACTTGCCCTGCGCGGCGAGCTTCAAATAGCCCTGCACCGCGATGTGCGCTGGGCAGGCCGTCTTGCACGGCGAGGTACCGGTATCGTAGCAGTTGATGCGGTTCCTGTCGCGGTAGTCGACGCTCCACTTTTCAGGCCCCCACTTGACATCGTCGGGTAATTCCTGACGGGGATATTCGATGTAGCCGTCCTTCGTGCAGAGCTTCTGTCCCAGCTTGACCGCGCCCGCGGGGCAGTTTTCGACGCAGCGGCCGCAGGCAACACAGCTCTCGCTCTCGACGCTCGCGACATAGGCGCTGCGCGACAGGTTCGGCGTGTTGAACAGCTGCGATGTGCGCAGCGCGTTGCAGACATTGACGTTGCAGTTGCAGATGCCGAAAATTTTCTGCTCACCGTCGATATTCGTGATCTGGTGGACAAAGCCGTTGTCCTCGGCCTTTTTGAAAATTTCGAGCGCTTCGTCCTTCGTGATGTATTCGCCGCGCTGTGTTTCGACGATGTAGTCGGCCATGTCGCCCACACCGATGCACCAGCTTTCGGCGTCATCGCCGCAGCCCTCGCCGAGCTTGGCGCGGCTAGCACGGCAGGAGCACATGCTCTTGGCGTACTTGCCCTCGTACTTGCTGAGCCAGTAGGAGATGTGCTCTAAGTCAACGGACTCGTTCTCTGTCTCGATGGCCTTTTCCACGGGGATGACGTGCATGCCGATGCCCGCGCCTCCCGGCGGCACCATGGGCGTGATCTTTTCGAGCGGGAGCATCGTCATGCGCTCAAAGAACGCCGCGACCTCGGGATGCTCGTCGATCTGGCTTTTGCGCATGTTCAGAAATTCCGCGCTGCCGGGGACGAACAGCGGCAGCACCCAACGCTTTTCATGCTTGGGGTTCTTGCCGTCCAGGTTCTCCCAGTTGTACTCGATGATGCCCGTCCATGCCATCTCCGTCAGGAGCTTTTCGAGCGGCTCGCGCTCCATTTTGGTGAGCTTCATCAACTGCTCGGTCGTCTTGGGCTTGCGCACGCCCATTTTGAGCGCGACGTCGACCATCTCGTCAGTCATCACGCCGGCAAGGCCCCAGTACTCGGGGTCGTCCGCCGTGGCCTTGAGGCCGATGCGGCTTGTGATCATACTGCCGAGCTTGAGGACGTTTTCGCGCGGAGCGTCCGTGCGGGGTATTTTGAAATCCAGTTTACTCTCGTCGAGAGGGAAATTCGTGGGCTTGCTGCCGTTGATATCGCTCATGTTCCTGCTCTCCCTTTTCGCGGCGTACCGCGTGCTTGCCGCCGCGCAGCAAAAATATCGCGCGGCGATCATCACCTATCTTATCCAAGCTCTATTTTACAGGAAAATGTTGGATTTTTCCATTGACTGATTCCATAAACCGCAGTCATATCGCTCAATTCCCCGCATTTTTGCGCAGATCGGCAGAATTGCCCAAATTTACAGGTCAAGGAACCGCTGCGCAAGCGCGGGCACATTGGTGTTTTTGAGGCACACGACGTTCAGCTCGTGCACGCCTGTGAGCGGCGGGCAGGAAAAATGCCCGAACTGCGCATCATTCTTGACGACGGCCTCGTAGAGGAAGCTCACGCCGCAGCCCTCGCTCACCAGATGCCGGATGAGCTTGAAGCTGCTGATGCAGACATTCGCGCGAAACGCCTCGACCGTGTAGCCGCACTGCATGAGCTCTCGCTCTAAAATCTTTCGCGTACCGGAGCCAGGCTCGCGCAGGATGAGCCGCTCGGAAAAGAGCTCATCCATCGGCACCTCACAGCCCGAAAACGGGTGATCTTTCGCGCAGATGCCGATGTAGGGCTCATTGCGCAGCAGAAAGCTCTCGTACCGGCTCTTGTCGAAAATGCCCTCGAGCACGACGAAGTCAAGCTCACCGCCCTCGAGCTGGGCGAGCAGGTGTGCCGTATTGTCGACGGTAAAAAAGAGCTCGTTGTCCGGTTCTTTCAAAAAGCGGATGATCTGCGGCAGCAGGATATAGTCGCCGATGGACTTCGTCGCGCCGATGCGAAGGCTCGTCTTCTCCTGCCGTTTGAGCGCGCGGCGCAGCTCCTCGTCCTGATAGCGCTGGCTGATGGCGTAGATCTCAAGCGTTTCGCCCTGCGCCGTTTTTCTGAGCTTTCGGCTGTCGTAGGTAAAAAGGCGCACGCCGTACAGCGCTTCAAGCGCCTGAATTTGTTTCGTCACGGCGGGCTGCGTCAAATGCAGCTGCTCCGCTGCCTTGCGGTAGTTCATCGTGGCGCACACGGTCAAAAAGGTCTCAAGCCGCTGGTCCATGTTCTCTCTCCTTTGTCGATAACAAGTAGGAATCGACATATTCTGATTTATAATTTTATTATATCATAGGTCAGTGATATAATACAGCGGCAATATGCATTGGAGGAGAGAAAAATCACATGAAATTCATCGAAACCGTAAAGAAAATGCTGCCCGGTTGCGCCATCGCGCTCGTCATCGCCGTGGTGGCCAAGTTTTTAGAGCAGCTGGAGGAATCCGCGGGGCTGCACCTGATCGGCGCGTCCGTCATCGCGATGTTCATCGGTATGATCGTGAACCGCTTTTACGCGCCGAATGACAAGACGAAGCCCGGCATCAAATTCACCTCGAAGAAAATTCTGAAATTCGCCATCATCCTGCTCGGCGCCAGCCTGAACATCACGACCGTGCTGACGGTCGGCAAGTTCTCGCTCACCGTCATGCTCTTCACACTGGCAACGTGCTTCGGCCTCGGCTATGTGATCGGCAAGGCGCTGGGGCTTGACTGGAAGACGAGCAGCCTCATCAACGCGGGCACGGGCATCTGCGGCGGCAGCGCCATCGCCGCCATCGCGCCCGTCATCGAGGCAACGGACATGGACATCGCCTACGGCATGTCGGCAACGTTCCTCTTTGACACGATCATGGTCGTCGTGTTCCCGCTGCTCGGCCGCGCGATGAGCCTTTCCGACGCGGCGTTCGGCCTGTGGGCCGGCACGGCGGTCAACGACACCTCGAGCGTCGTCGCCACGGGCTACGCCTTCAGCGAGGCCGCAGGCGACTTTGCCACGATGGTCAAGCTGACGCGCACACTCGCCATCATCCCGACGGTGCTGGTCTTCGCCGCCATCAGCGTGCACCTCAAGAAAAAGGCCGCCGCGCAGAGCGGCGACCATGGCGTCAAGGTCAATATGAAGTCGGTGTTCCCGTGGTTCATTCTCGGCTTCCTCGCGATGTCGATCCTGTGCAGCGTCGGCGTCATCCCCGCCGGTCTCGCCGCGACGCTCAAGAGCATCAGCAAGTTTCTGATGGTCGCGGCGCTCGCCGCCATCGGCCTCAATACGAACTTCGCGGCGCTGTGCAAATCCGGCGCAAAGCCGATGCTCCACGGCTTTATCATCTCGCTGCTGGTCGTTCTTGTGGCGATTGCGGTCGAATATGTGCTCGGCATCGCGCCGAGCGGCACGCTCATTTAATCGTCCGCCGAAAGGATGAGATCGCAGCGGTTCCGCACATCGAGCGCGTCGAAATAGCGCTGCTCGAAAGGGATCCAGCGGTCGAAAAACTGCTTTGCATGCGCGGGCGCATTCCGTTTGAGGATGCGCTCGCGCTGTTTTTCTGCCGAAATCGGCAGAAAAACGGATAGATCGTAGTACGGCGCAAGGTCGGGGTGCATGGAGTACGCGCCCTCGACAATGTTGAGTGTTCCCGCCTTAATCCGCTGCGGCGGGGCGATGGTAAACGTCGCGCAGTCGAAGCGGCGGTAGTCGACGGGTCTTCCCTCGCGCAGAGGGATCAGCACCTCTTCCAAAAAGCGCTCGCGGTCGACGTTGCCGCCGAGCTGCGCGAAGCGCGCCTCCGTGCGCTGCTCGGGCCGGAGGAAAAAGTCGTCCATGTGGAAGACAGGGCAGCCGTAAACATTTTGCAGCAGCTCGCCGAGCGTCGTCTTGCCGCTGGCGCTGCCGCCCTCGATGGCGACGAGCACGCGGTCTTTTTCCGCCGTCAGGCGGTCGATGCGCGCAAACAGCGGCAGCGCGCGGGCGAAGTCGCGCCGCAGAACGCGGTACGCGGGCGCGTAATTCTGCCGAAATATCTCGGAGTGGTGCAGCGGCGGAAAGCCGTCCTTGCGCCACCTCTCAACAGCTTCCGCCGTCTCCTGCGCAGAAAACGGCAGCTCGCCCGCGTCGGCCATTGTCTGCAAGGCGGTGAGCATCGCTTCGAGCTTTTCGCGCCCGCACTCCTCGTGCCGCGCAGAGAGGGCGAAGAGCCGCGCAAACGTCTCCGCGCTCAAGCCGTCCTGCAAAATGCCGAGGTGCACACGGCAGTAGTCGCCGCCGAGCAGCTCGACGAGCTCGGAGATACGGTCACCGCTTCGCGCCGCTTCGGCGCGGATGTAGTCTGCGGCGGCGGACGGGTCGGCGATCAGATGCTCGCAGCCAAAGGCGCTCTGATAGAGCGCCTTGAAGACGTCCTGAAGCGCCAGCTCTGGATAGCGCGCGCAGTGGGCGCGCAGAAAGTCGCGAATATCGGTAAAATTCGTCATAGCGGCGTGGTTCCTTTACCAAAAAGTTTCGTTTATCATAGCGCTTTTTCGCCCCTTTCGCAAGGGGCAAGGGATTGACAGCCCTGCGCTTTTTTGATAAAATTCCCGCGTCGGCACAAGCCGACAGCGTTGGCACAAGCTGACTTTTCTTCCGCGCGTTCCCTGAAAGCAAACGAGGTATCACCAAGGTATCAATCTCCCTGCAAGGGGAATATTGATGCCTTTTCTTTGTCTTTTCAAGGGTTTTCGCGCAGAAAACAAGACGCAAGAGAGGATGAGAACACCGTGACGATCCTTGTCATCGACGGCCAGGGCGGAAAGCTCGGCAAAACTTTGGTCGAGAACATCAAAAAGTCCTTCCCGCACCTCGAGATCATGGCGGTCGGTACGAACAGCGCCGCTTCCGACGCGATGCGCCGCGCGGGCGCTGACCGCGTGGCCACAGGCGAAAACCCCGTCATCGTGGCCTGCCGCAGCGCGCAGATCATCGCCGGCCCCATCGGCATCGCGATCGCCGATGCGCTGATGGGCGAGATCTCCCCCGCCATGGCAAACGCCGTCGCGTCAAGCAATGCCTACCGTGTGCTCATCCCGATGAATCTATGCAGCACGTATGTCGCGGGCGTGGACAAAAAGTCCTCCGCCATTCTGGACGACGCCATGGCGCACATCCGTTCGCTGCTCGAAGGAATGGAGAACAAACCATGAACAACGTTGCCACTGCAACTGCCCGTACCGCTTCCCCGGTGAGAAAACTCACCTATTCCGCACTCTTCCTCGCCTTGGCGATGGTCCTGCCGTTTTTGACCGGCCAGATCCCCGAGATCGGCTCCATGCTCTGTCCCATGCACATTCCCGCGCTGCTGTGCGGCTTCATGTGCGGCTGGCCGTGGGGACTCGCGGTCGGCTTTATCTCCCCGCTGCTGCGCTCGATGATCTTCGGCATGCCGCCCGTTTGGGTCGCCATCGCCATGGCGTTTGAAATGGCGACCTACGGCGCCATCGCCGGTCTTCTGTACCGCAGGCTGCCGAAAACAGGCTGGCGCATCTATGCCTCGCTCATCTCCGCGATGGTCGCGGGCCGCCTTGTGTGGGGCCTTGTGAAGTTCCTGCTCGCGGGCCTTCAGGGCACGGAGTTCAGCCTCGCCCTCTTCCTCTCCGGCGCGGTGACGACGGCCATCCCCGGCATCATCTTGCAGCTCATCCTCATTCCCATCCTCGTGGTGGTGATGGAGCGCACAAATATGGCGCTCGACGTGTGAGCACTTGATAAAAACAGAAAAGGACTTGGACGAAAGCGTCCAAGTCCTTTTCTTTATTCCTCCGCTTTACTCAGCAGCTTCGGCGCACTCGTGTCCATCAAAAACGCCCCGAGCGGCGCGGTGATGACGATGCCGAGCACCGCGACTGACAGCACGATGCTGCCGCAGGGCAGCCCCGCCGCAAGCGGCACCGAGCCGATGGCCGCCTGCACCGTCGCCTTGGGAAGATAGGCAAACACGCAGTAAAGCCTCTCTTTCGCCGTGAGCGGCGTTCTGACAAGGCAAAGGCACACACCCACGGCGCGGAAAATGAGCGCCGAGAAGATCATGCCGACCGCCGCAAGGCCCACGCCCGCCATATAGCGGATATCGACCGCCGCTCCGACGAGGACGAACAAAATGACCTCCGCCGCCAGCCAGAGCTTGCCGAATTTTTCAGAGAGCCGCTTGGCAACGAACGGCGTGCACTTCATCTTAAGTAAGCACGCCATGCTGACGACCGCGAGCAGGCCCGGCACCGGCACGATGCCCTCGAGCCAGCCCTCCGCCGCGACGAGCAGCAGCGAGACCCCCAGCACGATGATGACCTTCATGCTGTTGCGGATGCAGTGCGCTCGGGCATAGGCAGTCTCGAAAAAGCGGCTGAGCAACCACCCGACAAGCGCACCCAGCGCAACGCCGAGCACGATCGACGCAGGGATGCTCAAAAAGTCCGCGGCGTTGGCGCTGCCGCCCTGCGCCGTGTGCAGAAACGTTGTAAACAGCACAATGACGAAGATATCGTCGCACGATGCGCCGGCCAGGATCATCTGCGGGATGCTCTTGTCCGTTCCGCGGCCGCTTTCCATCAGCTGCACCATGTGCGGCACGACGACCGCGGGCGACACCGCCGCGAGCACCGAGCCCATGACCGCCGCCTCCACGCGCGTGATGCCAAGGAAGCACGGCGCGAACATCACATAACCGATGATCTCGCACGTCGCGGGCAAACACGACATCAAGATCGCCGGACGGCCGACCTTTTTGAGGTCGCCCAAATCGAGCGACAGTCCCGCCTTGAGCAGGATAATAACGAGCGCGAGCTTGCGCAGGTCGGCTGAGATCGACAAAATCGAGCCGTCCAGCACGTTGAGCACGCACGGTCCCAGCAGGATGCCCGTCGCCAGCATGCCGATGATGCGCGGCAGCTTCAGCTTCTGACACAGCGCGGCCAGCGCAAGGCCAACCAAAAAAATGAGTGCGAGTGAAGTTAACATAAATTTCCTCCTCCGGACACAAAAAAAGCTGATGCCCCCTGTGACCGTTCAAAATCACAGAAGTCATCAGCTCAAAAAAGCGGTTTCGGCAGTGCCGTGGGAGAACCTCATTCCCGATTGCGCAGTATAGCAAAGCGCGGGCAAAAATGCAAGCCCTTTTTCAAAAATCAGCGCTCGAACGTCACCTGATAGGCCCCCAACACCTGCGTGCAGGGGATGACGGCGGCATTTTCGACCGTGAAAGCCGCCTTTTCATAGTGCGTCGTCTCCCCTTCGGGGATGGCGGGCAGCGTTTTGCCAAGGCTGACACCGTGCGCGCCGCCTGCAAAGCGCCAGGCGAATTCACAGTCGCAGAATTCCTTGTTTGCTGTGATCTTCTCCGCGGGCACGAGCGTAAACGTACCGTCTTTCAAGTAATAGCAGCCTACGTTGTCCTTTTCCGCAGGGCAGTCGCCCTCGATGCCGACGCCGGTGAACGAGATCGTCAGCTCCGGCAGCGTGAAGGTCGTCTTTTTGCCGTCCTTCGTAAAGGGAACATCGTCCCAGCGGCCGATGTTGACCCAGCCGCGATTGTCGTCTTTTTCCGCGGCAGTGTTGAACTCGAGAGCCCCCGTTTTGCCGTCGCGCACCTCCGCGTTGATGCGCAGCACCGGCCGCAGCGAGGCAAAGCCCTCCGGCAGCAGGGCGCGCAGACGGTCCTGCTCCGCGCCGTAGGCCATGACAAACTGTTTAACGGTCATTGCGCTTCCTCTGTTTCCTTTTGTGCGCGCTCCGCGTCTTGCCTCAGCAGCCGCAGATAGGCGTCGAGATAGATCTTGTGCGTCACGCTTAAAAGTGCCGAGCGCAGCAGTTCCTTTTCATCCGACTCGTCCTGTCCGACGCTTGCAAGATGGTCGCTCGCGCCGAAGACATAGCGGATGAGATTTTCAAATTCCTCGCAGAAGTAGTGATAAGCGGTCGGCAGATCGTAGGTCTCGTGCTGAATGCCGATCAGCGCGCGGATGTCGTCCATCGCGACGACGCTCTTGATGCACGAGACAAAGATGAGGTACGCAATGCTCTCCGCGCCGTAGGCCTTTTTCTCTGGCCCGGGGATGATCTTCTGCTTAACATAATTGCTGACCATCGAGGCCGTGATGGGACTGAGCCCGCATCCCGTGATGGATTGATTGACATAACGCGTCACCTGTTCGAGATACAGCCCCACGTCGGGGATCTCCCCGAGCCGCGGGATATGAAAGCTTCGGACAGACTCCGCCAGACGGCTGCGCATATTTTCGTCCATAGCTGCTCCTCCGTTCAAACTGCGTTTTCATCATCTTAAACTTTGGTGAAAAAAATGTCAATAAGTTTTCTAAAAACCGATTGACAGTTATTGAAAATCGTTGTATTGTAGTCAAAGATAATTTCACCTGACAACAGGTTTTTGAATAACCGATTATTTTTTGGAGGCTTCCCCATGATGAAACTGATCGCCGACTCCTCTGCCAACCTCACGATGCTGGAGGGCGTAACCTATCAGAGCGTACCCATGACCATCCGCGCCGGCGAGCGCGACTTCGTGGACGATGAAACGCTCGACACACACGAGCTGCTCGACTATCTCGCGGCCTACAACGGCAAATCCGGCACGGCCTGCCCCAGCCTCGACGGCTGGCTCAAGGCCTTCGAGGGCGCGGATGAGATTTTCGTCATTACCATCACAAGCAGCCTGTCCGGCACCTGTGCCTCGGCCATGGCCGCGCGCGACGTGTATCTCCAGTCGCATCCCGAGGTCAAAATTCACATCTTTGACACGCTGAGCACGGGACCGGAGATGCAGTTGCTCGCAGAGAAGCTCGCAGAGCTGCACGCCAAGGGCCTCCCCTTCGATATGATCTGCGAAAAGGCGCAGGAATATCTTGCCACCACGCACCTCTTCTTCAGTCTTAAGTCCCTGCACAATCTGGCGCAAAACGGCCGCGTCAGCAAAATCGCCGCGGGCGCCATCGGCATTCTCGGCATTCAGATCCTCGCCACCGCAAGTCTTGAGGGCACGATCCAGCCCGTTGAAAAATGCCGCGGCGAAAAAAAGACGTGCGCGGCGATGGTACAGAAGCTTCTGGAAGCTGACTACCACGGCGGCAAGGTGCGCATCCACCACGCCGAAAATCCAGAGGCGGCTGGGGCGCTCGCCGCTTCGCTGCGCGGGCACTTTCCCGAAGCAGACATTGAGATCCGTCCCTGCCGTGGTCTTTGCAGCTACTATGCCGAGCGCGGCGGCGTGATCGTCGGTTTTGAGACGATGTAAAACCGAATAGACAGCAAAAAGCAGACGGCCTGCGCGAGCCGTCTGCTTTTCTTTATCTCTGCCATTAGGCAGTTGGAGTGGTATCGGAGGTACTGTCGCCCGCTGGGGCGTTGCCGTCAGCGGGGCTTCCCTGCCCGCTGGGCGGTGTGGGGCGCTCGCCGCTGGGCATTTCGGGCACTTCCCCGTCGGGAAGCTCTGGCTTCTCGCCGTTTGGCATCTGACCGTCAAAGCCCTCGGGCAGTTCACCGTCTGGCTTCTGTCCACCGCCGGGGAAGCCGCCGCCCATGCCCATGCCGGTGGAAACCGTCCCGCTCTGCGCGGTCCCTTCAGTGGAGCTGTCGCCCGCCTTGAGGGGATACGCACTGTCCGCCACCACATTGGCAGACGAGAAGAGGATGAAGTTCGCACCGCATCTGGCTGCGCCGCTGTACACAGCATTGCCATCGGCGTCTTCAATCGTGAAATCCGCGTCCGCGGCGATCAGGCTGCTCTGCGTACTGCCCGGCATGCCGCCAAAGCCCGTTGAGCCGTAAATGACGCAGGGCTGCGCGGCCTCCAGGTTCATGCCCATGCCGCTGCTGCCGCCCGCGGCGAGCACCGTGCCGCCCGAGACGGTGATGGTGCCGTCGGCATCCAGCGGCTCGTTGTCCGCCGTGTTGGCCGTCCACACAATGACTGTACCACCAGTGATGGTCAGCTCGCCGTTGGAGTCAAAGCCGTCGCCGCCGGAGGTATAGGCGTCGATCGCACCGCCGGAGATCGTCATCGTGAAGTCGTAGTCCGTCAGGTCGGAATTTGCCGCATTCAGGCAGTCGTCCGAGGCGTTGATCGTAATATCACCGGAGCAAACGTTCAGCTCCGCGCCCTCAAGGCCCTCGCAGCAGTTCGTGATATCAATCGTGGGGCCGTCCGTGCCGTCCGCACCGATGTTCAGCACCAAATCGCAGTGAATGGTGTCGTCCGCAGCGTCGATCGTCAGCGTGCCGCTCTCAACGTTCAAAAGCTGCTCGGCGTTGATCGCGTCGTTGACGGGTGCATCGATATTCAGCGTCAAATCGCGGATCGTGAACGACGCTTCGCCGTCCTCGTCCGTCGTCGCGCCGGATTTGATACCGTTTTTGCCGTTGGCCGTGACGGTGAGCTCGCCATCGCCGCAGAGGGTGACGGTCGAGCCGTCCTTGCACTTGATGACGGCGTTTTCGGCATTTTCGTTTTCGGGGTAGTTGTCATCGTTGTTCTGTTCGGTGTCGCTCAGGGAATTTTCCGTACCGTCGGAAACAAGGATGGTCACCTCGCTCGACTTGCCGCAGGTGATGGCGGCGGTGTCCTCACTCGTGAGAGTCAGGTCGCTCAGCACCAGCGTCACGCCGGTCGTACCTTCTTTCACCTTGATGGAGCCGTCCGCGCAGCTGCCCGAGACGGTGTAGGTACCGCTGTCGGTGATGGTGAGCGCCGTGCCGTCGATCTCGTAGCCCGTGTTAGTCTCGCCCGCGGCGATCACGCCGCTGTCGGTAAAGGTAAAGGTCACATCGCTTGCCGCGTTCGCCGTACTATTATTTATCGTACCGGCGCAGGCCGTGAGCGACAGCGCCAGCGCCGACGCGCACAGGAAAGGCAGTAGTTTTTTCATCATAATATCTCCTCGATCAATGATCTTACATGGTCCTCTCAGGGCGGGCGCGAGCTTTTTCGCTCTCTGCGCCCGCTCCTTTGAGCCTGGCGACAGCATACCCGCTTTGCCTAAAAGTTACCTAAAGAAAACGAATATTTTACCTTTAGGTTACTTTTAGGTTGCGCGTTCATACTGGGGCTCACAAAGGAGGTTCAACACCATGGCGATTCAATGCTGTTTTGAACGATATGAAAAGAAATACTGCCTGACCCTTTCCCAGCAGCGCTTTTTACTGGAGCGGATGACGCCCTATATGAAAAAGGACGCGTACGGCGAGTACACCATCTGCAACATTTATTATGATACCGACGATTTCCGCCTGATCCGCGCGTCGCTCGAAAAGCCCGTCTATAAGGAAAAGCTGCGCGTGCGCAGCTACGGCGTGCCGCGGGAGAACGGCAAGGTCTTTGTCGAACTCAAGAAAAAGTTCGACGGCGTCGTCTATAAGCGCCGCATCACAACGGGCATCCAGAACGTGGAGCCGTTTCTCTCCGGCGAGCTGCCGAGTGAAAATTTCGGCCAGATCGGACGTGAGATTGGCTATTTCCAGTCGTTTTATCAAACCGTGCCCAAGGTCTTCATCGGCTACGACCGGCTTGCCTTTGCCGGCATTGACGATCCGCAGCTCCGCATCACGTTCGACACGAACTTACGGTGGCGCGACACGGATGTCGACCCCCGCCTCGGCAACCACGGTGCACCCATCGCGCTGCCCTGCGGCGATGTGCTGATGGAAGTGAAAATTCCCAGCACGTGCCCGCTGTGGCTCAGCCATCTGCTCTCCGACGCCCAGGCGTTCCCCACGTCGTTTTCCAAATACGGCGCCTGCTACCGTGACGAGTTGTCCGCAGGCGTCCACACGACCAATTTAAAGGAGGATACCTTCTGTGCTTAACTCGATCTTAGGAAGCGAATTGACGCTCGTCTCGTTTCTCATCTGTACGGCGGTGTCGCTGCTGCTCGGCGTCGGCACGGCGCTCGTTTCCATGTACCGTTCGCGTACGACGCAGAGCTTCGCTGTCACGCTCGCGATTTTACCCGCCGTGGTGCAGCTTGTCATCATGCTGGTGAACGGCAACCTCGGCGCGGGCGTCGCGGTGGCGGGCGCGTTCGGGCTCGTGCGCTTCCGCTCCGCACCGGGCACGGCGAAAGAGATCGGCGCGCTGTTCCTTGCGATGGCCATCGGCCTTGCGACCGGCATGGGCTATGTGGGACTCGCCGTCATGGCGTTTGTGATCGTCTCGGCGGCGATGCTGCTGCTCACAGCCGTCAATTTCGGCGGTGCGGAAGAGCACGAGCGTGTGCTCAAGATCACGATCCCCGAAAGTCTTGACTACGACGGATTGTTCGACGATCTCTTTGAAAAGTACGCCAAGTCCTGCGTGCTCGAGCGCGTGAAAACGAGCAACATGGGCACGCTCTACGAGCTCACCTACCGCGTCACGCTCCCTGATGACCACGCGCCCAAGGCATTTTTGGACGAACTGCGCTGCCGCAACGGCAACCTCAACATCACCTGCGGGCGCGAGGCGACGAAAGACGCGCTCTGAGGCATCTTGATTTTTGCCCGCGCGCTCTTTATACTACACGTATCACCAGAAATCAGAGGGGGAACCTTTTATGCGGCTGCTGATTGCAGAAGATGAAGTGGACCTTGCCGAGGCGCTGACAGTCTTTTTTGAAAAAAATCACCTTTCCGTCGACGCCGTGCACAACGGCTTCGACGCCTATGAATATGCCTCGTCGGGCGCGTACGACGCCGTCATTTTAGACGTGATGATGCCCAAGATGGACGGTATTCAAGTGCTCGAAAAGCTGCGGCAGGAGGGTGTGAAAACGCCCATCATGATGCTCACGGCCAAGGGCCAGAAGAGCGACCGCATCACGGGCTTCAACGCCGGCGCGGACGACTATCTTCCCAAGCCCTTCGACCCCGACGAGCTCTTGAGCCGCGTGCGCGCCATTCTGCGCCGCAGCGAGGCCTACCAGCCGACGGTGCTCGCCTACGGCGATCTGACGCTCGACCCCGACAGCGGCAATTTAAGCTGCGGCAGCGAGTCCATCCGCCTGAGCGGGCGTGAGTTCCAGATCATGGAGCTTTTCATGCGCTCACCGCGGCAGGTCTTTTCCGCCGAGCGCATCATGGAGCGCGTGTGGGGCTGGGATAATGAGGCGGAGATCAACGTCGTATGGGTGAACATCTCGAATCTTCGCAAAAAGCTCAAGTCCATCGGCTCGCACGTCACCCTGCAGGCAAACCGCGGCCTCGGCTACGCGCTGGAGGAGAGCGTATGATCAGGCGCCTGCGAAACCGCTTCATCCGCATCGCGATGCTCTCCGTCACGGCGGTGATGCTGCTGCTGACGGTCATTCTGAACGTTGCAAACTATGTTTCGACCGATTCCGACCTGAAGCAAACGCTGACGCTCATCTACGAGAACGCGGGCACCATCCCCCACTCCCGTTTCCTGCCGCCGAGCGGCTCGGACAGCGCCGATGCACCCACGCCGCCGGAAAATGACGGCAGCCTGAGCGACATCGCTCCGCCGGATGCGCAGGATGTGCAGGCCCCGCCCGATGACAAGGTCGCGCGGCGCGAGGGACCGTTTACCGCGGAAACACCGTTTTCCACGCGTTTTTTCGTCCTGCGCTACACCTCCGACGGCACGCTGACACAGGAAAATCTTGACAACATCGCCTCCGTCACGGCGGAGGACACGCAGGAATATCTCTCCGCCGCGCTTGTGCACGGCGCTGGTTACGGCTACTGCGGCAGCTACCGCTTTTTCGTCGCGCAGACGGACGACGGCGAGAACATCGCCATCTTCCTCGACTGCTATCACGAGCTGCGCGCGATGCGCGTGGTGCTCGTGTGGTCGCTGCTCGCCGATGCGGCATGCATCCTGCTCGTCTTTTTACTCGTCGTGCTGCTCTCGCGCCGAGCCATCGATCCCGTGGTGCGCAGCGCGCAGCAGCAAAAGCAATTCATCACCGACGCGAGCCACGAACTGAAAACGCCCATCACTGTCATTGCCACGAGCCTCAAGGTGCTCGAAATGGAGACCGGCAAGCAGAAGTGGATCGACAAGGCCATGGCGCAGACGGAAAAGCTCACCTCGCTCGTCAACTCGCTCGTCACGCTCTCACGCATGGACGAGGAGGATTCGCCGCTCAAGATGGAGGACTTTCCCGTGAGCGACGCTGTGCGCGAAACGGCGGAATCGTTCACCGACTTTGCCGCGTCGAAGGGGCACGAACTGCACCTTTCGATCACGGACGGCCTCACCTATCGCGGCGACGAGTACGCCGTGCGCCAGCTCGTCTCGATCCTGCTCGACAACGCGGTCAAATACGCGCTGCCGGATTCGCCCATCGAATTCTCGCTCGAAAAGGCGAAGCGCGGCGTCGTCCTCCGCTCGTCGAACGCCTGCGGGGATGTCACGCCGGAAAACGCGCAGAAGCTCTTCGACCGCTTCTACCGCGCCGACCCGTCGCGCTCGTCGGGCAGTGGCTTCGGCATCGGCCTTTCCATCGCGCGCTCGATCGCCGAGGGACACCACGGCTCCATCCGCGCCATCGTGGACGACGGGAAGATCACCTTCACCGCCGAGCTCAAATAAACGGCTTTTGGGCAAAAAACGCTTCGCAGAACTTCTGCGAAGCGTTTTCCTTATCAAAGGCTCTTCTCCCCGCCTGTGACGGTCTCGATGGCGCAGGCGATAAACTTTTTCGCTGCGGGCGAGGCCTCTTTGAGCGACGGGACGGAGATGCCGAGCGTCACGAACTGCGGCGGGTCGAACGGGACCTCCGCCACCGTACCGCTCCACTTACGCGAGATGAGCCGCTGGTTGAAGCTGACGCCAAGCCCCGCCTCGACCATGTTGTAGGTCGTGAAGCCGTCGCGCGTCGTAAAGCAGGTCTGCGGGTGCAGGTCGTGCTGCTCGAGCAGGCGGTCCTGATCGGTGTCGTGATTGGGCGAGGTGTGGATGAACGGCTCGTCCTGCAAGCGCATAAGCGGAAAGGCATCCACCTCTGCCAGCTCGTGTCCGCGCGGCAGCCACGCGACCAATTCGTCGCGAAAGACCGGCAGCCAGTCATACTTATCGCCGTGCATCTGCGCGCCGAAGCAGCAGTCGACCGAGCGCTCGTTCAGCCAGCGCGCCATCTCGAGGTTGCCGCCTTCCTGCATGCGCACGGTCACGCCCGGATAGCGGGCGCGGAACGCCGTCAGGATCTCTGGCATCCACAGGGCCGAAATGCTGTAATAGCAGCCGATCGTCAGCGAGCCCTTTGACACGCCGCCGATCTCCGCGCTGAGCTGCTCGGCGTTGTGGTGCGCGCGCACGACCTCGCGCAGCAGCGGCAGCATGAGCTTTCCGTTTTCCGTGAGCTGCACACCCTTTTTGCTGCGAAGAAACAGCGGAAAGCCGAGTTCTTCTTCCAGCGTGCCGATCATGCGCGTCACGCCCGACTGCGTGTAGCCCAAAAGCTCCGCCGTGGCCGTCAGGCTGCCGAGCTCTGCCGCGGCAAGGAATGCCTCGCATTTGACCGCTTCCATACGCCCTCCTATCCATGATTTTATATCATGTTTTTCATTTCAAATAACCGTTTGCGTCATGTTTTCTCTTATTCTACAATAACAGTCAGAAACCGTCAATTCTGTTTTTGAAACGAGGTCTTTTTTCATGGAGCATCGTCTTTCTTTTTCCTGCGACTATCTTGAGGGCGCGCATCCCGCTATCCTGCAGCGCATGTGCGAAACGAATTTTGCGCAGACCGCCGGTTACGGCACGGATGAACACTGCGAATCCGCGCGCGAGAAGATCCGCGCCGCTTGCGGCGTGCCGAACGCGGAGATTCACTTCCTTGTCGGCGGCACACAGACGAACGCGACCGTCATCGACGCGCTGCTGCGCTCTTACGAGGGTGTGATCGCCGCGGACACGGGGCACATCAGCGTGCACGAGGCCGGCGCCATCGAGTTTGGCGGGCACAAGGTGCTCACACTGCCGCAGGAGAACGGCAAGATCACCGCATCCCAAATCCGCACACTGCTTGATCAGTACGAGGACGACGCGAACCGCGACCACACGGTCATGCCCGGGATGGTCTACCTCTCCCAGCCGACGGAGTACGGCACGCTCTATTCCAAAAAGGAGTTCGCGGCCATCAGCGCGCTCTGCCGCGAAAAACGCCTGCCGCTCTATATCGACGGCGCACGCCTTGCCTACGCGCTCGCCTGTCCTGAAAACGACGTGACACTGCGCGACCTTGCCGCGCTGTGCGACATTTTCTACATCGGCGGCACGAAATGCGGCGCGCTGCTCGGCGAGGCGGTCGTCATTCCCCAGCCGGGGCTCATTCCACACTTTTTCACCATCATCAAGCAGCACGGCGCACTGCTCGCCAAGGGACGGCTGCTCGGCGTCCAGTTCGACACGCTCTTTACTGATGGGCTCTACGAGCGCATCGGCGCAGACGCCGTTCGCTACGCCGACGCTATCCGGCGCGCGATGGCGGAAAACGGCTATTTGCCCTGTTTCCCCTCCCCGACGAACCAGAGCTTCTGCATCGTCAGTGAGCAGCAGCGCAAAGAGCTCGCCGAGCGCGTGGACTTCTCCGTCTGGGAGCAATATGACGAGACGCACAGCATCATCCGCTTTGCCACAAGCTGGGCGACGCGGGAAGAGGATGTGAACGCGCTCTGTCGCATCCTGCGCGAGTGCGCCGCGCGGGAAAAGGTAGCGTCCTAAAATCAAAAAAGAGCTTTCTCCGATTTTCAGGAGAAAGCTCTTTTTATTTCATTGCGCTGCGCTCAGTTCTTTTTCATCAGCTGTTCATCCTGCTGCAAAAGCTGCTGCGTGATGATATCGAGCTGCCGGTGCTTGGCCATGCGGTCGGCGATGTTGTTCTGCACCAGCTCCGTCTCCTGATGGCCGCGGAAGGACAGCTTAAGCAAAATCGGCGTCAGGATCGTGCCGCATACGACCGTGATGACGACCGGCGTCATCATCGCGGGAGACAGCACACCCATCGAAAGGCCGCGGTTGGCGACGATCAGCGCGACTTCGCCGCGGCAGGCCATGCCCACGCCGACCTGGATGCTCTCGCGCGTGGTGAACTGGCACGCCTTGGCGCCAAGGCCGCAGCCGAGGAGCTTCGAGATGATCGAAACAAGCAGCAGCAAAATCGAGAAGACGACTATGCCGCCCGTCAGGCCCGTGATCTGCACATTGATACCGATGCTCGCGAAGAACACCGGCGTGAGCAGAAGATACCCGAGGGGGTTGTACTTCGTCTGGATGTAGGTGCCCTTGGGCGTGCACGCGACGGCAAGGCCCGCGGCGTAAGCGCCCGTGATATCAGCGACGCCGAAGAACTCCTCGGCGCAGTAGGCCATCACAAGGCACAGGACAAAGGCGAACACGGAGTTTCTGTGGCTGGCCCAACCGTGCTGACGCTTGAGCATCCAGCAGAAGATGCGGTTCGCGCCAAAGCCGACCACGAAGGCAAAGACGAAAAAGCCCACGATCTTGAGGAGCACCATGCCGATGCTCTCGTCACCGCCGGCAAGGCTGCAAACGAGCGTCAGGGCGATCAGGCCGAGCACATCGTCGATGAGCGCGGCGGCCAAAATCGTGTTGCCCACCTTGGTTTCGAGCTTTTTCATCTCCTTGAGCGTTTCGACTGTAATGCTCACGGACGTGGCCGTCAGGATGGTGCCGATGAAGATGTTTTCGATAAAGCCGGTGCTCTCGATGAGTCCCAGCTCATCCGCGCCCCATGCAAGCGCCGTGCCCATGAGAAACGGCACGACCACACCGAGGACCGCGACCATGAAGCCCGCCTTGCCGCTGTGCTTGAGCTCGTTGATGTCCGTGCCCATACCGGCGGAGAACATCAGCACGATGACACCAAGCTCGCTGAGCTGCTTGGTGAACTCCGTTTCCGAAAGAAGGCCAAGGCCCGCGGGGCTGAGGATCAGGCCCGCGATCAGCGCGCCCACGACCTGCGGCATCTGAAACTTCTGCGCAATGAGGCCCAGAATCTTCGTGCTCAGCAGAATCAGCGCAAGATCCAGCAAAAAGTGATACGACATATTGATTTCCTCCCAAACTCTCTGATCTCTATCCAAATTCTTCCGTTTCATTTCGCGAGGCTCTATTCTAACTTCTTTTTTTCTTTTTTCAACAGTCAGAATCACCAAGGAAACGGAAGAATTCCTGCACAGCTCAGGCAAAATGCAATATATCTTTCATTTTTAACGTGAAATGTTTGCTTTGATTCCGTTTCCATAGCCGTTTTCACAAAAAACAGCGTCAAATGCGGCGTTAAGAAGCCGTGAATTATGGACAGATTCATTGAATTTCTCTATGATTTACATGGATATCGTCTATATTGTCCACACATCGCGCACGCTTTGTCGCTCACGCCCACTTTGCATCTTTTCTTGCATTTTGCGCATTTTCGTCGCGCAATGCGCCGTTTCTCCCCTTGCCGCGGCGGCGCTGGCGTGGTAAAATCGGCCTTGTGACATGAACAAAGGAAAGGACGAGCCATGAATCAGAAAGAACTCAATGAACTGCGCCGGCGCTTCCGGCTCGATAAGAATAATTTCAGCCGCGTGTACGGCTGCTATGTGAACTCCAACCGTGAGATCATTGCGTGGGTCGATACCTCGATGGGCCTCATGCGGCAGGAGGAGCAGGAGATGTACCTGGGCCTTCTCAAAAAGTCCCTCTCCGGCACGCTTGGCAAGAACCTCATCGACGTGGTGTTCTCCACGCAGCAGGTTGCCGACAGCGATGAGCACCGCCTCTTGCAGACTCTTCGCCAGACGGAGCTCAAGGACCCCGCCTCGCGTGAAACGCTCTGCCGCCAAATCATCGACTGCATCGACATGGGCGAAACAAACTATCTCATCCTCCTCGCCGCCGACGCCTACGACGTGCCGCACCGCAGCAAGGATGACGAGATTCAGGCCGACGCGTCGAGTGAGGTCTTCAAGTACTTTGTCTGCTCCATCTGCCCCGTCAAGGCCCCGACGCTCGAACTGCGCTACGACCTTGACCAGAGCGAGTTTCACTCAAGCTCCACCGGCTACATCGCGACCTCGCCCGAGCTCGGCTTCCTCTACCCCGCGTTCGACAACCGCACGGCGAACATTTACAATGTGCTGTTCTACTCGAAAAACGCCGCGGAGATCCATCAGGAGGTCATCGACGCGCTGTTCCACGTCGACCCGCCGATGTCTGCCGAGGAGCAGAAAAACGCCTTCGGCTCGGCGCTTGCCGACGCGCTCGACAAGGATTGCAGCTACGATGTCGTCCAGTCCGTGCACGAGCAGATCAGAGCGCGCATCGAAGATCACAAGGAGAGCAAAGACCCCGAGCCGCTTGAAATGACGGCGGGTGACGTCGGCGGCATCCTCGCCAACAGCGGCGTGAACGACGAGCAGATCGCAGCGTTCCAGCGCGAGTGCGATGAGCAGTACGGCGAGAACGCCGCGCTGAACCCGAACAACATCATCGAGAGCAAGAAGTTTGAGATCACGACCCCCGAGGTCAAAATTTCCATTGCACCGGAGAACAGCTATATGATCGAAGCGCGCGTCATCAATGGCCGCAAATACCTCCTCATCCCCGCCGACGACGGCGTGGAGGTCAACGGCATCGGCGTAAACATCCCCGGCCTTGCAAAAGATGAATAAGAAAAAAGGAGAGAAGCCGCAGCTTCTCTCCTTCTCTTTTTGACCATTTACGCCCTGCTCTTGTAGAGGTCAGCGATGATGTCGGCGCACTTGTCGATGCCGAGCTCGCCGCTGTCGAGCGTGATGTGGTAATTCTGCGCGTAGCCCCACTTCATGTTCGTGTAGAAGCGGTGATAGGCCGCGCGGCGCTTGTCCTTGTCGCGCAGGCGCTGCTCGGGTGACTGCTCGCGCTCGCCGTAGACCTCGACGATGCGCTTGGCGCGGAACGCCATATCCGCATGGATAAAGACCTTGAGGCACTTGGCCTTGTCCTGCAAAATGTAGTCCGCACAGCGGCCGACGATGACGCAGGGTCCCTTTTCGGCAAGCTCGCTGATGACGCGGCACTGAATTTCCCATAGGATGTCCTCGTTCGTCGGGCCGAACGCGCGGTTCGAGAGCGCTGAGGCCAGGAAGCCGCCGGGTGTGTACTCGCCCGCCTCCTTGACATAATTTTCTGCAAAGCCGCTCTCCTCGGCGATCTTCTGGATGAGCTCTGAGTCATAGCAGGGGATGCCGAGCTGCTCTGCGACCTTTTTGCCGACCGTGCGGCCGCCGCTGCCGAATTCACGGCTGACGGTGATAATATGATTCATAATACAGTTGCTCCTTCCGTATTGAGTTCCCGATACGTTTTTACAATCATAACCGCCGCGATGACGAATGTCAACACATCCGACACCGGCATGGAGTACAGCACGCCGTCAAGGCCGAAAAAGCGCGGCAGCAGCAGTGCAAAGCCCACGCCGAACACGACCTCGCGCACCATGGAGAGCATCGTGGATGAGAACGCCTTGCCCACGGCCTGCAAAAAGATGAAGCAGGCCTTGTTCACGCAGGCGAGCACCATCATACAGAGGTAGGTGCGGAATGCCTTGATCGCAAAGTCCGTGTAGTAGCTGCTCTCGTTCGCCGCGCCGAAGACGGCGATGAGCTGACGCGGGAAGCCCTCGGCCAGAACGAGCGCGACAGCGCCGACGATCGCCTCGCAGAGCAGGAGCTTTGTAAAGAGCTCACGCACGCGCGTCTTTTTCCCCGCGCCCATGTTGTAACCTACGACGGGAATGCAGCCCGCCGCCATGCCGACGACGATGGAAATGACGATCTGGAAGAACTTCATCACGATGCCGACGACGGCCATCGGGATCTGCGCGTACTGCTCCTGCGAGAATATCTCATCCAGCGCGCCGTACTTGCGCAGCATGTTGTTGATGGCCGCCATCGCCGCGACGAGGCTGATCTGCGAGAGAAAGCTCGTGATGCCGAGCGTCAGCATCCGGGTACAGAGGCTTGCGTGCAGGCAGAAGTCTCCCTTCCCCGGCTTGACGGTCTTCATGCGGTAGAGATACCACACCGCGAGCGCCGCTGTGACGATCTGGCCCAACACGGTGGCGACCGCCGCGCCCATCATGCCCCACTTACATTCAAAGATGAAGATGGGGTCTAAAATGATGTTGAGCACCGCGCCCGCGAGCGTGGAGATCATGGCAAACCGCGGGTCGCCGTCGGCACGGATGACAGGGTTCATCGCCTGACCGAACATATAAAACGGGATGCCGAGCGAGATATAGAAGAAATACTCCTGCGCATAGCGGAACGTCTCCTCGTTCACCGTGCCGCCGAACATCGAGATGATGGCGTCGGCAAAAGCAAGGTACAGCGCCGTGAGCACAAGGCTGCTCGCAACCGACAGCACGACCGCGCTGCCGACGCTCTTTTTCGCCTCTCCCACCTCGCCCTTGCCAAGCGAGATGCTGACGAACGCGCAGCAGCCGTCGCCGATCTTCACGGCGATGGCAAGCGCCACGACCGTGAGCGGAAAGACGACGGTATTGGCCGCGTTGCCGTAGGAACCGAGGTAGCTTGCGTTGGCGATGAAAATCTGGTCGACGATGTTATAGAGCGCGCCGACGAGCAGCGAGATGATGCACGGGACGGCGTAGCGCCGCATGAGCTTTCCCACGCGCTCCGTCCCCAAAAACTGGTTTGTGTTTTCCATGGTGGTCTTCCTCCTGAACATAAAAAATAAGAGATGCGTTTCGCCGGATCAATCCGGACTTACGCATCTCTGCTGCACGATTTGACTATGAAGTTGTCCTCTTCCTCCTTTTGCCGCAAAAAAACGTGCGGCGTTTCTGCAACCGGATTTACGCAGAAACGCCACACGCTGTGAATTGATTTTATCAAATTGTTTTGAGCATTTCAAATGTTTTTGCGGCACGGGCCGCAAATTTTTATTTAGTCCTGCTCCATAAAGCTACGGATATAGGCGATCAGCATTTTCGCCGTGCCCTCAAAGCCGAGCACATCGCTCTTGACGGTCATGTCGTAGCCGCGGGCGTCGCCCCACTTCGTCTCGCAGTAGTAGTTGTGGTAGGACTTTCTGGAGCGGTCGACCTCTTTGATCTCCTCGATCGCGTCCTCGGCAGACAGGCCCTTCTTCTCCATCACACGGCCGACTTTGGCTTGCTGGTTGCCGCAGATGAAAATGCTCAGCATATTGGGGTTGCCCTTGAGCACCTGGTCGCCGCAGCGGCCGATGATGAGGAAGCTCTCGCCGTTTGCCGCCTTGTCGCGCAGCATGGCAAACGTCTTTTCCGCCACGTTGACCTCAAGAGAATTCGAATACTTGCCGATGCGGCGCGAGGCAAAGAAGTTGACGGGCTTTTCGTCCATCTTGCGGATCATTTCCCCGCTGTAGCCTTCGGAAACGATCTCCTTTTCGATGGAGTCCTTGTCATAGAGCTTGATACCGAGCTCTTGCGCGATCATGTCGGCAATGTAATGGCCGCCGCTGCCGTGCTCGCGGCCAAGGGTGATGATGATCTGGTTTTTCATGGGATCGCACTCCTTTCCTTTTTCCGTTTACAGATAGCGCAAGAATAAGTAGGCCGTGGACACCGCCATGACAATGATCGTCGCGGGCACGCAGTACTTGCAGTAGCGGCCCCAGCCGATGGGATAGCCGCCCTTGGCCGAAGCCGAAGTGCCGACGACGTTGGCGCTCGCGCCGATGGGTGTCGCGTTGCCGCCGAGGTCCGTGCCGAGCGAAAGCGCCCAGGCAAGCACGCCGATATCCATGCCCTCTGTCGCGGCGATGGCGCGGATGACAGGGATCATGGTCGCGGCAAAGGGGATATTGTCGACAAAGGCGCTCGTGATGGCCGAGAGCCACAGAATGACGATCACAATAACCGCGATATTGCCATCACTGACCGAGGTGATGAAGTTCGCGATCATGTTGAGCACGCCTGTCTTTTCAAGGCCCGCCACGGAAACGAACAAGCCGATGAAAAAGAGCAGCGTCTTATAGTCCACGCCCTTAATGATTTCTATAACAGATTTTTTGCCGCTGGTCAAGCCCAAAACGATCAGCGTCAAAATCGCGACAATCACGCCGATGCACGCGACGGAAAGCTCCGTCTGCGCGTGCGTGATGAGCAGCACGACCGCCAGCAGGAAAACGCCTGCACTCGCAAGAAATGCCTTCTTGTTCGTGATGGCCGTCGAAGGCTCAGGACAGGTGACGGGGCCGCCGTTGGCATGCTCGGCGCGCTCAAGTTCCTTGCGGAAGCAGAGCGTGAAGTAAATGAGCATGAACACAAAGCAGATCGCCACGACCGCGCCGGTATTTTCGATGAAGTCGAAGAATGTGTAGCCGAGCGAGGTGCCGATGATGATGTTCGGCGGGTCGCCGCACATCGTGGCCGCGCCGCCGAGGTTCGCGCAGAAAATTTCAGACAGGATCATCGGCACGGGGTCGAATTTCATCGTCTGCGCCAGCTCGAGCGTGACGGTGGCGAGAAACAGCACGACCGTGATGCTGTCGATGAACATCGACAAAAACGCCGAGAGCGACATAAAGCAGATGAGCAGCGGCACCGTGCGGTAGTGTACGAGCTTGGCAAGCGTCAGGCACAGCCAGCGGAAAAAGCCCGCCTTGCCGAGGCCCTCGACCATGATCATCATGCCGGCGATAAACAGGATCGTCGACCAGTTGATGCCAGCGGTGCTCTCCTCACTTGCGCCGTACCAGAATGTGCTCTGGAAAAACGCGCCGAGGTTGAGCGTCTCCCAAATGGCGCTCATCGAGCGCATGCAGACGCCGAACACCAGCACGAGCACGAGCGCGCCGCTTCCGAGCGTAATGTAATGCCGTTCAAACTTATCGAGGATAATAAGCAGGAACATAGTGACAAAAATGCAGATGGCAATGATCTGAGCAAACATGTTATTCCTCCCTGTGCTGTGGAATTCCCAGCGCGAGCCATTATATCGGTCTCTTACGCGGAAGCGAAATGTTATCTTGACATGGAGGATATGTCATTTTTCTATGCCGTCCGAATTTTCCTGATTTCATGCGGCTTTTCGACGGTGTTTACTTTTCGTCAAGATTCTGTTCTTTTTTCCCGAATACGCTTGCGCCGCCGCTTCGCTTCTGTTACAATCAGTCTTGCCGTCCGCAAGGTGCGGACGAATGCTTTTCTCTTCCGTCAAATTTTACGCAGTCAGGTTCCTCGCCGCCGCGCAGAACCCCACTTATTTTCTTTTTCAGAGGAGCTTGCTATGAACATCAGCTACGACAGCTATCGTGTCTTTTATTACGCCGCCAAATTCCGCAGCTTCTCGCAGGCCGCCGCGGCGCTTTACAGCAATCAGCCCAACGTGACACGCATGATCCGAAAGCTCGAATCCGAGCTCGGCTGCGCGCTGTTTTTCCGCTCGCCGCAGGGCGTGCGCCTCACGCCCGAGGGGGAGAAGCTCTACACGCACATCGCCGTCGCGTTTGAGAGCATCGAGGCAGGCGAAGAGGAGGTCCTCTCCGACCAGAGCTTGCAAAGCGGTATCGTCCACATCGCAGCGAGCAGCCTTGCCCTACGCACGCGGCTTTTGCAGGTGCTCGCGCGCTACCGGCGCGCATACCCGCACGTGCGCATCTGCCTGACGAACCACTCTGCCTCCCACGGCCTCGCCGCCGTGCAGAACGGCCTTGCCGACTTCGCCATTCTGGCAGAGGGCGCGTCCGTGCCGGATTCGCTCACGGCGCAGAAGATCGACGAAATTCAGGAGATCCCCATCTGCGGCCCGGCGTTTTTGGAGCTCACCGAGGAGCCCGTTTCGCTCAAAAGGCTTGCCGACTACCCGATCATCAGCTTGACGGAGGGGACATCGTCGCACGACTTTTATGCCGAGCTCTTCCTGCGCCACGGTCTTTCGTTCAGCCCCGATGTGGAGGTCGAGACCACAGCGCAGGTGCCGCCCGTGGTGCAATGCGACCTTGGCGTCGGCTTCGTGCCGCGCGAGATGCTTTACGGCACGCCGGAGGCAAGCGGTATCTACCCCATCACGCTCGAAGAGCCCATTCCCGCGCGCAGCGTCTTTCTCTTCCAGCGCAAGACGCAGCCGCTGAGCATCGCCGCCAAAAAGCTGCGGCAGATGCTGCTCGAAGACGCGCCGCAGGAGAGTGGAAAATAATCAGACAGAGTCCCGCCGGTTTCGAATGAACTGCACCCCATTTGTTAGACAGTATGATATACTATCTAACAAGTGGGGTGTTTTGCTATGCCAAAAGGAGTACCAAACAAACGATATACGCCGGAGTTCAAGAGAATGGTTGTAGAAACCATGAAAAAAGAACATCTGAGTAAAGGGCTTGCCGCCTGCAATTCACAGACAGCAAGCCCTTTCAGCTGCTTGAAC
>ERZ857982.917-NODE-917-length-33451-cov-3.077494_pt1 | contig 33451 bp, 30 predicted proteins | sample MGYA00519955_ERZ857982 | MGnify/ENA primary metagenome ERZ857982 (study PRJEB31778, sample SAMEA3449416) | human gut metagenome | biome: human gut; feature: human-associated habitat; material: faeces | place: United Kingdom | collected 2010/2012 ... | reverse complement strand
GTCGGACGATTTGGCGGCAGTAGGTTTCGACCTGAGTCCTTTGGGCGGAGGCAGTTACGCTATCAACGGCATCCCTTCCGGCATATTTTTGCGAATTTCATCAATTACTTCCAACGGGAATCGACATCTGTTCTCAAAACTTCCTCCATATTCATCTTCCCTGTGATTGAAGCCCGCACTCAGAAATGAATGAGGAAGGTAATTGTGCGCCAGATGAAATTCCAAGCAGTCATATCCGGCTTCTACCGCTCTGGCAGCCGCTTTTCCATAGCATGCGATTACTTCCTGAATCTGTTCTTTTGTAATGGCTTTGATCATATAAGCGCCAAAATTCATATCCGAAACAACCAGCATCTGCGCCTTCGGATCCATGCATGCGGCAATAGATCCCTGCCAAAGCTGAATTCCTGCTTTCCCGCCGTTTTCATGGATTGCATCTGTCAGTTTTTTATGTCCTTCAATCAAGTAATCTTCACTGATAGATACAAAATGCGCCGGCGCACTTGGCGTATGTACGGCGGCTACTTCTACAATATTCAGCGCGCATCCGCCTTTTGCTCTTGCAGCGTGGTAAGCAATCAATTTATCTGTCACTGCCCCGTTTTCCGCCGCCATTCTCGTTCCCATAGCCGGCAAAATAATTCTGTTTTTCAGCTCCATATCACGAATCTTAATTGGAGCAAATAAATGTTCAAACATCTTTCTGTCACCTCCGGTATTTTGATTTCATTATAAGGCGAAGTACAGAAAATAGATATTCAGATATTTTAAAATTATTATCAATTATTTACTTTTCATACTACATCTGAATTGACTTGGCGTTTGATTCATATATTTAAAAAAACTGCGCTGAAAAGATGAAATACTTCCAAATCCAACGTCACTGCTGATCTGTGTAACAGTCCGGTCTGTAGCAACAAGATAACTGCAGGAAATCTGAATTCTTACTTCCTCCAACAATTCCAAAACACTTCGTCCAAACACCTCCCGCGCTCTTCTTTCAAGCAAATGCGCATTCTTTTTCAACACTTTCTCCATTTCTTTCATCTGAAACGGATCATGAAAATTAAGTATAAGATAAACCAAAATCTGCAGTGCCTCTTCCTCCGAATGCATTTGCATACCGTTTCCTACATTTTGTTTCTGGTATTCTCTGACGCTCACGTTCATATAACGTTTAAATACTCTGTAAAAATCTTCGATATTAGTAAATCCGAGATAATCACTGATGTATTGGATATTCAAATCCGGAAAATGCAGAAGGGCACAGGCATTAAATATCTTTCCCATTTTCTGAAGCTGAAAAAAAGTATAACCACACCGCCGCACAATTTTACGATTCAATGTTACCTTTGTCATCCCTGCCGCTTTGGCATACTCTTCCATTGGTACTGTTTTGCTTGTATCCAACAGCACCCTTTGAATAACATCCCATACACAGTCTTTTTCGGAATCCTCTTTTTTCTTTCTCTCCATAGCGTATCTGCAGTACAATGCATGTAACTGCATGGCAAGGTAGATATTCATATTATACAGCAGAAATTTTTCTTCCTGCTCTTCAGCCAACAAGTCGTCTAAAACACGAAGAACCCTCTGTTTTTCTTGTGCATTCAAAACAAATAAAGGGGGAACGCCATACATCAGCACCTCATTTTCATTTTCTTTGTGCTGTTCAAAACACAAAAACATAAACAGACCGATATGAAAAGAAACCTTTACGCAGCGCAAAGGTTTTCTGATCTGTTCGATTCTATAAAAATGATGCATGTAAAGGCAGCAGAAAACGCCCTCTTTCATTTGATATTTATCTCCGTTGATCCAAATATCGGCGTCACCGCTCTTAACATAATATATCTCTGTCCTTTCATGAAATTTTTGTTCGAGCGGCTTTTTAATCTCGATCTCTTCTGCATGAATCTGTTTTTCTTTTAAATTATAGTAATCACTTCCTGTAAACCAATCCTTCTGATACCACATTTTATGCTCCTCACCGTTTCTTTTTTCAGATCTGGTTTTCTTCGATCACTCCTGATCGCATTTTATATTATAATCCTTTAGCGTCAGATGATCCCAAACGGCAATTACTTCCTCAGCGCTTCCATCATGCTTTCCTGATATGCCGATCTTCGTTTCTTATACATCGCTTCCCTTATTTCCTGCAGTTCTTGAACAGACACCTGCTCCAGCTTTTTCATCCGCCTGTCGCTTAGTTCTACTTCCGATAAATATGTTTCATACAAATCCGCCTCATACTTCCAAAGTTTCAGCCGCTCTCCATATCGGACCTTTAATTTCTGTGCGATCAAAAGCCCCTCCGGATCAAAATCCCCCGCATACCAAAAAACAGTGTCGCACGAAAATTTATCCATAAGAATAAGTACCGCCAGACGTAATTGCCCATTCCCGCAGATCACAGTCCGCTGCGGATACTCCCTTATCAATACAGAAAATACTGCCGGATTTTCCACAACGTATACCTGACTACTCTGTCCACAGACCTTCTCTAATCTTCCAATCGTCTGTAACGTCAATTTTACAGGCTCTCTATTCTCAAGAAAACCTTCAATGCCTTCATGTAAACCGCCGTCCGGTTTCCATCCGTGAATCCCATATGCCAGCGCATCATTCGATACTTCATCTTTCAAAATCCCTGCCTCATAATAGATTCTGTTTTTATACTCTGCTCTGGAAAGTCCTTCTTGTTTTAAATCGAAATTCCTTTCTCCAAGATAATTAAAGAGTAGTTTTTCCCCTGTCTTCCCTTCATCAAAATAATGGGGATTTCCTGTGACATTTGCCGAAAACACAGCTAACAATTCTTTCTGCTTTTTATCTTGAAACACTTTCAATTTTGCAATCCCTGTCGTTACATACGTTAGAATGCTCCTCAATTCCTCCGGGCTTTCTTTGTATAACTGCGTAATAAGCAAATATCCCTCTTTCTTTTCCTCCAATATGCTGCGCAGCCATTCTCGTCCGCTTTCATCCGAAATACTTTCCAGTATCTCCGCAAAATAATCTTCTCGCCTTTTCGACTCTGCCAGTTCGATTTCCTTTTTTACCTGCAGCGGCTCTCCAAAATAAGTTTCCAGAATCAATTCCCAGGTTAATCCCGCAAATTTACTGGATTCCAAACATTTTTTCATTAAATCCGCAGAAATTGTTATTGTCTTATTACTTGTATAATCCCTTTGAAAAAATCCTCCTAATTGACTTTTCTCTTCTCTGCTCAGCGACGTAAGCATCGCCGTTCCCCCAAAGTGGCCAAGACCGGCATATTTATCCCGCATTTTCAGAAATAGTTTTTTATATACCGGACGCGCCTTGAAATACAGCATGCATTCTTCTAACAGATCGTTTGTTTCTGTTTTATCCATGACTCAAGTCCTTTTCTGTTACCATACTTTTTATATTTCCATTCCAGATATACCGAATAACCGTAACATATTTCGCATTCTCCGGGCGAACAAGCTGATAGATTGCCAAAGCCGGAACCGTATCATAATCTCCCCAGAGAATCTGTGAGTTGATCATAAAATTAAAGTCAAACTCCACCATCAGCCGGAACATGTCCCGAATATTCATTTCATCTACTCCCGCGAATGCCTCGTCCAAGGAAATCAAATACGGAGCATCCTGTCTTGCCCCTGCATATTTTGCTACTACTGCCGAAAATAGCGGCACGTACATCGACATCGCCTTTTCTCCGCCGCTAAAAGTAAAGAATACGCGATCTGTCAGCTCCCTTTTCTTTTCTCCTGTTTTTTGACATTCCAATTGAAACTCAAACCATTGACGATAATCCAGCACATTTCTCATAATCGCATGAAAAGACTGCACATTTCCCAGATCATTTGCAGATTTTCTTGCCTCTTCGATCTTAGAGCGAAAATGTCCGGATAACTGCTGCGCCTCTTCCGGACGCATAATTTCGGCATCTTTTTGCAGAAGTTCTACAAGTTCCCTCGTATCCAGCTGTTCTTCTTTCTCCGCCCGCTTATTTTTCCAACGCAGACTCAGCGTAAGTCCGCTGGAAGTCTTCATAGACTCCATCAATGTGTTCATCTTCTCAACCCATCGCTTACTGGCCTGGATTTTTCCGCGAATTTTCTTACTGATCGTATTGGCAAGAATATCTTCAAATAACTCTCTGTCCTTATCACTCAAAAGCCGGCGCTGTACCTCTGCATCTTCCTTCATTCTGGCAATCAGTTCTTTAAACTTGATCGTGATTCCTCTATACTTAGCAGAAATATCGATTCGTCTCATACTTGTGTCGAAAACTCCGCTCTCCTCATCCAGTTCTTCAAATAATGACTGCAGCGTAACCTGATATTCCAACAGATATCCCCTATTCATATGATATACATTTTGCAGATTCTCCAAAATCTCACTGTGCCTTTTATTTCCGAATCTCCCCATAAACATCCTGCATATCTTCTCCGCCCGTTCTTCCGCATCGTCGCTTACCGCAAACGGACACTCTACATATCCAAGCTGATATTCCATTTCAAAAGCAGTGCAAAATCTGTCTTTCTGCTGTCTGTACTTTCCAACTGAAACTTCTATATCTCCCAGTTTTTCTATAAATTGTTTTTCTTTTGTTTCCAAATGAGAGCTTTGTGTAACACTAGCCTCAATCTCTGACGGCAGTTTCTCCAATCGCTCTATGCAATGTTCCAATCGCTCCCTGATTTCCTCATAATCCGTCAAAGCAAGCTGTTCCATCACTGAATTCAGACTTCCCCGCTTTTCCCGTTCATTTCGTATCATATGATTCAAATCATAGCGAATATCATCCAAATCACCGTCTATTCCTTCCAGATATTCCTTCTGCACCTTGGCATAACTGATTCCATTTATATAATTTCCATAGGAAATCTGTACTTTCATCAACTCTTCTTTATACTCGGTCAAGGATTCTTCTGCTTCCGTAAACACATCCAGACGCGGAGGCAGATAACACTTCTGACATACTTCCTGCACCCGCAGCCGAACTGCATCCAGACTTTTTCGTTCTTTTTCTACAATACCTTTCTGGATCTGTACTTTACACTCTATTTCTTCCAGAATATTCGTTTTCTTTTCTAATTCTTTTGCTGCCACTTTCAGATCCTGTTCTTTCGGAAATGATTTCCACTCTGTTTCCAGACAGCTTTTCCTTTGCTTTAATTGTGTAATTTCGTCTTCCGCTATTTGAATGGTATCTTCCAGCCTCCGACACTCTGCTTCTAGTTCCTGTATCTTCTTTATGCGATACTGCTCTCTTGCATAAGCTCCTATAAAACATGGCGTATAATTTTTCGTAACCGTTCCTTCTATGATTCCGATTCCATAATTTCCTCTTTTATCGATCCATGTCCTGTTTTTTTCTATAGACTCACTTATCGTCTCTTCATCCTGTTCCTTCCAGCCGATTGCTGTTAATATACGGGAAACATTCTGGTACAGAAGAATATCTCCCTCTTCGTTGTCTACATCCAGAAAATCCATAATGTTATTTCTTACATATGCGGCATCACTGAAAATATAACGGTCACATACCCCCGCATCCAACGCCAGCGCCTGTTCTCTATATTCTTCAGGCACAATCAGCGCATCCAGTATGCCCATATGCAATAGCGCTTCTTCCAGATATGCCCGCTGTGTTTCATCCAATTTGCCGTCAAAATCAATTACTTTATATAACTGCAAATATGGAATTCCTTTTTCTTTCAAAAGCCGTCGATTCTTTTCCACTACTTCACTGCGTTCCGGCTCCGGCTCCTTTTGATTCTTCCACTGTTCCAGTTCTTCGCAAATTCCGTCTTTCTCCAATCGTCTGTCGGACAATTCTCTGCTCTGCTGTAATACTTTTCCCGAAAGTTCCTGACTTTTCCGCTCAAATTCACCATTTGCCAATCCGCGGATATTCCAATAATCGGTTTCCGTTGTATACTTCTCAATTTCCCTTGCCATTTCCTGCAATAGATCTGACTGCAGATGCAGCTCCGCATTCTCCTTTTCCCAACGATATACCGATTCTATTGTCTCCTGTTTTACTTCATGAAACTGATTTTCATATTGAAGGACTTCTCGTTCCGCTTTGTTCTTTTCTTCCTGATAGGAATCCAATTCCTGCAAAAATCTACTGTATCTTTCCTGACAACCCTTTTCTTCTTCCAGCGTCGTTTTTCCAAGACGGACCTTTGTCATATAATCCTTTAATAATTCTGAATGAGCCTGAAAAGAATACTGCTCTCCTTTCTGCTCTGTCAGCTCTTTCTTCATAAATGCAAATTCATCGAAAGGAACCCCCGCCATCTCTTCTTCCATATACTCCAGACTGTTTTCAATTTCTTCCCAAAGCATTTCATTTTTCTGAAATTGAAGTTGTATTTTCTGCTCTGTTTCCTGATATTTTTCTTTTTTCTCCTCTTCCTGCCTCTGTTTTCCTGTAATATTCTTTTTTAATCCTTCTAGTTGACTTTTAATTTCAACTTCCCTCTGCTTTAATTTGACCGTATCGCTGTCAGACAATGATTCCTTTTCCGCCTGATCTTCCGGCGTCGTATATCCCATAATATCCTGTGTGAAATTTTTCATAAAATATCTGGAGACACCTGTATTTTCATAGAGTACTTCACTCGTATCATCCCTCGCAAAATTCTCTTCACTTCCATCATTCAAATTCAGGATTCCACAGTTCACACAATACTTGATCACCTTGATCAAATGTCTTCGATACTGATATACTGTCCAGTCAATCTGCTCCTCCCTGTACTGCCCCTGTATATATTCTGTCAGCTCTGAAAGTACAAATTGCTCTTCGGCTTCTTTTTCTTCCAGAAACATTAAAATCATACAGAAAAAAACATATTCTATTTTCCGGGTAAATTCTTGAATTCCCATCCAGTTCTCCGGTGTCGCCGGCATCTTTTCCACTTTTACAAGATAAGGATTCACGATTACCTGATACCCCAGCTTTTCCATCAAGAATTTCTTAACCGTTCCTAATTCATCCTTTATCTGATAATATAATTCTTTTTCCCGACTCTTCAAAATCCAACGCCGTTCCAGCAGAATTTCCAATGCTCTCATGACTTCTTTTTAAATTCCCTTCACTCATTTTTCTCGAATACAATCACATATGCCGGCATTTGCAGATTACCGTCCGATGATTTCAAAATGCAGATTTCCTCTGTATCCGACTTTTCCACACGATAAACCTGCCCATCCTCTGTTTTCCCCTGAAGACTTTTATTCTCCAATGCTTTGGAAAGCCATGTCAGAAATACATCTCTTACATGCGGCTCTATCTCGGGAAGCTTTGCAAACTCCAGACGATTATCCTGAATATAACTTTTCAAGATCCTGCGTTCTTCCTCTAATCGCTGAATCGTAGCAAGCCGCATTTCTTCTTTTTCTTTCGAGCGGTCAACAATCCCGCTTCGTTTTGCTTTTTCTTTATATGTACGAATCCTCGGCGTCACAGTCACGATATACGGTTCTTCCTCGAACACGCCGCTGTTGATACTCTCGGTCTGACGCCACGGAAGCCCTTTTAAATGCAGCGGCTTTTCAATGCCAAATACAACAGCGGCCAATCTGCGCGCCTCAAAAATATTCTTACATTTTGAAAACATCACCGCAACCTTATGATACTCTTCCCGCCGATTCGCCCCCGCATTGCTCATTTCACTGATTCTTGCCGCATACCTTGTAATCTTTCGTATGATCTCATTCGTTGTGTCAAATACCTTTGCCGCCTCAGAATCCTTTCCGTCTGTTCCGGTAAACCATTCCTCCAGACTCTGCCAACGGCCATATACTTTATCTGCAATCAAATCTTCCTTCACTTCCACATCGATTCTCGGAATCAACAATTCATACTGTATAATTTTTTCCAGCAAACACCTCAAAACCTGCCTGTCCGTATTCTTCAGACATTGTTCTATAAATGCGGCATTGACCTGCAGACTCCTCACGAAACTTCTCAAATACTCGATCAAACGGTCTTTGAACACAAGAAACTCTGTCGTTTTCATCATTTCTTCCGCTTTTACACTGTTCAACTCCCGCATATAATCCTGATAATTCTGATTCAATCGTATAAAATCATTATTCAAATCATTCCACCATGCATAGATATGCTCCTGATCTGCTTCTGTAATCTCAGAAATCTTGCGCAGATTGATGCGAAGTCTCTCCAATAATGTAGGTTCCAACGAAGAACTTTCAATAAACAGATTCTCTACCCGGATAACCATTCGCTCAATTTCTACCGTAGCTTCAGACAACTGATACCGGAACTTTTTATTCTTAAACTCCTCGATAGTCGCAACCTTTCTCGTATCCTGAATTGTTACCAGATTCCCCCATGCAGTCAAAGCCGCCAAGTCCTGCTGACACTGCTCAGGCGTATATTCTCTAAAGTATGCATCTTCCTTTAATTCTTCATATACCTCTTCCTGATACAGCCAATACTTCAGCTTTTCATATTTCAAATAAAAAAGCCGCATGATCGGACGATACCTGTCTGTATTATCCACATTCAGATATTTTGCTTCCGTCATCGGCTTCCTCACCGTCTCCTGTATTCTCATAACTTGTCGTGCTCCTTTGAAATATGATGATTCACTGCGCCTTAGTTATCAGCGTGCTACCATATATGTATTATATCAAAGACGAGAATAAAATCGAAGATTTTATTTATAATTTTCCTTAATAATAACTCATTTTTAAAAACTCCCCAGAACCGGAGTCCTGAGGAGTTGTAAATTCTTTTGAAATTGTACGTTCCAAAAACGTATGATTAACGTTTAGGTAACTGGGAACGCTTGATTTTACTGGGTTCTTGGAATGTGGTGTTGCAAACACGTTACAAACGCAGGGCTTCTCATTACTCCTCAGAGCACCTCATAGACTTCAATTAAGAAATCTGACAGCAAGTTCCTGAATAGCAAGTATTGGACCTTGTGCATATGTTTCTTGGAGATACATTCTTTCCAGACGTTCTGTTTCTTTCGTCAAAAAAGAAAGCATTTCTACATCTCCTCGAAATCCAATTACTAAGCACAACATAGATTTGAAATATTCATTCCGAATATTAGAGTATTCTTTCATAAGCCAATTGCAACAGTTTTCTTCACAGTACAAGAAAAAATAAAGCGTATTTTCTCTAAAGATATCCTGCCCGTTTTTCATAGTTTTTTCTTTTATCCATGTCATCAGCACTATTTCGTATTCCAATAATTTTCCTCTTAATCTGCTTCAGTTCCCTCCTGATAAAGGCTTTCGCTGAAATCGCATTGGCATATTCAACAGCTTCAGACTCAAGATATGAACTATATTCAAATTTAGCTGCCGAGAAAGGTATATCTGGGTGTTTATCTAAAAATTTATGTACTTCTTTTTTACTAATGGTTGCCATAATGTTTCACAACCTCCTCCAGCAATGGCAAATCACAACATCTTTCCTTTATTTTCTTGTCATTGCCATTCAATTCTTCATCTTTCTTAAAAAGAGTATCTCTTAATCTTTTTGCTGTCAACTGAATTTGTTCCCGATCAGCTTTAATACACTTATATTGATTTTGAAGCAAACGCTGATATTTTGAATCTTCCATTGCATCAATATCAATAAGAAGTAATGCCGATTCCACAACCGGTATCATATTATTAAAGTTGATTGCACCATATATTCCCTGATTAATTTTCCTAAAATCTTTTGTGTTCTTCATTTTACGATGCTTTTCTTTGGGCGATGTAAATGGTGTATAATATTTTATTCCATCAATCTCAAGCACCACGCCTACATACGGCCGCTTTCCCTTTTTATTATCTACAACTTTTGCATCATATTTTTTCAAATAATTAATGTATTCATCTTTGATATTATAAAATTTCATTTTTCCTCATCTGTCAAAAAAAGAGACGACTTCACTCGCCTCTTTTTCAGGTTCTCTCTTTATGGTGGAGACTCACCGCTTTTTTAGGTTCTCTCTTTATGGTGGAGACTCACCTGCTTTTTTAGGTTTCCACTTTATGGTAGAAACTCACCTAAGACAATTCTTTGTCTATAATAAGTATATGCAATTCTCCCTAAAAAATCAATATAATTCTATAATTTTTCAAAAATATAAACCTCCCAAGGAGCATTCCCTGAGAGGTTTGTAAAATCTTTTTGAAATTGTACGTCCCGAAACGTATGATTAACGTTTGGAGAACTGCGGAGCTCTACGAGCTGCTTTAAGACCGTATTTCTTACGTTCTTTCATTCTCGGATCACGAGTTAAGTAACCTGCGCTCTTAAGCACCGGTCTGTAATCAGCGTCAGCCTCAAGGAGTGCTCTTGAAATTCCATGACGGATTGCTCCTGCCTGTCCTGTATAACCACCGCCGCATACATTAACAATCACATCGAATTTATCTGCTGTTCCTGTTGCCACGAGCGGCTGGCGAACAACAACTTTCAATGTTTCAAGACCAAGATACTCGTCGATATCTCTTTTGTTGATCGTGATTTTACCTGTTCCCGGTACAAGATATACTCTTGCGATAGATTTTTTTCTTCTTCCTGTTCCGTAATATTTTGCGTTAGCCAATGTCTTTTACCTCCTCATTAAAATGTTAAAGCTTCTGGCTTCTGAGCTGCGTGCTTGTGATCCGGACCTGCGTATACGAATAACTTTGTATACATCTCTCTTCCAAGAGGTCCCTTCGGAAGCATTCCCTTAACAGCATGCTCGATCACTCTCTCCGGGTGCTTAGCCATCATCTCTTTTAATGTGGTCTCTTTCATACCGCCAACATAATCAGAGTGATTGTAGTAAACCTTCTGATCTAACTTCTTACCGGTAACCTTTACCTTCTCAGCGTTCACTACGATTACGTAATCACCTGTATCGATATGTGGTGTAAAGATTGGTTTATTCTTTCCTCTTAATACCTTGGCAACTTCAGATGCCAGGCGTCCTAATGTCATACCTTCAGCGTCAACTACATACCATTTTCTATCAATGGTAGCTGGGCTAGCCATAAAAGTTTTCATTGATCTTCCTCCTAGAAATAATGTTACGGAACACCTCTGCAATGTGAATGTCCAGGACACACCGCTTGGTATTCAATAAATTGTTTATAGTTTAAATGTCGCTCCGGGGCTTTGGATTGACATTACTTCACTATCACAGACTCAAATAGTATAGTACACGACGCCTTGTGTGTCAAGGATTTTTTTACTTTAGATCAAACTTTTTACAAATAAAACTATCTTCCAAATTAACTCTGAAAGAGGCGGATATCCTTTATCAGATGTCCGCCTCTAATCTGCCTATTTCGTTATCTCAAACTTAAATTTATTACTGCTCCATACATTGTCCTTAAAATGAATTTCGATTGTTTTCCAGTCCGCCGGAACCTCATACCCAATCACACCATTCATTTTTTTCCCTGCTGCAATGGTTCCATCTAACTGATTTTGATCATTTTTCTCCAAAAGAGCACTCACTGAATAATTCAGTGCATAATCGTCCGCATATGCTTCAAAACTCGCCATACTGCTTATATTTATCTCAGAATCAGAATTATTTGCGATTTCAAACTCTACCAGAACAAACTCATTTCCATCTGCCGGTTTATTATACTCTGACCCGCTGCTCTGCGTATAATTGACCATTGTAACCTGCACATCATTCATTTCTGCAGTTTCACCAATACCAAATATATCCTTCTCACTATCTTCTTGTTTGACAGAGGTATCTTCTGTAGTATCATTCACCACATCAGCCTTGTTATCTGTATTATTCTGCGTCGAGGCATTCTCTACCTTTTTCGTTTTATCCGCTCCACCGCCCGACATTGCTGCAATAATAATAACCACCACCACAACGATCACGATCCATTTCCCGATACCGCCCTGTTTCTTTCTGCAGTTTGGGCAGACCTTCGCGCCTTTCGGTATCTCACTCTTACAGTGTTTGCACAACTTTGTTTCATTTTCCATTTCATAATCCTCCTTGTTTTGCGGAGCAAAATGCGAGCCCTTTGGTGAGCAGAGGATTTTACTCCTTGTTTTGCGGAGCAAAATGCGAGCCCTTTGGTGAGCAATGCCCAGCACTCTTGGCACGTATTTTACTCCTTTGTTTTACTACTTTTTATTTCATCCTACTTTATGCTACTTTATCCTACTTAGTGGTATATGTCAACCATTTATCGTATATATAAAAATAGAGTTATTTAATCGAAAACGAAATGAGGCTGTCTATGAAACCATTAAAAAATAAAGTAAGCATCACACTTGATTCAGACATCATTGAACAGTTAAAGCTCCTCGCCGAGCAGGACGACCGTTCTTTTTCCCAATATATCAATATGATATTGAAAGAATATCTGACCCAGGCGGACAAAAAGAAAGAAGCGTAAAACATCTCTGTCTTATGCTTCTCTCATCTTAGCCGTATTTCATTTATTTTTGGTATGCACCGTGCATACATTTTCACATTATATAATGTTGAGTTCAAATAGTAAGTTCAATTTTTGACTGTCAAATTACATTTAAAATAATATTGCTTCTAAGATCGCGCAGATGGCAGCCGCAGCAAAAAGAAATATAAATTCCGCTGCCACATAGCCGAGCAGTCTTACGAACCGGTTCTTACTGTTTACAACCGGTATGTCTCTCCGCATTCCCATATAATCACAGACAAAAAATATAAATACGATCTGCGACAGCCAGACCACCAGCCGTTCCAGTGTCAATTTTGACTGCGGGAGCAGTTTTCCATTCGCATCATGCACTTCTAACGACCACGCAGTAACTGTGACCAACGCATATCCTATGACTGCGACGATCATTTTCCATACTTTTCCTGTCCGAAATCCCGGTATTTTATAAAAAGGGATTTCACCGGCCTGATCTTTTTTACAGCTCTGCGCACAATAAAACTTATTTTTATCACTATCCATACTACTGCAGGGGATTTCCGCTGCATTGCAGATATCCGCCTTAAGTTCATCCACATTCTGATACCGGTCCTCAGGGTTTATCTTAATGCATTTTAACACAATCGTCCTGAATTTTCCTTCGGTCAGCTTTTCCATCGGGAACTCTCTCACGAGCATATAATTAAGCAGCACACCCATCGCATAAATATCGGTTCTCGCATCCGTCTGTCCGAACCCAAACTGTTCCGGTGCCGCATAGCCTTGCGTTCCCATCATAACAGTATCCTTTGACTTGCCAGGCTGGTAGATTCTCGCAATGTCAAAATCGACCAGCTTCACTTCCCCCTCATTGGTCAGAATCACATTCTCTGCTTTCAAGTCTCTGCATATGACTGGCATTTTTGCATGGTGCAAAGGGTAAAGCGCATTGCACAGACAGATTATGATATCAGCAGCGTCTTTCTCCGAAAAATATTTTTCTTTTAACATTTCTTCCAGATTTTTTCCGCTCAAGTACTCCTCAATCACGATCAGATTCGTATCGGTCTGAATACACTCATAGATCTTTGGTATATACGCATTCGGATTTTCCTTTAAAAAAAGATAAATCTCCTCCAGGTCCAATGCAACATACTTTCGCACACCAATCACACCATTCACTTGGTTTCTTACGATATGTACTTTTTCATTGTCACCCAGTCTGCCAAGATCCACATATTCTGACAAACAGTACTCCTCATCTAACCGCATATAATTTCCCACCATTTTCTTGCATTCATCTGTACAACACGATATTATAAATGTCAGGGCAGTTCATGCGCCCAAACCAGCATTTACAATTTGTAGTATAAAAATATTTTATTATTTTTTACAGTACAATTCAAGGAGACTTTATGGATCAGAAAACGACCGGCGAACTGATGCAGCTTCTCTCTTCCGCCAAAAATATTTCCGATTTAAAACAATACACTGACGCACTTGCAGACATGACATCTTCCGTGACCTTTCCGGAATATTTAAATGAACTGATGCATGCCCGCGGCGTGACCGCCTCAAAACTGATCTCTGCAGCCCAGATTCAGCGCAATTACGGCTATCAGATCTTAGACGGCAGGCGAAGTCCCTCCCGTGATAAAGTCATTTCTCTCTGCCTTGCACTAAAGCTTGAGCTCCCGGAAACACAGCGTGCTCTCACACTCACAAAAAACGGACAGCTCTATTCCAAAAACAAACGGGATTCCATCCTCATTTTTGCTTTTGGGAAAAAGCTGTCCGTGATTGACACAAACGTGCTTTTAGAAGAAATGAATGAGCCTGTTTTAAACTGACTTCTGCATCATTCAAAAACATCCTGCCCTGTTGTAACATCTTTTCAAAGTGCACTTCTTTCTCATTCTACGTTTTCAAACTCGATCCCCATCATCGTAAGCCCGTGTGCCGGCGCCGTAGGCCCTGCCGCGCTGCGGTCTTTCTTTGCAAGAATTTCTTTTACCGCCTCCGGTTCGATCGCACCACCGCCAACCTGCACTAATGTCCCTGCAATGATCCGTACCATATTGTAAAGGAAACCGTTTCCCGTCACGCGGATCGTGATGATATCTCCTTCTTTTTCCACATCACAGGCATAGATCGTGCGCACCGTCGTCTTTACCTGTGCACCGATCGCACAAAAACTCTTAAAATCATGCTCTCCCTCAAGATAAGATGCCGCTTTTTTCATTTTCTCCACATCCAGTGGATAATGATAAAAATAGGTATCCAGCCGTCTTGTCGGCATACGGAATGTCCGGTTTAAAATACGGTATTCATAAGTTTTTCTGCTGTTCTGATAGCGCGGATGCCAGCCATCCTCCACCTCACAGGATCCCTGCACCACAATATCTTCCGGCAGTCTCTGATTGAGTGCAAATGCAATTTTATCTGCCGGCATCCTCGTGTTCGTATCAAATACTGCAATATTTCCAAGGGAATGTACACCCGAATCCGTCCGGCTCGCACCGCTCACCACGATCTGCTCGCCCAGAAGATTCGAAAGATTCTTATTTAGCACTTCTTCTATCGTGATACCGTTCGGCTGCACCTGCCATCCTTTGTAATTCGTGCCGTCATACGCCACGATCATTTTTACACGCATAGTAATCTCCTGTTCTGAGCCGCATGCTGCGATAAAGCGGCAACAATCTGACCTTCCCGCAGACATATTTTTATATATTGCCGTAAAAGCCGCTTGTTTTTCCAACAGACAAATATCCCTGGAATCAAGCTTATTTTTCACGCTGACTTTCTGTTCTGTTTAAAAAATCCGTAGAACAGAATAGTCCGTGCACTTCAATATCCAATGGGTGAAAACCTAATCTCTCAGCATCATTTCGCCCATTCCTTCTTGCTTTTCAACATCTTTTTCACTGTTTTGGGCGAAATCTTCTTCTATTTTCCCGTTTCACCCTGGATTTTTCATTTTTGCGGGCTATTTACGCTGGTTCATGTCATTTTCGCCCATTTTCCTGTATTTTGACTGATTTTCTATCAACAAATGGGTGAATTACTTCTATTTTTCATCTGTTTCGCCCATGTTCAAACTTTTGTATGAATGGAACTTCTTCTTAGCCAGGTGAATATTCCTCCTGTGAGATTTTTTCATTCATAAGATTCGGGTGGCAAAGGGTGGCACACAACTTAGTGGTTGTCAAATTGCACAAAGCCGCTACTATTTTCCAGCTTTTTGCAATACCCTTCCAAAATGACAAACTACCCTGCCGGCATTCCATCATGAACCTCAGCCTGCCGGCACTGCAAAAATTTCCCGCGTCATAACTTACCTTACTGCGGAAACGGTAAAAAGAACCTGCACAGCAAAATAACCACAAAATACCCGATCACAAGCACATATGCTTTATGATCCACACCTGCGTAACGCAGAGGTTTCATCTTGGTTCTGCCCTCGCCGCCATTGTAGCAGCGCGCTTCCATCGCCATCGCAAGGTCGTCTGCTCGACGGAACGCAGAGACGAATAACGGTACCAAAAGAGGAATCATGTTTTTCACTCTCAGTAACAGATTTCCGCTCTCAAAGTCAGCACCTCTCGCCATCTGTGCCTTCATGATCTTGTCTGTCTCCTCGATGAGGATCGGGATAAAACGAAGTGCGATCGACATCATCATCGCGATCGCATGAACCGGAACACCGATCTTTGATAACGGCATCAGTGATTTTTCCAGACCGTCCGTGAGCTGGTTTGGTGTCGTCGTAAGTGTCATGATCGAGGTTCCAAGGATCAGGTAGGTCAGACGGATCGCCATCAGAATCGCATTCTGTGCCCCCTCTGCCGTGATCTTAAAGATCCAGAATTTCACGATCGGCGTACCAGGTGTCAGAAAAAGGTTGAATGCCGCCGTGATCAGCATCAGCACCACGATCGCCTTCAAGCCCTTTACCATAAACTTAAATGGAACTTTGGACGTTCTGATGCAGAAGATCAAAAATACAGTCGCAACCAGAAGTGCCGCAATCCCTTTAAAACAAAACAATGATATAATATAAATAAATGTAGCAAACAGTTTTACGCGCGGGTCCAGTTTATGAATGACGGAATCCGCTGGATAATACTGGCCCAGTGTAATATCTCTTAACATCTTCTTCCTCCGAACCGTTACATATGAAAGTCTGTTTTTCCAGAATCAATTCCGGTCAGCGCCTCGAGCAGACAAGCTCTTGCCTCCGCCACCGTGGTTGCATCTGTATCCACATTCAGACCTTTTTCCTTCAGTTCATGCATCAGGTAAGTCACCTGCGGTGCTGCAAGTCCAACCGCCTCAAGTTCTTTGTAGTGGCGGAATACTTCTTTTGGCGCACCGTCTAACATCACACTGCCGTGATTCATCACGATAATACGCTCCATGCTGTGCGATACTAAAATAACCGTAATACAGCGTTCCCTGTGCATCCGCTCCACAAGATCTAAGATCTCATCACGTCCTGCCGGATCAAGTCCCGCCGTCGGCTCATCTAAGATCAATACCTCCGGCTTCATGGCAAGCACGCCCGCAATCGCAACACGGCGTTTCTGTCCACCGGAAAGATCAAACGGAGACTGGTAATAAAGCTCCTCCGGCAGTCCGACACTCCGCAGCGCCTCAAATGCCCGAAGACCTGCCTCCTCTTTCGACAATCCCTGATTTTTCGGTCCGAAACACACGTCGTCAAAGATCGTTGTCTCAAACAACTGATGCTCCGGATACTGAAATACCAGCCCGACGCGGTTTCTCAATTCACGCAGGTCAAAATCATCTTCATAAATATCCTGACCATGAAAATAGATCGTTCCGGATGTCGCCTTCATCAGACCGTTCAAGTGCTGGATCAAGGTGGACTTTCCGGAACCGGTATGCCCGATCACGCCGATAAACTGTCCATCCTCGATCGTTAAGTTTACATCCTTTAACGCCTGGATCTGGTACGCAGTCCCTTCGCTGTATACATAATTCACTTTATCTAAAATAATTGACATGTTCATCCTCATTTCTGGGGCACCCACTGCAGAGCAGCACCCCAAAAGCCTTCCATTTTACTCAAAATCAGATGATCTTTTAAAAACATATAACCATAAAATGCCTGCTCTACTGATATTCCATCTCTGCGCTCCACATCATACACATTCCACAATCATGCTATCATCGTGCTCCACATCATACACATTCCATGATCATGAATCGATCTGTGCGATTCGCAGAATATGCCCCACAAGTTCTTCCCGCGTCAGCACGCCAAGCGGAATATCAAGTCCTGACTGTCTGAGCAGGTCAGCAAGGATCGTAACCTGCGGTACATCCAGCCGGTATTCCTTTAACTTTCCGACCTGGGAAAAAATTTCGCGCGGTGTCCCCTGCATGACAACTTTCCCCTTGTCCATCACAATCACCTTATCTGCACCGACGACTTCTTCCATATAATGTGTGATCAGAATGATCGTGACACCCTTTTTCTGATTGAGTTCATGCGCAGTGCGGATGACATCCGCTCTTCCGTTTGGGTCAAGCATTGCGGTCGGCTCGTCTAACACGATGCACTTTGGCTCCATCGCTACGACACCCGCGATCGCAACGCGCTGTTTCTGACCTCCGGAAAGTTTGTTTGGCGAGTGATGACGGTATTTTAACATACCGACTGCCTTTAAACTCTCCTCCACACGCTGCCAGATCTCATCGGTCGGCACACCGATATTTTCCGGTCCGAATCCGACATCCTCCTCCACCACACTGGCAATGATCTGATTGTCTGGATTCTGGAAAACCATTCCGGCGGTCTTTCGCACCGGAATGACATTCTCCTCTTTAGAAACATCCATGCCGTCCACAAAAAGACTACCCTCGGACGGGGCTAACAGTGCATTGATATGCTTTGCAAGCGTAGATTTACCGGAACCGTTATGTCCTAAAATTGCGATAAAATCTCCCTGCTTCACATCGAGATCCACATGATCTAAGGCAGTCTGGATCGACTCTACGTTTCCCTCTTCATCACGTCTGATATATTCATGCACAAGCTGTTTTGCCTTAATAATTCCCATCTGTTTTTATTCCTTCCCGTATCAGTCATCCCAGCGCAGTCTGTGCAGTTCTCCCTGCAGCTTCATATGGTCAAACTGATTCTGTCTGAGTGCCTCATAGAGCACGATCGCAACGGAATTTGACAGGTTCAGTGAACGTGTCTCCCCGATCATCGGGATCCGCACACAGGTATCCGGATTGGCTTTTAAGATCTCCTCCGGGATTCCTGCACTCTCTTTTCCAAACATAATATAGCAGTCCGGCTCGTAGGAAACCTCTGTGTATACATGGCGTCCCTTTGTCGTTGCCATATAGATCTTTGCACCCGGATTTTTCTCACAGAAATCATCCCAGTTTACATAAGTTGTCACGTCAAGCTCACTCCAGTAATCCATCCCGGCACGCTTGATCGATTTTTCATCAAGATGAAATCCAAGCGGTTCGATCAGATGGAGCCTTGTCCCTGTTGCGACACAGGTTCTTCCGATATTTCCGGTATTTGCCGGGATCTCCGGCTCATATAAAACAATATTTAACTTTGCCATAATAATCCTCATTTCCAGGCAGTCTGCCAAACAGACCACAATATGAAAAATAAGCTGTCATGCCTGTTTTTCACCCTGTTTTCTCAGCCCTGTAATAAATGTCTCCATGCGGTTCATCGCCTCTTTTAAATTCTCCAGCGAATACGCATAGGAAATACGGATAAATCCTTCCCCGCAGTCTCCGAATGCCGTTCCCGGAACGACTGCAAGCTTCTCTGTATTTAAAAGCTCCGTGGCGAACTGCTCAGATGTCATACCGAATTCGCTGATACACGGGAACACATAAAATGCTCCAAACGGCTCGAAACAGGATAATCCCATCTCCTTAAAACGGTGCAGCAGATAGCGGCGTCTTCCGTTGTATTCCTCACGCATCTGTGCCACATCCTCATCACCGTTTTTTAATGCCTCCACGCCTGCGTACTGGCTGGTGGACGGTGCACACATGATCGCAAACTGGTGGATCTTTAACATCTGCTCAATGATCACACGCGGTCCACATGCATAGCCGAGACGCCATCCTGTCATGGCATGTGATTTGGAAAAACCGTTGATCACGATCGTTCTCTCCCACATTCCCGGCAGAGACGCAATCGTCACATGTTTCTCAAGGTAGGTAAGCTCTGAATAGATCTCGTCACTCAATACAAAAATATCATGTTTTTTGATCACTTCCGCGATTTTTTCAAGATCTGATTTTTCCATGATTGCCCCGGTTGGATTGTTCGGGAACGGAAGTACCAAAAGCTTTGTCTTTGGCGTGATCGCAGCCTCTAACTCTTCTGCAGTCAGACGAAATTCGTTTTCTGCCTTTAACTCGATCACGACCGGTACTCCGCCTGCTAAAACGGCACACGGCACATAGGACACATAACTCGGCTGTGGGATCAAAACCTCATCCCCCGGATCTAACATAGCACGCATTGCCGCATCGATTGCCTCACTGCCTCCGATCGTCACCATGATCTCATGATCCACGTCATAAGATATCCCGTAATGACGGTTCAGATAACGGTCGATCTCTGTCTTTAACTCTTTTAAACCTGCATTTGAGGTATAATGTGTTTTTCCTTTTTCCAGGGAATAAATACCCTCGTCGCGGATATGCCACGGCGTATCAAAATCCGGCTCGCCGACACCAAGGGAGATTGCGTCCTTCATCTCATGTACCACATCGAAGAACTTACGGATCCCGGACGGCTGGATCGTTGTAATTGTTTTATTTAATGGATCTCTCATATTACATCTCTATCCTTTCATCTTTTGCCGGTTCTGCCATAACGGTTCCGTGATCTTTGTATTTTTTCAGAATAAAATTCGTCTTTGTACTTAAAACAGAATCAAGCGGTGAAAGTTTATTGGAAACAAACTGGGAAACCTCACGCAGTGTCTTTCCCTCAATCGTTACCATAAAATCAAATCCGCCGGAGATCAGATAAACGGAATTTACTTCCGGATAGTTGTAAATGCGCTCTGCCACCTTGTCAAATCCCATTCCGCGCTGTGGTGTGACACGCACCTCGATTAAAGCTGTCACCTTTTCAATTCCCGCCTTATCCCAGTCGATCAGGGTATGGTATCCGCAGATAATATGCTCCTCTTCCATTTTCTGAAGCTCATTTACCACGGCTGCCTCATCTACACCTAAAATGATAGCCAGTTCCTTTAAATCAATTCTGCTGTTCTTCTCTATAAAAGTTAAAATCTTTTCACGCATGATAATCCTATCCTCCATAATTTGTACTCTTTTGAGCACTGCTTTAATCCATAACAACAGATCTGCCCGCTAAACGAAACTTGCAGTCTGTTTTTGTGTGAAAAATCTGATTTTCACACATTATACAACTTTATATAATTCGTCCGTCTTCGGCGGCTCTAAAAACCGTCTCTCATCCTCATTTAATAAAACTCTGTCATTTCCGGCTGTTGCTTTTCCGATAATTGTTGCCGGTATTCCTGCTTTTTTCAGTTCATTTACCAGCAGATTGCCATCGGCTGCTGCCATCAGCATAGAACCGCTTGAGATCAGTTCATATGGGTTGATTCCGAAAAATTCACAGATCTCGATTGTTTCCTGACGAACGGGAATCTTTTTTAAATCGATTTCAAGTCCGACGCCAGATGCTTCTGCCATTTCCCAGAGTGCACCAAAGATACCGCCCTCTGTGACGTCATGCATAGCACTAACGCCAGACCGAACGGCGACTGCAGCCTCTGAAAGCACGGATAAATATACATCCAGTTTTTTCGCATTTTCGATAAATGGTGCAGAAAATCTTGTTAAAAGATCTTTTTCTTTTTCCTTTGCAATGATGGAGGTTCCCTCGATCCCGATCCACTTTGTCACAAGAATATCCATGCCCGGCTTTGCCCCTCCGGTAGAGATCAGGCATCCGTCTTTTACTTTGCCGACACCACAAACGGAAATAACCGGCTGGTTGACAACTGCCGTGATCTCCGTATGACCGCCCATGACCTGCACGCCTGCCTTTGCACATGCAGCTTCTACCTGCTGCATCATCTCTCTTAGATCAGGCTCTTCAATCTCCGGTGGAAGCAAGACAGTAAGCAGAACGCCGACCGGCTCTGCCCCGGCACTGGCAAGATCATTTGCCGTAATCTGGATTGCAAGTGTACCGATATCCTGTGCCGTTCCTGTGATCGGATCTGTTGACATCACAAGTGTCTCATCCTCTGCCAGCTTGACCGCCGCGCAGTCCTCTCCCACACCGGCGCCTAAGACAACCTCCGGTCTTTTGGTATGTATCTGTTTAAATACGGAGCGTTTGAGCACATTCTCCGGTACTTTTCCAATCTTCATCGCAAACTCCATTCCTGTTTATAGTTATAGGCTGTCTCTTACGAGGCAGCCTCTTTTTGTTTCTTATAATAAATTACTGACCATTTCCACCGTTATCTCCGCTGACGTCCACCTGTCCGTCTCCGACAATTGCCTGTTCCTCTGCAGACTGGTTCTCTGCCGGCTGTTCCGGTGTGGCTGCTGCCGCTGCAGTAAACTGGGCAACTGCGGCATAGATCGTTCCTTCATCACCGGTCGCCAACGCCGCACCGATTGTCGCTGATGCATTCGGATCTTCCGATGCCGTTCCAACGTTTACGATCTTTGGTGATGCCTTATAAGTACTCTTATTAAATACTTCGCGGCTCTCTTCGACACCATTTACCGTAACGACTTTCCAGAGCTGTGCCACATATCCGACATGTTTTCCCTGGGATACACTCATAGTTCCCACCGGATCTCCGGTTGCAACAAACTGTGTGCCCGGATCCTGTTCTGATACAACTTCACTCTCATATGTCACCTTACGGTTTGCAGGTCTTGTCTCTTCCCCGTAAATATTGAAGTAAACATTTTTTCCTGAAGTATATCCTTCAATATAGATCGGTACGTCCTGATTATTGACAAATTTTAAATCCTTGTAATCGCCTGCGATCGCAGCATCCATGGATGGTTTGACATAGGTAACGATCATAGAATGGTTCGAACGCTCGGTAACTTCAAGTTCCGCTAAAATAACTGCATTATATAATGTTGTGGAAACCTGGCAGACGCCACCGCCATAGGACTGTACGGTCTGTCCATTTTCATAGGCTCCGGCCAGTTCATACCCATTGGCTGCATCTAACGGTCCGATCGTCTCATAAACAGAAAACTCTTCTCCCGGATATAAAACAGTTCCATTGATCTTGCCTGCTGCCGTTGCAATATTGTCACAGCGGTTCTGGGTAGAAGAACTGTAATTCGTATTGAATCCACCGAGCAGATCTTTTACCTTAGAAAGCTCTTCCTCGCTTCCCTTCGGCTCCACGATCTCTGCTGTAAGTTCAATATTTCCACCCTGTCCGTCCCAGTCGTTACTGACGTAATTTTCGATCGCTGCAATCGACTTTTCTACGTTGACTTCAACACCCTGCGACCCTTTGATGATCTTAAATGTTCCATTTTCACGCACCAGACCATTGTCCACTGCCTTCTGATCGAGCTCATCCGCTTTCTCGGCAAGCAGTTCTGATACTGTATCATGATCTACGTTCAACACCATATCAATGACAACACTGCCATTTTCAAGGTCTTTCTTATCTTTGTATTTTTTAATCAGATTGCCGCTTTTTCCGACATCCATCGCCTCTGAAACAACATTCATATCGGTAAACTCGAGTGCCAGATCCGATGCCTTTACCTGCGTACTATGCTCTCCTGCAGTCAGTGTAAATACAGCTTCCCCTGCATTATTTACATAATCAGTCACTGCATTCAAAGCTTCCTGTTCTGTCATACCGCCGACATCAATATTGCCAATATAAACTCCCTGCGCAATACGGTCTGTGTCTTCCGCTTTTGCCTGCGTCGGATTTAAAATAGCGCCAAATGCCACGGCTAACCCCAGAGCTGCTAATATTTTACCTGTTTTTTTCATCTTTTCCCTCTGAAACTATTACTTTTGCTGAATCTTTGCTGTTCATTTTATCACAACTGCCCTCTTTTTCAAGGTGCATTACCACGAATATATTTGACTGTTTGCCCTGTTTTTAGTATATTTTACATGAACAGATTTATTACAACAGTGCCGCAAGTACAGTCGTAAGCAGCATCGTTCCAACCAGAATGATCACAACTGCTGCAAGTACTTTTTTATTTTTCTTTTTACTGAAATCATACATATAAATGTACCTCCATTTCAAAAAACACGGCACGGAAAGGATTTCACATGCCATTTTTAGGTTTATTCATTGCAGTTGTCTGCCTGTTCACATTTTTCCGTAAACGTTCAAACCGCTCCCAGGAGAACGTAACTGACCGCTTCTGGAAAAGGGAATCCATCGCAAACAACACCCGCTTACAGGATTTAAGCGGACTCCCCTATATTACCATACCTTTTGACAAATTTCCAATAGGTATGTACGAAAATGATTTATTAAAAAATTATGAAAATACCCTGCAGACGCTTTCCGGGCAAAAGATCGTCAATTTCGGCACACAGACCAATACTGATCTGAAGATCACTTACGGTACTGCCAGTCTCCCTGCCCTGACGGAATACGAACAAAATTTTACCACACTCTGTCAGACGCTTACCGCCTATGCCGGACAGCTTTTCGAACTCGGTCATACCGATGATGCCCGTACAATTTTAGAATATGGTATCAGTATCGGCTCCGACTTAAGCCAGAATTATCTGCTTTTAGCTAAGATCTATCAGTCTTCCGGCGAAAACGGACGGATCCGGGAACTCCTTGCATCCGCAGAACAGCTTGATTCTCTGATGAAACGTTCGATCGTAGAAAAACTGACCGCCATGCTCCCGGAAGATACCGCAAATACGCCGGTACAATGATCCGTATCATGCTTCATAGACATCCGGCTCGTTCCACACATAATATTTTATGGCATTTTCCCATAGGTGGCGATCAGCCGGTCCGTCAGTCTTGACGCCTCGCTCCTTGTCATCTCCGGGAAATTTTCCGGCAGTTTGATCTGATAATGCGCCGCATATTCTCTTAAGTATTTTATCTGCCGTGCCGTTGCCGGCGTCTGTTTTTTCGCCTTATAAAGAAGCGGCTTTGGCATGAAATCTCCGGCAGATTCCTCCTCGTATCGTTCCCTGAGTGCCTCGTAAACCTGCCATGTTTCATATGCATCGTCAAATGCACGATGGGCATTTTCTCTTTTTACCCCAAAGTAGGCACACAGGCTTTCCAGATCCTTTTTCTGCTCTTTCGGCAAAAATTTCCTTGCAAGTTTTAAGGTATCAACCGCATTCCGTTCCAATGGCATATTATGATTTACCGCCCACTGCTTTAAAAATCCATAATCAAAAATCACATTCTGCCCAACGATGATATCCTCTCCGATAAATTCAAAGAACTGCCGCATTGCCTCTTCTTTTTCCATGCCGCCCTGCACCATCGCCTCCGTGATCCCGGTAAGTTCAGTCACTTTTTCCGGTATCTTTACGTTCTGGCATAAAATTGCACCAAATTTATCGACCGCCTGATGGTTCCGGACTCTGACTGCCCCTACTTCTAAAATATGATCGGTCTTTGCATTCAGACCTGTCATTTCAAGATCAATGACTACATAATCCTGCATCCTCATCCTCCATGATCCACGTCACCTTCGCCTGATGGTCTAATGGATCCCTGTCCGTATAATCGAACAGCGCATACAATGGTTTTCCTGCCCGTTTGGGCAGTTCTTTTAATACCCGTTCCCCTTTATCCGGAAAACGATAGGAAAAACACTCCACATGCGACTGCTTTCCATTTTTGCAGTATGCCCGCGTCACCTGTTTCCATACACTTAAATCTTTTGCCCAGACAGGCCTGCTCTTGCAGTTTTCACGGTAATAAAGATCAAAGATCAGGCTTTCTTTTATGATATCCAGGATTTCCAGATGATCAGCTTTTTTCCCTGTTTCCGTAATATTCCGCTGTTCTCCGGCAGTGATATCTCCGGCAAATGTTTCTTTGATAAATTCCAGCAAGATCTCCGAGCGCCGGATCCTCGCGTGGCTCATGCCAAAATAGCCGTTTCTCTCATAATATTTTCCAAGCTCCTGAAACATGAAAAATGCGCTCTTAAATAAAACTCCGAGCACCTTCATCGTAATTTCAAACTGCCCGCTGTTATAATACACTTCCAGCATCTCTTCCACCTGACGTATCTTTAAGACATCCTCATAGGGAAGCCACTTTGTCTTCAGCACTTCATAGGGCGGTCTGCTGTGGTATTCGATCTCATATTCTTTCGCATGCTCATACATATAAGAGCCCTTTAACACCTTTAAGAATCCAAGCTGGAGCTGGTTTGGGCGGAGTTCATAGATCTCATCAAAGGATTTTGCAAACGTGTCATAATCTTCAAATGGGAGTCCTGCGATCAGATCCAGATGCTCATGGATATTCTCATGTTTCTGAACTTCTTTCACAACTTCCTTTAACCGTTCTAACTGCATGGTGCGGTGGATCTCTCTGATCGTCGCCCCGTTCGTCGACTGCACACCGATCTCTAACTGGATCAGCCCCGGCCGCATCGTTCCGATCAATGCAAGTTCTTCTTCCCTCAAAAGATCTGCCGAGATTTCAAAATGGAAATTGGTGATTCCGTTATCATGTTCCTTAATGTAAGACCAGATCTCCATTGCATGCGCATGATTACAGTTGAATGTCCTGTCCACAAATTTTACCTGCGGCACTTCCCGGTCAATAAAAAACTGCAGTTCCTTTTTCACAAGCTCCGCATCCCGGAAGCGAAGCTGCTTTTCCACAGAGGAAAGACAGTAACTGCAGGAAAACGGACAGCCACGGCTCGACTCATAATAAATGATACGGTTTTTAAAATCGCCCGCCTTGTCATAGCAGAATGGAATGTCACTTAAATCGAGCATTTCCCGCGGTGCGGTAAAGATGATCTCATCCCCTTTCCGGTATGCGATCCCTGGTATTTCTCCAGGTTTCGATCTTTCCTCCGTGCTTTTACCCTCTCCTGTTATCTGTGTTTCCTGTATTTTCTGCTTTTCTTTGTCTCTCCGGCTTTCCCCGGCATAATACTCCGCCAGCTCACAGAATGTCTTTTCCCCTTCCCCGATCATCACACCGGTGATCTGCGGGTGTTCTCTCAAAAAACTCTCCGTCTCATACGAAACCTCCGGACCTCCTACCCAGACCGGCACTTCCGGGCGAAGCTTGTGAAATTCTTCCGCCAGTTCCTCCACAAATGCAATATTCCAGATATAACAGGAAAACATAAGAACATCCGGCTTCGCCTTGTAGATTCCCTCTAAAATATCCTCCATCTGGTTGTTGATCGTATATTCCCCGATCTCTACTGTATCGGAATCAGCCATGCCTTTTGCGTAATGTGCGGCATATGCACGCAGATTATACACGGCAAGGTTGGAATGTATATATTTGGCATTGATCGCCGTAAGTAAAATCTTCATCTGTTTTTTGCCTCCATTTTTTTCATTATAGCGAAGAAAAAACCTTGTTGCAACGTACAAAAAAATCCGGTTCCCCGCTGCCAGATTTTTACCTGACAGTGTGAAACCGGATTTTCTTTTCTTCATAGATTCGTGTGTCAAAAGGTGGTTTTCAATTTTAGGTCTGTCAAATTGCACAAAAGCGTACAATCTATTATCTACCGCAAAATATGTCTTACGATAACGTCTATCCCTGCAATCCACAGAAGAATTGCTCCCGCAATATATGCTTTTGTCTTATGCTCAAATCCAAGGTGATATCCGGTATAGATACCGGTCACAACAACCGCGATCGTAAGTCCTGCGATCATCAGGAGCATGACAAGAAGATTTGTTCCCAGAAAGCCAAATGCAATGCCGGTCAGCAGGGTATAAATGCTGGTAACTGCCGCAATCGCCAGTAACTGTTTCCATCCAAGCTTCTGTTCACAGTGCTCTACAATGCGCTCATTTTTTATGGCTTTTGCAACCAGCCGCACTCCCAGGCAGAAAAAGATGGCTGCTGCAATGACAAACCCGGTCACTTTTTCATTGTGCGTTATGGTGTTACGGTACAAAAGTCCTGACAGGTAGCTTCCGACGAACAGCGCTGCCATCTGCCATACAGCAATCAGTGCACACAGTTTGACAAGCTGTTTTTTGTCGATCTTTGCTACCAGTGATCCCTGACACTCCATGGCTGCAAATATATCCAGCGATATGCCTGCTATGATCAGCAGATTCTCCAACGCATTCATCTTACTCCTCCTAAAAGCGGTTCTTTAGTCTTCTGCTTTTACCGCATCCGTTTTGATAATAAATTTAACACTTCCGTTCACGCCATCTGCAATGTCAGTATAAGTCTGGTAATCAGCACCGGCATCTAATACAGCCTGGATACGGTCAACAAGCGGCTCGATATCGCCATTGTAGGAATTGATGATCTCATCGATTCCATCCTCGCTGAACTCAGTGATTCCATCTGCAAGTTTATGTGCTCCGTCAGAAAGTTCTCCCACACCATCAATGATCGCATCCGTACCATCACTTAAAGTGCCTGCACCATCGTTTAATTTTTCATTATTAGAAACAAGTGTGGATGCCCCGCTTGCAAGCTGGTCTGTGCCGCTCTTTAACTGCTCAGCTCCTGTTGCAAATGATCCGGCTTTCTCTTTCAACTGTCCGATACCACCGTCTAAAGTATTTAAACCGTCAGACAGATCAGACGCTCCTTTGTGCAGAGTCGTTGCTCCATCTGCCACCTGACCTGCTCCTGTTGCAAGATCACCTGCTCCTTTCTTTAAGGTTCCTGCTCCTGTTGCAAGGTCTCCGGCACCCTTCTTTAACTTGGTTGCTCCTGTTGCAAGATCACTTGCTCCCTGTGCCACCTGACCAGAACCACTAGTCAGATCATCCATTTTTCCAGCCATAGTACTGATTGCACCGGATGCCTGCGCTGCTCCATCTGCCACCTGTTTCGCACCAGCCTGAAGTGCTGTAAGCTGTGCCTGTGTTGTCGGATCAGAAATCTGACTAGCTGCTTCATCGATAGCTGAAACAGCTCCCTGAGCCTGACCAATTGTTGCGATCTTGTCTGACAGGCTTACCGCTACAGTCATTGCATCATCTACACTGTTGATTGAAACACCGCCAAGTACCTGTCCCACCTGCGTAAAAATTGCTGTTGCACTTGTAGGATTTGCACTGTACATGGCAATTCCGTTCATCAGATTTGACTGTGCGCTCTTTAATGATTCGATCGTAGCCTGTGCATTTTCAATGGATGTACCATTTGCCTGTAAATTGGCATTGATCTGATCTTTTTTAGTCTGTAAAGTTGTTGCCATATCTCCCAATTTTCCAACTAATGTATCCACACCTGCACTGACTGCAGATGCTCCGCCTGCAAGCGTTGTTTCACCGCCGTTGACAGCAGTATTTAAATCTTTTACTCCTTTCGCAAGTGTCTGGACACCTGTATTCAGACTGGAAGCTCCGGCAGCCAAAGTATCTGCTCCAGTGGACAAATCAGACGCTCCAGTGGATAACGTATCTGCTCCGGTAGAAAGATCATTCACTCCGGTGGAAAGTGTATTGGCTCCGGTGGAAAGATCACTTGCACCTTTGGACAATGTATTGGCTCCGGTAGATACATCCTTGGCACCTTTCTTTAAGGTTCCTGCTCCGTCTTTTAAGGAAGATGCTCCTTTTGCTGCACTTGCTGAACCATCTTTTAAGGTTCCCACACCACTGATCAGTGTTGGTACACTTCCTGCTAAGGTATCCACACCACTCTTTAATGTTCCGATTCCTGTGGATAAAGTAGAAGCTCCATCCGTATAATCTTTGATACCGTTCTTTAATGTTCCGACACCGTCTTTAAACTCACCCATCTTGGATTTTAAAGTATCTACACCGTCTGCGAGCTCACCGGAACCATCTTTTAACTGATCTGTTGCATCTGTTAAAGTATCTAACATATCATCAACTTCAGAAAGATCTGCATCTCCGTCTTTGCTGATAAAGTTTGTTGCATTCATCACAACTGTCATTGTGGTGCTTAATGAGAAATTCTCCACATCTGCAGTTACTTCCACGTAATCCGGGATCGATACATCTCCGTCAAAATCAGAATCATCCACATCTAAGCTCTCTTTTAATCCCGGAAGTGCATATCCGACTACAATATTATTTTTGCCATCGGAGATTACTTTACCATTGGTAACTTTTACATTAGAAAAGCTGTCATCTAATACCATTCCGCTGATCGCAGCAAATGGGACATAGATTTCTTCCTCTTTTCCGTCGATCTTTGTTTTTACCGTCTCATTGTTGGTGTAATCAAAACGGATCGTTACTTTTCCTGATTTTCCTGCAAGTTCTTCCGGCTTTACTTCCTTACCATCCAAAGAATAGGTAATTGTCTGGGATACCGGTGTCTCTTTTGTGGAGGTTCCCTGATAATAAATATCGTTGCCGTCTGCCTGCCAGGTCAGTTTGCTGCCATCCTGTTTGAATGTCTCATCACCTTTTACATTTTCGATGTCCTTTAAGTCTGAAGCATCTTCGATGGTATCTTTATTTCCATCATTGATCAGATGATCGGAAACGATCACTTTGCGCTCTTTTCCGGTACTGTCTGCAAGGACATATACGGTTTCTTCCTTGCCAATCTCTTTCTCGCTGAATTTGATACTGTCATCTAATGCATCTTTTAATTTGCTCTCAGCATCGGAATCTTTTGTATCTGATTTTTTGCTGTCTTTTTCGGTACTCTCTGTACTCTCAGTGCTCTCCTGTGCGGTCTTTGCTGCAAATACGTTTGCTGTGGAAACGCCTGTTCCAACCATTCCGACAACCAGCACACCTGCGATAATACGAATCACATATTTCTTTGTAAATTTTTTCTTTAATTCCGGTAATTTCATCTTTTTTTCCTCCTCTATTTTACTGAACTGATGAATCTTTTTTATAACGGAAACCTGCACTTGTTGCACAGATCAATTTATCAAATACCATAAACATTGCCGGCAGAATAAATGCTACGACGATCAGACTGATCAGGGCACCTCTTGCAAGAAGCATACATAAGGAACTGATCATATCGATACTGGAGTATAATCCAACACCAAATGTTGCTGCAAAGAAGCTTAATGCACTGACGATGACTGACTGTAAGGAACTGTCTAATGCGGTTCTTACCGCATCACGTTTTTCTGCTCCGTGGTTTCTTGCTCTCTTATATTTGTTTGTCATAAGAATTGCGTAGTCAACCGTTGCACCGAGCTGGATCGTTCCGATTACGATAGAAGCGATAAACGGAAGAACCGTTCCGGTATAATGCGGGATACCCATGTTGATGAAAATCGCAAACTCAATGACCATAACAAGGATGACCGGTAATGAAACTGACTTCAGTACAAATGCGATGATAATGAAGATCAGAATAATGGAAACCGCATTTACGGTATTAAAGTCTGTATTCGTGATGGTGATCAGATCCTCTGTACATGGAGCCTCACCGATTAACATTGCAGTGTCATCGTATTTTTTAATGATATCACGGATTGCATCACACTGTGCATTCACTTCATCCGATCCTGTCTTGTACTCGGATATTACATAGATCATCTGATATTTTCCGTTATCCAACATTTCCTTGATATCATCCGGGATCATATCCTTCGGTACAGTCGGTCCCATAACGGAATCAAGTCCCAATGCCAGTTTGACACCGTCCACATCAGAGATCTCATTTTCCAGGTTTCTTGCATCTTTGGAGTTTAGATCGCTGCTTGCAAGGATCACATGTGTCGCACCCATATCAAAATCATTTTCCAGTGCGTTTCCTGCTTTTACACTCTCTAAGTTATCCGGAAGTGTTCCCATCAGATCGTAATATACCTGATTGTGGTTCTGTCCGTAGAAGGCAGGTCCGATGATCACTAAGAATAAAATAATAAAGATCCAGTAATGTTTTGTCACAAATCCACCGATACGTCCAAGATCCGGTATGATGGCTTTATGTCTTGTCTTTTCGATCCATTTATCCATTGCAAGGATCATGGAAGGAAGAATCGTTACACATCCGATCACACCAAATACAACACCTTTTGCCATAACAACACCAAGGTCCATACCAAGTGTAAATGTCATGAAACACATTGCAAGGAATCCGGCGATCGTCGTGATGGAACTTCCGACTACGGAAGTTAACGTCTGTGAGATTGCATGGGACATCGCACGTTTCCTGTCATCCGGATAGCGTTCCTGATTCTCTAAGTAGCTGTGCCACAGGAAAATGGAGTAGTCCATCGTTACTGCGAGCTGTAACACTGCTGCAAGTGCCTGTGTGACAAAAGAAATCTCTCCGGCAATAAAGTTTGTTCCAAGGTTGTATACGATTGCCATACCGATACTCAGAAGGAAGATAAACGGTAAAAGGAATGAGTCCATCGTAAGTGCAAGCACCAGTGCGGATAATCCTGCTGCGATCACAACATACATGATGACCTCACTGTTACAGATCTTTTTGATATCGGTAACGACTGCGGACATACCGCTCAAAAGACACTGTTCATTGGTCAGTCCCCGTATCTCCTCGATGGCATCAAGTGTTTCATCTGCTGACATGGACGTGTCAAATGTAATGATCATAAGCTGGCTGCCTGTGTCTGCATTCTGCAGGGAATCTTTTAAATCATCCGGCAGCATATCCATCGGGATTGAGATATCAGCGAGTGCGCCATACCATAAAACATCTTTCACATGATCGATCTCTTTTAGCTTATCTTCTAACTGTGAAATCTCTTTTTCCTGCATGCCGTCTATGACCGCCACGGAAAAAGCACCTGTTCCAAACTCATCTAACAGGATATCCTGTCCTTTCATCGTCTCAATATCTCCCGGGAGATATGAGAGGATATCGTAATTGATTCGCGTATTCATGTAGATGATCCCGGTAGGTATCAATAACAGAAAACTCAGGATCAGAATCGGAATACGGAATTTCACTACCCATTTTCCAAACTTAATCATCTTTTTCACTCTTTCTTTCTTTTTATTTTCCTGTGGCATACATTTCTCCCTGCCACAATTTCTTTTAGTGTAAAAAAAAAGACTGAATCTGAAAAGATTCAATCTAATTTCTCTGTAGTATCTTATTATACAAATTGCCCAAAATGTATATTAAAGTTAACATTTGATTCTGATTGTATATATGGAACAAAGGTTAAAGTTCCGCTAAAATATCTTCCATGGATCTCTTTATGATGTAATCATAGATCTCTGCTAACTCCCTCGCTGAGATCGTCATCCCGGACTGAATCCAGTTCATGACAATATAGCACATGGACTGTGCATAATACGCAGCAATACGTTCCGGTGTCAGCCAGACATACTTTGGTTTCTTCGTGGCTGCCGAACGTTCAAACACCCGCAGGAACACTTTCATAATACAGGATTGTGCAATGCTCTCAAACGAATTTTGTCCCTCCAGACGGCTCGCCTTCTGATAAAACTCCTTTTCTTTTTCAATGTTGGAAAACAAAAGTTTTTTTCGTGGAGGACAATATGGAAAATTGCCCTCAACATGAAGCACTTGAATTCAGAGTTAAGCAAGCAGAAAAGAAAATTGAACTAATTGATCATCAGCTCACCAATTTAGACAAAAACGAAGCGGTTTTTAATCAACGCATCGCAGATGCTTTGGAAAGTTTGTCTGCTTTGCCAAACGCTATTGATCGTTTAAACAAATCGACTACGGAAATGAAATTCAGCATGGAAGAAATGCAAAATGAGCTTACCAAAAACACTCAAAAAGTAGATCGGCTTGAAAACAAATTGGAAGCAATAGAAGAAAAAGGTAAGTTTGATATTTGGGGATGGATAAAGTCGAACTGGCTTTTAATTGGAACGTCGCTACTGGTGATCGTTGCAGTAATTGGTGAACTA
>ERZ857982.884-NODE-884-length-34622-cov-5.155900_pt1 | contig 34622 bp, 46 predicted proteins | sample MGYA00519955_ERZ857982 | MGnify/ENA primary metagenome ERZ857982 (study PRJEB31778, sample SAMEA3449416) | human gut metagenome | biome: human gut; feature: human-associated habitat; material: faeces | place: United Kingdom | collected 2010/2012 ... | reverse complement strand
CTACGGTGAGAGCAACCGGCAACACTACGGTGAGAGCATACGACAACACTACGGTGGAAGCATACGGCAATGCCTATATTCATTCTTATTACATTATAGAATGCAAGCTGAAAGATAATTCTATTTATCGATTAATCTCTGAAAACAAAATCTTCTATCCGGAAGAATCAGCAATCAAAATCGAAAAACAAACAAATCCTTAAAATAAGATGGAAAGAAAGAATTTCAACAAAAACGTCCAAATGCACCTCGCCTGCGCAAAAGACGACCTCAGGCCCATAATGGCCTGCATCTATTTCAAAAACGGGTTCGCTTATGCAACAGACGGGTATATCCTCGCCCGAAACCGGATAGACGAATGCAGTACCCTGCAAGAATGCGACATACAAGCACTGGACGGAAAACTGCTTCACGCAAACTTTTTCAAAGACATGCTGAAATATGATGACATTCTTATCTCCGACGAGGGCATAGAATGCCACAAAGGAGACGAGAAAGCCTTTTTTTATTTTTCCCAATTCACAAAATTTCCAGATGTAGATAAAGTATTGCAAGAAGCATTGAACCTGCCTGCCGTACCGATGCCTCAGATAAGTTTCGATACGAGATTATTGTTGAAACTGTCAAAAGCCCTATACGGATTCGATAAATGCACAGCCACATTCAAAGGGACAAACAATCCTATTGTATTCGACAGCATCGAAGATTGCGGGAGCATAGGCATAATGATTCCATACAAATCTTAAAAACACAACCACAATGACACTATTATCCAACATTTCAATTCTCGTCCTCATACTCGCCGTCATCGCCATATCCATGCTCTACGCCCGACTGTTGAAACGCTGTATGAAAGAAATAGAAGAACGAGAAAAAGAAATCGCCGGTCTGGTCGACAAAATAAGGGCTATACAGGTGGTAGGAAACAAGACTTCCACCACCCCGAAGAAAACCCGTAAGACAAGTACCGAAAAATGAAACCGTGCATCAAAGCCTCGACACTGCGGGAGGTAATCTCTCTGATAGATGAACGCATCGGATCGATACCTCCCGACAGTATCAGGCATCGCAACCAAAGAGAAAAATACCTCCGGTACAAAACCGAAATAACCCGCTACCTCAATGACCTACGAAGAGTATCTGCAAGAACAAAAGAAGAAAAAGTCGCGCCGCCCTCCCCGGGACGAAGAACATAGGCTGCAATGCGGCTGCGTGAGCTGGTTCTGCCTCCAATACCCCGCATGGCGGGGGCTGCTTTTCGCAGTCCCAAACGGCGGACGCCGGGACGGCATCACCGGGAAGAAGCTCAAAGACGAGGGAGTAGTACCCGGAGTCTCCGACCTCCTGCTGCTCTACCCCTCCGGGAAATACCACGCCCTTTGCGTCGAGATGAAGGCCCCGAAAGGCCGGCAGTCCCAAGCACAGAAAGCGTGGCAACGCGCCGTCGAGCGGGCCGGGTACAAATATGCCCTGTGCCGCTCACTCGACGATTTCATCACCACCATAGAAAAATACCTTGCCCTATAATCATGCCATGCGAGAAACCATTATCGAGACCATACGCCGCATCACCGCCGACAAGCGGCAGCGGGGCATCTTTCCCGCCGTCGCCACCCGTGCCGAGATCATGGCCGAGGTACAGAAAGAAGTCTCCGGCGAACTCCGCCGGCTCTACAAGCAAGGAATCATCGATTATACCGAAACCCTCAACAGCTGCGCTTTTCGGTTGAGATCATAAATCGAAAACACAGACAAGACCATAAACATGAGAGAAAGTATTATTTTCTATCGCAGCTTTTACGAGGCAATAAAAGACTTGAAGACAGACATTCAGGGAGAGATTTACACGGCCATAATGGAGTATGGTCTATACGGTAAAGAAACTGAAAATCTGGGTCCTATTGCTCGCAGCATATTTACATTGGTAAAGCCTCAGATAGACAAGAATATAAAGCGTTATGAAAACGGTTGTAGGGGTGGACGTCCAAACCGAAATAAACCCGAACAAGAACCAAACAATAACCAAAATAAATCCGAACAAGAACCTAAGGAAAAGGATAATGTAAATGATAATAACAATATCCCCCCTATAATCCCCCCTGCGGGGGAAAAAGAAGGTGAAGAAAAAAACAAAAGAAAAAGGGCGAGACCGCCTATCGATACCGGCTTCATAGATGCCCCGTTTCGGGAAGTAATGAACAAATGGCTCGAATACAAACGGGCACGCGGGCAAACCTACAAGTCCGAGGCATCCATTAAAACCTGTTACAAAAAGCTGTTGGAGATGAGCGGGGACGACCCGGTCAAAGCCGAAGCAATCGTTGAAAACAGCATCGCAAACAATTACGCCGGATTGTTCCCGATCAAAAACACATATCCCCATGACACAGATAAACCAGTTGCTTCCGCAAGCCTTACCGAAGAAGAGCGGGAACGAAGTTTCCTCGAACACATCAACCGAAAGCTGGGCAATATCCCTTAGAGAGCGGTACGGCACACCCGGCCAGTTCCTCACACTTTTCAATCCCGGGAAACAGGCACTGTATTGCAGGGACAGAGACCGCTGCTTCGATTCCGAAGCCCCGTCGCTCAACCGGGTGCAGGCGGCATATTCCCGGGAAATAGCCGAGAGTTGGGTCGAAGCACAGATATTCGACCTCACCCGTTATACCGGCATCAAGGAAAAGCCCTCAAACGAGCACATAGAATCCTGCGCTTCCGTCATCGTGCAAGAGTACGGTTACCTCAAAATCTCCGAAATCATGCTCTTTTTCCACCGGTTCAAAGCCGGCATGTTCGGGCGGTTTTACGGTACTTACGACAACCTCGTTCTTATGGATTCCCTCCGGCAATTCGTCGATTACCGCAACAAAGAACTGCGGCGCATCGGGGAGGAGAAAGCACGCGCCACCCGGGAAGAAGAATACCGCCGTAGAGAACAAGAAGCCGTCTCTTACCAAGAGTGGAAACAGATGTCCGAAAAAATCAACCGAAAATAAAATACGACAATGAAAGTGATAGTAACATTCAGCGGCGGCAAAGACAGCCTCGCATCGCTGCTTTGGGCACGCAACAATCTCACGAAAAATTTCATCACCGTCTTTTGCGACACAGGCTGGGAACACCCGCTTACCTACAAATACATCGAAGAAATACGCGACCGGCTCGGCTTGAACCTCGTCATGCTTAAATCCAAAAAGTTTGACGGCATGGTGGACTTGGCAAGAAAGAAAACCCGCTGGCCGTCTTCACAACGACGGTTCTGCACATCGGAGTTGAAAACAATCCCCATGATTGACTACATACTCGACGAAGTAGACGATGACATTCTGATGATACAGGGCATACGCGCGGCAGAGAGTGCCAAACGGGCAGAGATGAGTAAGCAATGTACCTATTTCAAATATTACGTGCAGCCCTACGGCAAGGACAAGAACGGCAAGGACAAATACCATACCTACCGTCGTAAAGACGTGTTGGCATTCCGGGCAAACCATGCCGACGACCTTTTGCGCCCCGTGTTCGACTGGTCGGCCGGGCAAGTGATAGACTATATCCTTGAAAACGGTTTGCAGCCCAACCCGCTCTACCGCATGGGTTACAAGCGCGTAGGGTGCTACCCGTGCATCATGGCATCGCAGCAAGACATCTACAACATCAGCGTCCAAGACCCGGAACGCATAAGTTATATAGCGGATCTCGAACAACAGCTGTCGAGCAGTTTTTGGGGCCCCAACAAAATATCGCCCAAATACTATAAAGGCGAATATCCGCAGATAGGCGATGTCGTTCGCTATGTACAAGCGAAACGCGCAAAAGGAACGCTATTCGACGACAACGATGTCGCCACAAGCTGCATGAGTTACTATGGCCTTTGCGAATAACGGCATCAAACACCACACTCCCATGAAAACGAATGAAATCATAAACTCCGATGTTATCGACGCACTCAAAGGACTTCCCGATAACTCAATAGACTGCTGTGTTACATCTCCACCCTACTTCGGACTTCGCGATTACGGAGTAGAAGGGCAGATAGGCCTTGAAAAAACTCCCGAAGAATACATTGCCAAGCTGACCGAAGTATTCAGACATGTCCGCAGAATACTCAAACCCGAAGGCACATTGTGGCTGAATATCGGAGATTCGTATAACGGTTATAAAGGAAATTCCAAAAGAGAATATTGCGGCAGCGACTATGCAGGTTTCAGAAACCAACCGACCAGACCGGCCAATTTCGGACTTGAATGTAAGGGACTCAAAGAAAAAGACCTTATCGGTATTCCGTGGCTGCTGGCATTCGCTCTACGTTCCGAAGGCTGGTATCTAAGACAGGACATTATCTGGCACAAACCCTCCGTAATGCCCGAAAGCGTAAAGGACAGATGCACCAAATCGCACGAATACATCTTCCTGCTGAGCAAAAGCAAACGGTATTATTTCGACTGCCGTTCCATAGCGGAGCCGGCCTCCACGTTCGACAATATCGTCCGAGACCGCAAAACAACCAAGCTGAACAACACGCCCGGTCGTACTCCCATGAAAGGATTGCTCCGGAACAATTATACGACGAAAAACAAACGATCCGTTTGGACGATCTCTGCCAAGCCGTTCAAAGGTGCGCACTTCGCCGTCTTCCCCGAACAACTTGTCGAACCCTGCATCAAAGCCGGCTGCCCCGAAGACGGAATCGTACTTGACCCGTTCATGGGAAGCGGAACGACTGCTGTCGTGGCAAGGAAACTCGGAAGAAATTTCATCGGAACGGAACTGAATCCCCGTTTTGTGGAATTGGCAAAAGAGCGTCTGAAAAAAGAACTCGGACTTTTCATTTAAAATCACCCTCCCATGAATAGTACTTCAGGTCGCATACGAGATATTCAAAGCAATCATTCAAAACGAATAAAAAACACAAAACATGGACGAATTTATATGTCATATATGACCAGAAAGATATATGCTTATATAGCAGAAATCAAATCTGTGTTCAACCGTAAAGAAGATGGCAAATGGTATCTTTTCTATGACTGTATTTGGGACGATAACGGAATACCGAAAAGAGAAAGCGGCTGTATAAAAAAATTTGATACCGAAGATGAAGCATGTCGTTATAAAGTCGGAGATGTAATCGATGAAAGAGAGATTTCAGAAATATTCAAATAAATAAGATCATGACACAAGAACAAATAAAGAGGGCAGCAAACAGCTATATTGATGACTTTTTGTACAATCATATAGATTATACCGTAATCCATGACAATTATGAAACAGGAAAAAATAACGCGATCTGTGAATTTGGTCCGGATATTTTTAAAGCAGGCGCACAATGGCGCATCAATTCCGTGTGGCATGATGCAAGCGAACGCCCGGAAGTGAATAAAAGAGTACTTGTCGAATTTTTTAATAAGTACGGTAATTATGTCTATTATAGGTTGAAAGCCTTTAAACCTGCCCAACTAAAATATTGGGGTATTGAAATGGCATTCTTAGATAAAATAATCCGCTGGACGTACATCGAAGATTTATTACCCGCAGATAGCAAATAAAACAGGAAAGGAGACAAGAAATGAAACGAGAAATAAAATTCAGAGGAAAGCGTATTGATAATGGTGAATGGGTGATTGGCCTTTTGGTCAAAATGTGGGGTGAATGGCATATCATCGATTGGAACGATGAGAATATAGCCTATCCTATCAAGACAGATACCGTAGGTCAATTTACAGGACAGAAAGACAAGATCGGCAAAGAGATTTACGAGGGAGATATAGTCAAGACAAAGGAATATGGCAAATTTTTAGGAGATAAGAATTTCTCGGGATATGACCACTTTGAAGTCCATTTCAAAAATGGAGGATTTCGTTTAGAGAATGAAGAACGAATCTTTAATTTGACTAACAATAGTCATCTTGAAGTCGTAGGCAACGTCCACGACAACCCATCACTACTGAAAGGAGGTGAAGAATGAAAGCAAAGCTAATAAAATCATGGGATTTTTGCAAAGTAAGTATTAAAGAAGGTACAGAAGTAAACATCATCAAAGGTATGGAAGCAGACGCTGATAGTGTGCTTAATGCACCATACGGTATGTGTTATCTTTGTGAACTAAACGGGCACATGCATTACATTCCAGCCACACTTCTTACCATAACCGACTGGGCTAATATCGACTGGGAGCAACGCCGCTACGAGATAGCAAAGGAGATATTACCAAACGCAAAGTACTACCAAAGATATAGATCAGACGGCTTATTACATAATCTTACTATGGAAGAAAGTGTAAAAGTGGCTGTACTTTATGCCGATGCCCTTATAGCCGAGTTGAAGAAAGGAGGTGAACAATGATACGAGCAAGATTTTACATCAAGTTTAAAGACTGTGATTCTGATTTTCGACCTATTAAATGGCCTATAAAATATCCTTATTGGTGTACAGGACAAAATAGCGACTCTTTTGTGATTGTTGCTTATGCCGACAGCATCGAGCAGATAGAAGAATTGTGGCCTGAGGCTTACAATATAGAAGCAAATGAAGTTCAAGAAATAGTGTTTACAACGCGTTTTCAAAAGCCTGAATGGTATAAATAAATTAGCAATGACACGCCTCGACACCCTACGCGATAAATACGACCGCTACATTCGCATCGGGAACCATGTAAAAGCATTACAGGTCATGCAGGAAATCGGCCGCCTCTCCGCTTTGAGCGAAACCGAGCAGCAAGTAGCCGTTAGAGACTTGTTCGGCTCGTTCACCCCCGAAGAAAAACAAAAAGCCACCGACCTTTGTACCGGGGTCATGCTATATGCCGACCTCCTGCAATCCGCCGCCGTCGACCTGCAAGAAATCATACACCGGGCCGACCCCTCGGCACGGCTGCTTCTCATGGAGGACGTAAAGCAGATAGCCCGCCTCTCCAACAACATCGTCCGCAACGTCGACGCATTCCATGACGACGAGTTCTCCGCCACCTTCGGCGATCTGGCCGACCTCGTCGCCCTGAACGTCCGCAACATCATCTACACTGAGCGCGCAAAAGAAAAACGAAAAGCGATATGAAAAACATACAACTCATCAATGATCATTTTCAGAATTTCAAATCCTACGGTATACCAAAGGCGCAGCTTATCATCGCCGATCCACCCTATAATCTTGGAGTAAACGCCTATGCCAGCAACCCCTCATGGTACGTCGACGGCGACAACAAGAAAGGAGAAAGCGACAAGGCCGGGCGGGCATTCTTCGACACCGACAACGAAAACATGAAGCTGACACAGATAGCCAAGTATGTTCGCCGTGACCATTCTTCGATGCTTCATTTATTGCGGAAGTATGATGATGATTTCAAGTACAATCCGCAATTCCGGGATATGGCGACAAGGGTAAACAATATATTGAATAAAACAAATGAAACCGCATAAATTCGATTATCGTTGGACTTTGAAAGATGCCCACTTCACCAAAGACAAAGGGGCGGTCTTTTCATGTTTTGCTTGTGGGGGGGGCAGTTCTATGGGTTACAAACTTGCCGGGTTCGATGTAATCGGGTGCAATGAGATAGACCACCGCATGATGTACGCATATTGTCAGAACCACAACCCCAAGTTCCCTTTCCTTGAACCGATACAGACATTCAAGGATAGAACGGATTTACCGCCCGAATTGTACAATCTTGACATTTTGGACGGGTCGCCGCCTTGTTCTACATTTTCGATGGCTGGTGTGAATTGCGGGCGTGAAAAAAGTTGGGGCAAAATGAAGAAGTTTAGAGAGGGGCAAGCCGAACAAGTTTTAGACACCTTGTTTTTCGACTTCATAGACCTTGCAAAGAAGCTGCAACCCAAAGTCGTTGTCGCCGAAAATGTCAAGGGGTTGTTGCTTGGTGAAGCCAAGGATTATGTAAGACGGATATACGAGGGCTTCGAGGATGCCGGATATTATTGCCAACATTGGTTGCTTGATGCACAAAAGATGGGTGTTCCGCAACGGCGTGAACGGGTTTTCTTTATCTGTTTACGGAAAGACCTTGCAACCCCATTTTTGGTGATGCAAAGCCTTTTCAATGATGTGCCGAAATTAGACCTTGACTTCAAAGAAGCACCAATTATGTTTTCCGATGTCGTTGCGGGCGTTGGTCGTGAAATAAAATCAAAGGAGATGCGGAAAAGATGGGAATCAAGATTGCCGACCGATGATGATTTTGGTGATGTAACAACAAGGCTTTATGGACGGCGATTGACATTCAACACGCAATTTGCATTCCTTGACCGTGTGTGCAATACTCTTGCGGGAAAAGAAGATTCAACGGTGCATTATGATAAACCGTTTTATCTTTCGACCCAAGAAGTGACGACAATTGCAACATTTCCACAAGACTACAATTTTGCGGGTAATAAACCCCATTATGTGTGCGGAATGTCCGTGCCGCCCGTAATGATGGCACAAGTGGCAAGCCGGATATGGGAACAATGGTTATCGAAAATTTAAGAATTTGTGTATTACTATAAAACAAGACAACATGAATCCCGAACAATTCTTTTACAAAGTAAAGGATATGCGTGATGCTCAAAAGGAGTATTTCAAATATCGCACAAAGTCGGCATTGGAGAAGTCTAAAAGGCTTGAAGCTGAAATCGACAATGAGATTAAGCGAGTAATTCAAATCAAGTCAGAGAAGCAACAATTGAATTTGTTTAATAAATAACACATACTAAAATGAAACTATTATTTTTTGACCTTGAAACGACCGGGGTAAATCCCGGCAAGAATGGAATCCATCAAATATCGGGTGAAATCGTGATTGATGGTGTTTCCAAAGAACAATTCGACTTTCACGTTCAACCAAACCCAAGGGCGATAATCGAAGATGAAGCCTTGAAAGTTGCAGGGGTAACACGTGAACAAGTGTTGGCATACCCGCCAATGCGATAAGTATATTCCGAATTTGTTGCGATGCTTGAAAAGTATGTCGATAAGTACAACAATAAAGACAAGTTCTTCTTGGTCGGTTATAACAATGCGGCTTTCGACAATCAATTTTTGCGTGGATTCTTCTTGCAGAACGGCGACCAATACTTTGGTTCTTGGTTTTGGTCGAACACAATTGATGTGATGGTGCTTGCGTCCGCATACCTTGCGACACGCCGCCCCGACATGGAGAATTTCAAGTTATCAACGGTCGCCAAAACGCTTGGTGTTGATGTTGAAAGTGAATCATTGCACAATGCCTTGTATGACATTAACTTGACAAAGGCGGTGTTTGACATTGTAACTAACAAGCAATGAAAAATATAGAACTATTCAACGACCATTTCCAAAACTTCAAAGTTTATGGAATCCCCAAGGCGCAACTAATCATTGCCGACCCGCCATATAACTTGGGCGTGAATGCTTATGCAAGCAATCCGGCATGGTATGTTGATGGGGATAACAAAAACGGAGAATCGGAAAAGGCGGGAAAAGAGTTTTTCGACACGGATAAGGATTTTCGCCCGGCTGAATTTATGCACTTTTGTTCGCAAATGCTTATAAAAGAGCCTAAACAGCCGGGGAAAGCCCCTTGCATGATAGTTTTTTGTGAGTTTGAACAACAATTCAAATACATAGAACTTGGCAAGCGATATGGATTTAACCATTATATCAATCTTGTGTTCCGAAAGAACTTTTCCGCACAAGTTCTGAAAGCGAACATGAAAATCGTTGGCAATTGCGAATATGGGGTGTTGTTGTACCGTGACAAACTCCCCAAGTTCAACAACGACTGGGCGATGATCTTTAACTGTTTCGACTTCCCCAGAGACCCCGCGACACCCAAGATACACCCATGCCAGAAACCCGTCCCCCTGCTTGCCCGTCTCATCGAGATATTCACCGACCCCTCAGATGTCGTCATCGACCCCTGCGCCGGTAGCGGAACAACCTTGCTTGCCGCCGCAAACTGCGGACGCCGGGCATACGGCTTCGAGATAAAAAAGGACTTCTACCAAAAAGCCACCGACATCGTCCTCAGTAGAATACAACACCGCATATTCATTTAATCCCGCCCCGACGGGCGACGGAAAACGAAAAAAATAATCACTATGAAAAAGATAATGTTCAACGATCATTACGGCTTGACGAGAGCCGTGTTACAAGGACTGAAAACACAAACAAGAAGAATTTATAAATTACCAAAAGAGTCATACGGAAGACTGGAAATAGAATCAAACAATATAATAACATTTGATTTTGACGGAAATGAACTAATAACCAAGCCGAAATATAAAATCGGCGAGATAGTAGCCGTAGCGCAAAGCTATCTTCAAATAGCATCAGAACTTGAAGATCCTCAAAATGCTTCTTGTGCGGAGCATTTTGAAAAAAACGTTGATATGGCAAGTTGGTATTGCTGTGCCGACCACCCCGGTTTTAAAAATAAAATGTTTGTGTCGCCAGAAGAAATGCCCCACCAAATCCGCATTACAAATGTACGCGTTGAAGAATTGCAAAACATAAGCGATGATGATTGTGAAAAAGAAGGCATTGAAAGACGAATATATAGGCATCCTCCGGAGGATTGGGTTGTAACATGTCCGACAAAACAGTTTGTGTTTAAAGGGAAAAATTTTGGCCATGACACAGGCGTAAATGAATATTGCTATAAGCATTTCCATACAGGACAGAAGGCATTTGCTTTTCTCATAGACAAAATATCCGGGAAAGGTACATGGGAGGATAATCCCTATGTTTTTGTCTACGATTTTGAACTTGTAAAATAAAACAAGACATGAAGAAGAAAAAAATACAAGAAATCTACAATGAAATAGCAGAATACGAGAATAAACGATTCAAAGAATATCAAACGGCTTTGGAGTACTTCAAAAACAATATTGATTATCCCTTTGACGAAATCGAAGAAGTATTAGAAGCCGACACATTGTGCCATATAGGCTATTGTGATATAGAAAGAGATCACCAATATAAAAGTTGGGAATATCCTACCCATGAATTTTATCGGCTGACAGAAGATTCTTTAAAAGAATACCCGTCTTTGAGATACAAGAGATTCATGCTTCAAGATAAAATGCCTTCCGGCTCGCACAATCTTGTTTGGCAAGAAACACTCTTTGAAGACTGTTATCACGGATATATATTGCTTCCGTTAAAAGACGGAAGATACTGGATTGTCGAATATGAATGCTGACTATTAAAAGTTCAAAAAATAATAAAACCATGTACGGATCACACAACACATTCACTGCATACCCCGTCCGCCGGTGGTATATGCACATTTTACAACCCTTCGCCCGCTGCCAGCGGACGACCATTGAACAACAAATAGCTTGTGGCGCACGCGCATTCGACCTGCGTGTACGCTTCGGCAAAGGAGGCATACTCATACCCTGCCACGGATTGGTCGAGTACAAGGCCGATGTTCCGGCCGTTGTGGCAAGGCTCGAAAATGCAGGGTGTTGCTACCGCATCATTCTCGAAAACGTCATGGGAGGCCGTAAGGTAGCCTCCGACGACCTCGATCGGCTCAAAGCAATATTCCTTACAAAAGAATTTCCGCATTGCCTCTATGTAAGCGACAAGCGGTCGTGGAATACCACATACAATATACATTGCAAGATACGCCTTGGTGAGCAGAACCGGCACGGCGGCACGGGCTGTATCATTCCCCGCCTTTGGGTCAGAAAATACAAATACTACAAAGCCCAGCACGCCGCAAACCTCGATACCGAGACCATTCACTACTATGATTTCGTAGACATAAAATAAAACCATGACAAAAGAGCAGTTCGAAAATATATTAAAGAGGAAAAATATTAAATGGGGCGAATTGGTTGAAATTATAATATTAAATCCCAATTATAAACGTTTCAGCAGAAGACCTAAAACAATATTGTTTTATGGAGCCCTTTCATACTACATCGATTCACAAATTGTTGGATTGTTTACGTCCATATTTATTGGATCTTTTGAAGATGTTTATGATGTATATTTTGATTTCAAAGATATAATAGGAATTAAGAAAGCAAATAGAGAGGGAAATAAAAAGTATGGTATATGAACACACTCATTAAATCGCAAATAGCACGATACGAGCGGGAAATCGGACAAATACTCTCGCATTACCCCCGCATCGCCGAAACACTATTCCCCAGAATCCTCGCCGACCGCCGTCGAAAAATATTAAAACTCAAAAATTTATCAAAGCAATAAACAAAGTGGCAATGAATATAAGTATTTTTCAAAATATATTGCTTTATCTATGAAATTCCATATATTTGCCATATAGATACGCGATAATGCGTATTTGAAACAACTATAAGAGCGCATTTGCGCAACATTCATTTCAAAGCCTTATCTGGGAATAACCCGGATAGGGCTTTTTGTATTTAATTTTTAATTATGTTTTATGGTAAAGAAAGTAAGTATTCCATTATCTGCTCTTATTTCCAATGTCGGTCAAATAACGGGGCTACCGCCGAATCCGCGTTTGATTAAAGACGAAAAGTTCGAGGCGTTGAAAAAGAGCCTGACCGATGACCCGGAGATGCTCGACCTCCGGGAGTTGATCATATATCCGAACCCGGACGAAAAAGGGACGTATGTCGTCATCGGCGGGAACATGCGCTACAATGCGGCCAAAGAATTGGGACTTTCGGAATTGCCCTGCAAGATTCTTCCCGAATCCACGCCGGTGGAGAAGATGCGCTCATTCATTATCAAGGATAACATCGCCTATGGGGAATGGGACATGGATCTGTTGTCGGAAGATTGGGACACGGAGGAATTGTCCGACTGGGGACTGGACCTACCCGATTACTGTTGGGACGATGACGATGAGGAGCAGGAATCCGACCCGGAGAATTATTCCCGTAAGATAGAAGCCCCGATATACGAGCCGAAAGGGGATTGCCCGTCCGTTATGGAATTGTACGACACGCGAAAGCGGGACGAACTCATTTCGGAAATCAACGCCCTCCGCCTTCCGAAAGAGGTGAAGGATTTCCTGACCCATGCGGCAGGCCGGCACACGGTATTCAACTATGAACGCATCGCCGACTATTACGCCCATTCCGATAAGCAGGTACAAGATTTAATGGAGAAGTCCGCTTTGGTTATCATCGACTTCGACAAGGCGATAGAAAACGGTTTTGTGAAAATGACCCGGGATTTGGCCGAATCCTATAAAATGGAGCAGGAAGATGATGAGGAATAATGATTTCGTGGTTTTTATCCTCACGCATGGTCGTGCAGACCGCGTGATAACCTACAATGCCCTCCGTAAAAGCGGCTATACGGGTCGCATCGTCCTTGTCATAGACAACGAGGACACACAGGCGCGAGAATATATCTCGCGTTACGGAGAGGAGAATGTACGTATATTCGACAAATCCGCCGTTTCGGAGACGTTCGACGAGGGAATGGCAGGCGACCGCCGGACGATCGTCTATGCCCGTAACGCCTGCTTCGGCATAGCGGAGGAATCGGGATTCCGTTATTTCATGGAGCTGGACGACGATTACGAATATTTCGCATGGCGTTTCGACGAAGAACTGAAATACCTTGTCTCGACCCCGAGGATAAAGAACCTTGACCGCTGTTTCGATATACTGCTGGACTATTACAAGGGCATACCGGCCAAATCGATAGCCATATCGCAAGGCGGGGACTTCATAGGCGGCTCCCAAAGCACCTCCTTGAAAAGCGTGAACATGAAGCGCAAGGCGATGAACACGTTTATCTGCGATGTACAACGCCCGTTCAAATTCCTCGGGCGAATCAACGAGGACGTGAACACCTATACCCGCAACACGAGCACGGGAGATCTGTTTTTTCAAACGAACCAGCTTTGTATCACGCAAAAGCAGACCCAATCCAATAGCGGCGGCATGACCGATGTCTATCTGGATTCGGGAACGTATGTTAAATCCTTTTTCTCGGTCATGGACATGCCTTCCTCCGTGAAGATAAGCACAATGGGGAATTGCTACAAGCGCATACACCATACCATACACTGGAAACACACCGCTCCCAAGATATTACGGGAGGAATGGAAAAAATAAGTCCGTTGGCCTATCATTTTGTCAGAAAATCGGGGCGGAAATGAGGGTATGCCAAGTGGACGGATAAAACAAAATGACAGCATTATGAGAAAAGAAGGCAGAAAAACGAAATACACACCGGAGTTGGTGAAGCGCATCTGCGGCCTTGTCGAAAAGGACACCTATACCGTATCCGAACTTTGCGAATCGGTCGGCATTTCGGAAACGACATTTTACGATTGGAAAGTCAAGTTTTCGGAGTTTTCGGACGCTATAAAAAAAGCGGAAGAAAGGCGGCTGGACAATTTCGTGGTGGAAGCGAAAAGAAGCCTGCTGAAAAAGATACAGGGCTACGAGGTGAAAGAGACGCATACTGTAACCATTCCGGGCAAAGAGAAGGACGAGGAAGGAAAACCCAAGCCGATTATCAAGGAGCAAAAGACGATCAAAAAACATATCCAGCCGGACACGGCGGCGATCATCTTCGCCCTTACCAACCTCGACCCGGAACACTGGAAAAACCGGCAGCAGCTCGACGGCAACATTCAGAGCGATGTGCGTTTTACCGGATTCCGGTCGGTATTGCCGAATGTCCCGGGTATAGAGGCTCTAACGAACAATGTCCGGGAACGAAGCCGGGAAAAGTTTCTGAACGAGGATAACGAGGATGAATAAGGTGAATTACGCCCAACTGCTGGCCTACCGCTACCTCTCCGACCCGAAGATAAAGGTAGTCGGTTACGGAGGTGCTGCTGGCGGCGGGAAAACGGGTCTCGGTTGCGAATGGCTCATGCGTTGCGGCTGGGCATTCCCGGGCACCCGTTGGTTCGTCGGGCGTAACAACATCAAGGACAGTAGGGAAAGCGTGTTGGTAACATTCGACAAAGTGGCCTCGTATCACGGGTTCAAGGAATACCGTTTCTCGAACGACGGCATCGACTTCCGGAACGGCTCGCGCGTCTCGTTCCTCGACCTGACCTATTACCCGTACAAAGATCCGATGTTCACCCGGTTGGGATCAAAGGAGTACACCGGCGGCTGGGTGGAGGAGGCGGGAGAAGTCCACCGTTTGGCCGTCGAGGTTTTGAAGACCCGTATCGGTCGGCACATGAACGACGTTTACCGGTTGGAGCCTAAACTACTGCTGACCTTCAACCCGGCGAAAGGTTATCTGTACGATACTTTCTACAAGCCCCACCGGGAGGGGCGTATGCCCGAAGATACGGCTTTCGTGCAGGCGTATGTCTATGATAACCCTTTCATTTCGCGGGCTTATGTCGAGATGCTCAAAAACCTCAAAGACCCGGTCTTGCGGAAACGGCTGTTGTTGGGAGAATGGGAATACGAGGACGACCCGTCGGCCTTGTGCGGTTACGATGCCATAACGGACCTTTTTACGAATGACTTCATAGAGCCGGAGGGTGCAAAGAGTTGTTCGGCAGACATCGCGGGGAAAGGGCATGACCGCTTTATCGCCTTGTCGGGTGTGGGTAATGTTTTCCGTGTGGCGATCGATGAGGTCTATTCCCCGGGCCGACAGGTGGAAATGCAGCTCCGGGATTTAATGGTCCGGGACGGCATACCCCGTTCCCTAACGGTGGTAGATGCCGACGGTGTCGGGTCGTTCTTGGAAAGCTACCTCACGGGGATAAAGGAGTTCCACGGCGGCGGCAGGCCGCACGATCCCCGGTACAAGAACCTCAAAAGCGAATGCGCCTTCCTGCTGGCGGACATGGTGAACAACCGGAAGATAAAAATCGTCTGCACACCGGAGCAGCGGGAACGCATCACGGAGGAGTTCGGGGTACTGAAACAAGCCCGCATCGACAATGACACGTCAAAGAAAGCGATTATAAGCAAGGAGGAGATGAAGTCGATATTGGGGCGTTCACCCGACTACCTCGACGCTTTCATCATGGCGATGTCTTTCCGCCTCGTGTCGGCAGGCAGCGTGCCGGAAACGAAGGTTTATTCGCTGCATGATTTACAACGATAAAAACGAAACATATGAAAGGACAAAAAAGAAAGAGCGGTTCAGGCTATACGTTCAAGGAACTTGTACTATTGACACCGGCCGTTCATAAGGGGAAATTTGAAGAAAGTTTGAAGCATCTGGGGCGTCCTGCGACGTTGTGCGGCGTACCCGTCCCGCAAGACCTCGGCACGGCCACTTACGGCATGATAGCCGACCTCGGAAACCTCGACGAAGGAAATGAAGTGCAGGGCATTCTCGACATCTGCCGTATCGTCCTCGGTGTCGATTCGGAAAGCGTGTACAGGGAGAGTGCCGATGCCGTCCTCGGCTTCGTGAATTTCGTAACCGGGGAAATGGATAAGATCAACAAGCTCTTTGAATCGGTCAGTATCAAGCCCACGCCGGAGGAAGAACGGGCGGGCGTGCATGACCTTTCTTTCGGCACGTTCGGGGTTATGGACTGGTACGCCCGGAGAATGGGAATAAAAGACCACGACGAGGTAAGGAAGGTATATTGGCCGATTGTGTTCCGCTGCCTCCAAATGGACAATGAAACCGCACTTTACGAAAGGCGGCTGAACAAGATATATGCGGAAAATAAAAAGTGAAAAGAATATGACGGTACAGGAAAAAATCAAGTCGATAGCCTCCCGGATAGAGGGTACGGCCTATCTGTTTATGAACTGGGCGCAGACAAACGTCGCCCTCGACACGATCGACAAACCGACGATCGTCTATGTGTTGCCTCCTTCGGGAACATTGAATGTGAAATATGCCTCGGTAACGGATTCCCCGTTGACGCAGATCGCCTTTCTCGACAAAACGGATTTCGATTTCGATTCGACGGAGAATGATGAGGTCATCGAGCGCATGAAGGGAATTTTCAACGAGTTCCTCCGGGAGTACAACAAGGGAGAGTATTTCGAGCCGATAGAGGGAACAATCCCCTATCAGGTCGTTTATGACGGACTCGACGTGAATGTAACGGGTATCATTGTAACGCTTACCCTTGTTGAACTTGAAGGCTCGATGATATGCTGAAAGAGGTACGCGGGTATATACGGGAATGCCTCGAAGCCGTATCGGAGAGGATAAAACGGAATATCGATGAGAAAGGCCGGACGGCCTCGGGAGCTACGGCGGCCTCGTTGGAGGTCTCTGTGGGGAACTTGGGCGGAACGCTCTACGGCAGCCGTTCATTCCTTGCCATACAGAGAGGGCGAAAAGGCGGGAAAGTCCCCCGGGGCTTTGTCGGGATAATCCGTCAATGGATCATCGACAAGGGTATATCGGTCCGTCCCGTACCCGTAAAAAGGAAGTCGAAGTACGGTGATGAGGAACGGGCGCAACTTTCTGCGGCAAGGGCAATCGCCTACTCGATCATGAAAAACGGAACGAGCCTCTACCGGCGAGGCGGTTATGATGACATCTACGACACGGCCATAGCGGAGGAAACGGAGAAACTGCGACCGAAGCTGCTGGACGTATTTTATATAACTATAAGGGACATTAATCAAAACATGAGAGACTATGAGAAACGGAACAATCGCAAATAACAGCGGACAGGTGTTGGCACGGGTGGAATATCCGGCGCAATATGCTTTTGCCTTCAACCCTCTTTTGATTACGGTCGTGGAAGAAACAGCGGACGTAATGAAAAGCGCATGGATTCAGATCGGGGACTTTTTAGACGAGAGATCACCCATAAACGGTGAAATAACATTCGATGTCGGCACGTATAGTTGTGCTTTGTTCGACATCGATAATATATCGGATAACAGGGAACGAATACAGCCGGTTCCTATAAGCGTCGGAGTGGTTGATACGAACGGAAACAGTTATTCTTCGGAGATACAAATAAACGTCATTTGGGGAGCAATCGCCCCGGCAGAGGAATACAACGGCCTCACCTCGTGCCGCTGGTTTTCCCGGTTTCCTATGAAGCTGGAATTTTTCGCACAGGCCGGCGCGAAGGTTTACAAGGAGATAGACGGCAAAGGGACGCATACGCTTGTCTCAACGGTCTCGGACATGGGCATTGCATCGATAGACCTTTCCGAGGCTTTCGAGGGCGATACGGTGATGAAGAAAGCCACCTTGTCGGTCGGCGACTTCGTGAATGTGTTCGATGAGACGTTTGATTTTACATTCGCCAACTACGAGAGTGAATTGGAAATCACATTGAGGAAAGATGATACCCCTTGCGGCGTGTTCCTGCGCTGGATAGACAAGCACGGCTTCATGCGCTATTTCCTCTTTGCCAAAGGCGACGAGAGTACGGAATCGGAAGACTACGGCGACCTGCTCGAACAAAAGTACAGCGCATTCGGGCGATATTACCCGAATATCTACCGGCAGCAGGGAAAGAGCGTAACGAGGAAGGTAAGCCTTGCCGCCTTGCATTTGACCCGGGAGGAATACGAATATGTCCGCTCGGTGGCATTCTCCCCGGTTGTGGATATGTACGTGGGCGACGATGAGGGCACGGCCTCATGGCTCCCCGTGCTGGTATCGTCCGGGGACATAGATAGGGGACGGAAAAATCTTGAAGATATAGAAATCGAATTGTATTATAGTGAGGAAACACAAAAGTATTAATCTAAAAACAATGAAATTATGGCAGTAGAAAAGACGACGGCGATATTGGAAATAGAAGTTGATGCAGGCGAAGCGATCAAAACGATAGAGCGTTATAAGTCCCAAATACAGGTTTTGAAGAAAGAGCAGCAGAATTTACGGGAGGAATTGAAAAAAGGAAAAATCTCACAGGAAGAATATACCAAAGCGAATACGGAAGCCGAAATCGCCATAAAAACGACCCAAGAAGCGATGAGGCTTACAGGTAGGGAATTAAAAAACCTCATTACCTTACATGGGGAAGAAAAAGATTCGTTACTTTCCTTACGTGCCGAATTATCGAAAGTAACCCTCGCCTATGATCGTCTGTCGGAATCCGATAGGAATGCGGCAAAGGGGAAAGAAATGTTGGAATATATCAAGAAACTGCAAGACCATATCCGCCCGCTCGAAGAATCTACGGGACGGTTTCAAAGAAGTGTCGGCAATTACCAGCAGTCCATTGTAAACGCCGTTGCTGCCATGAATCCGCTGGCTGCTCGGCTGGTGAGTATCGTGGATTTGTCGGACGAGACGGCCGGAGGCTTCACCAAGATAAAAACAAGCGCACAGGCATTCGGCAAAACCTTATCGAGCCTTCTTAAAAACCCGGCTTTCCTTGCCATTGCCGGTATAGCGGCTGCCGGTAGTGCGTTCAAGTTCTGGTATGACTACAACAAGGGATTGATCGAGGCCACCCGTTTGACGAAACAGTTTACCGATCTGTCGGGTGAGGAACTGGTGTCTTACCGTAGCGAGGTGCAGGCCGTCGCCGATACATTCAATAAGGATTTTGTAGAGGTGTTGAGGGCTGCGAATGCGTTGCAGAAACAATTCGGCATCACCTCGCAGGAAGCTCTCGATACCTTGAAAGAAGGCTTTATCAACGGGGCGGACGTCAACGGGGAATTTCTGAAAAACGTAAAAGAATATTCGACGTTTTTCAAAGAAGCGGGGCTGTCGGCCGAAGAATTTATCGCCATTAACGTACAGACGGAAAAGCAGGGTCTTTTCTCGGACAAGGGCATAGACGCAATAAAAGAGGCGACTATCCGTCTCCGGGAAATGACAACGGCGACCTCTACGGCATTGGAGGGTATCGGCATATCCTCGAAACGGGTACAGGAAGAATTGCAGAACGGCAGTAAGACGACGTTCGACATCATTCGGGAAGTCTCGGCCAAGTTAAACGAACTACCCGATTCGGCCTCATCTGTCGGAGCGGCTTTGGCCGACATCTTCGGCGGCCCGGGTGAAGATGCGGGACTGGCCTATATCCGTACCCTTTCGCAAATAGATACGGATCTCGACACCATATCGGGCAAGACGGGTGAAGTGGCCGAGTTAAACCGAATGCTCGTCGATTCGCAAACGAATTTGCAGACACAGGTAGCACTGCTGTTTGAGGCCGGTAGCGGCTTCGACCGTTTCATTACAAAGATAAAAAGCGGCTGGAACAACTTTTTGGCAGACTTCCTCTCCGGCGTCAGAATGATATTTGAAAGCACCGACGACAAGAACATGCGCAAAATAACGGAAGCGATAACCAAAGGGCGTAACGAAGCGGTGGAGGAATTGAATCTTCTAAATCAAGAAGTGTCCCGGCTTACCACAGCGGGGATCGAATCGGGGTTGACTTCGGCGGAAGCCCAACTTCGTGCCATCGATATAAAGAAGAAAGAGATTCAGTCCGACCTGTCCAAATACGAAAAAGAGGTCTCGGAACGTAACGCCAACATAGAAAGAATGGAAAAAGAGATCGAAAATTCGGGAACCGGAAGGAAAGAAGCCTTAAAGAGGGCAAATTTGGCGGAGGAGATAGAAAAAGAGAATGAAAGGTTGAGACTTGCCATGCAGTTACGCAGCAAGTATGAAACGATGCTCGGTCAGGTAAACGACATGGAATATAAAGCCGGTACGAATAATTCCGGCAATACAAGCAAAACCGCAGACCAAATCAATGCCGAGGCGGAGGAAATCGAAAAGGCCGAAGCCGCATTGTTGAAGGTGTTAGATGAGGCATCGGAGGAATACAAAGCCATTCTGACTAAACGTTACAAGCGGGATAAAAAGGCCATAGAGGATAAAATAGCCTTATACGAGAAAGATAAAAAGTTGACCCCGGAAATGCAAAAGGCATTGAACGACCAGCTGGAAGCCCTTAAAAAAGAACATGACCAGAATATAGCCGCCCTTGATAAAAAGGCGACCGACGACCAAATAGCCGAGCAGGAGCGGCTAATCAATTTGAAATTGGAAGCGGCGAAGAAAGGCAGCCAAGAGGAGCATACATTGAGGCTTCAACAGCTCGAACAACAGAAGCAGCAGGAGATAACAGCCGCGAAAGGGAATGAGGAAGAAATCGCGTTGATCAAAGAGAAATATCGTATAAAGGAAGCCGAAGAAGATAAACGTTTCAAAGACGACCAAGCCAAACAACAGGCAAATGTGGCCAGACAAGAGTTGAACGAACGCAACCTTGAATGGCAGAACAAAATCAACGCTGCCAAGCTGAACGGCGAAAATTATTTACAGTTTATGGTAGACCAGTCCCAACAAGAATTGGAAGCCATAAAGAAGGCCGGACAGCAGGAATGGGAAACGAGGGCGCAATACAACGCCCGGCTATTGGCTGCACAACAGCAATACAATGATTCGGTGAAAGCCAAGAATGATGCCGAAGTACAGATGCAATTTGCAAAGGCGCAGGCCATAGGGTCAATCATGGGGTCGCTTTCAAGTATGATAGGGGCTTTCGGAGAAGAAAACATTACAGCCTTAAAATTATCGAAAGCTCTTGCTATTGCAGAGGTAGCCATAAATCAAGGAATTGCCATAGCAGGGGTCGTAAAAAGTGCCACTAAAACACCGGGAGGTATCTTTAAAGTGATAGCTGCCGTAGTTTCTGGTGTTGCTCTTGTTACAGCACAAATAATTCAAGCCAAGCAAGCGATAAATAGCGCAGAATCAGCAATCGCCGAAGCAGAAGCACAAAAATCAAGTGGAATATCAAGCGGAAGAACGAACACAGTAACGGTAAAGAGTTTTGCGACTGGTGGTCTTGTCAAAGGTGAAGGTACGGGTACAAGCGATTCCATTCCGGCAAGACTTTCGGCCGGCGAGTTCGTTATCCCGGCCAAGACGTACAAGATGTTTTCTCCGATTATTAATAGTATTTATCGGACAGGTCAGAATTGGAATGCGGTAAACAGAGTGTATTCCCCGGCCTCATCAAATTCCGGGAATACGATTTCCGAAGATATGCTCTCTCGGGTAGTCTCGAATGCAGTTATAAACGGTGTAAAAAATCTAAGTCCTACCGTCTCTGTTGTGGATATAAACAAACAACAAAACAAAGTATCTGTAAGAGAATCTAAAACAGCAATAAAAAATGGTAAAGTGTTAAAATCAAATTGATTATGAATGATCTTTATGTAAAAATAGAAAAGGAAGATTCGAGTTACTGGGAAAAATTAGACCTTCCAAAAGATAATATATCCCTAAAATACAAGTCTAACATATTCGGTTCTATTGGAGAAATACAGTCTTCATATAGTTATACAATATCTCTACCTAAAACCACAAACAATAAACGGGTTTTTGGAATGATTGATTATCCCGCGATAGTAGATCAAAAACTTATCTTGGGTAATTTATTAGAAATAAGGTATATGAAACAATACACCGAAATACTGGGTAATGCCGTAGGCTATATCGAAGATATTACCGAAGAATCTTTTGAAATTTGTTTGCTTTTTGGCTTTTATGGAGACCTTCACGACTGGGTGGATAAAGGGGAAAGTTTAAATGAATTGGGGGATTATTCTTATTCAACGGATTTCAATAATGAATTATCGAAATATCCCGATAATATCGATAATTTACCAAGTGTATTTAAGCCTTATTATGATGTCGGAATTACAATGGATCAGGCGACTAAGGAATATATAGCCAGACAACCGGCAGTACGTGTTTCTTCCATAATAAGTTTGATAGAGGAAAAAATAAATTGTGATTTCGTATTTACGGAAGCGGTACAAAAAAAGATTCCTTACCTTGCTATTCTCCTTACAAGCCAAAAATATATAGATTATAGATCGTATATATCTCCTATGGTATCTAATTGTTCCCTAAGTATAAATACATCTCCTGTTGGATTAATGCGCTATGCAGTAAGCGGTATAAATTCTCATTATGAATTTCAAAGTGTCGGCGGTGTTTTTGAATCAAAGAGCATGTCAGGAATAACCCGTATAAAAGGACTTTCTATTTCATTGTTCGGGAATGAGTATATCGTATTCCCAAGTGTGGAAACAACTATATTCATTCCCGAGAAAACAAGAATATATACCGTTCGTTTAACAGAGGCAAAAAGTACGGCAAGAGACATGGCATCGTGGGCTATTTCTTTTGAAGAAAGTATAAGCCCAACGATAAATAGGCTTTTATTCTGTGTCATAGATGATGACGGAGAAGCCACAGTTATGGAAGAGTATGAAACTGGAAATAAGGCAGAGTACGGTTGCCGTGCAGATACAGTTGGCGAAGTTGCCGGTTATCCTAAAAATAGCTATATAATATATCCGGATAAAGAGGAAAATTTTTATTCAAGACGTTACCAAGTGGAAGCTGGTAAAAAATATGGTTTCTTTTATGTCATAGATACAAATATGGCATTTTCCGGGTATAGTACGTGGTGGTCTGAACAAAGATTCGTCCTAACACACGATGCGGGTGTTAGGGACATAGAATATCGTTATGACAAAGATAATATAGGAGGGATAGATATACCTATGAAAGGGAATTTGCCCGACATATCACAAATTGATTTTATGCAAGCGATATTCAATATGTTCGGCGTTTTTCCTATTGTCAATCCTACCCCCCAAGTGAATAAACAAAACGGTCGTAAAATTATAAAAGTCGTATCTATTGACGACATATTGAAAAACAAGGTCATCAAATATATAAATTTGGGAAATGGGAAAAAATATGCTATAAATGACTGGACGGATAAACTTATAACAGACCCCAATACAGTCAATGTAACCCCCGGTATTTATGACTATTGTAGGAGAAATTATTTGAAGTACGACAGTAATGAAGAAATAGATGCCGACGGATATTTCGATATGCCATACACCGCTTTGGAGGAATCAGACGAACTCGTTAAACTTCCGTTTCTACCATCGGACGGAGAAAAAATCCCGATGTACACATACGGAGGTGGAACGGATTATTCTTTTCAAGATTTTGGGGCTCGTATTATGAATATTGTGAAGAAATATTATGCAGAAAACAATACATATATGAATGTATGTGCCCTTACATTTTCCGACTACACGGATAAAACGGGAAATAAAACGGAGAGTCTTTCTTTTAGCAATCTTATCGAAATGTATTACAAAAGGTATATAGATGTCATAAGAAATATGTACAAAATAACTGTAAACGTAAATCTTACAGCAGTCGATTTAAAGAATATCGATTTTACATATCCGGTTTATTTCAAACAATTTGGTCGTTATTTCGGAATCGTAGAGATACAAGCTAATTCGGACGACAATAACTGTGAAGTAACCCTAATAAGATTGCCGGTATAAAGTTTAAGGAATATGGCGTACCTCTCAATGTATTCTATAAATTAGGTTTGCTTTTAAAAATTATTTTCATAGATTTGTAAAAAAAATAATTGTAATGAAAAAAATTTTACTGCTTTCTACCTTTGTAATATTTGTATGCAATGCAAATTCCCAAATTCTGTATGACTATGTTCAAGATAGGGAGATTTGGTATGATGAGTTCGTTATACGTTATGGGAAAAGATTCTATAACGATGTAAATTCAATCAATGAATCGATGCGTTATGCCTCCAAAGAATCAAATGAGAGTTTCCAAGAAGCGATAAAAACCCGTCAATTTATGATCGAAAAAAACAGGGAGGAATGGAATCGGCTTAGAGATATAAATATGCGCTATTTGCGAACCGGAAAGGCTTTGATAACTCTTTCTACCATATCGGCAGGCGTTACCATACCAGTAATACTATCAAAGATGACAAAAGATGCTACAAATTATGTGGTACATGGTGAAGGTACTTATACCGGGAACATGAAGAAGATTGATAGACGAACAAAAAGCTGCATTATAACCGGGGTGGTTTGCGGTATCGGTGAGCTTGCCGGAATATTCTGTATTGCACGCTATCGTACACATCGAAATGAGTACGACCCGCCGTTCTATTTTACTCCCGCTTTGAATGAAGAAAGTATCGGGTTCTCTTTTATGAAAAACTTTTGACAAGATCCTCGGCGATTGCCGGGGATTTTTTATGCCATAAATAAAGCCCTTGATTTTGATTCGTTTGATACTACCTACCTGTTTTTGTCTTTATATAAAATAAACGGGAATAAATTTGGAAAATAGATAATTGTTCCTATCTTTGTGTCGTACTATTGGCTAACAAAGTGTATGTGCTTGCTTGATTGTGAAATCACGTGAGCACTTTTTTGTTTTTAAACGAGGGTAAAAAGAAGTTATGAATGTGTATGAGGCAATGAGCAGCATAAGGCCGATGCTTGAGAAGTTGCAAAAATCAGGCGTCGACCTGTCGAATATAAAGAACATCGACATGTACGAAGAATACAGGGAGATGAGCAAGGACGGCGAGAAGAAGATGTATATCGTATCGTTTCTTGCGGAGAAATACAAGATGAGCGAGAAGTCTGTATCTCGTGCCATAAGAAGATTTTCCATGATATTATAAAAGGCTTTGAATTGTTATAGGTTTCAGGCGTGTCTGTGCGTGAGCATGGGCACGTTTTTTTTATATCGATGAATGGACATTCAAGTGTCCCCCCTTTTTTCAGCGATTTTTTCCCGACCTCATTTCGTCTGCCTACCTTTGAGAAAACGCACGAAACATGGCACGACTGAAAATATACGGAGACATTGTAGACAGCGAGGAAAATTCCTTCATGCAAATGTGGGGTATCGACAACGGCGTTACCTTCCAAACCATCGATGATTTTCTTTCCTCCATTTCCGAAGACGACAAGACAATCGACATACATATACACTGCCGGGGCGGAAACGTCATTGAGGGCTGGGCGATATACGATGCCCTCCGGCACTCGGGCAAGGAGATTTCGGCCACCATAGACGGAGAATGTTCGTCTATGGCGACGATCGTTCTTTTATCTGCTCCCAAAGAACGGCGGAAAGCCTACACGAACGCCCATTTCTGCATTCATAACCCGTCGGCAACGACGTACAATCTCGATTGGTCGGAATCCCTCACTGCCGACAACATCGAGAAAGGAGCAGCCCGGCTTACAAAGCAGGCGGAGCAGTTACGAGCGGAGCAGGATAGGATTCTCGACCTCTATGTGGAGCGCACCGGGACGGACCGGGAAACCTTACAGGCGGTAATGGACAAAGATGTCATCTACGGCATGGACAAAGCCATTGAACTTGGCTTCATCTCGGAGATTCTACCTCCTATCACGGCGAAGAGGCAAACACCCAAAACACAAAACAATATGCACAACGACAAAGAAGAAGTACAGGTAAAGCGGGGCATTCTCGACAGAATCCTTGCGAAAGCGGGCTTCAAAGCCCTTGAAGATGTAAAAATCGTGGACATGGTAGTAACGGCAGCCGACGGTTCCGAACTGACGATCGAACGGGAGAGCGGCGATCCGCAGGTAGGTGATTCGGCCAGTCCCGACGGAAGTTTCGTCATGGAGGACGGCACGACGATTGTCGTGTCCGACGGTGTTATTACGGAAATCATACCCCCGGTAGAAGCGAAAACCGACGAGGAATTTGCCGCATTGGAAGCGGAACTCGAAGCATTGAAAGCTGAAAACGAGCAACTGAAAGCCGATAAATCCGCATTGGAAGAACGTATTTCGGAACTGGAAAGCCAGCTTGGAGAAAGCGATGCCAAAGCCAAGACGGAGGAAGAATCCGCCATTCTTGCCAAAGTGAACCATGCGGGCGGCGTAGCATGGCTGGATAAGATACTGTCCATGAAGTCCACCTTCCATGCGAAGAACACCCGTACGCAGGTGCGGACTGTCGAAACGGAAGATGAAAGCCCTATACAGAAAGCAAAACGGGCATTGGAAGAAAAAATCGAAAACAGAAAAAAACAATAAAAACAGGAGGAATAGAATATGAGCCAATTTGCAGGATTCACAGTAGATAACGGTGCGATAAAAGATTTGCGCGAGCTGCTTTTTGCGACGCTGTACAAAGATCCGGACCTGAATATTACCGCAACGCCGGTAACAGGGGTTATCAACGGTCAAAAACTGGGTTACATCGACCGTATGGGTGATGTCGGGTTGAACAAGTGCGGTTGTAACCCGACATATAGCAACGTCGATATAACCGGAAGCGAGAAAGAATGGGAGCTGGGCTGCTGGCAAATAGCCAAGCACATTTGTTACACGGAGTTGGAGAACACCATCGCCAAAAATTCACTGAACAAAGGCACGGACATCGCCAATCTCATAGGCACTCCTTACATGGAGTTCTTGACCCCCCTTTTACAGAAAGCCATAACCGATATGTTTTGGCGTATTGTTTGGTTTGGCGACAAAGAGGCCAAGAATGTGGCCGAGGAAGACGGCGGTAATATTACTACCGGTATAGATATAAACCTTTTTAATATGACCGACGGTTTGTTCAAACGCCTTTTCGGAATCATCGCCGACAATTCCGGCCAAAAGACGGCCATTGACGCCAACGCACAAACCACAACGGCATTGCAGATGTCGAAGATTCGGGAAAAAGGGGTTGCTATGGGCATTATCGATAATCTTCTCGCCGATGCCGACGGTCGTATCTTTGACAAGCCCGATGCTTGCATTATGATGACAAACAGCCTGTTTAAAGCCCTTGTCGCCGATGTCCGCAATACGTTTATCGGCACGACCCTGACCTATCAACAACTGGCAGAAGGGGTCGTTATCTCCCAATACGACGGTCGTAAAATAATAGCATTGGATATTTGGGATCGCATGATCAAGCGTTTCGAGAACAACGGAACGAAACTGAACAATCCGCACCGGGCCGTTTTATGCTCACCCTCGAACCTTTTCTACGGCACGGACGATACCGACATGATAGCGGATTTGAGTATTACGTTCAACGAAGAAACCCGTTACAACAACATTTTCGCGCAATCGAAAATAGGCACGCTTATCGGCGAGGACGACCTCGTACAAGTGGCCATATAATCAACCAATAACCAATAAAAAAAGGAGAAAATTTTTATGGAAACATGCGTTTACCAAGTCTTGAAGGACGTTTTGTATAACTGTACCAAGCCCGTATCGAAGGGCTTGCGCAATACCGGGTACATCTACAACTACGACGACATCGACTGGGACAAGGTAACCTACGATGAAACGACACCGAACATCATTACCGCCCTCCCGATGAAAGAGGGCAAGAAAGGCTACAAGATCGCCATACCGGGCAAGACCCCGTTCACCGGCACGACCACCTCGATGGCCGAGGGGACATACCGGAACAACTTCACCAAATCTGTCGCCGTCGTGATCCTCGATGCCGGTCCCGATGTCTCTCATAACATCATCGACCCTATGGCGAACGGCAAGTTCCTTGTCGTACTGGAAAACCAGTATCAAGGCACGGACAAGAAGAACACGTTCCAAGTCTTCGGCGTGGAGCAGGGCTTGTCAGCCTCGGCGATCGAATCGGACAAATATTCGGACGACACGCAGGGCGGCACGTCCGTAACCTTGCAGGAGGCCGACGCTCCCACCTTCGCCTATTACCTTTTCGAAACGGACATCGCCGCCACACGCGAGATGTTGGAATCCACCCTTACCGTATCGCCCGGGGAATAGGCCATGATGAGCTACGAAGAAGCGGTACGGGTCTTGGAGGAAATGAGAAGCCGGTATCATGCCGGTTTCTCTTCCCGGGACAAGGAGATCATCGAAAGGCTGTATGAAACGGTCCTCTCGATGAAGTTCCGCAAAACCTCGTGTTCCGATTGTTATCGGGACGCATATCTGGAAGTGTATAACCATCTCAAAAAAACAGGCAAAATGGAAGAAAGAAAATACAAGCTCCGTCGCGGCGTACTTTTGCGGCCCGAGTTCGGGTCTTCCGAGTTTTATTCGGCCAAAAGCATAACCGACGAAAAGGCGGAAGAACTGTTACAGAAGAATCCCGCGCTTATCGAATCCTTTGAATCGTACCCCTCTGACTGGAAGGAGCGCATCGACAAGAAGGTACGGGACGAGAACCGCATCGAGTTGAACGAGACGGGCAAACGTCTGTACATCGGCGACACCGTTTCGTTGTCCACGACCTCGTACCACAGCGTTGTGGAGAAATGGACGAGCAGCAACGCGAAAGTGGCCACAGTGGACGACAAAGGGGTTGTAACGGCGTTGTCGGAAGGGCGCAGCACGATCACGGCCACGACGACGGAGGGCAAGACGGGCCAGTGCGCGGTAACGGTCGTTTCCCGGAATAAAAAGTAGGAGGCGCATACGATGAACATCTCGAACGTCGTCCGCCCGTGCAAGCGCATCGAACGCTTCTATTCGAGCACGTTGGGAATACAGACCTACGACAAGGACAACCTGTACCCGCAAAGAATGCTCGCACTGCTGAAAAACAGTCCTACGGGCGGCACGTGTTGCAGCCGTTACGAGAACTTCATCTTCGGAGACGGCTTCCGGGACAAAGCCCTGTCGGAACTTGTCGTTAACCGTTACGGGGACACGGCGAACGACATCTTGCAGCTTGCGGTCCGGGACTTGTCGCAGTTCGGCGGAGTTTCCCTGCATCTGAACTACGCCCTTTCCGGCCGGGTGGTCGAGTTGCAGCACGTGCCGTTCGAAAATTGCCGGCTGTATGAAGAAGACGATGCGGGTTACGTCCCCTATATCTGCACGCACCCGGACTGGTCGGGCACGAAAACGCGCCGGGGAAAGAAGCTGAAAGTAAGCCGGGAAACGGTCGATTACATCTACCCGTTCAACCCGCAGAAAGAGGTGCTGTTGTCTCAAATCGACAAGGACGGCGGCATAGAGGGTTACCGGGGTCAGATCCTTTGGTATTCGACGGCGGGCAGGAACACCTACCCCGAACCGGTCTACGACAAGGTGGTAACGAACCTTTCCACCGATGAGGGTCTCGACAACGTGAAATACCGCAATGTGCGTAACAACTTCCTGCCTGCCGGAATGCTTATCCGGAAGAAAGGGCTTTCGGGCGCGATCGACAAGGACGGCCGTCCGGTGGGCGGCACGACGCAGGACGAGATAAGAAGCCGGGAGTTCGACGAAAACCTGTTGACTTTTCAAGGGGACACGAACGCGCTTGCCATTATGGACGTAACGGTCAACGCGGACGAAGATGCCCCGCAGTGGGTGAGCATAAAAAGCCAGAACTTCGACAAGGATTTCACGGTAACCGAATCGAGCGTAACCGAACGCATCTATTCCGCATTCGGACAGGAACCGTGGTACGCCATACGAGTGGGGAAACTCGGATTCAGCGGCCAGTTGGTGGCCGAGGCTTACGAATATTACAACTCTTACGTCTCGAAAGAACGTCAGGCGTTGGAACGCATCTTCTCGAAGGTTTTCGGCCTTTGGAAAGAGGGCTTGCCGGGAGACTTCACGATAAGTCCCAAAAGCTACGTCCATAACGCCGAACAAACAGGAACACCAAACGCAACGGAACGATGAAAACGATTTTGACCCCTCAGGCATTCAAGAAGATGCCCGGCATACGCAAGCCGGGCACTCACGTATCGGAAGATAATTTACAGGCTTACATCTCCGAAGTGGAAATGCTGTATATAAAGCCCCTTGTAGGAGACGAGTTTTATATCAGCCTCGCAACGGACACGGAAGGGAAGTACGCCGGGTTGTTGGAGGGTTGCGAATACACCGACCGCCGAGGCAACCGCCGTTTCTGCCCGGGCTTGAAGACGGCCATTGCCTATTACGCCTATTCGCAGTATGTCATGGCGGGCGATGCCGAGAGTACCCGTTACGGCTTCCGGGTGAAAGAGGAGGAATATTCCTCGCGCCTTTCGTCGAAAGAGCGTTCGGAACTGTATAACAACACCCTCCAAGCGGCTTCCGGTTATCTGTCGGAATGCCGGACGTACATGTGTGAGGCACTTGATTTGCACTTTGAGGGCAGCCCGAAAATAACGGGAAGTTTCACGATAAGAAAAATAGGATAAGGCATGAAACAAAGCGACATAGACAAACTTTTGCCGATCTGTACGGAGATAAAGACCGCCACGCGAGAAGGGGAAAACACGGCCGGGAAAGTGGGCGGCGTGCTTGAAAAGCTGGCCGGTGCGGTAACGCCAGACGAAACGCTGTCGGGTCTTGCGAAAAAAGACCTCTCGAACGTTTCGGAGACTGTTTTACGGGACAAGACGGGTGTATATGCGGCGGAAAGGATCATGTACCATATTTATGCGGACCATTCGGTCAGCATTTCCGAGAAGAAAGAGGACTTGCCGGGCATTTTGTCGTCGGCAGCCGAAGATCATGAACTGACGTTGTATTTCGCCACGTTGAATGACAACATCGGGTCGTCTTTTTCTCCGGCGTATGTAAAGATCCTTTACGGCCGCAAGATCAATTACACGGCGATGTTCGTGGGGTCGGACAATTACGTCCACAAGGTCGTCATCGACGAGGACGGGAATCTGACGAAACAGTACGCTTATTCTTTCGATGACTTCGCCACGAAAGAGGACATCGAAAAAATAAAGCTGGGCGATCTGACCTCGCAGGGCTATCTGCCTACCCGCATCGTTGACATGGGGGAATACTCGTCTTCGGAGGGTTTCGACTTCAACGAGCCACTTTTGGCGGAACTGGCCTCTGCGATGCAGGCGGTTTCGGAAGGGAAAGCCACGCTGTTGTTGAAGGCTGCGACACCCTATGGCGATCCTCTGTTTTTTTCGGGTGTCTCCGTTCGGATAGATGCCGGAATCGATTACAGAATGACTTTTTTAATGTCTAACGGAAATTCTTATTGGATTTCTTTCGAGGCGGGTTACCCGGACAGTGTACAGCAGGGATTCGTGGAGAGCGGCAGCGGCACAATCACCTCGGAGGCTTATACAGACAAGGATTACGGAGAAATTTAAAACACCAATAAAAATAAATCACAATGGCAAAGATTAAGAAGTTAAAGGAAAACGGGGCAACGATTTATCCGGCGACGATACCGGAGGGGGTTGTTGATACAAACGGTTTTACGCTGGCTGAACTCTTGGACGAGTTGCTGGAAGTGCTGGCCGGGGGAAGCAGGGGTAACATGGAGCTTGCTTTCAGCGACCTGCGGGCGGCTATCGGCAGCACGGATGGGTATGACTTGTCGCGATTCGTGGCGAAGGTGAACGTTTTCCTCGAAGATGCGGACGCATCGGACACGACAATCAACCGCTGGAAGGAGATCGAATCGTTCCTTACGGGCATTACGGACACGAAGACGCTGACCGGGTTGCTGGCCGAGAACCTGCAATCGGCGAAAAGTTATGCGGACACGAAGGTGTCGAGCGGTACGGCAAACATGGTAACGATGTCGGCGAATGCCGGGGCTGCGGACCGGGTGCTGATTTCGGCCGGGACGAATAAAACGGCTAAGGATTCGGGGGTGGCTATCGGAGACTTGGCGAAAAAAGACCTCTCGAATGTGGAATTGGCAACACTTATCGATAAAGGGGTAGGCATGTTGTCTGTACACGAGTACACTTTGAGCGGCGATTCTATTAGTAACCTCTCCTCTTTTATGGGAGGCATTTCGGCCGATGAACAAGTGTATCTCGCAAAAGATTCCGGAGGGAACGGTTTATCTCCCATTATTGTTGTCGAAGACCCGTCCACTGGGTCGGTTGCTTGTATGTTCGTCGCATCGAACAGGCGTCTCTACTACGTTTATGCGGACGATGATACGGGTTCTTATGTGTCCAAGAGTACCTTTATCGGAGATGCGGCCAGCACGGCAGTTGACGGTTTGATGTCGGCAGCCGACAAGGCAAAGCTGGACGGTATCGCGGCGGGGGCGAATAAATACACACTGCCCGCTGCGACGGGTTCAACCCTCGGCGGTGTGAAAAGTGGCGGAGCGTTTGTCTCCATAGGGTCTGACGGGATAATAACGGTAAATCGGTCGTTAACATCAGATAATGCCGAAAACGATGAGAATGGCGACAATATTGTAAACACCTACTCCAAGAAAGCGGATTTGCCCGTAGTGGCAACGTCCTCGAAAGCCGGACTCGTGAAGAGTGGCGGGAACATCACCGTGGGTTCGGACGGGGCGGTTACGGTGAACAAAGCCGCTGTGGCAGATATGGCCGGCCATGCCACGGAAGCAGATAGGGCTTCTTATGCGACATCGGCTGGCAGTGCTACCAGTGCCACGAAAGCGACGCAGGACAAGAACGGGGCGGACATCGCGGCCACGTATCTGAAATCGGCGGCAGTAACGGACGTAACGGATTATAAGGAGATAACGATTTGAGAAACGCGGTTTCCGGGGTTTTCAGGAATTCAGCGGAGCTGATTTTCTGCGGCACTCGGCAAAGTGAAAAAGATTTTTTCCTTTGCTCTCACTTGCAAGAAAATTCCTCGTCGCTCCGCTCGCTCGGAATGACATTTTTTAAATCGATAAATAACAATAATTATGGCAAGGATTAAGAAACTGAAAGAGAACGGGAAGACGGTGTACCCGGCGACGATATGGAACGCGGTGGTGGACCCGACCACGGGAAAAACACTCAAAACGCTTATCGGGGAACTGAATGAGGCACTCAAAAAAATAGATGCGATTTCGGTAAAAGGTTATACCCCGTTTACCGGGTCGAGCGGCGACCCGAGAGGGCATATACCTGTCGTCAAATCGGACGGGGTCATGTCGGTCGGGCGATATATCGATTTCCACAAACCGGGCAGCACGGCCGATTATGAAATGCGCTTGATGTGGGACGAGACGGATAAGTCAGGCTTGTCATTGAAATTCCCGAGAACATCGGGGTATCTGGCAATAGGCGATGAAACGGGTACGGCGATGTATGCGAATAGTGCCATGACAGCGGATAGGCTTAGCACGGCATCGAATGTTGCCGGAGACGAGGATATGCCCGATACGGATTCGGTACAAAGTTTTTCCGGCTATGTAGGGAATGACAAAACAAATAAATACCCCATTCTTAGCGTTACGACCGAATTTCTTGACGGCACTCAACAGTTGAGCCTTCAAATCGGATATTCCGCAGAGCACGGGCTAATGTGTCGAATAGGGGGAAGAAATACCAACGGAGAATTTTCATTTTCAGATTGGCAGAAAATCCTGACGCAAGATATTTGAATCTTGACGTTTTTATTGTATTGACATCTAACGATCTTTTAAACATGTACGATCTGACGGAACAAATATTGACAGACACGGCGCGGGTGATGTCGCAGGAACGGAGCGTGATAAACGGGGCAACGGCGATGTTCGTTTCTCCGGTGGTTGACTTTTACCAAAGCATGAGTCCGTTCCTGTTGCTGGCTTTGGTGTTGATTGTTGCAGATACCCGCTTCGGTGTGGCTGCTGCGCGGAAACGGGGGGAGCGCATACGCCCCTCTCGGAAATGGAGGCGGGCTGTGAACAAGCTGGTGGATTACATCTGTTGGGTAACGCTGGCGGGCATCATGGGGAGGACGTTCGGTGAGGTGCTGGGCATTCCGTTGCTCTCGGCCTTGACGTTGCTGTTGGTGTACGGTATCGAGCTTTCGAGCTGCTTCAACAATTATTTCGAGTACCGAGGCATAAAAAAGCGGGTGAATGTATTTAAGTTGTTCGGTCGCCGTGAGGTCGAGGAGGTTCTCGAAGATTTGCCGGATAAAAAGAAGGAGGAAGAAAGATGAAAAGCCCTTTCTTCTCCGTCAAAGAACTGGTGTGCAAGCACGTCTACGAACGATACGGCG
>ERZ857982.867-NODE-867-length-35275-cov-14.641596_pt1 | contig 35275 bp, 26 predicted proteins | sample MGYA00519955_ERZ857982 | MGnify/ENA primary metagenome ERZ857982 (study PRJEB31778, sample SAMEA3449416) | human gut metagenome | biome: human gut; feature: human-associated habitat; material: faeces | place: United Kingdom | collected 2010/2012 ... | reverse complement strand
GTCTGCTGATAATTGGGATGGATTCCTTCCTTCATTGCTCGTGTTCACCTCTTTCTGATCCAAATGTACTTTTCTAAAAAAGCCATATAGGATATTACCACGCTTTGTGTCAAATTGCAAGAGAAATTTTTGATCCTCTCCGTGCTTTTCTCTTCCTTAGCACTTTTTCCTAATTTCATCGTCAATTTTTTAACGCTCGTTATGCAATTTCTCTTTACTTCTGCCGTTTTCAGTCGTATAATGGCACATACGCGCCTTGCGCACGGATGATTGGAAGTAAAGGAACATCAGAATTATGTCGAAAAAACATTTCCTGCGGGGACTGCGCGACGGCATCCCCATTGGGCTTGGTTATTTTGCTGTCAGCTTCGGCATCGGCATCAGCGCGCACAACGCGCACCTGAGCATTTTTCAGGGTTTTTTGCTGAGCTTTTTGAACAACGCCTCGTCGGGTGAATACGGCGGCATCACCATCATCGCCGCCGACTCCGGCCTCTGGGCCATGGCGCTGATGATGCTGGTCGTCAACGCGCGCTATCTTCTGATGAGCTGTGCGCTCAGCCAGCGTCTCTCGCCCGATACGCCGCTTCCCTGGCGGCTCCTCATCGCCTATGACCTGACGGATGAGATCTTCGGCCTCGCCATCGCGCAGCCTGGGTATCTTGAGGTGTGGTATTACTTCGGCGCCATGTGCGCGGCCATGCCGGGCTGGAGCATCGGCACCGTGCTCGGCGTGCTGATGGGGAATCTCATGCCCGTCTGGGTCGTCAGCGGTTGCTCCGTGATGCTGTTCGGCATGTTTCTCGCCATCATCATCCCCGTCGGCAAGCAGAACCGCATCGTGCTCGGCTGCATCGGCGCGAGCTTTCTCTGCTCGCTTCTTGCAAGCGTTTTGCCGTTCACGCGCGAGCTGTCCGAGGGCATGCGCATCCTGGTCTTGACCATCGTGATCTCTGCTGCCGCCGCCATTCTGTTCCCGCACAAGGAGGATGATCTCGTCGCATGAAAACGTATTTATATCTTTTCGTCATGGCGGCCACGACCTATCTCATCCGCGTCCTGCCGCTCACGCTGATCCGCAGGCCGATTCAGAATCCCTTCCTGCGCTCGTTTCTCTTCTACGTGCCCTACGTCACGCTCGCGGTGATGACGTTCCCCGCCATCATGAACGCCACGCAGTCGCCCATCGCGGGTGCGGCGGCCATGGTCATCGGCATCGTCGCCGCCTGGTGCGGACTGGGACTTCTCCCCGTCTCGCTCGTCTGCTGCGCGACAGTGCTGATCTTAGAGCATTTTATCGTGTGAGCAAATCTTGTAAAACACCCTCCGCGGATTTCCCGCGGAGGGTGTTTTTATGTATTCACAGCACCTTTTCTTCGCCGACCGAGAAGAAATACAGCACCTTTTCCCTGACCTTTTTGCCCATCACGCGCATAAGGGCCATGGAGTATGCCTCGAGCTGAGGGCGGTAGTGCTCAGCTCGTTCTTCGATCCGTGTTCTTCCGATGCGGTCAGTCTTGAAGTCCACGACCACAAGCTCGCCGTCCTCTTCAAAAAAGCAGTCTACCACGCCCTGCAGCAGCACCGCGTCGTCGGCGTCCAGCGTGGCAAAGTCCCGCACCGGCCGCAGCAGCGAGAAGCGGTACTCGCGCCGCACCGTCTGCGCATTCTTGCGAATGCGCGCGGCAAGATCACTTCGCAAAAATCGGACGATCGCGCGCACATCGACGGCGCTTGCCTGCTCGTCGGTCAGCTTGCGCTGCGCTCTGAGCTTTTCGACCTGCTCACGCACGCTCTGCTCGCTTGCTTCGCAGAAAAAGTCAAGGTCCTGCATCACAAGGTGCAGCGCCGTGCCCCGTTCCGCGCCCGTAAGGCTCGTTTCACCTGCAAGGAATCTTGGTTTACACAGGCTTCGCAGCCGCGGCGGCAGCGCCGTGTTCTCGGAGATCTCCTCGTCCAGCGCGCGGCCCTTGAGCTGCGTGGCCGTCAGCTTGGCGGGAAAGGCCGTCTGCCCCGCGTAGGGGTAGCGGTACGACAGCGCAGCAAAATCCACCGGCAGCTCATCCTTCGGCGGCGCGGCATCCACTGGCGCGTCATCGGGCCGCTGCTGCGGCGTCACAAAGCTCAAACCGTCGTGCACACGCACCGTCCACGGCGTTTGGTCAGCATAGAAGCTCCCCTCGCCATTCTGCCCCGCAAGCTCGCGCAGGGACGCCGCTTCGCTGCGCTGCAAAAGCGGCAGCATGATCCAGTCGCCCATGCACTTGCCGCTGTCCACAGCCTCGGGCAGCACAGGACAATCGCTCAGCGCCAGAAGGTCGGCGACGCGGCTTTTCGCGTTTGCCTGCGTGTGCACCATGACGAGCTTTTCCTTCGCGCGCGTCATCGCAACGTACAGCACACGCAGCTCCTCGGCCTTCGCCTCGCGCCGCAGCGTGCGCTCGAGCGCCTGCCGTGCGACCGTCGGGTACTGGATGTGCCTTTGCATGTCCACGCACACCGGCCCCAGCCCGAGCTGCGGGTGCACGAGCACCGAACTCAAAAAGTCCATATTGCTGAAGCGACGCGCGAGGTCTGAGAGGATCACGACCGGAAATTCAAGGCCCTTCGACTTGTGGATCGACATGATGCGAACGCCTGATGATGCGTGCGCGGTCTGCATCGTCCCCGCTTCGTCCTCAGCAAGCTGCTCGCGCAGCGTGCGCACAAAATCGAAAAGCCCCTGCCGCCCCGAGCGCGCGTAGTCCTCGCTGAGCTCCAAAAACGCGAGCAGATTTTCCTTGCGCTCCGCCCCACGGCGCATCGCGCCGAAGATGCCGAGCACATTGCACCGGCGGTAAATTTCACTCAGCAGCTCGCGCACGCTCAGGTGCGCCGCGCTATTGCGCAAAGCGTCCAACGTACTGAGGAATTCTACGCTGTGGATGTCCTCACTCAAAAGCAGCGCATCGTAGAAGTCACCCGTGCGCTGTCGCGCGCGGATCGCCGCGAGCTCATCGGGTGCAAAGCCGAAGAGCGGAGAGCGCAGCACGGCAATGAGCGGCACGTCCTGCCGCGGATTGTCGATGACCTGCAAGAGTGCGAACAGCACTGCGATCTCCATCGAGGCAAAAAAGTCCTCGCCCGCGTCAGCGGCGCAGTGGAGGCCGCGCGCCTCCAGCGCGCGGCGATAGTCCAAAAGGCGCGTGCTCGGCGAGCGCATCAGAATGACGATGTCCTCCTCGCACACGGGCCGCAGCTCTTTTGTTTTGTCATCCTGTATAGGAAATTCACTTGTCAGCATATTGCTGATATAGTCTGCGACAAACGCTGCCTCAGCCTCGCTTGCGCGCACGCGCTGCTCGCCCGTCTGCGTCGGCAGGTCAAGCAGGTGGAACTCCGCGCCGCACGCGCTCGATTCGACATAATTCGCGCCGAGGCGCAGCATTTCATCCGCGCCGTAGTCGAGCTCACCCATTTCCTCGGAAAGAATATTGCAGAAGATGAAATTCGTCGCGTCCAGCACTTCTTTGCGCGAACGGAAGTTGCGCGAGAGCAGCAGCTTCGCGCTGTCGTGCTCCTCTGCGTCCTCAAGCGGCGGCCAGGTGTTATAATGCTGCAAAAAAATACGCGGGTCGGCTAGGCGGAAGCGATAGATGCTCTGCTTGACATCGCCAACAGTGAAAAGGTTTTCTCCTTTACAAGAAATTGCGTCAAAAATGCGGTTCTGCACCTCGTTGGTGTCCTGATACTCGTCCACCATGATCTCGCGGTAGCGCGCGCTGACGATGCGCGCAAGCTCTGTCGGCGCGCCGTCCTCTCCGATGAGAAGGCGGATGGCCTCGTGCTCCTGATCGGAGAAGTCGGCAGAATTCCGCCGGCGCTTTTCCTCGTTGTACCGGCGGGAAAAGTCCGCCGTCAGGTCGATGAGCGCGAGCATTGCGGGCGCCATCGTGCGCAGGTCCTCCACCGCCTCGTCAGACGAGGCGGAAAAAATCTCGGCAAAGCCCTTGACGGTCTCCTTGCAGTTGTCCCACAGGCTTTTCATGCGCGCTTTCATCTCGCCGCCGTCGCTGTCCTTCACCGCGGCGAGGCGCGGGAACGCGATGGTCACGCCGCGCGCGGCGTCCCAGCCCTCTGCGGTCTTCCCCTCCAGCGCTTCAAGCTGGTAGGAGGCGTCGAGGAACGCGGGCGCATACTTCTGGTTCAGCGCGTCATTCGTGCACATCTCCTGCGCCGCGCGCTGCAAAAGGTTTTTGCAGTGACGCGCCTTGCGCCGCACCTCGTTGAGCAGGATTTTACCGTATGGCGTATCCTCGATCTTATCCGGCACGGCGCGCCAAAACGCGCGCTGCGCCTCGAGCCATTTGTCCTCATACGGCTGCGCCTGCAGCTTTGCGTGCAGCTCGAGCACTAAGTCCTCAAGCGCGCTGTCGTCGCGCCCCGCGCCGAGCGTGTCGGCCAGCAGTGTGCCTCCGGGCGTCAGACAGTCATAAAAATCGTCCAGCGTGCGCGCGAGCACGCGCTCGCGCAGCACCTGCGCCTCGTTCTCGTCCAGTACGCGGAAATCGGGCCGCAGCGCGTGCCCGCGCGCGTCCTCGCCGAGCAGATGGCAGTTTTCGCGCAAAAGCGCGGTGCAGAAGGCGTCCACCGTCTTGATGTCCGCGCGGTAGACGCGCAGCATTTGCTGCCGCAGATGGTAGTTGCCGGGGTCGCGCTCCATGCGCTCGGTGAGCGCCTTCGCGATTTTGCCGCGCAGCTCGCTCGCCGCGGCGCGCGTGTAGGTGATGATGAGGAAATCGTCGAGATTCGCGCCCTCGCGCTCTACGTAGGAAAAGAGCCTCTCGACGAGCACCTTCGTCTTGCCCGAGCCCGCCGCCGCGGAGACGAGCAGACTGCGCTCGCGGCTGTCCACCGCCGCTTGCTGTTCGTTTGTCAGCTTTTCAGCCATTCTCGTGCGCCCCCTCTCCGTTCACCTCGTCGATGTACTGCCAGAATTCGTCGTTTTTCGTCGCCTTGATGTATTCCATACGGTCGCTGCCGCAGCCGTTTTCAAAGTGGCACGCGCTCACGAACTCGCAGTAGGTGCAGGCCGACTGCTGCGGCGTGCGCGCGTAGGGGTCGGCGTCGATGTTGCCCGCGAAGACCTCCTGCGTGATTTCATGTAAAATATGGTCGACGTATTTCGAGAGCTTTCCGAGCTGCTCGGCAGAAGCAAGGCTTCCCGTCACCGCGCCGTCCCTTTTCACCGCGATGGGCAGGTAGCACGGCGATTCGAGCGCGCTGTGCTCCATCGCCTGCAGGACCGCCGGGTCCTCGAGCACCATGCCGCTGCGGCGCAGCTCCTTTTTGAGTGCTTTTTCGATCTTTTCGGGCTCCGTGTCGCGCGCGCAGCGCAGCATCGGCTCGCGCGCGGGCGTGTAGAGAACACCCGCGGGAACGATCTCGTGTCCGCCAAAAAGCATCTGTCCCTCTTCTTTAAGCGTAAAGAGGTAGAGCAGCATTTGGAGCCCCAGCCCGTAGCGCAGCTCGGCGAGGTCAAAGCTCTTCTTGCCCGTCTTGTAGTCCACGACGCGCAAATATAGCTTGCCGTCGTGCAGCCAGCCGTCCACACGGTCGACCTTGCCGACAACGCGCGCCGTGCCGTTTTCCTCGCGGATCGTGATGGCGGGCAGCTGCCCGTCCGCGCCAAATTCCAGCTCAAATGCCAGCGGCTCAAAGTCGGAGCTTTGCAGCTCCTCGCTCACCTCGTCCATGATGCGCTCGACCGTCGCGCACAGGCGGTTGAACAGATAACGGAAGCGCGCGCTTTTTTCGCACAAGTCCGGCAGCACGCGGTCGATGTATTCCTCGATCGACGCGCGCACGAGCGCGTGCAGCTTGTCCTTCGATAGCGTATACAGTCCGCCGCACTCCTTCGCCTGCCGCAGCGTGTGCTCCATCACATCGTGCACGAACGTACCGATCTGCGGCGCATCAAAGCCCGCGCCCGTGCGCTCCCTGGCTTTCAGCCCGTAGCGCATGAAATAGGCAAAGTGACATGAGCGCGCCATGTCCATGCGCGAGGCGGACAGTGTCACCGCGCCGCCGTAGAGCGCGCGCACCGCGTCGCGCGACAGATGCCCGCGCGTATAGCTCGAAGCGTCCTTCATCGCGGCAAGCGCACGCTCCGCGTCGCCCTGTCCTTCAAAATACTGCCACAGCGCGCCGCCGATATGCTCGCCCGCATACTCGAGCGCCGTCGACTTTGCTGACAGGCGATATTCCTTGTCAGCGTTCTCTGTTTCGACGCTGATCGACGGCAGCAGACGCGCGATGCGCCCGATGACGAACGATGGCCGCTTCTCCGCACCCTTTCCGTCCGAAACGGGATAGGACACCGTCAGCTTTTCCGTCGGCTGGGCCAGCGCAGCGTAAAGATTCTGAATTTCCAGATGAAACTGCTCCATCCCGTGCGGCGCGAGGAAGATTTGCTGCCTCTCGAGCACCTCGCGATCCTCGTCGCGCAGCACGCCGCCGCGGTTCTCCGCCGCAGGCAGCACGCCGTCGTTTGCGCCGAGCAGGAACAGCGCGCGCACCGTGTGGCGGTCGTTTCGCGTCATTTCGCACAGGTTCACCGCGTCGAGCGTCACGGGGATCGTGCCCACGCTGTACTGCGTCAGCACAAGGCGCATCAGACTCGCAAACTCCTCGGCGTCGAGGATCGCGTCGCCCAGGATTTCCACAAACTGGTCGAGCACACCGCAAAGAATGCCCCACAGCTGTGCCGTTTCCTCTGCCCGCTGGGCATCGCCCGCGGCAAAAAGCTGCTCAGTCTGCGCCTGCAAGGTCTCCGGCAGGTTCACCTCTTCCAAATAGTCGTACAGCGCGCGCACCTTCTGCTCGGCCGTACCGCTGCCGCCCACGCCTTTTTTTAGGCGCGCAAACGGCCCCTGCACGCGCTCGCGCAGTGCGTTGACCGTCTTGAGCCGCGCCCTTGCCTCGTCCGTCCATTCTTCGCCGTAGCCGTCGGGATGCGCCGACCAGGGCGTCTCGCGCGTCCACATCGCGCCGCGGATCTCCCACTTGAGCGCATAATTTTCCAGAATGTCGCACTCCGCCATGCTGAGGCCGGCGAGGCCGGTCTTGAGGCAGCGGAACACATCCTCGTACTCAAAGCCGCCGCTCGCGGCGTCCAGCGCGCCGAGCAGCAGCGTCAGCACGGGGCTTTTCAAAATGTCGCTGCGGTGGGCATAATAGAGCGGGATGCCGTAGCGGGCGAATACGCTCTCGATCGCACCTGCGTAGGAGTCGAGATCGCGCGCCGTGACGGTGATCTCGCGGTAACGATAGCCCTGCTTGCGCACGAGCTGTAAAACCTGCGACGCGACCCACTCGCATTCACTGTACGCGCTGCCCGCCTCATAGAGCGCGACGGCGTCAGTCGGCTGGGTAAATTCGTCCGCTGCGCCGAAAAAGCAGCGCTCGATATGGTCGAGCGCGCCGCGCACCTCGCCCTGCGGAAGAATTTCCTCCTCGCATGCGACGCCGGCATCGCGCGCGAGCGCGTACAGCCGCTCGCGCACGCGCAGGCTCTCGGAAAAAAGCTCGCGGTCCTGCGTGTCGCCAAGGAGCGTGACGGTCACGCTCTTCGCGCGCCGCAGCAGGATACGCAGAATGCGCAGCTCACGCCCCGTAAAATACGAAAAGCCGTCGAGGAAAATGTCTTTATTTTCAATATATCCCGACGCTTCGAGGTTTTCCTCCAGCTTTTCAAGCACATCGCGCGCGTCGTGCCCCGGTGCGTGGAGCTTGCTGATGTAAATGCCGTAGATGAGAGAAAGGTCGCGCAGCTTGTCGCCGCTCTCGCCCTCGATCTGCGCTACGCTCTCGGATAGCTGCTCGGGCGATACGGCGTAGGCCTGCAATTCCTCCATCACGGCGAGCAGGCTCTCCAAAAATGCCGCGCGCTGCGACGGGCGCTTGTAGACCTTGAGTACCGGCGCAAGCTCCGTGAGCGTACGCTGGAGCGTCAGGAGCTTTCCGCCCGAATCGAGCGTCACGTCCGCGCTGCCGCCGCAGATGCTCAGCACGCGCGAGGCGAGCAGCTTGAACGTCAAGGCCTCGGCATGGCGCGACGCGGTGTCGCCGCAAACACGGCACAAGTCCATCTCCGCCACATGCGAGGCGTGCTCCGGCACGAGCAGGATTTGCTGCGACGAGTCCCCCAGCGCGGCGATCCTTTGCAGCACGCGCTCGGATTTGCCCGTGCGCGCGCGTCCCATCAGTATGTGCAGCAAGCGCCCTTCCCCCTTTTTCTCTCTTAAAGTTATCAATATTTCATCCTAATTTTATCATAGTTTTCTTTTTCGGGCAACGCAGAAAATGCCGTACGCATATTTTCGCCCATCACGGGAAGACTACCGAAGACCAAACCATCTTTTTAAGGAGGGAACTTCATGGTCATCGACAAGATCGCGCTGACGCTTGCTATCATCGGCGCGCTCAACTGGGGCAGCGTGGGCCTTTTCGGCTTTGACTGCGTCGCCTTTCTCTTCGGCGGACAGACCGGTATGCTCAGCCGCGTGATCTACACGCTCGTAGGCCTTGCCGGCATCTGGTGTATCACGATGCTGTTCCGCGAGAAAGAGCCGATGGAAAGCGGCGGCCAGGCGTAAAAAATAAAAGGAGAGGGAGTTCCCTCTCCTTTTATTTTTGCGTTAAAAATTTTCTTTACCGCTCCCCAGTCGCTTCCGCACCTTCCAGCTCGCGCATTGAGCGGCGGAACTGGCGATAGAACGTGAAGCTCGTCAGCGCCACCGCGCCGAAGTCCGCCACGGGCTCGGCCAGGAACACCGCGAACGCCTTGTCCGCGAAAAAGTGCGGCAGAATATAGATGAGCGGGATGAGCAGGATGATCTTGCGCCACACGGCGAGGAAGAGCGATGTCTTCGCGTTGCCGAGCGCCACAAACGTCTGCTGGCAGGCGATCTGGATGCCGAAAATACCGCTGCACCCCATGTAGATGCGCACGGCCCACGCCGCGTATTCGACCAGCGCGGGGTCATTATTGAAAATCAGGATGAACGCGCGCGGGAAGAGCTCGACCAGAAACCAGATGGCCATTGAATAAGTAAAACACGCGCGCAGCAGGCAGAAGTAGGCATCGCGCACGCGCTGGGCGTTCTTTGCGCCGAAGTTGTAGCTCACGATGGGCTGTGCGCCCTGTGTCAAGCCCTGAAGCGGCATGTTCGAAAACTGTATGATGCTCGTCAGCACTGTCATCGTGCCGACGGCCATGTCGCCGCCGTAGCGCAGGAGAGATGAGTTGAAGCAGATGGCGATGAGGCTCTCCGTCGACTGCATCACAAACGGGGAAAGTCCCAGCGCGATACACGGCAGCACGATCTTCGCGTCCACGCGCAGGTTCTCGCGCTTTAAGTGCCAGCGCGTCTTCTTTCCCGTGAGGAACATCATCACCCACACGGCCGACACTGCCTGCGAGATCACCGTCGCCAGCGCCGCGCCGCGCACGCCGAGACCGAGCACGAAGATGAACAGCGGGTCGAGAGCCGTATTTAAGAGCGCGCCGATGAGCACCGTCTTCATGCTCACGGTGGCGAAGCCCTGTGCCGTGATGTAGGCGTTCATGCCAAGTGTCAGCTGGACAAAGATCGTGCCGAGGGCGTAGATTCGCATATAGTCGAGCGCGTAACCGACGGTGTTCTCGCTCGCGCCGAACATCAGTAAAAGCGGCTCGGCAAAGGACTCGAACAGCACCGTCAGCACCAGCGCCGTGATCACAAGCATCGTCAGACAGTTTCCCATGATGCGCTCGGATTTTTCGCTCTCGTCTGCGCCCTCGGCGATCGAGGCGCGCGGCGCGCCGCCGATGGCCATGAGCGACGCGAACGCCGAGATAACCATGATGATCGGCAGGCATACGCCAACGCCTGTGAGTGCGAGTTTTCCGACGGTCTCGGCGGGCTGCATGTGGCCGATGAACACGCGGTCGACCAGATTGTAGAGCATGTTGACGATCTGCGAGGTGATCGTCGGCACGGAGAGCGAAAAGAGCAGCTTTTTGACGTCCCCGTGTCCCAGATCTGCGCGCTTATCCAAAATCATCACCTGAATCTTTCGTATTTTTCCGCATAGGTTGTCAGAATATCATGCCGCGGGGCGTTCGTCAAGCAAGCGGGCCGCGAAGCGCTCTATCATGGCATTTCCATAAAGCGCTTTTGGACATTTTTTCACTTTCTCCATTGCTTTTTCCGCGTGGGCTATTGTATAATTTGTTTTACAATCGCACCAGCAGAGCGCCCCGCGTTCCGCTTATCAAACAAATAACGGAGGAATCACCATGAACGAAAAGTTTTCCAAGCTTGGCTTTTATCCTTCCGACATTCTGCTGCCCAAGAAGGATGTCGATATGAGCAAGTGGGCGGTCGTCGCATGCGACCAGTTCACCTCTGAGCCCGAGTACTGGGAGCGCGTGGAGAAGACCGTCGGTGACGCGCCTTCCACCCTGCGCCTCATCCTGCCCGAGGCCAACCTGAAGGCCCCCAACGTCGACGAGTTCATCGCCGACATCAACGCCTCGATGAGCAAGTACCTCGAAGAGGGCATCTTCGAGACGCTCAAGGACTCCCTCATCTACATCGAGCGTGGCCAGAGCGACGGTAAGATCCGTCACGGCCTCATTGGTATGGTCGACCTCGACCAGTACGACTTCACCCCCGGCTCCGGCGCGCTGATCCGCGCGACTGAGGGCACCGTGCTCGACCGTATCCCCCCGCGCGCCCGCGTGCGCCGCAACGCCCCCATCGAGCTGCCCCACGTCATGCTGCTCATTGACGACCCCGAGAAGACCGTCATCGAGCCCCTGACCGCCGCGGCCGATAAGATGGAGACCGTCTACGACTTCGACCTGATGGAAAACGGCGGCCACATCAAGGGCTACAAGCTCTCCGCTGCGCAGATCGACGCAGTCGCCGACGCGCTGACCGGCCTCACGACCGACGAGGCAATGAAGAGCAAGTACGGCGTCTCCGGCGTCGCTCCCCTGCTGTTCGCCGTCGGCGACGGCAACCACTCCCTCGCCACCGCCAAGGCCTGCTATGAAGAGCAGAAGAAGGGCAAGACTCCCGAGGAATACCTCGCGCTGCCCTCCCGCTACGCACTTGTCGAGGTCGTGAACAACCACGACGATGCGCTCCAGTTCGAGCCCATCCACCGTGTGCTCTTCGGCGTCGACCATGAGAAGTTCATGGAGGAGTTCAAGAAGTTCTACCCCAACACCCACGAGGGCAAGGGCGAGGGTCACGTCATCGAGGTCTGCTGGAACGGCCACGACGATTTCGTCACCGTCCCCGACCCGAAGGTCCAGCTGGCCGTCGGCACGCTGCAGGCTTTCATCGACGAGTACCTCAAGCAGTTCGGCGGCGAGGTCGACTACATCCACGGCGATGAGGTCACCCGCGAGCTTGGCTCCAAGGAGGGCAACATGGGCTTCCTGCTTCCCGCGATGGGCAAGGAGCAGCTCTTCAAGACCGTCATGGCCGACGGCGTTCTGCCCCGCAAGACCTTCTCCATGGGTCATGCACAGGATAAGCGCTACTATGTCGAGGCACGCAAGATCCGCTAAAATATCAAAGCTACTGCAAAAAAGCGCCGCAAGGCGCTTTTTTGCTCAGGAGGACGCAACATGAATCTCAAATCCGCAAACCGCTGGCAAAACATTTTGCTCTTCGGCGGCTTCGTCATCGGCATGGTTGGCATTGCCGTGCTCGATAACCTCTACATCGCGATCCTGGGCCTTGCGATGATGGCGATGTCCATCGTCGTGTGGTGGATGTACCACCGCTGCCCCTACTGTCACGAGCAGCTGGGCCGCGGCAATCCCAAGCGCTGCCCGAAATGCGGTGCATGGGTCGCCGACGAGCCGGAGCCCGAGGAGAAGAAAAAGATCCAGCACAAGAAAAAGAAGCACTGAGCGCACAAGGAGGCCGCGATGAACGACAAAAAGCCCCTGATGGACTATCGCAGGGCCCAAAAGCTCCAAACACCGCTGCTTCTTACCGGCGCGCTGCTCAGCGGCGTCGGCACAAGCGTCAGCATACCGCTCGTCATTCTCGGCATCGCGATCATGCTCTTTGCCATCGTGATTTGGGTTCTTTACTACCGCTGTCCGCACTGCGGCAGACCGCTCGGACGCATAGGTGAAGGCGGTGCCTACTGCCCCCACTGCGGCAAGGCGCTGAATGCACCGGTCGAGGAGCCCGTGCGCAGCATAACTGTCCCCGCCTATGCTAAGCTCAACCTGACGCTTGACATTCTTGGCAAGCGCGATGACGGCTACCATGAGATGCAGATGGTCATGCAGACCGTTTCGCTCCACGACGACGTGACCGTCACGCTCACAGACGGCAAAGGCATCACCTGCCGCGTCGACGGCGCGGCGCTTCCCTGCGATGAGCGCAACCTCGCTGTCAAGGCGGCGAGAGCCTTCTGCGAGGCGATGGACTACGGCGGCGGCATCGACATCGCGCTTATAAAGCGCATTCCGTCCGAGGCCGGCATGGCCGGCGGCAGCGCAGATGCCGCGGCGGTGCTGCGCACGCTGCGCGAGCTCGTCTCCCCCACCCTCACGGACGAGCGGCTCGAGCAGATCAGCGCAAGCGTCGGCAGTGATGTCCCCTTCTGCATCCGCGGCGGCACGCAGCTGGCCGAGGGCCGCGGCGAAAAGCTGACCGTCCTCAAGCCCGCACCACGCTTCTTCGTCGCCGTCTGCAAGCCGGACTTCCCGATCTCCACGCCCGCGCTCTTCGCGCGCGTAGACGACGTAACGATCACCGACCGTCCTGATACGGACGCCATGCTCGCCGCCATCGAGCGCGGCGACGCGGACACGCTCTGTGCGAACGTGCGCAACGTCTTTGAGCAGGCGCTTGAGGGCGAGCAGAGGGACTGCATCGAAAAAATCAAGCATACTCTCCTGCTGCACGGTGCCAAAGCCGCAGCCATGACCGGCTCAGGCAGCGTGGTGTTCGGTCTTTTTTCCGATGAGACCTCCTGCCGCGCAGCCTGTGACGCGCTGCAAAGCGGCAGCATTCAAACTTTTTGCACGGAATTTGTTTAAGAAGCGAAAAAGCCGTCCATACTCAAAGCAAATTCTTTGAGATGGGCGGTTTTTCGATGAAATGGACGAAGTGGGAGCTTTCCCTTGCCGTTGGCCTCGCGGTCATGCTGCTTTTCTGCGCCGCGCGCGGCACTAATACCCTCCAGTGGTGGAGCGTAGCGTTCTCCCCGCTGTGCGACGGCATCCTGACGCAGAGCGCCGCAAGCGGTGATGTCGTAGTGAAGTCGAAGCTTGCAGAGCTGCTGGCTCTGCTGATGGGTGGAAAATGACATGCTCTGCCTGCCATTTGAGCGAGAAAAAGGGAGTCGGCACTTTTTACACCGGCTCCCCTTTCTATTATCCCTCGCACAGGATGTCGATCAGCTCATCCTTCTGCAAGCCCGCGAAGTAGCGCGAAACGTCCACATCGCCGAGCGCCTTTTCATAGCCCGCGCGGTTCGGCGTGCAGCCAACAAAGTGCGCCGCCAGCTCGTCCGGTTCCGAGGCGCTGAAAAAGTCGCCCTTGAATGTCAGGGCCGCGATCTTTCCGTGCTCCACGGTGATGTAGGCCTCGATCAGGCCGCAGCCGTCCACGCGGCGGCGGCGCAGCATCGTGCACGCCGGAGAGAAACCGTAGTTCCAATCCCATGTGGCGTAACGCTCCGCGCACAGCTTTTCCACCGCCGCAAGGTCGTCCTGCGTCAGCGGGTAGGCCTCGCCCGGATTCTCCTTCAGGATGTTTTCCAGCAGGATGCGGCGGAATTCCGGCAGCGTGACCTTTTCCGGCAGATGCTCGGCAACGTTCGTCACGCGGCTGCGCACCGAGCGGATGCCCTTGGTCTGAATCTTCGTCGGGTCGACGCGCAGCGCCTCGCTGACGACAGAGAGGTCCGAATCGAACATGATCGTGCCGTGGTGCATCACGCGTCCCTGGCGGATGTACTGCGAGTTGCCGGAAAACTTCTTTCCGTCGATCGTGATGTCGTTGCGGCCGTTGACCTCCGCCTTCACGCCGAGCGTCGCCAGCGTGCGCACGACCGGTTCGCAGAAGAGCTTGAGGTCCAGCGCATTGCCCTCGCCGACATCTGTAATGAACGTGAAGTTCAGGTTGCCCATGTCGTGATAGACCGCGCCGCCGCCGGAAAGTCTGCGCACCACGCGAATGCCGCGCTCGCGCACGGCCTCTTCATTGATCTCAGCGATCGTGTTCTGATACTTTCCGACAATGATCGCGTTATCATTCTGCCAGAGCATGAAATACATGCGGTCGCGCGGGAGGCAGTCGAACACGTACTGCTCCATCGCCAGATTGTAGCTTGGATCGGTTGTCATCAGGTCCAGATATGATAGCTTCATGGTCGTGGTCTCCTTCTATCAGGGTCGTTGATTTTCAAGCCTTTTTCAGGGCTGTTATCCTTGTCTTTTCAGCTGCGCGCTCAGCCGCCGCGCCATCAAGCGGTGTCCCTCCGGCGTCGGGTGCAGACCGTCGAGCAGCAGCTCCGAGCGGATCGATCCGTCCGGCGACAAGAAGTCCGCGCAGAAGTCGATATACGGCACGCCAAACGCCGTGCAGTACCGCTTGAGCCATGCGCGGTACCCTTTCATCGTCCGCTCCGCCGCTTCAAAATCGACCGCGGCCGCCCACACCCGCGGCGCATGCGGTGCATCCGCCGGAAGCGGAATGCCAACCATCGGCAGCACGCCCACGGAAAAGAGCTGGTGGATCATCGCGCCCATATTTTCCCGCGCCGCAGCGTCGGAGCCGGAGTAGAACACATCGTTGCTCCCGCCCATCAGCAGCACATAGGGCCGGTCGGCGCCAAGGCCGCCCTCGCGCAGCTCCGCGAGCACCCCGCCCTGCATGCGCGCCAGCATGCCGCCGGTCGTGTCGCCGTTGATGCCCTCATTGACAAGCTCCCAGCCCGTCTCCTGTGCGCACAGCCGCGTCCACCGCTGAGACAGATGCACGCCGTATCCAAAGGTCAGGCTGTCACCGATGCAGATCAGTTTCATGTTCTTTCCACCCGCGTTTCTTTCGGATCGATGGTAAGCAAAAAAGCCTTGAAAGTTTACACTTTCAAGGCTTTTCTTGGTGGAGATAAGCGGGATCGAACCGCTGACCTCTTGACTGCCAGTCAAGCGCTCTCCCAGCTGAGCTATACCCCCATGCCGTTTTGCTTTTACCGTTCCGTTCGGCTCGGAACAAGTGATAATATAGCACAGAGAGTAGAACCTGTCAACACTTTTTTGAAGAAATTTTGCTTTTTTGAAAGGTTCTCCTTTCACTATAGCATTTTCTCCGATTTGAGAGGCTTTCTCCTTGGTCTCCGGATGCCGCCAAAGCCTCTTTCTCCCGTCAGATGCCAAGGGGGTGTGACCGCATGGATCAGGAGCGCGGTCAAAGCGGTACCCCCCTCTAATTTTGCTTAGCGCGTCAAAGCCGCAAAAAAGCAGGGCCCTTCCGCGCTCAAAAAAGCCCTGCTTTTCTTTTCACCCTCTCGCAAACACTGTGTAGCGTCCGCTCGGGGCATCGAAGAAGTTTTCGCCTGCGACGGATTTGACGTGCAGGCCGTCGCTGCCGCGCAGCAGCGTGAACGCGCCGTAGCGCACCGTGCCTGCATTCTCGTTTAAGTGGTAGCCGAAGACCATGCCCTCGCCGTTCGTGCCAAGGTAGTTGAGCTGGCCGGTGTACTCAAAGTAAAGCCCGACCTCGCTGTTGATGTCCTGCACTGTGAGGCCGCCGCCATCGGTCAGCGTCAGGATATAGTCGCTGTCGTAACTGCCCTGCTCAGCCGTGTCGTGCGTCACGGTCGCCGTCCACTCGCCGAGAAATTCCGACGGGATCGTGTAGTCCGCGTCGCTGACTGCGCCGGAGAGGTCGTGTTTCTCCCCTGATGCGTCGACGGCGAACACCGTCTGATACGTGCCGTAGTCCTCCTCAACCTCGCCGGACTCGAACGAAACGATGTCCTTCACGCCGCCAAGCGGCCCGCCGTCGCAGAGGAAGCCCGCCGTCAGGCCCTCGAGCAGGTTCACATACTCCACCGCCCCCTCGCTCGTCAGCAGGAAGATGTACGGAAAGTACCCCTGCCCCACCGAGCCGACGAACACGTCCGTGTAGTCGGAATACAGGCCTTCCACGGGGTAGATGGTCTCGTAGTCAAAGCGGAAATTCTCCGCGTACCACGCGGAGTCCGCCGTCTTTTCAAAGCTGACCGTCAAATCGCCGCCCGAGAGCGCTGCCTTGACAAAGCTGTCCTGCGCCGTCTTCTCGACCGTCTCGCGCGCGGAGAGGTCGAGCGCGAGGTCAGCGTCGTAGCTCTCCGCCCCAGCAAACGAGCCGACGGGCACGATCATATGTAGCGCGCCGCCGTCGAGATAGAGCCGCATTTCCGCGTTGATGTTCTCGTCCGAGAGCGTCCACGCGCGGCGCTCGGCGTAGGACGCGATGAAGTCCGCGCCGCCCATGCTGCCGCTGAGCGCGTCGCGGTACATCTCGTCAAAGTAATTTGCCGCGGTGCGGCGCGCCGCCGTGATGAAGTCCTGCGTTGAAAGCTCGCAGCGCGCCAGCAGATCCTCGCTCATGAGGCGTTTGCCGCCGAAAAAGTCGTAGCTGTACGTCTCCGTCATGCTTGTGTCGCCGTCCATCTCCGCGCGCACCACGAGGCAGAGCAGGCTGTCGTTCCAGTAGCTCGTCCACGTGACGGAAAGGCATGTGAGCGAAACACGGGAGGCCATCATGTTCTTCTGCTCCTGCACGAGCGCGCCGAATTGATCGGCGATCTCGGCGTTCAGCGCGGCGGCGACCGCCGTTTCCGACACGATTCTTGGCACATGGTAATTATACGTGAGCGTGTTGTTCTCGCTATCCGTGTACTCGCCCTCCTCGCTGTAAAGCTCGGAAATGAGCGAATCATCGTAGCCGGACGGGGTGTCGTCCGGCTCCTTTTCGCCGCAGGCGGCAAGGTTCAGCAGCAAAAGCGCCGTGAGCAGCGCGGAAAACAGTTTTTTCATAGGGTCCCTCTCTCAAATTCAGTGTCTGTCTTTTCTGCCATTATAGCGGATTTTTGCAAAAGCGCAACGGCTTTTCGCGCGCGGCAGCGCGCGCCGATTGACAGAATTCCACCGAGGTTATAGAATATGTGTACTTTCAAACCTCAGGAGTCTTTATGTACGATTATACACAAGCCAAAATGAACGACGACGCCATCCGCGCCATCAGCTCCATCGGCCTCGCCCATCTGGGCGACGCGGTGTATGAGCTGCTTGTGCGCACGTATCTGTGCGTGCACGGCAAGGCGACGGGCAAGGGCCTTCACCGCGCGACGGTCGAGCTCGTCTGCGCGCCGCAGCAGGCGCGCTTTGCCGAAAAGCTCTTACCCCTTTTGACGGAGGACGAGGCCTCTGTGTTCCGCCGCGGTCGCAACGCGAATGTCCATTCCATCCCCCACCACGCCGACCGCGCGGACTACCAGAAGGCCACGGGCCTCGAGGCGCTGTTCGGCTGGCTGTATCTGCGCGACGATCACGCGCGCATCAACGAGCTTTTCAACCGGATGATGGAGGACGACAATGCCACTTGACGCGATCTGCCTGCGGGCAGTTTTACACGAGCTGAGACCTCAACTCATCGGCGCGCGCATCGACAAGGTGCAGCAGCCTGCGCGCGACCAGATCGTTCTGCTGCTGCGCGGCAATCTGCGGCTGATGCTCAACGCGGGCGCGAACCAGCCGCGCATCCAGCTCACAAACATCCTGCGCGACAACCCCGCCCAGCCGCCGATGTTCTGCATGCTGCTGCGCAAGCACTTAGTCGGCGCGCGCGTGCTGTCCATCGAGCAGCCGGATCTTGAGCGCATGGTGATCCTGACGCTCCAGTGCACGGACGAATTTGGCGAGATCAGTCGCAAGCAGCTCGTGCTCGAGTGCATGGGGCGGCGGTCGAACCTCGTCCTGCTCGACGCGCAGGGGCGCATCGTCGAATGCCTGCGCCGCGTGGACGCGGACCTTTCCGCCACGCGCCAACTGCTGCCCGGCCTTTTCTACCATCTGCCGACGCCGCTCGACAAGCTGTCGCTCCTTTCGCAGGAGGAGGACTCCCTCGCCCTCGCGCAGCGCGGCGGCGACGCGGAGCAGGCTGTCGACAAGTGGGTGCTCGACCATTACACCGGCATTTCGCCGCTGATCGCGCGTGAATTCGCCTTCCGCGCGGGACACGAGACCGATGTGCGCTTCGGCGCGCTGAATGATGCGCAGCGTGAGGCGCTGGTGCAGGAATTTTCCGATACAGCCAACGCTGTAAAGGAAGATAACTATATGCCCGTCATCCTCTACCGCGACGGCAAGCCCGTGGATTTCACCTACCGTTCCATCGCGCAGTACGGCGCGGAAACGCAGGTCGAGACGCGTGAGAGCTTCTCGCAAATGCTCGACGAGTTCTACGACGCGCGTGAGCGGCAGGAGCTCTCCGCCCGCCGCGGCCGCGAGCTGACGCACACGGTCACGGTCGCGCGCGACCGCATGGCACGCAAGGCCGAGAACTTAAAGCACGACTACGCCGCGACGCAGAAGCGCGACGAATTCCGCCTGCGCGGCGACCTCATCACCGCAAACCTGTACCGCATGAAGAGCGGAGAAAAAGTCTTGCATACGGAAAACTACTATGAGGACGGCTGCCCGACCATCGACATCCCGCTCGACCCGCTACTCTCCCCCCAGCAGAACGCCGCGAAAAACTACAAGCAGTACAACAAGCTCAAGACCGCCGAATTCCACCTGCGCGAGCAGATCGAAAAGGCGGAAAACGAACGCGCGTACTTGGAAAGCGTCCTGCAGGAGCTTTCGCAGGCGGAGACTGAGCAGGAATTCAACGAAATTCGCCGCGAATTGCAGGAGACGAACTACTTCAAAAAATCCAGCGGCGGCAAAAAGGAGCTCAAGCGCGCCTTCGCCCCGCGCACATTCAAAACCTCGAGTGGGCTTGAGATCCTCGTCGGCCGCAGCAACGTGCAGAACGATCAGCTGACGAAAAAGGCCGACAAGCGCGACTACTGGTTCCACACCCAGCACATCCACGGCTCGCACGTCATCCTGCGCTGCGCGGGACTCACGCCGAGCGACGATGATCTGCGCGAGGCCGCGATGCTCGCATCCTACTTCTCGCAGGCGAAGGAGAGCAGCAGCGTCCCCGTCGACTACTGCCCCGTGAAGTTCGTCAAAAAGCCCGCGGGCGCACGCCCCGGCATGGTGACCTACGACAATTACCGCACACTCTATGTCACGCCCGAAGAAGGGCTTGTCAAAAAGCTCTTTCTCAGGTAAACTATCGAAAAGCGATTCCCCTCTCCCCTGTTGGACGGCAAAAAGCAATCTTGATTTTGGAAAGGAGAACCCCATGGATAAAAAGAGAAAAACCGTGCTCATCGCCGTCGCCGCGATGCTGCTCGTCGTGGCTATCTTTTTGCTGCCGCGCCGTGCGCAGCCGCTCGGCGAGCTGATCCCCGCGCCTGAGACCGCCCGCGTCGACGGACTCTTCTGCATTTCGACCATTGTTCCCACGCCGGACGGCTACGGCACGTTCGACACCGGCGACTGCCGGGTAGAGGGCTATCCGGACAGCGAGGCCGCCGCGGCTCTGCGCAGCGCTATGTCTGAAATTTCGGTGCAGCGCTATTACCGCCTGCCCACCTCGCTTTTCTCCCGCTTCACGCAGAATTGGAACTACGCCACCATCTGGTGGATCCCCGAAGACGGACAGAAGCACGACCTATACCTCAACTGGGACGAGGGCTTCATCTACGACGACGCCAACCGCGCCGTCGCCTACAAGATCGACGGCGACGCGCAGCAGGTGTTCAGCGAGCTCTGCGCCGTCATCAGTGAGTACGGCACGTACACCCGATAAAATTCAGCAATAAAAAACTCCGTATGAGAAATCTCATACGGAGTTTTTTTGCGTCCTTACATCATTTTCTGCGGCATCTGCCACGCGTTGTGGTCGGTGTGCAGCAGGTGGTACGACTTTTCGCCAAGCGGCGCGCCGAGGTAGTCCTTGTAGAGCGCCTTGACATCCGGATTCTCGTGTGAGAAGCGCAGAAGCTCACCCTGATCGAGCCGCCAGAGCACGTTGCCGCGATCCTCGGCAAGCTCGGTACCGTCGTGGATGGGCTGGCCGCCGCCGCCCGCGCAGCCGCCGGGACAGGCCATGACCTCGACAAAGTCATACGCTGCGTCGCCGCGCTTGACAGCCTCAATGAGCTTGCGGGCTTTCCCGAGCGAGCTCACGACCGCGACGCGCACGTCGCCCGCGCCGGGGATGTTGAACGTCGCCTCCTTCCACCCATCCATGCCGCGCACGGCGGTGAAAGCGTCAGGGTCAGGGTTCTTGCCCGTAACAAGGAAGTACGCAGAGCGCAGCGCCGCGTCCATCACGCCGCCGGTCGCGCCGAAGACGACCGCCGCGCCGGTCGCGGAGCCGAGCGGGCTGTCGAACTCCTCCTCGGGCAGATACTTCGGCTCGATGTGGTTCGCGCGCATCATAATGTTCAGCTCGCGCGTCGTGATGCTCACGTCGACATCGGGGTCGCCCGCGTCGTTTTTCATCGTCGGCAGCGCGCATTCGCTCTTTTTCGACACGCACGGCATGATTGAGACGACGAAAAGGCGCTTGGGGTCGATACCGACCTTTTCGGCAAAGTAGCTCTTCGCCACCGCACCGAACATCTGCTGGGGCGACTTGGTCGTGGAGAGATTGTCCGTCAGTTCGGGGTACTGGGACTTCACAAAGCGAACCCAGCCCGGGCAGCAGGACGTGAACATCGGCCACTGATACTGATCCTTGTGGGTGAAGCGCTCGATAAACTCGCTGCCTTCCTCCATGATCGTGAGGTCGGCGGCAAAGTCGGTGTCGAACACATAGTTGAAGCCCAGCTCGCGCAGCGCCGCGACCATGCGCTTGGGCGTTGCGAACTCGCTTTCGAGCCCGAACTGCTCGGCCCATGCCGCGCGCACCGCGGGCGCGACCTGCGCCACGGTGACGACGTTCGGATCGTCGATTGCGTCGAAGACAAGGCCCGTGTCGTCGCGCTCGCGCAGCGCCGCCGTCGGGCAGTGGGTGATGCACTGGCCGCAGTACGTGCACTCGGTATCTTGAATGCGGCGGTTGTACGATGCGTCGACGACCGTGCGCGAGCCCGTGCCGAGAAGGTCCCAGATCTTCACGCTCTGCACGTTTTCGCACACCTGGATGCAGCGCAGGCACTGCACGCACTTGTCGTTCTCGCGAATGAGCGGCGTGGAATAATCCACCGCCTCGTGACGCAGCTTTTTGGGGAAGTGCGTGCCGCGCATGTTGAAGTCGTTCGCCAGCTGCTGCAAGGTGCAGTTGCCGCTTCGCGTGCAGTTCGTGCACGATGTATCGTGGTGCGAAAGAATGAGACGCAGGTTCATGCGGCGCGCCTCGCGCGCCTTGGCGCTGTTCGTGAAGACGACCATGCCGTCCGCCACCACATTGTCGCACGCGGGGACGAGGCGCTCCATGCCCTCGACCTCCACGCAGCAGATGCGGCATGCGCCGATCTCGTTGATATCCTTTAAGTAGCACAGCGTCGGGATATTGATATTGACCGAGCGCGCGGCCTCCAAGATCGTGGTATTCTCGGGCACGGTGACGCTCTTGTGGTCGATGGTCAGTGTAACGTTTCTTACCATTTGCCTTTCCTCCCTCCGCGGAAGATGCCGTAGCCGAAGTGGTCGCAGCGCAGGCAGCGCGACGCCTCGGAGTATGCTTCTTCATCCGTGAGGCCGCACTCGATGCACTTGAAGTCGTGCTTGCGCTCGCCCGCCTCGCGCTCGGTGGTGTCGATACGGCCGTGGGGCGGCTTGTTGTTCAGCCGTGCCGTGGGGATCTCGACACCGGGGTCGATCTCGTGGTGGAAGCCGAGGTATTCGTCGATATTCGCCGCGGCGACCTTGCCGGCCGCGATGGCGCGGATGACGGTCGCAGGGCCGGTGACGCAGTCGCCGCCGGCGAAGACGCCGTCCATATTGTCGATCTGGCCGCTGGCCTCGGCGACGAACGCGCCGCGCTTGATGGCGATCTTCGTCTGCTCAAAGCCGTGGGTCTCCACGCCCTGACCGATGGCGACAACGACAACGTCCGCCGCGATGCGCTTTTCGCTGCGCTTGGCCTTTTCGGGCGCGGGGCGGCCCTTTTTATCCATCTCGCCGATGATCTGCGGCTGTGTCCACAGCGCGACGGCGTGACCGTTCGCATCGGTCTCGATGCGGACAGGTGCCTGAAGCGTCACGAGCTCCACGCCCTCGGCAACGGCGCCCTCCACTTCCTCGGGAAGGGCCGTCATGTCCTCCTGGCGGCGGCGGTAGACGCAGCTCACTTTGCGCGCGCCGAGACGAACCGCGCTGCGGCAGACATCCATCGCGACGTTGCCGCCGCCGATGACAACGATGTCCTTGTTGCGGAAGTCCGGCATGTAATCGTCGCCGATCTCGCGCAGCATCTCGACGGCGGAGATGACGCCCTCAGCGTCCTCGCCCTCGATGCCGGTCTTTTTATCCGTGTGCGCGCCAAGCGCGATGTAGAGCGCGTCGTTCTGCTGGCGCAGCTCGTCGAACGTCACATCGTCGCCGACATTGACGTTGACATGCACGTCGATCCCGAGCGCCAGCATGGACGCGATCTCCGCGTCGAGCACTTCGCGCGGCAGGCGGTAGTTGGGGATACCGTAGCGCAGCATGCCGCCGAGCTTCGCGCGCTTTTCATACACGGTGACCTTGTGGCCCATCAAAGCTAAGTAATACGCCGCGGAAAGGCCGCTCGGGCCGCCGCCGATAACGGCGACCTTCTTGCCTGTGGGCTCGGCACAGTCAGGCTGCGGCACGTAGCCCGCGTTATCCACCGCGTAGCGCTTGAGGCCGCGGATGTTGACCGCGTCATCGATCATGTTTCTTCGGCAGCGCGCCTCGCACGGATGCTCGCAGATATACGCGCAGGCCGAGGGGAACGGGTTATCCTTGCGGATCAGGCGCACGGCGTCGGCGTAGCGGCCGTACTTGATGAGCACGAGATAGCCCGGGATATCCACGCCCGCAGGGCACAGCGCCACACAGGGAACGGGCTCGCGCATGCCGCCAAGGCAGCGGTGGCGCAGAATATGCTCTTCGTAGTCGTCGCGGAAGCCCTGCACGCCGTCAAGCACCAGGCGCGCCGCATCGCGGCCAACGGCGCAGTCGGCGCTGTTGACGATCACGCGCGCCACGCGCTCGATGATCGAGATGGTCTCCATCGTGGCTTCGCCCTCGAGCACCTGCTCCATCAGCTCAGAGAGCTGGCCGAGGCCAATACGGCAGGGAACGCACTTGCCGCACGTCTGCGCATGGCAGAGGTCCAGAAAGCTCTTGGCCAGGTCCACCGGACACAGTCCCGGAGGGCTTGCGGCGATACGCCGCTCCACATCGCGGTACAGCCCGTCGATGACGGTCTGGGCATGGGAGGGCGTCATAATATCGAGTCTTGACACTGCTGTTTTCTCCTTTCACTGCTTGCCATCAGTGTAGTATCGGCCGGCAGGACAAATGCACGTATCCCGCCGCCTGATGTCAGCATCCATAAATAGATGTTATCTATAATAAACGTTAGTCATTCCATTTTCAATAGTCAATGCGGATTTTTTGTCATATTTTTCCATTTCACTCCATTTGCCTAACAAAGAAAAGCGAGGGCCGCAGCCCTCGCCTGTTCTTCCCTTTTATTTGCCGCAGATCTCGTCGAAGGTATCGGTGACGGCCTGCTCCGGCGCGGGCGTCGCGAGCGATACGATCACGATCGCAATGCACGCCGCAAGGAACGCGGGGAGCAGCTCGTAGATGGCCCACGCGCCGCCCATCGGCGCGATGAGATACTTCCAGATGAAGACCACCGCGCCGCCAGTGATCATGCCCGCGAGCGCACCCTGTTTGTTCGCGCGCTTCCAGAAGAGCGAGAAGAGCATCACGGGGCCGAACGCCGCGCCAAAGCCCGCCCACGCAAACGAAACCACGCGGAACACGGAGCTGTTGGGGTCCCAGGCAAGCACCATGCCGATGATGGCGATGCAGATGACCGTGGTGCGCGCGGCGAGCATCGTCGTGCGCTGGTTCATCTTCATGCCGAACGAGTGCTGCATGAGATCCTGCGACACGCTGGACGCCGCGGCCAAGAGTTGCGAGTCCGCGGTCGACATCGTTGCGGCCAGAATGCCCGAGAGGATGATGCCCGCCATGACAGCGAGCAGCACACCGTGGCGGCTCATCAGATCTGCAAGCTTGATGATAATGGTCTCTGACTCCGCGCTCGTCGTCAGGAAAGGCACCTTGCCCGCGGCGGACACGCTGTAGCCGATGACGCCGATGCACACGGCGATGAACATGGAGATGACAACCCAGATCGTCGCGATGCGGCGGGACTGGTTGAGCTCCTTTTCCTCGCGGATGGCCATAAAGCGCAGCAGGATGTGCGGCATGCCGAAGTAGCCAAGACCCCACGCGAGCGTCGAAATGATGCTCAGCGTGCTGAACGAGGCGGCTGTGCCGGTCGCGGCATCGTAGCCCTGCGTCATGTTAAGGTAGCCCGGCAGAGAGCGGGCATTGTCGATGACCGTGTCCAGTCCGCCCGCCTGCTGCACGCCGAAGCACACAATGACGATGAGCGCGATCGTCATGAAGATAGACTGAATCAGGTCGGTGAACGAAACGGCCATGAAGCCGCCCATCACCGTGTACAGCACGACCACAATGCCGCCGACGATCATCGCCGTGTGGTACTCCACACCAAAAAGGCTATTGAAGAGCGTGCCGATGGCCTTGAAGCCGGACGCCGTGTAGGGAATGAAGAAAATGAGGATCACGACCGCCGCGATGCAGGAGAGCAGATGCTTCTTATCTCCGAAGCGGCGGGCGAAAAAGTCGGGGATCGTGATGGCGCCGAGTTTGGCCGAATACCGGCGCAGGCGGCGCGCGACGATCAGCCAGTTGAGATACGTGCCGACGGCCAGACCGATGGCCGTCCACGTCACCTCCGGCAGTCCGCAGAGGTAGGCAAGGCCAGGCAGACCCATCAAAAGATAGCTGCTCATGTCGCTCGCCTCAGCGCTCATGGCCGTGACGACAGGGTCCATCTTGCGCCCGCCGAGGTAGAAGTCGTCCGAGCTGCTGCCGCTGCCCTTCTTACCAAAATACACGCCGACGAATACCATCGCGGCGAGATAGAGAACGATGGTCACTACAATAATGATCTGTGCGCTTGTCATGTGATTTTCTCCTTTAGCTTTCGTTAAGACGAGCACAATATAGCACAAAAGAAAGTAGACGTAAATACAGAACGCCGTACAGAATAATTTCTGTACGGCACTGCAAAATTTTGAATTTTCGATTGATTTTACTGTATTTTCTGTAAGACGATTTAGTAGACTGTTTTTGAAACAAGTTTTATTTTTTGCGAAAGCCGTCTAAAAAGAGCGGCATCATCTCGCGCGCATACTGGACGAGCGAATATTCCCCGCCCGAAAGGCACCAGTCATACATCAGCCCGCGCTCGAACATCGCGTAGGCCTTGACGATCTCGCTCACGGTACGCGTGTCGGTCAGCTCCCCGCGCTCCTGCCCCTGAGAGACGATTTGACGCAAAAGACGATAGTACGTGCGTTTGCGGTTGAGCAGGTGCTTTTCTCCCTTGGTCACGAGCTGGGAGGAAAAAAGCCGCGCCAAAAGCTCGATGGAGACCGTGTTTTCGATCGTCGTGAACAACTCCTGATTGAGCCAGCACAAAAGCTCGATGCAGTCCATCTCATCGTGGGGCTGCTGCATCAGCTCCTCATACCGCTCGTCAAACAGCACTGAGAGGGACGAGAGCAGCGCGTCCTTGCCGTCAAAATAGTGGTAAAACGAGCCCTTCGACGTCTCCGACTCGAAGATGATCTCCTCCACCGTCGTCTCCTCATAGCCTTGCTCATAAAAGAGTTTCCATGCCGCCGAGACAATACGCGCCTTGGTGTTGCGGCTTGATTTTTTTGCCATGTGCTCCCCTCCCCTGTTTTTATTGATTGTATCACAGTGCGCTGCCCGCTGCCAAGCGTTTTACGCTCATCCGAGGTTTTTCCGCAGGAATGTGCGAGCATTTTCAAAGAAAAAGCCGTCCGCGTCCGCCTGCGATACGTCGCGCGAGAGCAGATACTCGTAAAAGTCCGCCGTCTTTTCCGCCGAATCAAGGCACGGCGGCAGCGCCGCGCCGTCGAAGTCCGAGCCGAGGGCGAGGTTTTTGCGCGCACCGAGGTCGAAAAAGTGCGCCACATGGCGATAGACGTCGTCTAAGCTCCTGACCTCTCCCCCGTCGCGCAGGAATGGCCCGTAGTAGTTGAGGCCGATCAGGCAGCCGCGGCGCACCATCTCTTTGATCTGCGCGTCCGTCAGGTTGCGCCTGTGCGCGCAGACTGCGCGTGCGTTGGAGTGCGTGGCGAGAAACGGCCTTTCTGCCGTCTCGAACACGTCCGCGAGCCCCGCGTCGTTCAGGTGCGAGACGTCGATCAAAATGCCGCAGCGCTCCATCTCGCGCACGGCGGCGCGGCCAAAGTCCGTCAGGCCGCGGTCCGTCACATTGCCCGAGCCGAGCTCGTTTTCCCCATTCCACGTCAGCGTCACAGCGCAGACGCCCTGACGCTTCAGCTCCCCGATGCGCGACAGGTCGCCAGCAAACGCGCTGCCGTTTTCCACACTCAAAAAGGCTGCGGTTTTCCCCGCCGCCCACGCGCGCTCCATATCGGCAACATTGCGGCAGGGCGACACGCGATCCGCGAATTTTTGCATCTGGCGATTGAAATTCGCGCAGGCGTCGTCAAAAAAGCGGACAGCCTTCTCCCCGCGCAGCTCATCGGGCACGAACACGGCGAAAAACTGCGCCCAGTGGATGTCCTTCGGAATACTTATGAGCGACAGCGTGCGCGCGGGATCGTCGAGCGTGTCGATGATGTTCGATCCTGCGTACATGCAGTCGGTCAACGTGTCGCAGTGGAGGTCGATGAGGGCGTAAGGGCGCATGCGGGCACTTCCTTTTCAAAAAAGATCACGCTGCATTATACGCTCTTCCCGCCCGTTTCTCAACCGGCAAAGTTTAAGGAATTCTGAGGATTCTTAGCGTGCTCTTTACAAAGGCGCGGCAACACTGATATACTGGGCATCGAAAGGGGCGAAACGCCATGGACAATATTTCCCAGATCATCTCCCGCTCGATCGGCGGCTACAGCATCGGCAGCATCCTTTCCGCGCTGCTGACGTTCCTCATCTGCCTGATCGTCGTGCGGCTCGTGCTCAAGCTCTGTTCGCGGCTGCTCTCGCGCGCGAACCGCCTGAACGAGCGGCTGCAAAAGGTCATCCTCACGAGCCTCAAAACGCTTCTGTATCTGCTTACCATCATCATCACAGCCGAGGCGCTCGGCATCAACACCTCGTCGCTCACCGCCATCATGTCGGTGCTGACGTTGGGCGTCACGCTGGCCGCCGAGGACATTCTCGGCAACGTCGCCGGCGGGCTCGTCATCCTCTTCTCGCATCCGTTCTCGCTCGGCGACGAGATCGAAGTCGGCGGCACGACCGGCACGGTGCGTGAAATTTCACTGACGCACACGAAGATCGAAACGCCGGATGGACAGATCGTGCTCCAGCCCAACCGCGAAATGTCCAGCTCGAAGATCATCAACTTCACCGTCCTGGGCCGCCGCCGCATCGTCTACAAGGTCACAGCATCCTACGACGCGCCGACGGACGAGGTGAAGCAGGCCTGCATGGACGCCGTTCTCGCCTTCCCCGCCGTGCTGAAAGAACCCACGCCGACGGTGTATCTCTCGAATTACGGTGCCAGCTCCATCGAATACACCATCCGCTGCTGGACGGCGGCAGACGCCTACTGGGACACTTATTTTAAGATGTACGAGCGCCTGCGCGACACCTTTGCAAAGCACAACGTCGAGATGTCCTACGATCATCTGAACATCCACGTCGTGCCGGAGAAACAGAATGAAAATTAAAGTCGTCGATATGACATATGAACAGGCGCTTGCCCAGCCGCCGCAGGTGCACAAAAAGCCGAAAAAGCCGTCGCTCCTGTTCCGGACGGTCCTGCGCGCAGCCTCCGCGCCCGACCTTCTGGCGACGCATTTCCACTGCGAGAAGATCGGCATGGCGCAGATCAAAAGCGATGAGCCCTGCCTTGTCCTGATGAACCACTCGTGCTTTCTCGATCTCAAAATCGCGGAGGCGGTGCTGTACCCGCGCCCGTTCAACATCGTCTGCACATCGGACGGCTTTGTCGGCAAGGAGTGGCTGATGCGCAGCGTCGGCTGCATCCCCACGCGCAAGTTCTGCTCGGACACGACGCTCGTGCGCGATATGCTCTACTGCGTGCGGACGCTCAAAACGTCTGTGCTGCTCTACCCCGAGGCGAGCTACAGCTTCGACGGCACGGCCACACCGCTGCCGGAGAGCATCGGCAAGTGCGTCAAGGCGCTGAATGTGCCGGTCGTGATGATCCGCACCTACGGCGCGTTCGCGCGTGACCCGCTCTACAACGGGCTGCAAAAGCGGCGCGCGAAGGTCTCGGCGCAGATGCAATGTCTGCTCTCGTCCGACGATGTTGCGGAGCTGAACGTCGCCGAGATCAATGAGCGCATCTTTTCCGCCTTCCGCTTCGACAATTTCCGCTGGCAGGAGGAAAACGGCGTCTCCGTCAGCGAGCCGTTCCGCGCCGACGGCCTCAACCGCGTGCTCTACAAGTGCCCGCACTGCCTCGCCGAGGGGAAAATGGAGGGCAAAGGCACATCACTCATTTGCCGAAGCTGTAACAAGGAATACCGCTTGACAGAGATTGGTACGCTGGAATGTTTGAACGGCGAGGCCGCGTTCACCCACGTGCCGGACTGGTACACCTGGGAGCGGCAGTGCGTGCGCGAGGAGCTGGAAAGCGGCGCATATCAGCTTGATATTCCCGTGCAGATCTGCATGATGGTCAACATGCGCGAGATCTGCCGCGTGGGCGAAGGCCGGCTGCACCACGATGAAAACGGCTTCCACCTGACCGGCTGCGGCGGGAAACTGGACTATTTCCAAAAGCCCGAGGCCTCGTACAGCCTGTACGCCGACTATTTCTGGTACGAGATCGGCGATATGCTCTGCATCGGCGACCATAAAGCGCTGTATTACTGCTTTCCGCAAGGCGGCGGGGATGTGGTCGCTAAGACGCGGCTGGCTGCCGAAGAGCTCTATAAATTAAAGCGCGCCGCTAAGGCGCGGGGATAATGCAGCACAAAGTGCTGCCGCCTTGTTCCCCACACCGTGTGGGAACGCGGATAAGGGAGGGGTGTCTCTTTTTTGAAAAGAGACACCCCTCCCTTACACCCTCCCAGAGAAAATTTTTCATTGCAAGCGAGCAGCTCGAAGAGCTGCAATGCTTGCCGATTGCACCTCTTGCGTGCAGCAAAGCCGCATTTACCCCTGCTATACGACTTGGCGTACTACTATCATCCGCTGCCGCTCTGCCCATCTCGCGCTGGTACAGCCTAATTTCCGTCTACCGGAGCACTCATCAATGCGGCGAGCGAAGCAATGCCGCATTCCGCAGGCAGTCTGCCGCCAATCTAACGTCACTCGCGCCTCACGATAGTAAGGCGCGGTTGCAAATCGGTCACGAATTGCAGGGATTCATGGCGAAGCCATGTACACCGCACCTACATTGCGCAGCGCGTGCAGTTCTTCAAGATTGAAACTGCCAATGTGTGGGGTCGAGGGGGAAGGCCCCTCGTCCTTTCTCTCGGGGGTTTAAGTGGGATACTCTCTTTCGAGAAAGAGAGTATCCCCCTTTAGCACACTCCCGCACGGCGCAGGGAATCCCCCGACGGCCTCAGGCCGTCATAATTTTCAAGCGCTTTGCGCATCAAAGCCTTTCAAAGATTTCTTCTCCTCGCGGAGAAACACGATCACGCTCAGAAGGAACGGGAAGAAATACGTCGCCACGCGATAAAGTACCAGCGTCGACGAGGCGATTGCCGTGTCCGCCCACGGGGCGAAGAGCAGCAAAAATGCAAACTCCATCGGGCCCACACCTGCGACGTTCGGCAGCGCGCTTGTGATGAGCAGCATCAGCGAGGCGAGCATCTGCGCCTGCGCGAAGTTAAGCGCCGTGCAGCCCACGAGCCGCAGCGCGGCATAGGGGATGGAATAGAGCACGAAGAGCTTCACAAGGCTCACGGCGATACCTTTGACACGGATTGACGGAACGAGCAGCACCTTTTTCGCCTCGCGGTTGAGCTCGGTGAGACTATTCGCCCACTTTTCGCGGCGTTCGTCCCACTTCGGCGTGTGCGGGAGCTTGCCGAGCAGCATCAGCACTAACTTCAGCACCTTATCCCAGGTGTAGAGCAGCGTGAGCGCGATCACGATGAGCGCGCCGATGACATAGCCGATCAGAAGATAGCGGGCAAGGCCGCTGGCGCTCTGCTCCAGCCAGTCGCCGCCGAGCAGCAACGCGACCGTCGCGTAGATCAGCACGGATATCTTGTGCAGCACGTATTCGCTCGCCATGATGCCAAGACCGCTGCCCGCGTCCAGGCCTCGTCTGTAAAGGTAAAAGCTTTGCATCGGCAGCGTGCCCGCACCCAGCGTCGCGATATTGCCGAACACGCCGAGGAATGTCACGCGCAGCGCGTCAATAAACGTGCAGTCCGGCTTTTTGTGGTGGATGATGACGAGGCATAGCACAGATTCCATCGCCTCGTAGGCAAAGCCGAGTGCGAGCAGGAGCAGCACACCCCAGAACGGCACAGTACTCAGGTCCTTGACGATATCGGGCAGCACGTCGCGGAAAACAAGGATGATGGCAACAAAGATCAGCGCCAGCGTGAGACCGCTGACGAGATAGGTTCTGCTCCGTTTGCTTTTCAATGCCGTTCCTCCCCGCCTTCGCAGATAATGTTATGATAAAATTTCCTTTTGCAGCACCTCGGCGATGTCGGTCCACTCCCACGGAAGACCCACGGCATTTTCGCCGAAGTGTCCGCCGCAGGAGACGCGGCGGTAGATCGGGCGGCGCAGTTCAAAGCGCGACGTGATGCTGCCTGGGCGCATGTCGATATGCTCCATAAGCCAGCTCGCGATCTTTTCGTCGCTCACGCGCCCCGTGCCGAACGTGTCGACCATCACGCTCACAGGGTCGGCGAGGCCGATGGCATAGGCAAGCTCGATCTCGCAGCGGTCGGCCAGCTCCGCGGCCACAATGTTCTTGGCGAGATAGCGCGCCATGTAAGCGCCCGTGCGGTCGACCTTGCTCGGGTCCTTGCCCGAGAACGCCCCGCCGCCGTGGCGCGCCATGCCGCCATAGGTGTCGGCGATGATCTTGCGGCCGGTAAGGCCGCTGTCGCCCGCGGGCCCGCCAACGACAAATCGTCCCGTCGGGTTGATGAAATACTCTGTGTGCTCGTCGAGCAGTTCCGGCGGCAGCACAGGGAAAATGACCTGTTCTAAGATCGCATCGCGCAGCGCGTCGATGCCGACCTCCGCGCTGTGCTGCGCGGAGACGACGACGGCGGAAATGCGTTTGGGCTTGCCGTCCTCGTATTCGACGCTGACCTGCGCCTTGCCGTCCGGCAGAAGATAGGGCAGCAGCTTTTCGCGCCGCATCTGCTCGAGCTTTCTCGTCAGGCGGTTCGCAAGCGTGATCGGCAGCGGCATCAGCGCATCGGTCTCGCAGCAGGCGTAGCCGAACATCATACCCTGATCGCCCGCGCCGGCTTCTTCCGGCGCGCCGCGGTCAACCCCGCGCGCGATGTCCGGCGACTGGGTGTGGATGCTGACGCGGATGCGCACGTTTTCGGCGTCAAAGCCGACGACGGGCACGGTATAGCCGATCTCGGCGATGACCTTGCGCGCAATGGTTTCATAGTCCGGCACATAGGATGAGGTGATCTCGCCCATCAGGTGAACTTCGCCGGTGCAGGCCGTCACCTCGCAGGCGACGTGTGCGTCGGGATCGTTGGCAAGGATGTCATCGAGCACCGCGTCGGCGATCTGGTCGCAGACTTTATCGGGATGTCCGCACGTGACGGACTCAGAGGTGAAATAGGTTTTCATCGCTTTCGCTTCCTTTCTGCTCGTTCGCATGGGGAAAGAGCGCTGTCTCAGTTTTTGACAGTCTGATGATAGCGGGAATATGAAAGCGGGAAAAGTGGCAAAGTCCGCAAGGCGCACAAAGTTTTCACACTCCCGCGAGGCTGACCAAGTTTCCGACAGGAAGCGGCGAGTATAGTGTAAAGATTTCGTTAAATGTTCACGATTTTGTCACTTGCAAGTTTTTCCCATATCGGATATAATGAATGAAAGCGAATCGAGAAAGGGAGGAACCTACCCATGGCTCTGCGCACCAAAAACGCCATCCGCCGCAGCTTCATCGAGCTTCTGGCAGAGCGTCCCTTCGACAAGATCTCCGTCCGCGACATCGCGGAGAGAAGCGAGGTCACGCGGAACACTTTTTATTATTACTACACTGACATCTACGCGCTGGCCGAGGACGTGTTCGAGTCGGAGATTGAAAAGCTCTCCGAGCGCGTGGAGGGCTATGAATCGTGGCAGAAGGCATTTTTGACCGCCACATCCTTCGCCGCGGAGAACAAGCGCATGATCCTGCACCTGCACAACTCCGCCCACAGCGATATTCTGGCAAGATATTACCACAAAACGATCCTGACGACAATGCTTTCTTACGTCCGCAAGGAGGCTGAGGGCCTGAACGTCAGCGAAAGCCAGATCATGGCGCTCGCGCGCTTCTACACGGCAGCGCTCGCAGGGCTCACGCTTGAATGGATCGGCAGCGGCATGAAGGGCGAGCCGGATTCGTTCATCGATGATCTCGGCGGAATGCTCGACGGCAACATCCGCCACTCTCTCGAGCGCGGATGTGCGCATGCGGCACAGTAAATAATATGCATTAAAAAAATGGGGAAGCGGCGGGATGGTTTGACCATTCCGCTGTTTTCGTCCACGTCGGGTGAACAAGCTTAACACATCCTTTACCCTTTTTTCCTGTTCATCGCGGCGAATCTCTGCTATGATATTTTTGGAAGTATTGAATTGATAAAGGAGTGAGTTTTTGTATCAGAAACAGATCTTAATGGAAAAGCTGAAAGAAGCCACCGCCTCCGTCCTGCCCATCAGCCTGATTGTCATGGCAATTAGCTTTGTGCTCGTGCCGGTGGACGCGGGACTGATGCTTTCGTTCGTGATCGCGACGGCCATGCTGATCCTCGGTATGGGGCTCTTCACGCTGGGCGCGGACATGTCGATGAGCCGCATCGGCAACTACATGGGCTCCAAGCTGACGAAATCGCGCAAGCTGCCGCTCATCCTGACGGTGAGCTTCGCCCTCGGCGTCGCCATCACAGTGGCGGAGCCCGATTTGCAGGTGCTCGCGGGCAACGTGCCGGAAATCGACACGACGGTGCTGATCTTGACCGTTTCGGTCGGCGTCGGCTTCTTCCTGATGCTGTGCATGGTGCGTATTCTCTTTTCGATCTCGCTGCGCACAATGCTGATCGTATTTTACGCCATCGTCTTTGCCGCGGCGTTTTTGTCGGATGAGAGCATCCTCTCCGTCGCGTTCGACTCCGGCGGCGTGACGACAGGGCCGATGACCGTGCCGTTCATCATGGCACTCGGCGTCGGCGTTGCGTCCATTCGAAGCGACGAAAATGCCAAGGCGGACAGCTTCGGCCTCGTTGGCCTGTGCTCGATCGGGCCGATCCTTTCGGTGCTGCTGCTCGGTGCGATCTACAAAACGCAGCCCGCGCAGGGCGAAAGCGGCACCGTCTCCGGCGTCGCCACCACGGTGGAGCTCGGCAAGGACTATCTGCATGCCCTGCCGGAGTATTTATGGGAAGTGACAATGGCGCTGCTGCCGATCGTTGTCTTCTTTCTGATTTTTCAGGTCATTTCGCTCAAGCTCCGCAAGCTGCCTTTCATGCGCATCGTGATTGGTATCCTCTATACATACTTGGGTCTCGTGCTGTTCCTCACAGGCGTGAACGTCGGCTTCTCGCCGCTGGGCTACGCGCTCGGTGCCGCGCTGGCCGAGGGGTGGAAGGTCTATCTCCTTGCCCCCCTTGCGATGCTGATGGGCTGGTTCATCATCAACGCCGAGCCCGCCGTTCACACGCTCAACAAGCAGGTCGAAGAGTTGAGCGCGGGCGCAATCTCTGCCAAGGCGATGGGCATGAGCTTATCCATCGCGGTCTCCGCCGCAGGCGGTCTTGCGATGCTGCGTGTCATCACAGGCATTTCGATCATGTATTTCCTCGTGCCCGGCTATCTTATCGCGCTGGCTTTGAGCTTTTTCGTGCCGCGCACGTTCACGGCCATCGCGTTCGACTCCGGCGGCGTCGCGTCAGGTCCTTTGACGGCGACATTCATGCTGCCGTTCGCCACAGGCGCGTGCGAAGCGCTCGGCGGCAATGTGATGACAGACGCGTTCGGCCTTGTTGCGCTCGTCGCGATGATGCCGCTCATCACCGTGCAGGTGATGGGAGCCATCTACGTTGTCAAATCCCGCCATGCTTCGCAGGAGCCCCAGCTCCCCGACTTTGGCGACAACGAGATCATCGAACTGTGGGAGGCCTGCTGACATGGAACTCTATTACATCATTGCCATCACGGATCACGACCGCGGAGAAGCGATGGGCTCGCTCTACCACGCGGCGGGGCTGCACCTCATCTTGAGCATGCCCGCGCGCGGCACAGCCACGAGCGAACACCTCGCCATCTATGGGCTGGACGCGACGGAAAAGTGCGTTATCGCCGCCGTCGGCAGCGCGCAGGAGGCGGATTCGCTTATCCGTTCCGCCAAGCGCAAGCTCTTTATCGACATTCCGGGCAACGGCGTCATGCTGACCGTGCCGCTCAAGAGCGTGGCCGGCGGCAAGACACTGTCCTATCTCACCGACGATCTCAAAGCAGGAGGAGCGCCGAACATGAACTTTGAACATGAACTCATCACCGTCATCTTAAACGAAGGCTATTCCGACTTTGTCATGGACGCGGCGCGCGCCGCGGGCGCGGGCGGCGGCACGGTGCTGCACGCCAAGGGCACGGGCGGCACGCGCGGAGAAAAAT
>ERZ857982.866-NODE-866-length-35287-cov-14.721844_pt1 | contig 35287 bp, 33 predicted proteins | sample MGYA00519955_ERZ857982 | MGnify/ENA primary metagenome ERZ857982 (study PRJEB31778, sample SAMEA3449416) | human gut metagenome | biome: human gut; feature: human-associated habitat; material: faeces | place: United Kingdom | collected 2010/2012 ... | reverse complement strand
TGACGCTTCTCCCAAAACACGGCGAGAATCTCTTAGAACGGGGCTTGAGCGAAGAACGCATCCGAAGAAACGAGTACCGCAGTATGCCGGAGACAGAGCGCGGACGTCGGCTTTTAACCGACCTCCTGCGCAGCCTCGGCCATGACCTGCACGGTATTCCGGGCTTTCGCACCTATTATAGCGACTGGACGCTCTCCGGCCCCAGCGGTTTCCTGATTCCGGTTCGGAACAAGGATGGGCTGATTCAAGGGCTGAAAATCCGTCTGGATGATGCGCAGCAGGCCAATCGCAAATACCGCTGGCTTTCCAGCCGAAATCTGCCATCCGGTACCCGCAGCTATTCGTGGGTGCATGTGACAGGGAACACCCAAAGCAAACGTGCGTTTCTGACGGAAGGCCCGCTGAAGGGCGATGTAGCCAGTTTCCTTGCACAAGATGCGCTCTTTATCTGCATCGGCGGCGTCAACGCGCTGAACGGTTTGAATGATACCATCCGGAGTCTTGGCGTCCGCGAAGTCGTAGAGGCGATGGACATGGATCAGATGACCAATCCCAATGTGCGCAGCGCCATTCTCACCATGCGGAAGGAAGTGCGAAAGATCCCAGGCATCCGCTATTCAAAATACACGTGGAATCCCGCCTATAAGGGAGTGGACGACTACCTTCTCAGTCAGGCGGCAACCATGTAACAAAGAAAGGACAGCAATATGGAAGAAAAGATCATCAACATGAATCAGTTTCTCGGTGCGGCGCAGGGCGATCAGGAGCATATGCTTGGAAAGTTCTTATACTTTTCTCTTGCAAACCTGCTGGTGGATAAGGATGAACTGTCCTCGCTGTGCGAGAGCATGGGCATTCCCTACACCGGCAGCACCCGGCTTTCTCTCGGCGATGCATTCCGCTCCGCCACAGGCGATATCCGGGAGCGGGTTCCGGTCACGGTAGACGGTGAGACGAACATCTATCTTGCCTATTGCCGCGATAATAAGCGCACCGCCGGTGTTTTTTCGCGGGAACTGGTCAAAGAGACCTTGAATCGTGAAACCAACCGGTATGAAAAGCTGGCGAATATCAGCTGCGGTAAGAACGACGGGATGTTCCGCTGTGATAATCTCGTGCTGGACGATGCGGTGGATGTGCAGGGCTGCTGCCGAAAAGCGGAGGAGCTTTTTGAACTCTACCAGCGATGCGCAAACCGCAAGCAAATCGAGACCATCTGCGTCAATTTCCTGCGGGGAATGGAGGCAACCAAACTGAGTGTCACCGGCCATATGTACTTTGTCCCCCGCACTTTTATGGAGCGCGTGGATATTTTCGAGGACTTCATCACCCTGCTCAGCGGACTGAATAAAAAGCAGACGCCGCTGGTGGTCAACAGCTTCTACATCATTGACGATGCCAAGCAGCGGGATAAGATGACGGAGGAATTCTATCTGGCAGTGAAAAAGGAGATCGCGGCCTATCAGGAAAAGTGCGACTACCTCATTAAGAGCAGCAGCCAGAGTCCCGCAGTTATGGAACGTTGGGTACTCAAGGTGCAGGCGCTGGAGGAAAAGAAACGCCACTATGAGGGCGTGCTACAGCGCGAACTGGACGGGCTGGACGATGAGTTTTCTGTCTTGAAGCTTCTTTCGCAGGAGCTTCAGGTACGGGCCCGGAGCATCCGCAGCCAGCGGTTTCAGCAAAGGGCGGCATAAATAAAACAATGGGGGCATCGGCAGTTGAGCCGATGCCCCTTTCGATTTGTCAAAGACCGAAACCACGGGCTATGCCCGTGAAATAAAAAAGGCTGCGCCTATAAGTAGGAAAAGATAAACCTCCTATGCTACAATCGAAGCAGGTTTGCCGACCGCAAGAAAGTAGCAAAGGAGGAGTATCCATGTTTGGAACACAAAAGAAAGAAGAGACAGATAGTCTTGCGCATACACGCTGGAACTGTAAATATCATATAGTCTTTGCACCAAAATACCGAAGGCAGGCAATATATGAACAGCTTCGGGTAGACATCGGGGGTATCCTGAGAAAGCTGTTTGAGTATAAGGGAGTAGAAATTATCGAAGCAGAGACTTGCCCGGACCATATCCATATGTTGGTGAGTATCCTACCAAAGTACAGTGTATAATCCTTGTAGCCACCAGAGACGCCGTCACTGCTGGGATAAGCATTGTAGCCGAACAGATACTGCCACGTGGTAGTGTCAACAGAGCCGTCACCCTTAATTGTCATCTTGCTCTGGAAACTCTTTTACTGCCGTTAGACAACCGTGACCAAAGCTACCGCCGATATCCAGCGTCTCGAACTTGCTCAGAAGATGCTGGGCACCACGAACAGCCTCGTTTCGCCCCCCTGCTGTACGACGGCAACCAGGCGGGAAAGAGTGTCCTTGCTAGCGATACCGTTAGAGGTGATACCCCTGACTCTGCTGAAAAGTGACCACAGCATTATGAACAGCAGGGCCGAAGCTGCCATCCACAGTGAGCGCAGTATTACCGTTTCGATAGTTCAGCAAACACTGGAGAGCCTTCACATTTGTACCAGTATTGCCTTTGGCCAGATTGGGCCAGGAAGGTGCAGTTGCCATATAAATACCTACTTTCTCTTTGTGTTTTAGAAGTACCTGAAATGTCGCGTGCCATCTTGGAACTTCTGTCATATAAAGAGATTGGTATTCTGCCTTTGTAAACATACCAAATGTAAGAGCTAAAGAATTTGCGCCGCATCACTCAAATTTGACTGAAGATTTGGAATATTATGGTGTGGACAATTGCGGCTCATGTTACAAAAGCGATTGTTTTAGTTTTAAGTACAAGCGTGCCCTGTTGCTGAGCCGCCTCGTGAATGGGAACGGCTACCAAGAAGAAAAGATCTGGTGAATCATCGCTAATATTTTGCATCTGGGAATCAGACAACAATATTGATGATGAAAATTGACTTTTGGCCGGAAGGGTGATTGAAGAGTAAGGAGAACTATCCCACATGACAGGTGTATTGTTGACAAATGCAAAAAGATGATAGGACATAGTTTCTTCAGTTGGATTGAAGAGGATAATATCGGTAGGAGTGTTTAAAGAGAGCTGTTTTGTTTCAACATCTGAACTTTCGGAAAATGAATCAAATAGGAAGTCGGAGTTCATTTCTGATCGTTCATTTGATAGCTTACTTACTTTTGCATTTTCTAAAGAGTGAACGGTATATGATTTTTCGTAAAATGCCTCACATGTTGAGACAGTACTATCGCTATCGAGAGACACTCTAATAGGAAATGCTTGACTAAGCTCTTGAAAGAATGCAGTAGCAATTGTTGGGTTTTCGATGCGATTTGCCGCGTCGAAAATGGCGACAATATGCAAGGGCAGGTAATCCCCGGCGAGACCTGTTATTGGTTCGAACGAAAGAGAAATAACTTTTTTTTGAGTTGCAGGTAGACTTACAATGTTCATAACAGAAGGATGATTATCGTTAACTGAAAATGGCTGAATATTGCCATTTAAAAATAACAATAAGCCGATGTTTGAATCAACATTTCCGGTCTCAAATTCATACGTCAGATGAACGGGGGCTCCTGTAAAGGTCAAATCTTCAGTAAGGATATCAATTGATGAAACCCCATGGGATAGACTAAATTCAGACTGTGTTGGTAAAGGGGAGGAAGATTCGATAGTTTGCTGTTGGACGCAACCGCTTACTAGTAAAATTGAAAGAACACCAAGAATTGAAAATAATATCTTTTTCATTTGTAGCCTCCTATCATTACTTAGTATCTTCCATTAGGGGAGATAATTATCACCTCGATTCTGCTTTAGCGTTTTACGGATAAAAAGAAGATACTATTGTGTAATGACAGAACAACCGCTAAAAAGCAACAACGAGTAAGTGTCCTTTTTTAAACAAGAAATGACATAAAATGATAGATTAATTTATTGAATAGGAGGAGATAATCAAAACCAAATTAAACGAGTAGCAACATAGAAGTAAACGAAAAGGAGAGAAAAATGAAATACTTAAAGAAGGCAACCTCTGCGATCCTTGCATTATGCATGACTTTTGCGCTTTGTGTCTCAGCTAGTGCTAATGAGACCCTGTTTGGGTCGAACTCAAAAAGTGCTAGCGTAGGAACAACTGCAACAATTACTGGCGAGATTTGGAGCTATAATTACGTATATAATGGAACTCCGTATTTCGAACCAAGGGCTAAAACTATTGTAAATAGCTCCAAAACCATGGCGCAGGTTACAGTAAAGCTTGAATGCAGATATAATGATACTGGGGCGCTTGTATCTGGAGAGGCGAGCGGGAGCGATTCTAACAACAATTCAAATAGCGTCGATGTAAAGCTGAAATTTGGGGCGCCTCGCATTGCGCCTGTTGTGGCTTTTTCCTCACATGGTGCTACTTATTCAAAATCGGATGTACTTTATATGACAACTAACCTGTAAAAACAGGGTAAGGCTACTTGCTTCTCAAAATACGTTGGAACCTATAACACAAAAGCGGCTGCAAAAGAGCAGCCGCTTTTGCTTTGGCGAGACTATTAAAATCCATTCCACGTATCGATTCCACGTATCGATCCAGTGCATCGCTTTTATGGAATTAGTGTGCAGTAGAAGATGTTTTTATAGAATAGCTTGTAGTTTTGTGAGAAACATCGTATCTAATGATGTTTTGCTAATTATCCGATGCTTCGCTAATAACTAAATAGTTACCTTTAAGTATCGGAGACAGAAGTGTTCCAAATTCGCAGAGCAGTTTACGAATATAAATGTGCCTGAATAATAGGCGATGCTCTCAATTTGGAAATTGCACGTTGGTAACGTTTTTGACAGGTCCCGGACCCGATATTAAGTTTAGCGGCGACTTCTTTACAAGTATATCCCAGTACGCTTACGGCAATAACAGTGTAATAATCATTTGGGGACAAAAGCTTCTGGCAATCTTTTAAAATGTCCATACCGAAAACATCCGAAAAAGTTTCATCATTATTGTTGATAACTAGAATAATTTCATCCAATGGCAGCATTTCAAGAAGTGCGCGATCTTTTTTACGCAATGCATTTGAAATAGTATATTTGGCGGTATTCATTAACCAGCCACCAGGGTTGGGAGAAAAAATAAAAGAATCGTATTTTAACCATGCAATTAGACATACATCTTGAATGATTTCTTCGGATAATCCAGTGTCAGTTACTACGGCTGAGATGTATCGAGAAAGCACGCTTCTGTGTTGTTCAATCCTTTCCCAAAAGACAAGTTCATCTCTCATTGTGCGGTCCTCCTACAAGTTGTCCAAGTTTATTTAGAGGTGGAACTTCTATATAGGAAAGACAAACTTGAGGGGAGTATGCAACAGTTTGATGTCGAATCCTGTTAACTATTTAATAAAGATTTATCATAGTTGCAAGCCTCTTCATATATCAAAGATAACATGCGATAACTAATTTTCTGCGACAAAAAATATATAAAATTATTCTTTTCCTAATATCTTGAGGGATAACACGATAGAAAAGTTATAAAGCTTAAAGATATGGAAGGGGGTAATGCTTTGGCTCATATTGGGGAACTTATTGCTGAGTTGCGACAGGATAATGGAATGACTCAGAGGCAACTCGGCGAGATATTGAGTGTTACTTCTGGAACGATTTCTAACTATGAGAATGGCGTACACCTTCCGGATATTGAGAAGGTGATTATTTTAGCTGACTACTTTCATGTTACAGCTGACTATTTGTTAGGGAGAACGTCGTCCAGTGTATCTCCAGAAATGCTGCAGAATCAAATAATTAACGGGAAAACACTAGCAGATCTTATAGATGCATTTACGAAACTCCCCTCAAATCGCCAACAGGCGCTTGGATTGATTATTTCTGATATGGAAATTCATCAAATGATTGATGCATATAGTAGGCTTGGTGGCGATAAATGATAGCAATTCCCTGTAGCATTCTTGCAATAGAAAATGAAGATGATCGTTCGTTTATGGAATATGTCTTTAAAGCTTATCAAAAACTAATGTATTATGAGATTGGAAAGGTAGTCAAAGACCCTTGGGCCAAAGAAGATGTTCTCCAAGCTACAGTGCTTCAGCTGATTAACAAGGTAAGATTACTCAAATCAATGGGGGAAAGACAACGGACAAATTACGTTGCAGTGGCTGCAAAGAACAGTGCGTTAACCTATATGCGAAATTTGAACCGGAGAAAAGAGCATTCTTTGATTGATTATGAGCAGGGAGTAAGAGAATTTTCCGACGATCAAAATCCGGAAATGTATTTGCTAAAAGCCGAAGAATTTAATTTGCTGTCGCAAGTTTGGGTTGATTTAGATGATAAAAACAAATTTCTCCTAACTAGCCGCTATATATTGGGGAAAAGTTATGCCGACATAGCAAAAGAACTGCAAATAAGGCCAGAAAGCGCAAGAATGTCGCTTTCAAGGGCGCGTCGTGCAGCTTATAAGCTATATAATGAGAAGCAAAATTAGAGCAAAAACTCCAGCTTGATTTGATGTGTATCAATCAAACTGGAGTTTTTACCTATTCCTTATTTCACAGTGAAAATATGGAGATTCTGCTTCGTCCGCTCTGTGAGGTACGGATTGATGAGCCGATTCACAATGTCAACGGTATCGTCAACATAGAGCTGATAGCAGTATTTGACGTTCTTACAAGTGACTTCGCCGTTGCCGGGGAGGGTTTCTGATTGAATTTTATCAGTGTCGAGATTCTTGGCAGAGTCTGCGAGCCACAGGAGATTCCCCAGACTCAGATCGGTGCTGCAATAGCTGCTGAAAATGTCGAGATACTCCTTGAACTTCCACGGCTGGGAAAGCGCCTTTTTGATGGCGGCCTTGATGATCCCCTGCTGCGTCCGTGTCCGGCCAATGTCGTAGTCGGGGTAGGCCAGGGTCCCGTCATTGTTGTATCTCAGGCGGCAGACGCGAAGCGCATCCCTTCCGTCCAGATGCTGGAGGCCGGGCTCGAAATGGATCGAGAGGTCCTGCGTGGGATCATCATAGGACATATGTACGGGAACGTCAAAGTCGATCCCGCCGATGGTGTCGATGAGCTCGACAAAACCGGAGGTATCGAAGGTCATGTAATAATCGAGCGGGATCCCTAACATACCCTCGACGGTCGATCGAAGCGATTCGACGCCGTGCAGATAGGTCGAGTTGATCTTGGGGAATCTGGACGACACGGAAGAGGGGTCGACAAGCGTATCCCGCGGGATCGAGACGATGCCGACGTTTTGATTTTCCACGTCATACATGACGACCATGATGACGTCGGCATTTCCGCTGCTCTGATCGCTGGCGGCGATCAGAAAGGTATAACAATTTGTCTTTCGCTCGCTGCGGCCCGAGGCGTTCGCACTCAATGGGGCGCCCTCGCTGTGCGGCTCCTGATCGGAAATGTTGGTACTCTCGCCGTCATCAGGAGTTTCGGTCGTAATGGGACGAAAGGATTCCTTGACGATGTGCAGGGTGGCCGCTGCGGCCGCGAGCGCCATGACGATGATCAATAGGGTCCGGACTACTATGAATGAGGTCTTTTGCCTTTTTGCCCTTTTTTTCATTGTTGGTATCTCCTTTGATAAAAAACTCCTATTATTATATGTTTGTGGAAATACATAAATGGACAGATTTTGACAAAATCTTTTATTTTATTTTTTTGAGGGAAGTGTCCGTTTTGAACCCGTTGAGAGACACAGTAAAGTACAGCGCGCTGATATCTGAAAAGTATTTCAAAGGAGAGAAAAATGAAAAAACTCATTCATCGTATGGGGGTATTAGCTTTAGCTGCAACACTTGTGTTCTCGCTATCCGTACCAGCATCTGCATTCGTTCTTAACCAGAAATCAAAATCAACTTCTATCGGAACTATTAAAGGAACGGTTTCCGTTACTGATAATGCAAACAATCACAATTGCGTGTCGTTTCTGGCTGAAACCAACGTGGATAGCAAGTATACCATGGCGCAGGTTGTTACCAAAATATCATGTTGCAACAACGATACGGGGGCAAGTCTGGAGTTCCAGCCTTCTAATAATTACCCGAGCAGCACATCGAAGAACCGTAATGAAAATCGTTGCGGACATACGCATAACGATGGACAGCCTATTGCTGTGTTTACGACTCATGAAGCAACGTACAATTCGTCGTATGCGTTGTATATGACAAGCGTATATACGCCTCCTTCGTCGTACGAAAATTGAAGTCGATAAGTAATTGAAAAAGCCCGCTGCCTACAGTTTACAGGCAGCGGGCCATCCTGTATATATTCTATTACATAAAATGAAATGCAATACAATTTTTAGAGCCCTGTTTGCTGCGACTCTTCGCATCAACTATAGCTGATGCGGTAACTGTTGGCGCTTTGGGTAGGCGTGTGGTAAAATTGGATGTATGATAGGCAAGAAAATACTGCGAAAGCTGTAGCTGAGTATTTTCAAGGTATAGGGCAACATACTAAAAAATATTTTTAGAGGAGCAGATTATAATGGAACGCAGGTGCATTTATTGTGGAACGGACGCTGATCTGTCTGAGTCGGATATTATACCTGATGCATTGACAAATGCGAGAATTATGAACAAAAATGTATGTAGAATTGCACACAACAATCAATTCAGTGATATGTTTGAGAGCAAAGTGATATCTGCACTTTCGTTTATTACAAATGAGCTAGATATAAAATCGAGCAAGAGTGCAGGATATCCTGCTTATCATACCACGGTAACAATTGAAGGCAATGACTATGAAGCTAAGATTCGAAGCGATAGAGACCTTTTAGGGAATAGGGTTCTTACCTCTTCGGATAAACAATATAAGTTTGGACGATATGACAAGATATTGCGGATTGCTAAAGGTGACGGAGCTGTTCAACAAGTTGACATTAACCAAATCGAAATCGAAAAAAGAGTGACTATCGACGCGAAAATATTTTTCGATGATGCAATGTATAGAATGATAGCAAAGATTGCGTATGAATGGTACTGCGCGAAGAACGCAGTTAACGGGTATCATTCAGAGTTTAAGGACATTGTTTCCTATATAACGGAAGGACAAGGAACAAGTCCCGTTAGCATAATTCAGAATAAAGAAATATACCAGACGCTTTCTGAAAATCTAAATCTGGGGAGCCATGCACTATTTGCCTTCGAGACAACAAGCGGAGAAATAGATGTGATTGTTTCACTTTTTGGCGTGCTCTTGTATAGAGTAGTCGTTGCCCCTCAGAAGCCAGAATTCTGCTCTTGCAATTTTCTTTTTGCTGAATTATGTACAGATTCATCTCGCAGAGAAGTTAAATATAGCTCAATTGCAGAAGCTTATTCATCTTTAGTTAGCTCTTTATTGGTGAAATCGAAGGATGCGCCTCAACTTACATTAGGCGTTGATAAGGATGCACCTCAAGCTACGGTTGTTTTCGATAAAGATATGGCTCAACTCGCGTTTGTCCTCGATGCGGTGAGCTGTTTTGATAGACTTCGAAAGGATGATATAAAGGGGCCAAGCGAAAATGTTGAAAAGATTATGCGTCAACAAATCCAAGATATAGTGCAGTCGGGACTGATCCACAAGAAGAGCATCAAACGATTTGTTCGAGAATACTTTTATGATGGGCATGATCCGATTCAGCTTAATCCTTGCGTTAGCGATAAGAAAAAAATAATGTTCTTTTACGTAGTCTACTTGGTCGGCAAAAGTGAGTTGGAAATTTTTAATGACACAGAATTTCAGAAATTATTATATCAAGGAATTCCATCGTTAAAAGCAAACGAGGTCAAGATTACTGACGAATTAGCGACAGATTTAAAAGATGCAATGATCAGGACCCCACGCTATTCAGATATTCTTGAAAGAGGGGCCGCGATTATAAAAGGTTGGGAAAATTGAAAGATAAAGCTCCTTGCCTAAGGGTAAGGAGCTTATCATTTCGATTTCGCGTATTTTTACATCATTGGAACTCTTCTTATTATAAAATATATCCCGCTAAAATATGTGAATAATAATATCGAATGATTATATTGCGATTTATTTTTAGATGTACTATAATTATATTGTTGATTATTATCTCACGGATGTTTGACGATGTTGCAAATACATTTGCTCTCCGTCCTAATAAACATAGAGAATATTATGGGATGGGAATGAAAATTAATGAGGGACAATTTGAGCGATTTTGAAAATCACGATTTTATTATACATATTTATAATGAGTATGGGCGATTAATGTACTATATCGCTCATCAGATGCTGCCTGATCGGCAACAATGCGAAGATGTTATTCAAGAGAGCTTGACTAATTTAATAGCTAAAGTTGATATCTTAAAAACGCTAACAAAACCTAAATTGACAAATTACATCGTAGTTACGGTTAGGCATACAGCGATAAATGCGTCGTGTCGTCAAAATAGAGAAAAAAGGTATACTGAACCGCTGTCCGAAACATCGGAAGATTTTTTGCCAACGTCGCCCTCTTCTATTGATATCTTATTAAGAAATGAGAGAATCGAAGATTTGCGTAAGGCTATGAAAGTATTGCGGCCTGATGAACAAAGACTACTTGAAGGAAAGTATTTTTTAGGATATGATGATAATCGATTATCGGAAATTTGCGAATGCTCGCCAGGAAGCGTTCGAATGAAGCTGACTCGAGCAAGAAGAAAAATCTTAAATATAATGGAAAGGGAGGTGGAAATGCATGACAAGGCGTGAACAGTTGGTCGAGCAATACGAAGATGCGTTATTTGAATTACTGATGGATGATGTAGCAGAGTCTGAAGGAGAAAAGTTTGAGAAATTGAATGACAGCCTCAATAGTGATTTAAGTGCAGAGGTTCCAGAAGAACTGAATACCCGGTGCTTGCATACTATAAAAAAGGAGTTTGCAAAGGAAAATAAAACCGCAATACGCCATACAGTTGCAAAAGCCTTTCGTGTGGCTTCTGCAGTAGCATTAATAGCAATGTTACTCTTTACAACAGCGTTTGCAGCATTCCCACCTGTTCGCGTTCAAACTTTGAATATGATTATTGAGACGTTTGGAGATCATGCAACGATACAGTTCGGTAGCCCCTCCATGAACGACTCAGCAAAAAGCGATTCCAATATGGGCTCCACGCAGTTGCTGTCGTGGATTCCGGAGAATTTAAGCGTTGCTGATGAATGGGAGAATGATTTTGCGAGATATGTAAAACTTCGTGGAAATAACGGAGAAGAGGTAAGCGTCACTACCATGAAAATCTCAGAGACCTTGGTCTCTGATTTCGATACAGAAAATATGGAAAGAAGATCAGTGTTTATTCATGGCAAAGAAGTTTCTTTATATGAGGAGAAGACAGAAGAATATAGCACCTTTTCTGTTGCATGGACTGATGAAGATAAGGGACAACTGATTCACGTCTGGGGAAGAGGTATTGCTGTAGATGAGTTTATCAGTATTGCGAACGGCGTGTACGCAGGCAATGAATAGAGCTATGCATAATGAATAGCATTACATATAGGCGCAAATCGTTAAGAAAACGATTTGCGCCTATGCTTTTTCAGAAACACATATGATTTGGGGAGAATTTTGTTGCGTTTTAGGAAGTCGGGCGTCATATATAATAGCTTGCTCGACAAGTAATAATTTTAGGAGGGTTTTGTAATGAAAACCAAAAGATTTGTATCGATCTCCCTGGCTCTATGTCTTGTTTTGATTTTAGGGCAGAATGTAGCATTTGCATTTGATAGTGATGCTGCTGCACAGCGCTATGTAGGATTAGTTAATAAGTCGGTTGCACTAAAAATTTCCAGCGCAGGCCTTTCGACTAGCCAAGGGCTGGTTGAGGTTGATTCTAGGTATACTGCGAAGGCCACCCTCGAATTGCAGCAAAAGAAAAATGGAGCTTGGCAGCCGATAAAGAGTTGGGCAGATAGCGGTGCAGATGCTTTTAGTATTGTAAAAGACTATTATGTATTACACGGATATGATTACAGGGCGGTGCTAACGGTTAGAGTATATGATTCTAAAAATACTCTGATTGAGACCGGAAGTACAAGTTCTAATACTTATTATTACTAAGCAGAGACTTATAGAGAAAAGGCATCTCTGCTGGTTTAAAATTGAATGGCCAGAAAGCATGGGATTATGCTAATATTGCAAAGCTTATTCGTGCTTTGCGTAATGTGGTGTAGAACGATTTCCTAAAAGTGAGATGCAGACCTCCTTTAAATAGGATTTATTATATTTTGTTATATTTATGGGGGATTTGTAAAATGGAAGACAACCGTGTAAGAGGCTACGTATTAAGGACCCTTGAAGAGTATCCGAATATAGTCAGACGTATAGCAATATTGCGATACGAGATTGAGCATCCCATAGTTGTATCTCCGGATGAAGTTATTGATTCGATGAATTTTTCGAGAAGCTATAGCCATAGTAGAAACAGCGGAAATATTTCTAATAAGACGCTTTATATTGCTCTAAATTACGGTCAAAAAGTAACAGAGTTAAGCTCTGAATCTGAACGCGATCTTGTGATGCGGTTAACAGAGTTAGAGCAGAAAAAGTCGCGAATTGATTATTATGTTTCACTTTTGAGTGGTCGGAAAGCCCAAATAGTGCGCCAGAGCTTTTTTGAAGACATGACGTGGGATGAAATTGCACAGGAAATCGGTGTAACACCAAGGACAGCGCAGCTACTACGCCATCAGGCAATCGACGAACTTGTGAAGATGTACGAATTTAGCAATAAAATTTTCTAAGAGAGTTGCTGCAAATAGGCCCATAAAGAACGCAAGGACAAAAGGCTTTTCAAGACTTTTGTCCTTGCGCTTGTTTGAATGAGATACTATTCTGTGAAAATTATTCGTTATTGGGGGCGCAGCAAAGCGGCCACAGAGATCGATAAGGTACAATGAGAACGAGACGATCCTTTTCACAGTGCCAGGTTACCTTATAACCATAAGTATTAGTTTCCCCTCTTCCGTGGATGCAATGAGTGAAATAATTGCCTTATACCTCGATTGCCGTTTTAATGTCTTCTTTTTGGAGAGTGTCAACATATTAAAGTAGAGTGAGAGGGGCGTTTCTATAAATAAATTTTAACGGGAGAAAAGATATGAAGCTTATTAAAAAAGGACTGCCTTTAATGCTGGCGCTGAGTATGGTTTTTACGCTTAGTATTTCGGCTAATGCGACTGAGTTCCTCTTAAACAATGCACAAACTAAAAATGCTGATGTAGGTGTAAGCGCAACCATCAGAGGTGAAGTGTGGCATTATATGGGCTATGAAAATGGAGTCGTGTGGTTTGAGCCTACGGTTAAGACAATTGTCAGCAGTTCGAAGACGATGGCACAAGTTACGGTTTCGATGGAATGTAGATACAATGATACAGGCTACTTGATGACATCGGACGGAAAATCGAGTGGAAAAGGGTCTGAGAATAATGTGAATACAGTATCGATTAACTCTTCTATTCCTGTATACAATACTGGCTCTCAAATTGCAGTATTTTCCTCGCATGGAGCAACATATTCCAAATCTGATGTTCTTTACATGACCACGTTACTGTAACAGAAATTTCGCCATATCTACGCATTTCTTTCATATATAATTCGCTGACGCCCCTATTGCTTTTTCGCACATTTCTATGATATCCTAAGAATGCAAAGAGAGAACTTGCAGTGCAGCAAGTTCTCTCTTCGCATTCTTATAGGATTACGCTGCGAGAGTGGTACAAGGAGAACATAGCTAAAATGATGGCTATGAGTAAAAAGGATATCCCTTGTAATGTGTAAATAGAAAGACATCATAAAAGGTATAGACCAAGCGAAGAAGGTGAGCGTATGAAAGAGAAAATGTTTGCCGGATATCCAGATGTAGTAAATGTTGATTAACTTAGAGAGATGTTAGGCGGCGTAGGCTACAAGGCGGCATATGGCCTGCTGTACGATGGCAGCATTGTGTGGCAAAGAGTTCGAGAGCAGCACAATGGCGCCTGGAAAGCACATAGCGATATCTTGAGGGTAGATTGAAAATCAAGAGGAAGAGATTCCGTTCCTATATCTGAAGCCGGCGGAAAGTTCCGAAAAAGAGAATACGGAATCTTATGAAGCTGGGCATACCGAAATATTCTTTCTACAGATGGCGGTATGTGAAAGCCTGTTGGGACATGTGGTCGGAGATCCAGTGCTAACATAGTCAATAAAGAACGATCGGCTCGTACGGACGGGATACTACAGTATCTTCACCCGATACGGGCCGTTGCACTTAAGCGATTGAATTGCCGTGCACAGAACCGTACGCACGGTAGTCTGAGAGGACGGGGCTTGCCCCCTCCTATTCGATTGTTCATATTAAGATATTGCCCAGTGAGGGTGCGATGTTTTGAGGGGGGATTACATGTTCAAAGAATACTCTGATATTCTAACGGTTTCTCAAGCTGCAAAGGCTCTGGGACTTGGACGAAATACCGTGTATCAACTTGTCCATACGCATCAGATAGGCTATAAGCGCATTGGTACAAAAATCATTATACCAAAGGCGTGCTTAATTGACTTTGTGCTGTCAGCACGCTATACTGTAGCCAATCCATAATAGCAGACAATCTTCGCTGTCGAAAGGAGTTATTATGACAGGGAGTCTGCAAGTAAAAAATGGCAAATATTACATGGTGCTCAACAGTACCGAAAACGGCAAGAGAAAACAAAAATGAATCTCTACCGGCCTAACCGAAAAAGGGAATAAACGCAAGGCAGAACAGATGCTGCGGGAGAAACTGACGGAAGAAGAAAAGCGAAACCCGGTAGTGTGTTCAGATATGACGGTGGCAGATTGTGTTCGGCGATGGCTGATACGGATGCAGCGGCGAGTAGATGAGGTGACATACAGAAGTTATCAGCACACGGCTGAGACGCATATCCTTCCATACTTTGACGAGAACGGGATAAAGCTGTGCGATTGTACGGTAGAGGTGCTTCAGATTTATTTTGATGAGAAATACCGGAACGGCCGTAAAGATGGCAAGGGCGGACTGTCCGCTAAAACCATGCGCCACCATAAAGGCATTTTGGGTCAGGCATTAGCGGAATGTGTGAAAGATGGGCTGATTCCATCAAATCCTTGTCAATATGTTGAAATGCCGCGCAGAGAACGTCACGAAGCACATTTCTATAGTGCGGAGCAGCTGCAGCAGCTTATTACAGCCTTGAATGGTGATCCGATACAGCCGCTTGTAAAAATCGCGGCGCTTTATGGGCTGCGGCGCAGTGAACTTCTCGGATTGAAATGGGACAGTATTGATTTTGAAAATGGTATGGTGCTGATTCGCCACACGGTTTGTAAGATGATTGTCACCGTGGAAAAGGATAAGACGAAAACCCAAAGCAGCCGCCGAAGCTTTCCTATGACAGAAGAAGCGCGGGAGATTTTTCTGAAAGCAAAAGCTGAGGAAGAAGAAAACCAGCGTTTGTTTGGCAAGGCCTACCAAAAGAATGACTATGTTTTCAAATGGCCCGATGGACGTACATTTGCTCCGGATTATGTAACGCACCATTTTTCAAAAATGCTTGAACGGTACGGAATGCCGCACATTCGCTTCCATGAGCTTCGTCATAGCTGTGCCAGTCTGCTGCTGAACAACGGCTGCGGTCTGAAAGATGTGCAGGAATGGATGGGACACAGCGACATTCAAACGACTGCCAATATCTATGGGCATTTAGACACTTCCAGAAAGCAAAGCCTTGCAGATAAGCTGACAGAATGCTTGCGTGAGGGACGTTAGAAAAACGTTAGAAAAAAGGCAGATGGAGTTCATACTAAGATAAAATAAAAACCGCGAACCCATTGAAATCAATAGGTTCGCGGTGGTACGCCGTGAGGGATTCGAACCCCCGGCCTTCTGGTCCGTAGCCAGACGCTCTATCCAGCTGAGCTAACGGCGCGTGTCTCATATCGGACAACGGTGTTATACTACCACAGCTTTCAGGGAAATGCAAGAGGAAATTTCAAATTTTTAGAAAAAATTTGGGGACAGGTCAAAACAATGAATTTGACAAGGGGCGTGTGGCAAGGGTACAATATCATTGATTTTGATTTTTTGCAAGGAGCACACTATGGAAAATACGTTCAAAGGCAGTAAAAACTATGTGGCGAGCCCAGAGCTGATGAATGCGGTGAACATCGCGATGGCGCTCAAAAAACCGCTTCTCATCAAGGGCGAGCCGGGCACGGGAAAGACGATGCTCGCCGAGGCTGTGGCCGAGGCGCTGGGCAAAAAGCTCATCATCTGGAGCGTCAAGTCTACGACGAAGGCGCAGGACGGTCTGTACGTCTACGACGTGGTGCAGCGCCTATATGACAGCCAGTTCGGCACGTCCGGCGTGGATGATATCGCGAAGTATATCAAGCTCGGCAAGCTCGGCGAGGCGTTTTCCGCCGACGAGCAGGTCGTGCTGCTGATCGACGAGGTCGACAAAGCAGACCTCGAGTTCCCGAACGACCTTCTCTGGGAACTCGACAAGATGGAGTTCTACATTCCCGAGACAAAGGAGACCGTTAAGGCCAAGCACCGTCCCATCGTCATCATCACCTCGAACGCGGAAAAGGAGCTGCCGGACGCGTTCCTGCGCCGCTGCATCTTCCACTATATTGAATTCCCCGACCAGCAGCAGATGGAAAAGATCATCCGCGTCCACTTCGATCATGTCGACGAGACGCTTTTGATGCAGGCGATGCAGGCGTTCTATTATATCCGCTCGATCGACTCGGTGGAGAAAAAACCCTCGACATCCGAGCTTGTCGACTGGATCCGCGCGCTCGAGCTTACCGGCGTGGACACGTCCCGCATCACGAAGGAGATCCCGTTCATCGGGGTGCTCCTCAAAAAGGACAAGGATATCTCCACCGTGCAGCGCCGACTGAGAAGATAAGAATGCCATGTTTACTGGATTTTTCTACCTTCTGCGCGCGCACGGCTTTCGCGTCAGCCTGAATGAGTGGATGACGCTCATCGAGGGGCTGATGCTGGACCTGCAGCACGATTCGCTCACGGGCTTTTACGAGCTCTGTCGTGCGGTGCTCGTCAAGTCCGAGGCGGATTACGACAAGTTCGACCAGATCTTCCTTGAATACTTCGACGGCGTGCCATATCAGGACGAGCTTCCCAAGGAGCTGATGGACTGGCTCAACGACCCTGCCGCCGCAATGGAGGAGTTCCGCAAGTTCCTGCGCACGCAGGGCTACGAGGAAAAGAGCATCGAGGAAATTCTCAAAATGTTCGAAGAGCGCCTCAAGGAGCAGACCGAGGAGCACAACGGCGGCTCGTACTGGATCGGCACGAACGGCTACTCAAACTTCGGCAATAGCGGCCACAGCCCGCAGGGCATCCGTGTGGGCGGGAAGAGCATGTACCGCCGCGCGTTTCAGGTGGCGGGGGAGCGCAGGTTCCGCGACTTCCGCAAGGACAATGTGCTCGATATTCGTCAGTTTCAGATGGCGTTCCGCCTGCTGCGCCAGTATTCCGAGCAGACACAGGAGGCCAAAACGGAGTTCGACGTGGATGGGACCGTGCGTGAGACCTGCGACAACGCGGGAACGCTGTCGGTCTGCTACAAGCGTCCGCGCAAAAATACCGTCAAGGTGCTGATGCTGATGGACTCCGGCGGCTCGATGGAGTATTATTCCAACCTTTGCTCGATGCTCTTTCAGGCGGCGCGGCAGTCGAACCATTTTAAGGAGCTGCACGTCTACTACTTCCACAACTGTATTTATTCGAGTGTCTACACCGACCCGCGGATGTACCGCGAGCACGCGGTGCCGACGGACTGGATCCTGCAGAATTTCGGCAGCGAGTACAAGGTCATTTTAGTCGGCGATGCGCTGATGGACATGTACGAGCTGATGGAAAAGCGCTACGACTACCGCACCGGCGAGGCGAAATGGTCGGGTCTTGATCAGATCAAGCGCTTCCGCGAGCACTACGATCACCTGATTTGGTTCAATCCCGAGGAGCCCCCGCGCTGGGGAGGCTACTGGGGCGAGAGCTACGGCTATATCGCAAGGGCGGTAGACATGTACCCGCTGACCGTCGACGGTCTCGAGCGCGGCATGAAAAAGCTGCTTGTGAACCGGTAAAGGAATAAAAAAGAGGACGGGAGTTACCCGCCCTCTTTTTGACCCACGGCGGTAAAATTGGTGTCCAAACGGAACAATTTCGCCCGATGGGGAAAGACAAGCGGCAAAAGCTGTGGTATACTGTCAGATAGTTAGAGATGACTAACCTGAAAAGACAGGAGCGGAAGAGATGACCGCAGAGAAACTATTTGAACATCAGGGCGCTATTTTGCTGGCGCAGAGCGACGGCTGCGCGGTCTGGCAGTTTCGAAACGAGACCGGCGACGGCACGATGACCACCTATGAGATCTTTTCGGGCGTGATGCTCGCGTTCAACGACTTTCACATGGAGCGCTACGAGTGCGATTTTGTGGCCGACCGGTGGATGCTCGCCATCGACCACTGCCGCGAGGGGCGCATGGAATACCCCGCGGGCGACAACTTAGTCGCCTACACGGCGGCAGGGGATATGAAGCTCGACCTGCGCGAACAGCACACGGGCACGTTCCACTTCCCGTCCTGCCACTACCACGGGCTGACGGTCGCGTTCGACCGGGACATTGTGAGAGAATCGCTCCCGCGCGAAGTCAAAGACTTTCCCGCGACGCCGGAGAAGATTGTCGAGCGCTGGCAGCTCGGCAGTACGCCGCGTGTCGTCCGCGGGGCAGAGCGGATGGAGCACATCTTCGGCGAGATGTACCGCGTGCCGGAAAAGATACGCATCCCGTACTTCAAGGTCAAAATTTTAGAGCTGCTGCTTTGCCTTGATGCCATGAGCATCCCGCAGGAGGAGAGCGAGCGGCCGTACTTCTACAAAACACAGGTCGAGAAGGTCGAGGCCATCAAGCGCTTTTTAACCGAGCATGTGGCGGAAAATTTCACGCAGGAGGAGCTACTCCTACACCGAGTTCGGCACGAACGAAAAGGGCGTGTCCGTCTCCGCGACCGAAACGCTCTACGGCAACGAAAAGGTGACGGAAGCCGACCCGTACCGCGATGCCGAATGGGCGGAAGCGAACAACAGCGAGCGCATCGGCATTGAAGAGACCGATATCCCAACCATCATCCTGGCCGAGGCCTCTTCTGCGCGCGAGGGCGTGAAGCTGCTGCTCGACATCTACGAGAATTACGGCTGCGTGGCCGCCTCCGGCGTGTTCGTCTGCGACAAGGACGAGGTCTGGTACATCGAGAATTGCAGCGGCACGCAGTATGTCGCCATCAAGCTCAACAACAACATGATCTTCCTTGAACCCAACATGGCCGTCATCGGCCGTGTCGATCTGGACGATGAGAACGTCATCGCCTCCAAGGACCTGATCGCGGTGGCGAAGAAGGCCGGCACGTTCGTCGGCGACGAGGCAAAGAACATCATCGACTTCCGCGCGTCCTATCAGGTCAGCACCGCGTCCGCGAAGTTTACGACTGAAAAGCCTGACACCTTCTGCACCTACGGCACGAGCTGGGCACAGGATGCCGAGGGCAACTGGCAGCGCGTTTCCGGCTTCAAGGCATATCCGAGCAACTGGAAGGATTCCTATTATTTCACGTTTGAGGGTCTCGGCGGCTACATCGCCAACGCCGAGAAGATCACCGGCGCGCCGCTGAAGGCTGAGGCCAAGACCTACGTCGCCGATAAGCTCGCTGCCCTTCAGCAGGAGCTTTACGAGGACTTCGTCACGACCGACGAGCTCGCCAAGGCGAGCGACGCCCGTGCCCTTGCCACCGAGAACGGCAAGGCCATGGCTGAAAAGGCCCACAAGCTTGGCGTTGAGCTCGTCGAGTACATCACGAAGGACGAAGCGCTCCAGCCGAGCGTGTTCACCGATGTCAAGGAAGGCGCCTACTATGTGGACGCTGTGAACTGGGCCGTGGATAAGAAGGTCACCTCCGGTAAGTCCGAGACGACCTTCGCCCCCAACGACTCCTGCACGCGTGCGCAGGCTGTCACGTTCCTGTGGCGCGCCGCCGGCAGCCCCGAGCCGACCGCAAGCGAGATGACCTTCACCGACGTGAAGGCGGACAGCTACTACTATAAGGCCGTTTTGTGGGCCGTCGAGAACAAGATCACCTCCGGCATGAGCGACACGCTGTTCGCGCCCGACGCGACCTGCTCGCGCAGCCAGATCGTGACGTTTCTGTACCGCATGCAGAACAGCCCTGAGAGCAAGGCAGAGAATCCGTTCACCGATGTCAAGGCGGACGCCTACTACGCAAACGCCGTCCTGTGGGCCGTGGAAAACGGCGTGACCACCGGTGCGAGCGCGACGACTTTCGACCCCGCGGGCGACTGCACGCGCGGTCAGATCGTCACCTTCCTCTATCGCTGCCTGAGCAAGTAAGCGGCAAAAGCAAACAGGAGAGCCCCCGAAGATTTTCTTCGGGGGCCCTTTTTGCGGAACAGTCGGGAGAAATATCAACAGAAGTTGATGCTGCGTTGAGAAAGAGTTCATCTACTTGCGGTAAAAATATAAAATCTGATGTTGTAAGTTCCGGCGGGGATGCCCGCAGATGAGGTTTTTATCTTTCAGGAAGGAAGAAACGAACGATGCGAGTGAAGATTATTTCCGACAGCACGTGCGACCTGTCGCCCGCGCTGCTCGAGCACTATGATATTGCCGTCACGCCGCTGTGCGTCATCAAGGACGGCAAGGACTTCCACGATGGTGTGGACATCACGCCCGCCGACATTTTTGCCCACGTGGACGGCGGCGGAGACCTTTGCAGCACGTCGGCGGTCAGCCAGTACGAGTACGGCGAGATGTTCGCGCGCTACGCAAATGAGTATGACGCGGTGGTGCAGATCACCATCGGCGCGAATTTCTCCTGCTGCTATCAGAATGCCTGCGCCGCGGCGCAGGAGTATGCGAACGTCTTTGTGGTCGATTCGGAGAATCTGAGCACCGGCCAGGGCCTCCTGGTCGTCGCGGCGGCGAAGCTCGCCGAGCAGGGCCTTTCCGGCGCGGAGATCGCCGAGCGCGTGCGCGCGCTCGCGCCGAAGGTCGAGGCGAGCTTTTTGATCGAGCGCCTCGACTACATGCGAAAGGGCGGCCGCTGCTCGGCTGTGGCCGCGCTGGGCGCGAATCTTCTGCACCTGAAGCCCTGCATCGAGGTGCGAAACGGCAAGATGGCCGTGTGCAAGAAGTACCGCGGCTCGTTTGAAAAGTGCATCCGCCAGTATGTAAAAGAGCGCCTTGACGGGCGCGAGGACATCGCGCCGGAGCTCGCGTTCATCACCCACGCGGCGGCGGACGCGAACGTCGTGGCCGCGGCGAAGGAGGAAGCGGCACAGTACGGATCGTTTGAGACCGTCGAAGAGACGCAGGCAGGCTGCACCGTCTCGTGCCACTGCGGCCCGAACACGCTCGGCATCCTGTTTGTGAGAAAGTAAAGGAGAAACCACCGTATGGCTCGCCATACGGTGGTTCTTTTTCAGCATTTTGCGCTTTTTCGCCAAAAGATGACCGCGAGCGCGGTGCAGACCGCGATGGCGGCGGCATAGGGGATGACGAGCAGAAACGCGGTGCTCGCCGGTGCGCTGTAGGAAGCGTAGCGGATGCCCCAGAGCATGTCGCAGTAGTTGAATGCGACGGCGGCGCACATCACGTCGGAGAGCAGGATCGCCAGCACGGCGAAGGTGCGGGACAGAGCTTTCATAGAGAGACCTCCCTGTTTATTTGTGTTTCGTACTTTTGAGCAGCAGCGCCGCGCCCGCGGCAATGGCCGCGACGCAGAGCAGCAGAAAAATGCCACTGCCGTCGATGCGGATCATCGACGATCCGCTGATCTGCGCGGGAACGGACGGGACAAGGATCGACAAAACGCCATAGACGATCAGCGCGGCCGCGCCGCCGAAGCAGAGAATGAGGCTCAAAAGCCGCATCGTCCGGTGCTCCTCCTGCGCTTCGGCGGGCGCGGCATCCGGCGCACCGTCTTTTAGAAGGTAGTCGAGCGAGACGCCGAAGTAATTGCTCAGCGCGAGGAGCTTGTCGCTCTCAGGCATCGCGCTGCCGCTCTCCCATTTGGAGATGGCCTGACGCGAGACGTTCAGCGCCTCCGCGAGCTGCTCCTGCGAAAGACCGCTCTTTTTGCGCAGTGCATAGAGTTTTTCAGGTAGTGCCATGGTTCCTCCTTTCGCAAAGAGCATAACGTTATTGCGCGCAAAACGCCATGTATTGCAGTAGGCAATCGCGCAACCGTGGGTAGCAATGAAGACTTTTTGCGGAAAACAGTCCTGTTTTCACCCATTTTACCATGCGGAGGGGGAAAGCGCCAGCGGAGAGCAAAAATCGCCCGAACAGGAATTTGTTCGGGCAATTTTGGTTCAGTTCTGTTCCTCGGAGGGGGTGTTCTTCTTTTCAAGCTCCGCGCGCAGCATGCGGTTTTCAGCCTGCAGGGCGTCGAGCTTGTCATTCAGCGGGGCGAGCTGCTTTTTGAGCTCGCGCGCGACGATGCCCTGATAGAATTTGTACCGGCTCGCTGTGCCGGCTGCGGCGCACACGACAGTCACGCCGCCGGCGATGAGGCCGGCCCTTTTCCAGTCGACCTTGCGGACGACTTGCAGCACGGCGCGCTGGTCGAGCTTTTTGCCGCGCAGCGGCGCGGGCGCAGCGCTCTCCGCGCGCACGGGGAGAATGTGGATGGTTTCGAGCATTTTCATCGGATCGTCCTCCTTGATCCATGTTATTTTTCGACTCTAAAGGTACCATGCCGCATGCGGAATGTCAACCGCTGGGATGCGTTGCAATGGATAGAAAAACGTGCTATGATGACCGAAGATTTTTGATTCGAAAGGAAGCGAGGGGAGCGATGCTCCCGCGTTGACATGATCGCGATTCTGCTTGCGCCGGTGTACCTGCTGGCGAATTACTATTTACTGCGCCGCGTGATGGGCTGGGTGAAGGCCTGGTTCCCGTTTTTCCGCACAGCGCGCCACTGGGCGCTGCCCGTGGCTGTGCAGGCGTTTCTGGCCTGCTCCATCGTCATCGCGTTTTTCCTGCCGGAGGGGCGGGCGCGGCGCGTGATGAAGCTCATCGGCAACTACTGGCTCGGCGTACTGCTGTATGTGCTGCTCGCGGTCATCGCGGCGGACCTGCTGCGGCTGCTGCTGGGGTACGTGCTGCCGTTCAAGCACATTTTCGTCACGACACAGATGCACCGCATCGCGGGCTGTGTGTGCGCGCTGGTCATTTTGATCGCATCCATCTGGGGCGTCGTCAACGCGCGCATCATCCACGTGACGCCGTATGACGTGACGGTCGATAAGACTGTTGAGGGCATGGACGAGATGAAGGTCGTGCTCGTGGCCGACCTGCACCTTGGCTACAACATCGGCGAAAAGCAGATGCAGCAGATGGTAGACAGGATCAACGAACAGGACGCCGACCTCGTCGTCATCGCGGGAGACATCTTCGATAACGAGTGGGAGGCGGTGGAAGCCCCTGAGACCATCGCCACCACGCTGCGCAGCATCCGGTCGAAATACGGCGTTTACGCCTGCTACGGCAACCACGACATCGAAGAGCCGGTGCTCGCGGGCTTCACCTTCCGCCAGAGCGAGAAGAAGGAGAGCGACCCGCGCATGGACGAATTTTTGAAGAACGCGAACATTACGCTCCTGCGCGACGAGGGTGAGCTCATCGACGGAAAATTCTATCTCTACGGCCGCCCCGACGCGCACCGCCCGGGCCGCGGCATCGAGACGCGCAAGACGCCCGATGAGATCACGGCAGGTCTGGACAAGGATAAGCCCATCATCATCCTCGACCACCAGCCCAAGGAGCTGCAGGAGCTTGCGGACGCGGGCGTCGACGTAGACCTCTGCGGCCACACGCACGATGGACAGATGTTCCCGGGAAATCTCACCATCAAGCTGATGTGGGAAAATGCCTGCGGGTATCTCCAAAAGGGAAAGATGCACAACATCGTCACCTCCGGTGTCGGCCTGTTCGGACCCAACATGCGCGTGGGGACAAAAGCAGAGATTTGTCCGATTACCATTCATTTTGCAAAGAATTAAAGGCTCAGGAAGCCTTTAGAAATTCCCTGCAGCCGCGCAGGGGAGCGGTTAAGGGGGATATTCTCTTTCCTCGGAAAGAGAATATCCCCCTTTGCCCCCCATGAGAAAGGCTTAGATTGGCAGTCTTGGGCTCGAAGGAGCTTTTTGCCTCCGGAATGCAACTGCCTGCGTGGCGGTATTGCTGACGCTCACCGCCATTGGTTCTGCTATACGACTTGCCTCTGCTTCTATTATCCGCTGCCGCTCTGCCAGTCTCGTGGCAGTGCAGCCTAATTTCCGTCTACCGAGGCACTCATCAATGCGGTGAGTGCAATAATGCCGCATTCGGCACGCAGTCTGCCGCCGTGCTGTCGTCACACGCGCCTCACGATAGTAAGGCGCGGTTGCAAACGAAAACGAATCGTAGGGGCTCATGGCGAAGCCATGTACACCGCACCCGATTGCGCAGCGCGTGCAGTTCTTCAAGCCCAGCGCTGACAATGGCGGGGTCAAGGGGCAAGGCCCCTTGCGTTCTCTTGGGGGATCTAAAGGGGGACATTCTCTCACGTGAGAGAATGTCCCCCCTTTGCTCGCTTCCCCGCGTCAGGCGGGGAAAACCGCAGCCCTTTCGGGACGCAAAAAAGAAGGGACCACCGTTCGGTGGTCCCCAATTTTTTACAGCTTGCGGAAGCGCTCCGCAATGACCGCCGCCGCGTCAGCGGTCGACAGCGCACCGGTGTCAAGGTAAAGATCATACCCCTCCGGCGCGCCCCAGGTCTTGTGGGTGTAGCTCTCGTAATACTTGCGGCGCTGCTTGTCCATCTTGCGGATCAGGCGGATGGCCTGGTCGCGCGTGAGCTTTTCCTGCTCCATTTTGCGCTGGATGCGGTGCTCGTCCGGCGCGGCGACGAACACGGTGAGAAGCCTCACGTCTTCGCCGCGCAGCACATAGTCTGCGCAGCGCCCCACGAACACACACTCCTCGTGGCGGGCGATGCGGCGGATCTCGTGGCTTTGCAGGGCGAAGAGCACTTCGCTCGTCGGTTTGCCGCGCAGCACATGGTGGTTGCCCTCGTGCACGGTCTGGAAGAGGTAGGGGTTGGTCGCCTTTTCGTCCGAGGGGGAGAGCGTTTTTTCCGAAAGCTCGCCGTACTCGCACGCGAGGCGGATCAGCTCGCGCTCATAGACGCGGATGCCGAGGAGATCCGCTGTTTTCACGGCCACTTCGTGGCTGCCGCTGCCGAACTGGCGGCTGATGCTGATGATGCGATTTCCCATAGTATGAATCTCCCTCCGCTTTTCTATTGTTTCAGCGCGTTGAGCGCCGGCTGGGGAATCGAGAATGCACGATCCGCCGGCGTGATGACGGCGGAGAGTGACACCGGAGCGTCGGAGAGGATGAGGTGCAGCGCGCCGCTGCACGAGATGTTGACGGACTGGAGCTCGCCCTGCTCGCTCACGCGGACGGAAATGCGTCCGGAGGAGAAGGTCACATCCTGTGCCTTGATATCCGGCGCGATGGCGGCGGCGAGCTCGCTCATCGCGTCGGAGTCGAGCGAAAGACCGTAGAGATAGCCGTCGCTTACCTTATCGCAGCCCGCGCTGCCGTTCAGAATGGACTGGTAGCAGAGGTCAATGAGCGACGTGGCATCGACGAGCTGCTGGCTCGCGGTGTCGACACTGTTGCCGTCCGCGTCGCAGATCTTGCTGCCGGAGAAGTAGACGGCGAGGGTGTTTTTTTGGATGCTGCCGTAGCTCTGGCCGTCGATGCTGCTGCGGTCGTACTGGAGCGTGCTGTTCAGCACGATCGGGCCGCAGTCGGCGGAAAGAGCAATGTCGGCGGACAGATCGTCCACGGTCAGCTCGCCCCAGGCACCCAGCAGACGGAGCGCGTTGTCCGTCAGCGTGGAAGCGTCGTCATTGCTGCCCGAATGGATGGCGGTGAGCACATCGTCGGGGATCACCGGCGCGAGCGCGTCGGTGAAGTGCGCGGCGGCCTCCACGCGAAGATCTCCGGAGTTTTCCGCCGTGAAGCTTACGTCCATCAGCTCGCCGCTCTCGGCGGTGAGATCCACGCGGATCGCGGAAAGCGATGCGGCGTTCGCGATCTCGTCCGAGGTGAGAAGACGCAGCAGTGTGCTCGCGTCGTCGCCCTCAGCGGTGAGGGTGTAGCGCTTTTCCTGCCCATCAACGGATTTCGTCACCGTGAGCGTGCGGCAGAGCTCGGCGGTCTCATCCATGAGCTCGGCGTAATTTGGGAATGCGCCGCCGACAGCGTAGGACTTGCCGTTTTCAAGGTAGATCGCGCCGTCTGCGTAGTAGAGCGCCGCGCCGTCGCGGTCGATGCAGGTGATGGGAGCGCCGTCCTTCTTCGTGCGGGCGACGGAGGCATCCGCGCTCAGGCTGATTTTGCCATAGGAGGCGTCGACCGTGACGTCCATGGTCATCGGGTCCTCTTTGACACGCGCCTCGACAAGGCGGTAGGCTTCGAGGTCCTTCTTAAAGTCGGAGTGGAGGAAGAACGCCGCAGCCGCGCCGAGCAAGACTAAAATCGTGATGAGAATAGGGAGGAAGCGGCGGTGCCTGCGCTTTTTCGGCGCGGGCGGTACTGCGGGCTGCGTGAGCACGTTTTCGCGTGCCTCGCGCTCCTCGCGAAGAAGCCGAAGTTCCTCTTCCGCGCGCGCAAGGCGCGCCTCGATGGAGTCGGGATCGGCTGCGGGAGCGGGTTCGGAAGTGGGAACGCTTTCTGCGCCCTCGACCGCGGCGGTGACGACCGGCGCAGCGGTCGCTGCTACTGCCACGGCGGTGGGGACTGCCGTAGATTCAGCGGACACAGGCGCATCCGCCTGAGTGGCATCTTCGACCGCTGTAGACGCGGGGGCACCCGTCTTGGCAGGGGCTTCGTCTGCTGTGGACGCATTGGCGTCCTCGCCGCGGACGATCTGCTCGGCCTGCGAGACGGCGCTCGCGCTGCGCGCCAGCGCTTCGGCGCGTCTGCGCGCTTTGCGCTTGTGGCGGTGGACGAGCAGAACGATGATAAGGATCAGAACAGCCAGTACGGCGAGCACGCCGAGCCAGATGCCCCAGACGTCGAGCGTCCGCACGGCGGCAAACTCAACGCTGTCGCCGCTCGTGGAGAAGGTGAGGTAGCTGCCCATCGTGCCGCAGTCGGCCTCCTGCCAGCTGCCGCCGTTTTCACGGGTGTAGATGCGCAGCTCCTTCTGCCCGTCGGGCGGGAGATAGCGCATGGTGTGCGTGTCCTGCCCGTCGTCGGCAAGCTCGATGCGCCACTGCTCGAGCACTTCAGCGTTGGCAACCATCGAAGGCATTTCGCCACGGCTGAGGCAGGAGAAGTAGCCCTTCACGCGGTCGAGCACAGTGCCGGACTGCACGTCGAACGCCGCGGGCGTGAGCGGCTGGGCGGTCACGGTGATGGTGTCGCCGTCGTTGTAGTTGCCCTCGACCAAGATGACAGCCTGTCCGCTCTCTCGCGTCTGTTCAGAGGCAAGGCCGGGGGTGTAGGCCTCGTAAACAGCGGTGACGACGGTGTCAAAGTGCAGATTCGAGAGGTCGGTGCGGTCCCAGTGAACGTGACAGCCGCTCTTGGCGGGCGGCTCGGGGATGTCGCTTTCGTCGATGGAGTCGCCGTAGTTGAAAGTGCGGCTGAGCACAGTTTTATCGTCAGCAACGAAGGTGAGCGTGAAGGACTTCATGCTCTCGGGCAGGTCGCTGAGTGCGAGCAGCTGAGAATAGCTGATGGGCTCGGCCCGTCCGGCGTAGCCCTGACGGTTGATGCCGGGGAGATCGTCGGAGACATAGTAGTTATGCTCAAATGTGCCCGTGTCGCTGCCGGAGATCGCACCCTGGTACTGCTGGCAGTCGGTGATGTCGACGAGCGAGTAGTTCCAGCGGACGCTGCTGCCGCTGCCGTCGACATTTTCCTGCACGCCGGAGCCGACGATGCCGCCGACATACTTCTTGCCGCTGAGCGTGCACTTGGAGAAGTTCCCGAGCACCGTCGCGCCGGTGAGACCGGCGATGCCGCCGGTATAGCTGCCGTTTTCGTTCGTGATGGTGCAGGACGACGTCTCACACGCAGTCAGATAGCCGAGGTCCATGCGGCCGACAATGCCGCCGACATAGCTGCGCTTGCCGGCCACATCGCCGGTGTTGACGCACTTCTGGATGATGGAGCGGTACTCATACTGCTTGCGGTAGATGTTCGAAAGATGGCCCGTGACATCGTCCTCGGGGTCAAGCGTGTATTCGATGGCCATGGAACCGGCGATGCCGCCGGTGTTGACGTCGCCGTACACCGCGCCGCTGTTACGGCTGAGCGATACCTTACCGAGCGTGACGGAGTTGATATCGACACTCGAGGCGTCGACGATCAGATCGCCCGTGCCGCCGGTGAGCGAGGAGATGGCGGAGAACATCGTGTTCGTGAGCTCGTTGAACTTGCTGCTGATGTTGCGGATATCGGCGGAAAGAGCCGTGCTGGTGTTTTTGACGTTTTCGGTGATCAGTGAGAGCTGGCTGTTCGCCGCGGTGACCGAGCCGACGACCATGTTGATGTTCGACACGGTGACGACGTCGGAGACGTCAAAATCCTGATCGAAGCTGACGTTGATATCCGGCAGGGTGGGATTCTCAGGATCGAAGTCATCGGGGTCAAAATCACCGTCGATGCTGATGCTCGGCTGGGGAATGGCGTCGGGGTCGACGTCGATGGTCACGTCGTTCGCCGCGTCCGATGCGTCGGAGAGGTAGCCAGAGATCAGGTCGAGACGGTCGGAAATTTCGCTCGAGCCGTATTCGGCGTCGTTGACGGCCTTTTTGACGAGCGAGTCGAGCTCCTTGATCTGCGACTGGATGCGCGAGAGCTGGCTGGCAGAGACCTGCGTGCGCACATAGGGCTCCATCTGGCCAGCGATGCCGCCGACGTCCTTTCGCCCGCAGATCGCGCCCTCGTTGCTGCACGCGAGGATCTGGCCGCTGCTGCGGCCGACCACGCCGCCGACATTGTAGCCGATGTGCTGGTAGCCGACAGCGGCATAGTTCGTGCTCGACGCGATCGCGCCGGAGGAATAGCCCGCGATGCCGCCGGTGTCGGTGGCGATATTGAGCGTGTCGAGTCGGGACAGACTTGCAAGGTCAAGCGAGAAATCGAGGCTCAGGTCGCTTAAGTCAATGCTGGGGTCAGTGCTTTCGATATTCACATACGCGCGGCCGCGGCAGGAGACGATGGAGCCGAGGTTCTCGCCCACGATGCCGCCGGTCATGCTCTGGCCGAAGATCGCGCCAGAGGCTTCGCACGCGCGCACGATGCCCGTGGCGAGGTTGCGGCCCGCGATGCCGCCGACGCTGCGTTTGCCGGAAACACTTCCGTTGAATGTGCAGCTTTCGATCGTGCCGTGATTTTCACCCACGATGCCGCCGATATTTTCGCTGTCGCCGGACGGGGTGACCGTGCCCTCAACATTCAGGTTTTTGATGACGGCGTCCTTTTGCAGCACGCCGAAAAGACCGGCGGGGGAGACGCTCTGTGTGATGGAAAGGCTGCTGATGGTGTGGCCATTGCCGTTGAACGTGCCGCCGAACGTCGGGATGGGGAGCTCGTCATCGTCGGTCAGCTCGATATCGTTGTCAAGCACAACGGTTTTACCGCGCGACCAGGAGTCGAGCGTGCAGGAATGCGCGAGGGATCGTAAGTCTTCTGCGCTCTTGATGTGGATGGCGCCGTCCCCGTCTGCCAAGACCTGCGTGACAGGGAGAAGCGAGATGAGCAGCAGGCACGAGAGTGCAAGCGCGCAGAAGCGATAGAAATGATTAGTCTTCTTCATCGTCTTGCTCCTCATTTGCAGATCCGGAGATCAGATTCAGGTCGATGTCGCCCTCGACCGTGGCGTGCATGATGCCATGCACCGTACCATTGATGTTGCCGCGCACCATGCCGTTGACGGAGACCTTACCGTGACCCGATTTCTTTTCCGTGATGGACGGGACGGAGAACGAGGTCTTATCGACGATGCCGCTGCCGATGAGCAAGATCTGCGGCAGGGCGAACATGACCATGATGATGGAGATGACCGTGCCGCGGCCAAGGCTCTCACCGATGCCCGCGATGACGGGCTCAGATGTCATGCTGCCGATCAAAAAGCCGCAGATCGAGAGGATCGAGCCGGAGGTGATGATCGTTGGGAAGGCAAAGTTCAGCGTCTCGACGATGGCGTCGCGGTGGTGCATTTTGGATTTGAGCTCCTGATAGCGGCTGGCGATGACGATGGCGTAGTCGATATTCGCGCCCATCTGGATGGAAGAAACAATTAGATATCCTAAGAAGAAGATGTACTTGCCCGTGATGGTCGGGAACGAGAAGTTGAGCCAGATGCAGCCCTGAATCACGAGGATCAGCAGCACCGGCATACCGGCGGAGTTGAACGTGAAGAGCAGCACCAGCATAACCACGAGCACCGACACGATGCTGACGACCTTGTTATCCACGGCGAAGGACTTTTCGAATTCGTATTCGTTCGTCGATTCACCCGCGAGGTAGACGTTTTCATCGGGGTAATACTTTTCGGCAATTTCGAGAATTTTGTCGGTGAAGGCGTAGGTCTCGTCGCTGCTTTCGGGCAGCGTGAGGTAGATGAGCATGCGGTCGTAATCCGTGCCCTGCAGCTGCGCCTTGGCGCTGTTCATCTGGACCTCGGCATCCTGGAGCATCTGCGTCTGGTCGTCACTGAGCGTCACGATGCCGGAATCCACCTGCTCGCAGACAAAGAGGAACATGTCGATGAGCGGCACCTTGTAGGTGGCAAGGTTGCCTACGATCTGGCCGTATTCCGCCTGCTGAGCGGCGTAGGCGGCGTAAACGACCTGCGCGGCCTCGTAATCAAGCCCCGCGAGCTCGGCGAACTGGCGCGGCGTCAGCTTGTCGGCCAGCATGTAGCCGTCGAGCGCCTCAATGTTGGTAAGACCCATCGTGGAGTCGACCTCGTCGTACTGGCCGAGCTCGTCTAAGATGGCGGACTCCTTGTCGTAGTCGCCCGTGGGGACGATGAGCGCCAGCATGTTCTTCGAGGTGAAGTTATCCTCGATCATCTGCTGGGCAAACTGCGTCTCATTCTGCTTGGGGGCGGAGATGAGGCCATAGCCGTAGGCGTAGGGGCAGTCGGACGACAGGCGGTAGCCGATGACGGCCAGCACCACGAAGACGATGGGGATGATGTAGCGCGTGGCATAGTCGAGCTTGCCGACGAACGGGATCTTCGGCACGAAGCTGCGGTGCTGCGTGCGGTCGATCAGCGGGCCGAAGAGCATCAGAAGGCCGGGCATTACGATGAACGCTGCGAGCAGCGCAAACAAGATCGACTTGATGAGGCACAGCGCCATATCGGGGCCGAGCTTGAACTGCATGAAGAGCATCGCCACAAGGCCGCCGATGGTCGTCAGGCTGCTCGCACCGATCTCGGGGATCGACTTGCTCAGCGAGACGATGACGGCCTCACGCAGCGGCAGCAGCCGGTGTTCTTCCTTAAATCGGTTGCAGAAGATGATGGCGTAGTCGATGGACAGCGCCAACTGCAAAATGCTTGTGACGGAGTTCGAAATGAACGAGATCTTGCCCATCAGGAAGTTCGTGCCCTGATTCAGCACAAGTGCGACCACGAACGTCAGAATGAGCACCGGCACCTCGCCGTAGGTCTCGGACGTGAAGAGCAGCACGAGCACGATGACGATGGCAACATACACCATGATGACGCTGATCTCATGGTCGATCGTTTCCTGCTGCGTGTTGCCGAGGTCGGTGTCGATATACAGATCATAGTTGGAGAGATATTCCTTCACGGCTTCGAGCGAGTCGAGACAGGCCTCGTCATCCTCACTATAGGCAAAGGTGATGGAATAGAGGGCGGAGAGGTTATTATAATGTGCGGTGGTCTCGTCGTAGTCCACGCTCTGCACGCCCTTGATCTCCTTGATCTTGGGCTCGAGCGCGGCGGCCTGCTCTGGTGTGATGTTGGCCACCATGACCTCGGCCGTGCCATAGGTCGTGAACTGCTCGTCCATGATGTCGAGCGCCTGCTTCGTCTCGGAATCAGACGGCAGGTAGTACGTCAGGTCGCTCTCGACCTCGACCCAGTTGCGGGAAAAGGCGGAGAATACGAGCAGAATGATCGTGAGCAGAAAGATGAGATTTCGCTTGTCGACGATGACCGTCGACAGCTTTTCCATAAAGCTGGAGCCGGTCTCCTTGGTTTCGTTACTCATGGCGGTACGCATTGCCTCCTTTCTCGTGGGTGGGTCTTCGCTTCTTCATGCGCTCAAGGCCGCTTTTGATCGGCGGCTCGGGCGGGGCGAGCTGCACCACGTCGCCGAGCGAACAGTCGAGCTGGCGGCAGATGCGCACAAGCACCTCGAGCGAGACGAGCTCATTTTTCGAGAGCTTGGCGAGCGTATTGGAGCTGATGCCGACCTCGCGCGCAAATTCCGTTTTATTTAAGCCCTTGTCGATGAGGAGCTTAAAAAGGTTGTTGTAGGTAACATACATGGTGGTACCTCCTGTTCAGTCGTCAACATTATATGAAAATATCCGGAAGAAGCAAGATTAAATTTGCAAAAGCAGATATTTTTTGAACAAATCTGGCGAAGTGACAAAAACAGGCCAGTACAGATGAACAATGCGCAGCCCCTTTTGAAGCGGGGATTTGTTGATCGAGTGAAGGAGAAGATGAAAAAGGGGCAAGGAAGCACCGGAGAGCGGTAAAAAGACATCTTGACTTTTGCACTGTCATTTGCTACGTTTCAGTTAGAGATGACTAACTGACGTAAAACGAAAGAAAATCGGAACGAGAGCATAGCGAGACGAGGCAGAACGAAGGAAACAGGTATTTTTAGGATAAGAGGAGACTTGACTATGAAGATTTTAGTATTCGGCGCGGGCGTGCTCGGCTGCAATCTGGCGCGGAATTTCTTCCGCGCGGGAAAGGACGTCATGTTGCTGGCGCGGGGAGCATGGGGCGAGAGCATCCGAAAAAACGGCCTTCGGATCAAGGATAAGTTTTCGCCACGCATGTCGGTCAGTCGTATTCCGGTCGTGACGGAGCTGAAAGCGGAGGACAAGTACGACGTGATCTTCGTCGTCCTGCGCTATACACAGCTCGACGCGATCCTCGATGCCCTGCGGATGAATCCGACAAAGAATATCGTCTTTGTGGGAAACGACGTGCACGCAAGTGCGCTGAGCGCTTCGCTGCCGGAGAAAAACGTGATGTTTGCCTTTGCGTCCTCAGCAGGACATCGGGAGCGGGAGTATGTGGCATCCGTCGACCTTAAGAAGATCACCATCGGCCAGATCGCGGGCGCGCCGTCGAACGAAACGCTCATCGGGCAGATCTTTGACGGCACCAAATATAAGGTAGCCTACGAGCCGAATATGGAGGATTATCTTCTCTGCCACGCGGCGTTCGTGCTGCCGGTGGCGTTCGCCTGCTACAAGGTCGACGGCGACCTCAAAAAGCTCAAGGGCAACACAGCCTACTTAAATCGCTTGATCGACGCCAACATCGAGGGTTGCCGTGCGATCAAAAACGCGGGACATGAAATTTTACCGAGGGACGATGCGGAGTTTGAAGGCGCGGCGTACCGCAAGACCTGTCTGCACTTTTTTAAGCTCATGTCCGCCACGAGCCTTGGAAAGATATGCGCGTCTGACCACGCCATGAATGCGACTGATGAAATGAGCGCGCTGAACCGCAACTTGAAGGCGTTCTTCGACGAGCACGGCGCGAAATATCCCGTGTGGCAGGAGCTTGAGCAGGAAACCGCAAAATACCTGAAGTGAACAAAGGGGAAGCGCCCGTCATTTGGCGGGCGCTCTTTTTTGCCCGCTCACGGAAAAATCAGACTCCGGCGAGGCATCGGTGAATTTTTCGACAGATATTGACTATGAATGGCAAGACCGGAGCCGATAACGAGCGGAAGAAGCTGCTGGCGCAAATCGAAAATAAGCTGTCCACTATCGCACGGCAGGGCCGGGCGTTTGGAATCCATCTTATCCTTGCCACGCAGAGGCCGGACGCAACGATCTTCCCCGGCCAGATACGCAACGACATGGATTTCCGGGTTTGCGGCAGGGCGGACAGCGTGCTTTCTCAAATTATTCTCGACAACACCAGCGCCGCCGAACAGATACCCAAGGATGCACGGGGCCGCTTCATCACAGGAGATGGCACGGTGTTTCAAGGCTATCTGTTCGACGAGGGGCAGCTTTAACGGGGGGATACCATGCCGCGCAGAAAGAAACCCAATGACTACGGCACGGGGATTCCCTATCACGAGGTAGAGGCCCTTGCCCGCGTTCTGCTCCCGGAAATTCAGGCGTTCTTTGAGAGCGAAGACGGGCAGCGGGAATACGCCGAGTGGAAAGCAAAGCAGCAGGCCGAACAAGAGGACAAGGTATAACAACGGCGGGAGCATCAGTTTAGATACTCCCGCCGTTTATCAATCTGTATGAACTTCTTTCTTGCCAAACAAGAGAAAAATATATGGGGGTAATATCCACACAATGGCAGCGCTCAGCCATTCGTTTAAGCCGAACTGAAATGCAATCTGAGAAAACACACTGGCCCATTCCGAAAGTGCACTCCAAAGCATGGCGAATGATGTAAATATTCTTTGCGTCAAGTATGTAAATATGCCTAACACGATATTCAAAGCGACTAAGGCAGAAGAGGAGAAGAAAATTTCTTTGCGTGTCATTTTTCGGAACAAGAAAAATCCGCCAATGCAGACAACCGCAAGGAAGAGGCCAGCAGACATGAGCATCCACCGGGTATTATCCGATGATATGCTCCCATCAGGCAGCGTCACAATTGCCCATCTCCCTAAGAAACGAATTTCCAGTTGAAAGCATATCCAGCTTGCAACCATACAATATAAAGGAACTTTCCACCATGATTTTTTCATATGACGCGCCTCCTTTGTTTAGTTTATATAACTATATATTGATTTATAGAAAAAGACAAGAGCAGAGATGCTCCTGCCCTTGCCATCTACATGCTATAATATATTCTCGATAGAAATGATAAATCCGAACACATTACCCACTTGGATAATGTAGTTCGGATTATCATTACTTGGTCCGAGTGGCGAGACTTGAACTCACGGCCTCTTGACCCCCAGTCAAGCGCG
>ERZ857982.863-NODE-863-length-35394-cov-4.876793_pt1 | contig 35394 bp, 32 predicted proteins | sample MGYA00519955_ERZ857982 | MGnify/ENA primary metagenome ERZ857982 (study PRJEB31778, sample SAMEA3449416) | human gut metagenome | biome: human gut; feature: human-associated habitat; material: faeces | place: United Kingdom | collected 2010/2012 ... | reverse complement strand
AAATGGAATCAGCCCTAATTTTTAATCAGAAATAAGTTTTACCGGACAGCAATAATTCCGATTGATTATAAAAGATTGCCTAACATAAATCTGGATCCTGTTACTACCACTACTTGGAACTTCGGTTATGATATGTCTATATTCAACAACCGTTTGAGTGCGAATATTGATGCTTATTACCGTCAAGTGGATAATCAGTTGAGTGATATTGAGCTGCCTAACCATGCAGGATTTGAAAAAGTGAGGAGTACGGAAGTGAGTCTGGTCAATTACGGTCTGGAGGTATCTTTGCGAGGAAAACCATTATCAGTGCAGAGCAAATGGAATTTGTTGATCGGATTGAACTTTGCACTAAACAGAGATGTGATTACCAAGTTGCCGAATGAGGCCCGTCAGATTTTGAATAGTGACGCATGGGTAGCCAATCGTTTGGGTGGAAATACTACTTCGATGTTGCTCTATATTAATAAAGGTGTATATGCCACAGACGAAGACGTTCCGGTAGATCCGGCTACAGGCAAGCGCCTAAGGTTAGGGGGGAAGAATACGGATGAAGCATATTTCAAGGCCGGAGATCCTATCTGGGTAGATGTGAATGGCGATTATGTTATTGATGACAAAGACCGTGTAGTGGCAGCAAATGCCCGTCCAAAGGTAACCGGTGGACTGTTCTTCAATCTCTCTTATAAAGAATTTTCGATGCATGTAAATACATCTTTTGTCTTTAAACGCGATATTATTAATTCTGTGCTGGCAAAATCTTTTAAAGCATACGATGATCCGGTACGGAAGTCTATTGAAAGTTTGAGGAAAGATGCGTCTTTATCTCCGATTGAAAAATATAATTTTTGGACAGAAAACAACCGTTACAATGCGATTTATCCCAATCCGTACAACTATCATCACAATAAGGTGATTGATCCGTTCAGAGAAGCACAGACTCTCTTTTTGGAAGAAGGTTCTTATTTCAAACTGAATACAGTGTCGCTGTCTTATCGCTTTCCGAAACGGTGGCTTGACTTTTTCCGGGTAAGAGGGGTTACGTTGAAAGCTTCGGTCAACAATATTTGGACATTCTCCAATTATTCAGGTATCAGTCCCGAAAGTGTGAATGGTTTGGGACGTGACACGTCGGGTGGCTATCCTAACAGTCGCACATGGACAATGGGTGTGGTATTGAGTTTATAATCTTTTAAATATGAGAATTATGCTGAAATATATATCAATAGGATTATTGTTAATCTTTACATCCACTTTTTGCGGATGCAATCTGGATACCGATGATGAAGATAAGATGCCGGGTGATAAATTCTGGGAATCTGCTGCTAACGCAGAGGCATTTATGTTGAGTGTTTATCAAAATTTGCGTAAGGCAACTACAGATAATGGATTTTTTCTTTATGCCGGTGATGTACGCTGTGCTCCAATCACGGGACAGAATACAAATAACTATCTTTATCTGATTCAGAATGATATGAAAAATTATAAAGCGAAGAAAGATAGTAAAGAAGAGGGAACCTCCTCTGATTTTGGCGCTATCTATAACTGGCAGAATATGTATAAAGTAGTGCAGAGTGCCAATATTATGATTGAGGAGGTTGCCAATGTGAAGGAACTGTCAGCCGTAGAAGTGGAACGTTATCGGGCGGAATGTAAATTCTTGCGTAATCTGGCTTATTTCTTTATGGTGCGTATTTTTGGTGATGTACCCTATTATACGGAGGCTTATGCAGCTGCTCCACTGCCACGAATGGACAAGACAGTAGTTTTGAAAACTTGTTTGGCAGATTTACAGACTGTATTGGATAATGACCCTGATAAGGGTATTTTACCGTGGCGGAATGGAAGTGGCAGCCTACGTGCCAACCGGGGAGCGGTATTGACACTAATGATGCACATGAATATGTGGCTGGCATTTTTCGACGAAAACAATGCGGTAACTTATTATAATGAGGTGAGGCGTTTGGCTGAAACGGATTCTTGGATAGATAGTAGTATCTATTCCTTGCAGTCAATGAGCCAAATGTCAGAAGTGTTTCAAGGAGAAAGCAATGAAGGTTTGTTTGAGATTGCACAGAATGTCACTATGGGTGAGATATTTAAAACAGATCACATGTGGTGTACAAAAGTGGTATATAAAATACGGAATCGTACAGAACCGGAGTTCAAGTATAGCGAAGTCTTTTTGAAGCAACTCTATCCGGAGGAGACTGCTGATATGCGCAAAGAGTCCTGGTTTAATTATCTATATCTTGATGATGATGATTATGTGGGTACTGCACGAAGATTGGAGATTATAAAATTGTTGAACGCCGATACTAACGGAAATAGCACGATTCCCAATGCCGGTAATTACATTGTATTCCGTTTGGCTGACGCTATCTTGCTTTATGCTGAAGCGTTGAACAATCTGGGTGAAAGTAACGATGCCTTGCGTGAAGTTAACCGCATCAGACAGCGGGCGGGTGCTCCTGATTTTACAGATGCAGATAATCTGGATGCTTCTATTTATTGGGAGCGTGTACGTGAATTGATGGGCGAAGGACAGTATTTTTACGATCTGGTGCGTACACAGAAGATCTGCGATACTGATTTTGCAGTCTTTGCGGATGAAAGCGGGCATCGTGAAAAAAAGGCCGACCTTAAACAAGGTTCCTGGACCTGGCCTATCTATAAGAAAGCACTGGATAATAATCCGTATATGACAAAGAATCTATATTGGGAATAACTTGAAACAGAATAGTATATTATCATGAAAAATAATAGTAGAAAACTAATTTTTGGAATATGTGCATTCCTGCTGGCGACTCTGTCACTTGGTAGTTGCAATAGCGACGATTATTTGGTAGACGGCGGAACGAGTAATCCTTATTTTGACGGGAATGTGATGCAATATCTGGAGTCGCGCCCCGATTTATTCAAAGACTTGGTAAAAGTCATCAAATTGACTAAATGGGAAGATATCCTGACCAATGAAGAAGTGACCTTTTTTGCTCCGACGGATTTTACCATCGCCAAGAGTGTGGAACGAATGAACTATTATCTTTACAATTATCAGGGGATGGATAAGATAACGGAACTTTCTCAAGTGAAACCGGCTGTGTGGGAAGATCTTATCGGAATGTATGTCATGGAAGGAAAGTACAGATTGAATGATATCGCTCAGATAGATACGGCGGCAGTAAGTGCGTTTCCCGGACAGACTAATTTTACCTACGACCGCAGTTACAAGATGACGATGGGGGTATGTTACGGAGACGCTAGCGGTATAAAATATGCAGGATACAGGCAAGTCATGTATGCTTATCAGGATTTTGGTTATCCGGAGTATGCGTATGTGTCGTCCTGCAATATCGAACCGACAAATGGCATTGTACATGTTCTTCGACTGGACCATTATCTGGGATTCTCCATATCTGGTCTATTATGGCGTGCGCTTGAGGCAGGAGTTGATTACCCGAAGAAAGGAGGCGGCAATAGCGGTCTCATAAAAACAGTTGTCCGGGAAGAAGAATTTAAAGATATGTATATAAAAGAGAAGAACGATGAATAAGATAGATTGTTATAATAGTTGGTTGTGTAAGGCAGCGAGCATGGTCTGTCTGGCGGTCTGTGTGTTAGCCTTGGCGGGATGTAATGAGGATGAAGCAAATTCGATCAAGGAAGACCCGTATGCCGGTGGTCGTGCTCCTTTAGCGGTCAAGTTATTGTCGGAAAAGCCATCTCCGGAGTCTGCCGGACCGAGAGAAAAAGTTATTTTTAAGGCATCCGGTCTGGCTGAATATTGCCATCCGGAAGAAGGTACTTTTGATTTTGACTTTTATATATCTGACGAGAAATGTAAGATAGAAAGTGCTACGGATTCTACATTGACCATTGTAGTTCCGGAAGCTGTGAGTTCAGGAACCACTTATCTTGTTTTGGAAAATCAGATATTTTATGGTCCTTATTTTAGCATACTGGGTAGTGTATCCATAGATGAGGGTTTTGAATATTATAAAACAGGTCCTTATAATGGATTGATTTATTCTTGCGTTCCATGGTGTGGAAATACAGAATTGACCAGCGAATTTTATTTATGTGGCGATTTTAGGCAGGAGAAAACTAAACCCTATGGTGGAATTGCCATGATTAATAATGAAAAGGGATTAATAAAATACGGTACTGCCGATAAAATCAAGATAGGACGTGGAATTGCGACAGGTTCGTTTTATGATGAAAATACGGATGAATTTTATTATCCCGAGGTAGATGGTATGAATTATTGGAAAGCGGACAAAGAGTCACCAAGAGCTTTGATTTATGGAGCATTTCGGGAATACGAGACTTATAGTGCCTCGTTGGGGGGCTTTGAATTTAAGAATATTCTTTTGGCGAATAATGACCTTACTATAAAGACAGAAACCAAGAAATTTTCTGATTACACTGGAAAAACCTATGATATATCTGTACCGGCATTTGTTGGTGGAACCATGATGTCGGAAAAAATAATCCGCGCTTTCAGTACCTCTGATGGAAAAATAATAGCTATAGGGAATTTCACGGTTCATCGGATGACAGATTATGACAATACCACTTGTGATGCCAATAAGCGACTGTTGGCAGCTGAAATATTAACTCCGGCGCGTTCAGTGATGAGAATGGACGAAATCGGACAGCTTGATAAGACATATCGCCGGAGCCTGCAGAATGAGGAAGAATCATTGCCGGGAACAACGGGAGAAATAAAAGATGCTTGTATGTTGAGTGACGAATCTCTCATTATAGTCGGAGCATTTACTTCCTTTGATGGAAAGCCAGTCTGGAATATTGTGAAACTTGATAAGAACGGACAGGTGGACGATGCATTTCAGAGTGTTGTAGGCGGAGCTAACGGAGACATAAATAGAATCACTTGTACATCTTTTAAAGATGAAAACGGGATGGAACAGGAACGTATTGTGCTTGTCGGTAGTTTCACTACATTCAACGGACAGCCGGCGCAAGGAATGGTAATTCTGGATGCGGAGGGAAATCCGGACCCAGGTTTTGTCCTGAAAGAATTGGAAGGCGGAATTTTGAATTTTGCGAAGATTGTAGATTTGAATGCAAATGGTGAAACAGCTATGCCCCATGTTGTCATTTCCGGAACATTTACCAAGTATGATGGTATCACACGACAGGGATTCTTAATACTGGATATGAAAGGAGATGCTATACAGCGTTTCAATGTACCCGGAAGATTTTATGGTCAATTATATGACGCGCAGTATTCTTTAACTTCGGACAATGTTAACGGACTTTTGCTCACAGGGGATTTTAGTTCTTTTGATGGTAAGAGAATGAATAATATCGTGATGCTTAAAGTAGATTTAGCTGAAAATACAAACAATGAACCTTAAATGAATAAATGTATGAAAGTAAATAACTACAAAAGAATAACGAATCTTGCCGGTACATGTTTTCTGGGGATATTACTCCTTTTAGTGACTGCCTGCAATGAGGTAATGGAAGATTCGTTGAGATATGATTATCCGGCATCCGGTTCCAACTATGAATCGGGACATGTGCTGCTGGTGGTAATGGATGGTGCAGCCGGTAGAGCAGTACAGGCGGCGCGAAATGCATATAAAGCTCCTAACCTGAAATCCATGATTGCTCATGCCTTGTATACAGATTATGGGTTAGCGGATGGAAGTAACAACATTGCCGGTGGAGAAATGACGAATGCGCGTGGTTGGGCCAATTTGATGATAGGCAACACTACGCATGACATAAAGACGGAGGATGACCTGATAGCCGGAACTGACAATTTCATTTCACGTCTGGTTGAGGAAAATAGTCTTGTCAGTATGTATGCGGTGGATGAAAAATTCAGGCAAACTTTTGCGGTCAAGGGAATGACAGCTCCTGAAGTGAATACGGATGAGGCAGTAAAAAACGGAGTATTAGAAGAATTAAAACTGCCTGATACGTCAGATTTAATTGTTGCGGAATTTGGTGGGGTACGCGAAGCAGCCGGTGGAGAGTTCTATAATGAGAACGGCACCCCTACAGAGGCGGTTGTAAATGCTATCGGTGTATTGGATAATTACATTGGTGAAATGTGGAGTGCGCTGAAAGAACGTCCCGGTTATGAAAATGAGAACTGGTTGATCATTGTCACGTCCAACTATGGAGGAGACGTGCAGATGGTAGAAGGAAAGGAGTTCGCAGACCATTATGCGGATGTATCGCGCAATACATTCACCTTGATGTACAATGAACGTCTGGTCTCACAGATACAGGCAGCTCCGGGGAATACGGCCCTTTCTTATTCTTTTTCTACACCTGCTTGGTCCTATGATTATAGAAATCCGAATCCCAATCGTTATGCGGAATCGGCACGGTTAGGAAATACAGAAATGGGTGAATTTTATTTTAATGATAAAAATGAAATAGAACCTGTTACCATTCAGTTTTTTTTAAGTTCAAGTGTCTATAATTCTCGAAAATATGTGATTCTTTCTAAGAGTTCTAATATGGACGAAAAAACCAAAGTTGGTAATGGCTGGTTTTTTCATTTTAATGCGGATACCAATAATAGACGTATTTGTTTCGGATTTGGTGGAAAAAGATGGCTCATACAAACTAAAGATGAGAACAATCTGGATTGGAGTCAATGGCATGTTCTTACTTTGACATTGGAGCCGAACCCTGATCCTAAAAAGCCGGCAAATACATTGTTGACTATTTATATAGACGGAGAATTAAATAATCAGTTGAGCTACAAGAATAGTGAGATCGTTAATGGTTATACCCAGAATAAATCTTTTCCTTCTACGGATGCGCCATTGCGTATAGGAGGAACGGAAAATAGAGATTCGCAAAATTCACAACAAAATACAAAAAACCAGCAATTCAGCAATTACATTTATGTTACAAATTTACAGATATATGATGTCGCTATTCCCAAAGAAGATGTCGCCTTGTATGCAGGTAAAAATCAGTTGCATTTATTGAAGGATTCCTATAAATACTGGGATAATCTGAAAGGATATTGGCCATGTGACCTCGAGGATGATCAGATGGAACCTACATTGAAGAACTACGCAAAAGACAATGGTGAGGATGCTACGGATGATTTTGTGATTGATCGTGGTGCTGCTGATGTATGGCTATCGGGCAGTAGTTTATCGCCCGCCATCCATCCCATTCCTGAATCGGACAAGACGTTTTATGTCAAGACATTCAATACAGTGGACGTTCCGCGTCAGATATTTGTGTGGCTCGGGAAGAATGTCCGTTGGGACTGGGCTATGGAGGGCAAAGCATGGAAATTTGCTTATGAAGAATTTTAAAATGGAAACAATTGAAATGCTTTAAATTTTGGTAGATATGAAAGATAAAATAGTATATATTCTCCTGGCCGTATGGGGCGTATGGGGAGCAACAGCATGTGAAGACAAAGACTTCGAACAGATTATCTCTGCAACGGATGATTATACTTCTGCGACAGGAGGTGACTATTATGAAGGAGGAGGTATTGACGTCAGTCTTTATGACAAAGCGCGTATTTTCCCCGGCTTGGTAGACACTCTGACGGAAAAGCGGGTGGATGAGCAGGTAGTAAATATAGATATGGCTTATCGTTCGGCAAAAGCGGTCAACGTCAATTTAGCAATGACTTCTCCGGCTATTTACAGCACGGGGCTTTATGCAGGTGCAGGCGAGAAAATAACAGTGATGTTGGATGATGATGTGAAAGGACTAACTGTACAGATCGGTATCCATTCGCGTGACTTATCTTCGTTGGTAGGGAGTAGCTATTTGGAACGTGATCCTAAGGTTGTGACTTCAATGGCTTTGTTCAAGGGAAAAAATGAAATTCGTAATCCTTATGGCGGGTATATCTGGATCAAACGTTCAGGCGACGCCAGCGATACTGGTATCGTACCTCTAAAAGTGCAGGGAGCTTATCTTGCTCCCGACTATGTGGTTGGAGAAACTGAAGCTGCTGAATGGGGAGAGAAAATAAAGACAACAACTGTTCCATGGATTGAATTGAGAGGAAAGCAAATCGCGTTTTCAGTTCCTGTTAAGTATATGAAATTGAAGCTGCAATCGGAGGGACAGAGTTTTGTAACCCGATTGGAACAATCACTTGAATTATGGGATGATTGGGTATTGTGTTACAATGAATTTTATGGACTGGATGACGCTGAATCGGAAACATTTCCCAAACCGGATTTCCCGGTCAGAGTGGTTATGGATGCACATCTGGTTACGGAACGTTATTCCTATTACAGCAATACGAATCTCGAATTGCTTCAAACGGAAGAGTTGATTGATATGATAGCCGATCCGGAACAGGTTAAAGCAGGTGCCTTGAATACTTCTCACGTAGTAGGATGGATGTCTTTAGGATTGTTTGTTCAAACCTATTGGCCTACTCCAGCTCCGAATTCTTTTAAAGATATGTATAGCTTGATGCCCAATTTCTATTTCTTATATAAACATGGCTGGTGGGGGAATCAGCAGGATGCAAAACTTTTTGCATATAAATTATTTGGTAGAGATCAAAAAGTGATAAATACGACTCAATATAATCTGAATGCAGACGAATTTGAAAACTTGGTCTCATGGGCAAAAGCGGATAGTTGCAAGATATATAGTGATGAAGCTAAAAGGCCTAGTAAATCAGGGAACGACTATTGGCCGGCGGCATTGACTTTCTATTCAGCCATATTAAGTTATAAGCAGGAAGATACGGGTAAAGATGGTTGGAAGTATTTTGCTTATCTCAATCGTTTTCTTAGCAATGAGGGGCAGAATGTGTCAATTTTTAATCGTTTGAGTATGTCGGAGGCAATGTTGACATGCTTGAGTCATTATTTTGAGCGTGACTTTACTCCGTTATTCGATCGTTATGGAATTGAAATCTCTGATAAAATGCGGGCAGAAGCACTTCAGTATAAAGCTGTGGAAAAACGTATTTGGGAGCATAATCCGTTGAAAGGTAATGATACTTCGGATTTTGATGGAAAAGTGTTCTATACGAAGTCGGGAAAAACTCCTTTCCGTCATTTACGGTCAGAGTGGACGGCAGTGGCGTATTCCGGAACCGGAGAAGATTTGAAGGCATCCAACTACGGTTATGTTTACGAGAGCAGAGCTATAAAATATAATACCCCTTTCAACCTGTTCGATGGAGATAGAAGCACGTTATGGCAATCTTATTCTGATCTTTATGAGGAATATACGGATGAAAACGGAGATAAACATTATCCATATAAGATTGATAATCTGTATTATAATGCGAAGGCTCCCGATCTTCCTTATACTATCGTCATACAGCCCGGTGAAAGTCGGAGTATAGATCTGGATGGTGTATACATGGCGTTTGGATTTACTGAAGTAAACGGTATTTATAATAGTGATGTGAAAGATTATGATAAATATGCTTTCAGACCGCAACATATTATAGTAGAAGTAACAAGTACCCCGTTGGAGTATAATGATGTGGATACGATTTATACCAATATACAACAAGTTCAATGGAAACAAGTTTTTGATTCTGACCGTGATCCTAAGGGTACTCCTTCACAGCAATTCTGGCCTGATCGTAGTAATTTATTCTATATTGAACTGGATCAGAAAGCGACTAATGTTACAGGAATTCGGTTGACTATGGACAGAGAGAGTCATATAGCGAAAGATCGTCCGGCTAATTTCCCTGCAGATGAAAAACCGAATCGTCCGGAATTTACCAATAAATATTTGAACAGGATACAGAAAATCGCTGAATTTGGTACTTTTTATTTTAATGAATGAAAAATATGAGAACACAAAAAATTATGAAATGGAGTTTTCTGGCAGTAATGTTGCTGGGGAATATATCGATATCGTGTACAAAATACGATACGCCCGATTTTGTAGAAGAGACCGGGGGAGTGTCGGGCAATTTGTCAGTCAAGAAAAATGTTCTTTGGATAAATCTGGAAGGAGCAGGGGGAGGCGACTTGGTTAAGAATGCTTTTCCGGACGATGGAGTGGTAAAAGGATTATTACCCCGCAGCCGCTATGCATGGAATGGCTTGGAATCGGAGCATATAGACGATACCTATACTCCTACTGCTGAAAACGCAATAGCCTGTGCCTCGATGCTAACAGGGAATATACCAATGCGTCACGGCATAGCGGATGAAACATATTTGTCGGAGGTTTACTTCGATCCAGATTATGATGAAAGTATGAAAGCATATCCCGGTTTTTTCCAATATATTGTAGATTATGACAAATCGATGAAGACGTTGGCTGTGACTCCCTGGAAGACACAGAATCAGGAACTGTTGGAGAAAGCCGGTACTACTGTAACCACGACATCCGACGAAGAAACTCTGAATACGGTTTTGCAGCAGATTGATAATGAAAATAATCGCGTTATCTATCTATCCTTTCGCGATGTGTTGGATGCAGCGAAGAGTGGAGGAGGCTGGAAGGATTCCAATACTCAATATATAAATGCTATGCATAAGATGGATGGCTATATTGGTCAGCTTCTCGAAGCTATCCGGGCACGACCTGAATATTATTATGAAGACTGGCTGATAATGATTACTTCCAATCATGGTGGCACTGCTGACGGACGATATGGAGGAATGTCTCTTGAGGAGAGGAACATGTTCGGGATCTTTTATTATGAACATTTCTCCAAAGGGAAAGAGATGAATCCCGGATTAGTAGAAGATGTCCTATGTTTCGATCAGTCTTTTCAGGGGGTTGTAATAGATTCCATCGAACCGACACCGGATAAGAAAGGTATTGAAACGATGCGGCAGATTTATTCACTGGATTCATTGGACAGCGGAATGACGGTGGAGATCATTATGGCAGCCCGGCCTTCAATCGGTCGGAGTTATGTGCCTGGTGATCAAAATGGAAAAAATCTTTTTGGAAAGCGTAGGTGGAACATGTCACTTACCCATACTTATGCATCTGCTTTGGGAAGTTTCTATGGTAAAAATGACGGGACGGACGGACAAAGAACCGCTGCTTTTCTTAATCCGATGATTCATACCTATACTTCAACTGTGAAATTGTATGATACGGAAGCACATATACAGAAGGACTGGGTAGATGAGGTTATAGATCAATGGGGGAATGTAACCGAAGGATATAACAAAATGACACCTAAACGGAAAGGAAAGGTTGCTGTTTATAGTTATTATGATGGCCTGAAGAAAACAACCAAGAGTACGGATGCTGATTTAGACTGGAGTATTGCCGATTACGTAGACAATACTAACCTGACTCTTTATGGTGATATGAGTAATTTATGCCGCTATATTCTCGAACTCCGAATTTGGAACAAAGAATTATCACCGGCTGAAGTGAAGCAATACAGTAATAAGTTGAAATTATCTCCGAGTGATCCTATGTATGGAAACCTAATAGGTTATTGGCAATTTTATAAAGGAGAAGACGGGCAATACTTGAAAGATGACTCGATAGTAGTGAATCAAATCAAACAGGTCAAGAAGAGAGTAAAGGTTGGTGATCGGGAAGAAGAACAGTTCTTAGATACGGAGGGACTCCGATTACGTAAGAAATTTACGGCTTCTAACAATAAGTCTTATTATACTTATGTTGAGAAAGAAGATCTAAAATATCAGACTCTGACAAATACGTTATACCAAACGATAGAATCTGAAGGCAGAATGATGGAAAGTGTGTTGCCGGTACCGACAGTTTTGCAATGGCTGGATATCAGTTTTCCTTTGGAAACTACTCGCGAAACAGGGGCTAACGCCTTCAAAACGTCCAAATTGGATGGTGTAGCATATCCTTGGGATGGGGAAAATAATAGAGCTGTATGGCGTGGTATGTTTCTGGGTGATTATACAGTTGATCTGGAATGGCGGGAATACGAAAAATAAAGTGGTAGCTCACAAAAGAAATCACTCTTGAGTTTTAATTAAAATCATTCAACCCTCGATTTTCTTTTTATATCTTCTTATAGGGATTTATATAAAGAAAACCGAGGGTTGTTGCTTTTGGCAGAATAAAATCTAGTAGAAGATATGAAGACAAAAATTAAAATGCTTTTATGTATGTTTGTTGGCATGTTCGGATATTGCATGCTAACATTTGCTCAACCCTCTTTAGAAGAACAAAAAGTGAAAATTGAGCGTTGGAAAAGAGAGTTTAAATCTCTGGAAAGACAGTATGCGCAAAATCATGTTTTGCATAATGGGGGCGGGCTTGTTGCTAAGCTCTCTAAAAAAAATCATTCCCGTGAACTTGCCCGATGGAGAGCTCTGTATGAAAAAAAGGCGGCAGATAGGAAATTGGCGAAAGCAGAGTGGTTAAGATTGAAAGCTATTATTGTGACCACTACTGATAGTGTGGAAAAGGAGAGATTGATGAGTTTAGAGCATGATTGGCTCTACGTATACCAAACATTCAATGGTAATTGCCGTACTGCTCTAACTTTTATGGCAAAGTTAGATACTGATCGGATTTTAGCGGCAGATGAACAAACTCTCCGAATAGCTAAACGACTGAAAGTACAGGAAAAGATATTTCCTAAGGGGCAGGAGAAAAAGATGAAGGCTGTACAGTGTGAGATAAGAGATAAATACATGAAACCTTTATATCAGAAAATGGCTCTTGTTCCGGATTCCGTTTCCGAAAGGGATGTCCAAATAGATTCCTTACACCTGATCCATAGAGCTTTGATATATTATAAGAAATCTTCTTTGCTTGATGACTAAAGTTAATCCATAGAGATACAGTAAAAAAAGCTGCCCTTCACCTTTTCTCTGCTACTCCTTATGGATGGGGGAGAACGGGTGAAGGGAAGAGAGGTTCACCCGTTCTTTCATTCAAATAACTTAGCAGGATTGATACTTAGAAAATCTTCTACTTTCATACTTCCCTCTCCAATCACTATTTTATAATCGTTTGATATTGAGTTCTTTTATACATTTTGTTCTGATTTACTCAATGCATTGAGTTATTTTACTCAATATATTATTGGTTTTTACTCAATGACATTTGCAAATATAAATAATTTATTGTTTGGGGCATTACCTTTATATATTCTTATTCTTTGTATTTCACAGCTACTGAAACCCTGTAATTACCTGGAACGGGTGTATAAATGGGTTGGTGGGTAGTTCCTTTGTTTTGCAACTTCTTTTCTGCGATTAGTCTTTTAATATGGCGGTATGCAGTAATTTGCGTCATTCCGCAAAGATATTGGAAGTCTTTTCGGGTGATAAGTTGGTTTTCCGAAAAATACTTTGTCAATTCCATATCTATCTCTACTTCGGAAAGTCCGGCAGAATGTGGCCTGTATTTCGAACGGTGGAATTCCATATCGGAAAGTTCGGCTTTCAGTTCTTTGTCTGCTTTGAATTTGATTGCTTTCAGTTTAACTTTATGCACTCGCTTATCTTTAGGATCCCGTATTTCTTCTTCGCAGGAAAGAGTTACTTGTAGATATCCCAATCCGTCGATATGCACCTTTTTCCCTTCTTTAAGGCACTGTGCCACTTCGTATTTCAGTTCTTCCAAAGTTGCTGTCACATCAGACGGGCTTAATGAACAGCGATCGTGAATCCGGTAAACCAGTTTTTTCGTATTTACTGTTTCATAACTAATCGGACGCGCATGATATCTTACCTTGTTTTTCTTCTCCTTCGGCATCGGAGTCTTATATAGTTCAAATTGTACTGCCATAGTCTTTCTTTTTTCTTTAGATGTTTGTAGATTATCTTCTTGATGTTTCTTAATTTTCTTCTTGATATCTGTTATTTATCATCGTTGTGATAAGTACTTATCATTAGCATGATATATGCATATCATTACTGTGATAAGATATTATCATTATTGTGATAAACTATAAATGTCCGCACCAAAGATAAGGTTTAATTAGGAGATAAACAAGAAATAATAAGGTAAAACGCCAAGTTCATTTTTATAAAAATGAAGGGATTAAAAAGTTGTAAATCCCATATTCCGGATATTATATTCGCATCCATTAAATACTAAAAACGAAATTTTATGGACAAGAAAAGTGTGCTGCTTTCATTATGGCAGAAGTTTGTAAACCGCTTTTATAAAAGCGGAGAGTGTGAAGGATTAATGGAAGACGTATCAAAGTCTTCGGTTAGTTGTTATGAAGAGCTTAAAGAGAGAAAGGAGATAAAAGAGAGGGATTCGCTTTCTAAAACGAAACAGTTGACTGAAAGTGTAGACCTTTTCTTGAAATCTCATTATGATTTTCGTTATAATGTTCTGACGGAAGAAACTGAATTTCGTTTGTTGGAACGGATGAACGAGGGATTTCGGCCTGTCAATCAACGTGTGTTGAATACTATCTGTCTGGAAGCGCATGAGGCCGGTATTGGGTGCTGGGATCGTGATTTGTCGCGGTGTATTTATTCCACCCGCATAGCAGAATATCATCCTTTCAGGCTGTATCTGGATGAATTGCCGGAATGGGATGGCATAGACCGTGTGTCCGCATTGGCTCGACGGGTTTCGGAAAGCCCGTTGTGGGAAAAAGGATTTCGCATTTGGATGTTGGGGATGACGGCACAATGGATGGGGGTAATGGGAGATCATGCGAATAGTGTAGCTCCCTTGCTTATTAGTACAGAACAGGGATATTTTAAATCTACTTTTTGTAAGTCTTTACTCCCTCCTGTACTTCGCCGTTATTATATGGATAAGGTAGATTTAACAAGTCAGGGGAATGTGGAACGTAGACTGGCGGAGATGGGACTTCTCAATTTGGATGAATTTGACAAGTTTTCTCCTGCAAAAATGCCTTTGTTGAAGAATCTGATGCAAATGGCTTCATTGAGTTTGTGCAAAGCTTATCAGAAGAACTATCGTGCCTTACCGCGAATAGCTTCTTTTATCGGAACATCCAATCGAAAGGACTTGCTGACAGACCCAACAGGCAGCCGAAGGTTTATGTGCGTGGAACTGGAACACCCCATCGATTGTGAGGCGATTGATCATGAACAGATCTATACACAATTAAAAGCTGAAATTTTATCAGGTAAACGCTATTGGTTTACAAAAGAAGAAGAACGGGAGCTGCAAGAGAATAATATGAAATTTTACCGTCAAGGGCCAGTGGAAGATGTGTTGCGTGCTTGTTATCGGTCGGCGGAAAGAAGAGAGGAGTGTGATCTTCTTTCTGCGGCTGATATATTTCAATGTTTAAAAAGGAGGAATCCTGCAGCTATGCGTGGTGCAAATCCGGCAAGTTTGGCGCAAATATTGATAGCGGTGGGGATAGAACGTAAGCATACTAAGTTTGGAAATGTGTATCGGGTAGTAAAAATTGGGTAAGAGAGAACCGGTTTGGGTGATGCCTTGAGTGACGGCTTGGGTGAAGGGGGAGACCTTCACCCGCTTTAGCCTATGGATAGGGTTCTGTAGCGAAAAGGTGAAGGGCTTATAAAAATTACTTGGAATGTGAGAATGTCACTCGAAAATAATGTTTATCTTTGAATAATTATTAAATGAAGAATAACTATGGATAGTGTGATACGCAAATTTCCTATTGGTATACAGAATTTCGAGAGTTTGATAAACGACGGTTATGTATATGTAGACAAGACAGCGTTGGTGTATAGGATGGCGACTACCGGTCGTTATTATTTCCTTAGCCGTCCCCGCCGTTTCGGGAAGAGTCTGCTGTTATCTACCATTGAAGCTTATTTGAGCGGAAAGAAAGAACTCTTCAAAGGGCTTGCCATTGAGAAGCTGGAACAGAAATGGGAAGAACATCCTATCCTGCATCTGGATCTGAATACGGAGAACTACAAAGAACCGGATAGCTTGCGAAGACGGCTGGACAGTACTCTTTCTTATTGGGAGCAACTTTATGGTACAAGGGCGGTGGAGACTTCTTTGCCGTTGCGCTTTGAAGGGATTGTAAGACGTGCTTGCGAGAAAACAGGGCATCGTGTGGTTATCTTGGTGGACGAATACGATAAGCCTATGCTGCAGGCTATCGGTAACGAGACATTACAGGCGGAATATCGTAATCTGTTGAAAGCTTTTTATTCCGTACTCAAGTCGCAGGATAGATATATAAAGCTGGCTTTCCTAACCGGTGTGACGAAATTCGGCAAGGTGAGCGTATTCAGTGATTTGAACAATCTGAATGATATATCGATGGACTATCGTTACATGGATATTTGCGGCATTACGGATAAGGAACTTCATGAAAACTTTGATGGCGATGTGGCATTATTGGGTGAAAGGAACGGCTTGACGAAAGAGGAATGTTACGTCAAGTTGAAAGAACAGTATGACGGTTATCATTTCGATTATGATACCGTAGGACTTTACAATCCATTCAGTATCTTTAATACGTTGTCTAAGCTGAAGTTCTCCGATTATTGGTTTGAGACAGGTACTCCGTCTTTCTTGGTTTATCTGCTGAAACATTCCAACTATAGGTTGGATAGGATTACCGAGGAGCAGGTTTCGGGTGATTTACTGAATAGTATAGACTCTATGTCGCGCAATCCCATTCCTGTTATTTACCAAAGCGGATATTTGACAATAAAAGGATATGATAAAGAGTTTGGTATTTATCGATTAGGCTTTCCAAATAAGGAAGTTGAGAATGGTTTTATTAAGTATTTGTTACCTTTTTATACGCCTGTGACAGAACAGGAATCCAGTTTTATTATTACCAGCTTTGTTATGGATATACGTCAAGGTAATGTGGATAGTTTCATGCAGCGTCTGCAATCCATGTTTGCCGATACCGACTATAAGATAGTGGGGAAGATGGAGCTTTATTTTCAGAATGCGATGTACTTGGTATTTAAGATGATGGGATTTTATACCGATGTGGAACGTACTACCAGCAATGGTCGTATCGATGTTGTGCTGCAAACCAAAGACTATATCTATGTGATGGAACTGAAATTGGATGGTAGCACTGACGAGGCTTTATGTCAAATAGAGGAAAAAGGGTATGCTTTGCCTTTCGCCAAGGATTCTCGTAAATTATATAAGATCGGTGTGAACTTTTCTTCCGAGACACGTGGAATTGTGGAATGGAAAATAGTGGAAGATAATTCTTAAGATGCCAAGTGCTATTGATTTCGAATAGCCGCATACACTAATCTTTGACAGTTTAGGTATGCGGCTTACTTATATGTTGGAAGATAGACCTTATGTACTAAAAAGAAGATCCTGAAGCTGATAGAAGGAGTCACTGATATGGGAGATGTCATTCACGAAGTGAGGAGAATTGAGATAAAGTAAATATTTTATAGTAGGCGATAGCGGGTTGTGAAGGAGAATTTTTGCTATTTTCCGGATAGAGTGATTTCGGCAGCTTCCAATCCTTCTGAAATAGCTTTTAATGTGGACATCCCTTTGGTTCCGTCGTTTTGCAATACGACAAGGCATTTACCGTAAAATGCTTTCCGTTTGTTGTTTTTGAAACGTTCCATTGAGTATGGGGAACCGTTGTCTACGCCTGCAATAGAGGTGTTTCCGCTGACTTCAAAGCGCACAAGATTATCGGCATTCGGGCAGAGTGTTCCGGCTTTATCCAGTATTTCTACTGTGACGAAACTCAAATCTTTTCCATCGGCTTTTATCGTGCGGCGGTCGGCTGTCAGGCGGATTTGCGCGGGTTCTCCGGCAGTACGGATTTCTTGTTCGAGTACCATCTGACCGTTTTTGCGGGAAATTGCTTTTATGGTTCCCGGTTCATACTTCACGCGCCAAGAGAGATGATACTCATTCTCTCCTTTCCTTTTTATGCCTTGCGATTTGCCGTTAACCAGCAGTTCCACTTCATCGGCGTTGTTGTAGTAAACCCATATATCGATCTCTTGTCCCTTCTCCCAGTTCCAGTGTGGGAACAAATGGAGAACCTTTTTATTTGTCCACTCCGATTGATACATGTAGTATACATCTTTGGGAAATCCCGCCAGGTCGATGATGCCGAAGTAGGAACTGCGGGCGGGATATTCGTAGGGTGTGGGTTCTCCGATATAGTCAAAACCGGTCCAGACGTAGTATCCGGGGATGTGGTCCATTGTTTTCACCATATCCCAGCTTTTTTCGTGGGTGCTGCCCCAAGGCACATGGCAATTGTCGTAGGCGGAACATTCTTTTAGCGGACTGTCGAATTTAGCTTTCTCGGCATGAGGGCGGATGAAAATGGAATCCGATGGCATTTCGTAATATCCGCGTGTCATCAGTCCGGAAGTGGATTCGGTAATCAACAGCTTTCGTCCGGGGTATTTTTCGTTGAATTTCTCCCAGTTGTGGTTGTTGTAGTTAAAACCGATCAGATCCGGTGCCGGCGATTGGATTAACAGGTTGCACGGTTCGGTTTCGTTGTTTGCAGTAGAGATGGGGCGTGTCGGGTCCAACTTTCGCACGATCTCCGTCAAACGTGTAGTTAATAAGGTATAGGGGTGCTTGTCGCTTTGCTCTTTCACCTTTTCGGGAGTAAGTCCCAACTTAAATAATTGGTTGGCATATTCTACGCTTAGCGTGTCGCCAAAACTATCCGACCATTGTTCCCATATCTCGTTGCCGATGCTCCATGTAAATATGGAGGGATGGTTACGGTCGCGAAGTATAAAATCGGTCAGGTCACGTTCGTACCATTCTAGGAAATCATTGCTGTAATCATATTTCGATTTGGTTTTGCGCCACATATCAAACACTTCATCCTGTACGATAAAACCCATGCGGTCGCACAGTTCCAACAGTTCGGGTGTTGGTGGATTGTGCGCCGTGCGGATACCGTTGCATCCCATCTCTTTGAGGATTTCCAGTTGACGCTCCAGTGCGCGGTAATTAACGGTAGCACCCAGGCATCCCAGGTCGTGATGCAGGCACACGCCCTTTATTTTCATGGATCTACCATTGAGTGAAAAGCCCTTCTCCGCATCGAAGGTAAATGTGCGTACACCGGTGGTTGTGTAATAGGTATCGGTAAGTTTGCCGTCCACTCTTAATTCTGTTTTTACCTGATACAGATAGGGCGTTTCGGGCGACCATAGCCGCGGGTTGTCCAAGGCAATGGTTTGCCGACAGACACCCGTATGTTCCGAAGATACACGTAGTGTTTCTACCGCTTTACGTATGGATTTGTTTTGCGCATCCAACAAAGTGGTACTGATTTCTACATCACAGGGATCGGTATTTTCGTTTTTAACGGTTGTGTTTATGACAATGTCGGCCTGTGTGGCTGTTACTTTAGGCGTTGTTACATACGTTCCCCACAGGTCAACGTGTACCGAGTTTAGTACGGTGAGCCACACGTTACGATAAATTCCGCTTCCCGAATACCAGCGTGAGTTGGGTTGCCTGCTGTTGTCCGCTTTTACGGCAATTACATTGGGCTCGCCGAATTTGATGTAGGGCGTGAGGTCGTAACGGAACGAAATATATCCGTATGGACGTTTACCCACCAATTGGCCGTTGATATATACTTCGGAGTGCATATACACGCCGTCGAAATCGATGCATATCTTCTTGCCTGCCAGTTTCTTACCTATGGTAAAGGTTTTGCGGTACCATCCTGTGCCGCCGGGCAATGCTCCTCCGCTAAATCCAGAAGGGTTCTTTTCGCTGAAATCTCCTCCGATCGACCAGTCGTGGGGAAGGTTCAGGGTTTTCCATGCTGCGTCGTCCAGTTGGGGCGATGAGGCATCGGGCATTTCTCCCAAATGGAATCTCCAGCCGTCATTAAACTCGGTTCTACGCTCTTTCTCCTGTACTGTCGCCTGGCAGGCGCTAAGAAACAGGCAAACAAATAATAACAGATATATTCTATTCATATTGATCTTTTTTGTTTTATAAATCTATTTCCGTAGAGTGATTATCGTATAAGAATAACGTGGAAATGTATATCAAACCATGCTTTATCGTCGGCAAAGAGGCGGGGTACGGTGGCGATCTGTTCGCCGGCATTGACTTTGAGCTGTACAGGTTGGCTACGGAGGGTACTACTTGCCATGGTTGCACAGACCAATAGAAGGGATACAATTCTTTTTTTCATGGATAAGTAATATTTAAAGCAAATATTTATCTTTCATCATTGTTTATTTTAATTTTATCTGAAATAATTTCCCACGCAATACAAACGCTACGACATAGAACGGCATGAAGTAAAGCATTGAATAAATAAATTTACCTATAGGAAACGCATTGTTATCACATATATACAGATCATACGTAGTGGTTGTCACAAATGCAAAGACACCAAAATGTATCAGAGTTTGGAGAGAAACTGATAAAATTGTAATTATCAAAACTGCTTGTTTGCTAAAATCACGGGAACTGCATATCCATAGATAAAGATATAGCCATATAATAAGTAATACATTGCCAATTACATATATATTCCAATATAAGGGTGGATGAATAGCATTATTTACATTATTAAGAGATTCAATCCAATCTACAATTATACAGAATAGATAATTCAAAATTGGCAAGAGTCGCCATAGGGTCTTATATATAAGTGTTTTACTCATTGAATTTCTGAATTTAAATTTGTTAGTTTATTTATTTTAAAGGAATCTCTTTTGACTTCTCATAGGCTTTATGCCATATCGTATCTTTATCTAGCTTTGAATCGTCATCATTCTTTTCTCCAAATAGGTTCAATAACTTTTGGATATCATCCTCCCCTTCGTCTTTTTTAGACTCAAGAGAGATTTTTCCATAAACAATGGAAAATCCTAATTCATGAAGTTCTTTCAAAAATTGTTTTTTAGAGGCCACACTTTCTATTTGTTTGCTGTTCTTACAGCTAACCAGAAATACCAGGAAAGCAGAAGTGATAACTATTTTTCCTAATAAAGAATGTCTTTTCATTTTCTTTCTTTTTTAATTTCTACTTTTTATATTATTAAAATCTATCTTCATTTTATATCAGAGTTTAAGAGAAAAGGTTTTGGTAAAAGTTTCTCCATGATATTCATGTCTTTCGTCGTAATATTGTAATGTACCGCTGCAACTCCCTATCAGTTCATTCGTCTCTTTTAAGAACGAGAAATGAAGATTACCGAGAAAACGGCTGAACGCCAAAGGAGAAGAGGTTTCATATTTTATGATGTATACCTCTTTGTTCAGTGAATTATATATGTACCAAACTATACATTCCAAATATACAGTCTTTTTTTGTACACTTTGATATATTATGGCCTTTTGCTTACAATACCGAATATGTTCATCTATCTGAATAGTTTCCTCATTTCGCCAATTGAGTGTTGTATCAGTACGTGGTATTAACTGCACAACGAACAATTCACCTTTATGTTTCGCATATTTTCCTGCTTCTATAGAATCGCAAATAACCCTTATGTCATCATAAAGCTTCTGTCGTTTTTCTTTAGATATAGTTTCATTCAAAAAAGAATAATTTATCTTGTATATTTTACTCATTGTCATCCACAATTGGTATTCTTCTGGCGTTGTTTTAGTTTTTATCCATTCCGGTACGGAATGTAAAGGTGCAAAAGAGTCTCTTTGTATGTTTGCCTCTTGGGCTACAGTATTTACAGATATATTTACTATTATAGTAATAAGTATATATTTAAAAAATAGTCTCATATTTAAAAATATTATGGTCTCTATTAGCGGGACGGTTAAAGCAATTATTTTAAAATTCGATGATCAAGTCTACAATTTGGCATTATAAAGCTCATTCTATTTCTTCTTCATATCTATACCCCCTTTTCTTTCAATTAATTCGTTTTATCACGATATATAATCACACTGTAAATCCGGCAGGATTGTCAAAACTACCCGTTACTTTATAGGTATTGGAGATAGGATACGAGATATCGCAAAATTGCAATATCCCGTATTTAGCCTGAAGAATACACAGAATGATAATATTCACATTCAGATCCTTGACATTACAGATACATTTTTACCTGTCAACAATAAATAAGAAAGACAAAGTCTAGTTATCCTCAATCTCGCAAATACAAGTAGTCGTTTAGGAAAGATTGGGCTGTCAGTCAAGAGACCTGAATTAATGAATATCGCTCCCATACATAACCCCGAGAACAGAGTTAATGTGAGATATTTCAGATTCTTCATAGCTTTTGGTTCATTATTTATTTGCTTTCAAATAAGTTAGATAGATGTAACATCCTAACACACCTATATAACTGGTTGCTAGAATACAAAACATCCATAAAATGACCATTCCTATAGGAACACGATTTTTTCTTAACAGAAAAAATCCCCAAAATAACGGGAGTATCCAAACGCCCGATAATAAAGTGATATTCACTAGCCAATATACCATACTAATAACTATATTTAGTTACACATATAAATTGCAGCAAAACGAAAGTCTATATTAAAAACATTTTATATTACATGTGAATAATGAAGATTTTCTTACAGATGCACATACATATGATATGCAATTCAAATTATTAAAGTTACAATTGATTATCTTCTTACTTACCTCCTTTCTTCCTTTTATTTCATCCAACTCCTGCAAAACCGCAGGGTGTGGGCTTTTACATCGCACAGTTTGAACAGGTTCTCTTGCGATCGTTCAATGTTCACCCATTCTTGTGCTACTCCGAGTTTCAACTCATAATCGATTAGCTCTTTTAATATACTCTTCCGATTTGAATTGTTGATCAATTCATTCGTAATACTTTTCCTTTCGTATATTATCTTGTTGTTTTTTGTGTTGCAAATACAAACGCATTTCTCTTTTAATAGCTCTGACAATATCTGAGTCTACCTTCACCGGCTTCTCTATAATGAGATGTGCCAGTCTGTTTGCTTCCTTTTCATTTTTCATTTTTTTATAAACATATTGCAATCTATAAAGCGGAACGAATCGTACGGGACACATCGTCACGGCTTTCTCCAGATAGTGCCTGGCCTTTTCATATTGTTCTAAGCCGATCAGTGCTTCAGCCTGCAACAGTTCCAAATCATAATCCGCCCAATACTTTCGGCAGGCAGAAACCGTTTTCAGACAATCATCATAACGCTTGGCAACGCAAAGCTCGGCGGCATAGTTGTACAAGAAGTAAGGTTCTTTACCTAAAATCGCCAACAGACGTTGATAATGTGGAAGCATACTGTATGTTTGTCCACGGAGTGACAAACGTGATATTCTTTTCCATTCCATTTCAGCCTTTATTCTGTTTCCGACAGTAAAAAGCAGAAAAGCACTTGCGACCAGCAAACAGATCGCAATGGCTTTCTTCATCATGTTCATTTGTGAGAAACGAAGATTTCCGTAACCTTTCCCTATTAACACGCCAATGCCCAATACAGTAATAATCCAAGGAAAAGGATACGTGAAGGGATAAGAAAATGAGGAAAAAACAGCGACCGATACTAAAGCCAACAAAGAAACATATCCTTCCTGTGATGGATGCCGTCTATAACAATAGACTAAGAATATCGCCAAAGCCAGCAAGCATCCCCAACCTATTACTCCAAACTGTACGCCGATAGAAAGAAATTCATTGAACGGATGCTTCACATTATCCGCTAACATGGTAAACTGACTGTTCGGATGCTCTTCGAAATACTTTGCCTGATAGTCCATATAGTGAGATTCGAATGCTCCGATGCCGTGTCCTGTAATAGGTTTGTCTTTTATCATTTCCCATGTACACTTCCATATCAGTAGTCGCCCGTCTGCAGAATCTTTTTTCCATTGATAGATGGCATTGAAAAGAAGGATGGCACTGGCAAGTAAAAGCATCAGACTGAAACAAAATCCTATAATAGCTTTTCTTCCATGAAGCTTTTTCACATTGTAATAAACGAAATGAACAATTGAGACAATAGCAATACAAAGTAATCCTGTGCGGGATTCGGACATCAAAATACCGATGGAGATAATAAGCATTGCAAACCAACCGCTCCATCGTATACTTTTAGTATTTGTGTCAAGTAAGAAATAGACCGTGAAAGGTAGTCCTGCACACAAACTTCCTGCAAATCCGGCGGGATTGTCGAAACTACCGGTTACTTTGTATGTGGCAGAGGAAGGGGGTAAGATATTGCAAAATTGCAAGATTCCATATCCAGCCTGAAGAACACATAATATGAGAATCATTGCATTTAGCATTTTCATATTGCAGACATATTTTTTCCCAGCCAATAGCATAACTGAAAAAACAAGTCCTATTACTCCTAATCCCATAAATACGAAAAGCCATTTAGGAAAAATTTGATTGTCAGTAAAGGCGGATGAATTTACAAATAAACTACCTGTGCACAATATACTAAACGAAGCTATCAATAGATAATTCAAAATTGGTAAGAATCGCCATCGGGTCTTATATATAAGTGTTTTACTCATTGAATTGCACCTTTATTCTGTTTCTTGCTTATTAATTCTATTTTCTTGAATAAATAAAATGCCAACAAATAGAAAGGGATGAAATACAATAAAGAATGAAAAAACCAAAAAGCATTGATATACAGAGCATATTCTCTGTGGTCATTGTAGTCTATGAAAAACGTATAGACATACATAGCAACATGTGAAGCTGTCTGTATCATCATCCATGAAATGGTTACTAATTTAATTGGTTTTCCATGACGTATTCGTATGTAGCAAACCAATAGATATGAATACAAGATTATAATAAGTAATATACTTACTATTATACGCGCCGTGGCGTAAATGGGTGGTTCTTCCTTAATTTGCTGAGCTATATAATCAAATGGCAAATTGGGCGTCATATTTAAAATGATACTCCATAAATAATTAATGATGGGGAGTGCCCATAATAGGCTATATGTAAGACGGTTCATTGCTTTCTGAATTTTAGTTTACTATAAATTTATATTCAATGCTTGTAATTCGTAAGAAGCGAAAATTGAATATCAATATTCGGGTATGGCCCCGATATCATTACTTATCCATTTAGTTGTTTAATGAATATCCGTAATCGCTCCCTTTCGCTTGTCATTTGTCAAAACAAATAGTTATCGGCTTATCCTTGATAATTCCTTAGAAATGGAGGATTACTGATATTCATATTTCAAAATTTATACTTTCATCATTCACTATTCGGCTTTACATTTTTACGTCTTTTATATGATTTAATAATTATATAAAAGACACAGCCAATAATAGGGAAAGAAAGAATTATAAAGATATTCAATATCTTATTCCATACATTGACTTTATCAGTTATTGCAAAACCTACTGCTATTAATGAGAAAGTATATATTATGCAAGAAATAGCATCCCAATTTCCTAGTATGAAGCCTAAATCATTTTTCATAAATTTATACTTGTTCAGTTCCTTTTATAGTAAAAGATTGTCGAGTCATCTCAATCCACTGCAATTCTAAAATAGCATACCATTTAATAGTTCCTGTTATTGCATAAGAGATGCTTGAAGATCCTAACCAACTTGCTGCTCCACTATCTTGAGTCCAAGAAGAAAAATACCAAGTGTTGGAATTTTTGCTGGAAACAGAAATATCTCCTTTACCTTTTTGGGCCCAGGTAAGATCAATAATTATTTGATAGTCTCCATTAGCATCCAATTCAGCAGTGAAAGATTTTGATCCAGCTTGCCCTTTATCTGTATCATCGGTGTTATCGCTATCGTCAGTATCGCCTCCATCAGTATCGCCTCCATCAGTATCGCCTCCATCAGTATCACCGCCATCAATATCACCGCCAGTACCACTTCCTCCAGTACTACCTCCTCCAGTGCTACTACCACCCTCGGTTCTAGTTTTTATTCTTATAATATTTCCTTTGATGGAAGGGAAGTCATTAAATTTTATACTGTTTATCTCTTTTATAAATTCATCCAGTTCTGTTTTATCTTTAAGGATTAATGGACGTATCCCTTTGGGGATATCTGTACTTGAAATAACTTTTACTGTAATATCACCGATAGCATCGTTTGTAAAAGATGTAGACTCAATATATTCTTCCTCGCTACAACTACCAAGCCCTATTAATAATGTAAAAAGAGCCACTGCCCAAATAAGTTTTTGTAATTTCATATTTTAAATGTATTATAATTAATTAAATGTTACAACGCGTCTTTAAAATCAAAAGACTATTATTCAAAAAATGTTTTCTCTGTTTTCTTTTTTTCCTCCTTTTTCCTTTCTATCCAACTCCTGCAAAACTACAGGTTTATGATCCTTCACATCGCACAGCTTGAACAGGTTTTCTTGCGATCGTTCAATGTTCACCCATTCTTGTGCTACTTCGAGTTTCAATTCATAATCGGTTAACTCTTTCATTATGTCCTTCCGATTTGAATTGTTGACCAATTCATATTTTTCCAATACCGGTATTCGTTTCAATGCGTTTTTTTCTGCCTGTATCCTTCGTTTAGCGACCAACAATTTGTCAATGCGTTCCATTGTAAGAATGGGGACGATCAACTTACATTCCAAACCCCTATCAGAAAACTTTTCTTTCTTTGCTTTCTTTTGTTGACGGACTTTCAGGTAAGTGTTGTATGTTGCCAGCAATGTATCCAATGTGTTCTCGTCCAAATTCAGACTTAGCGTATCCCGTTTCAGGATGACTTCGCGAATCATGGACCATGACGGGAGCTGCTTATAAATTTCCATCCTTTGCACATCTCGAGGTTTCAGAGCTTCGTAATGAGCTTGTGCTTCTTTTATTTTTTCCTTATCTCCATAGTCTTTCCAATAGCTGATGATAGCCTGTTGTTCGCTTTCAAACCGGAATAATGGCTGATAGAGCTTTGCGCTATCCATATCCGCACGCATCAAGTAGTTTCTTTTCAAGTCTGTGAGCCATTTCTTTACAGTTTTTGATGTTTTTTCCTGATTCTCCTGTTCATAATAAGTCAGGTATTTGGCATGAGTCAAAATGCTGTCGGCTTTACGCTGTTCAATGGCGCGGATGTCTTCTTTCTTTTGTTTTTTCATACGTTCCATGCAGTCGCTTTCTTTCAATAAATGATCCACTTGTTTAGGAGTCAGATGCAAGGCCTCTTTCTGAAGTACGATCTTTCGCAGGCGTGAAGAACTTCGTGGTATCATTTTCAATTTGTAGGCATTGAATTCCAGGGATGAAAGAATACTTCGCAATTCTTCAACTGATGTGCGGAAATAGATGCCGAGTGTGTCGGACAATCCTGTTTGATGCAGTGCTAATGCCGCCAAACTGTCTTGCTGCATAAAGTGCGTGCCCAGTTTCATTTGAGTTACTTCACTGACAGGTGTAATGGAAATGACCTCGTGGATTCGTTGCACGATGTGTACAGGAAAGTGGGTTATTGCAGATTTACTGACTTGTCCCATTCCTGCATTGCTCCATAAGGACATAAGTCCTGCTAAAACCAATCGATAGATATAAACTTTCATCATACTTATTCTATTGCTTATTATACAAAAATTAATTACCACCAGTACCGTGTCCCGTCTTGCATAATGATGAACGGTCGTTCCTTATCTACGGAATACTCTGGAATCAACCGGAAAAGGACATTGTCGGGAGCATTTTCGAAGAAGATGGATGTTTTGCCCTCTTCAGCAATCTGTGTTCCTAATGATTTCCAGACTTTGTCCCAGTAAAAAAGTTCATACTCCTTGCCGGGGCGGAAGATAAGGTATCCGTCTTGTTGCTTGATTTCTACCGTACGCCGATGAACGGTGTCGGGAGTCAATTGCAATTCGTGGTTGTAGGCATGCACTTGTGGATATCCCGCTTGAACCACTCGCCCATGTTTGTAATAGACAGGCAAAATGACGATTCCTTTCGGCATATTGGAAAAAGTGACTGAATCGCCTCTTACTTCGCCCCACCATGCGGGACGCCATCTGCCCCAATTGAAGACGTATGCATAAGCAATATCCGCTTTGGGTACATCGGGAGACAGTCCGACAGTTACATCGGAGGATTCCCACCATTGGGGAGTAACATCTTTATAATTGAGTGTACGCAAATGAAAGGAGGAATATCTTGCCAGCCCACTTTGGCCGCGAGGACATCCGGCTGCTTGGAATAAGTGGTACGAAGCACCTTCGCCGGTTCACGGTTCATGTTACGATTGACAACGGTATTGTTTGTTACATCCAGTCTGACAGGCTGCATCCGTTTGTCGAATACAGTGTTGACAAAATGGGATCCCATCGAAGTGGCCCACCACGGGACTACATCGTATGCCGCAGGGATACCTTGCGAACGGAAGCTGAATACTTGTAGGGCAGCAATATCCTCGCATGCTCCCCGTTTGCGGAAGAGCAGTTGCAGGGCGGAAAGGCGTGAAAGCGGTTCATCCTCAATCAGCGGTTTCTGTCCATAAGAAGAGGTAAACCACAAGCGGTAGTCCATGCCGGCATACTCAAGTACACGTTCCAAAGGTTTATTCTGCAAGCTGTCGGTCATCCATCGGTATTTCTGCCGATACGTTTCGCGCCAGGCTTCCAAGGGTTCTACCGTGACACGATAGGGCAGGATGTATTCGCAGAAGTCTTCAAAAGGAATTTCTTTGAACTGGGAGCTACGCCACGCCTCGAAAGCCTGATTGACATTATCAATAAGGTATTCTCCCTTCAAAGATTTTAGGTCTTCTATAATTGTATCCTTAAATACCAATCCGCCATAAAAAGCACGCATCGAGTCTATAGCTGCTACAGCCGAAGCAATGTCAGGATAATCAAATTCACGGAAGGGGATGTTATTGTCTAGCGTGTCTTTCAGTACGTAAGTTTCGGTGTAATGAATGTCCATATTACTTATAAGGAAATACAGGGCTTGCAGCATTTGTTGGTCATCTTTTTCTATGAAGTAGCGGAGAGCCTTTTCTAATTCTGCCCGGTTGGTGCCTGCCTTGTTTAATGCAGTTTCTACATCTGAAGGATATTTGACATTGCTTCGGAATGTCCACCCGGTTAAAACGCAAGACATTGCAATAATGAAAATAAGAAATGAAAAGTTTTTATTCATGCTTTTTAATATTATAAGGGGCTTATTACTCATATTTGTTTGTTTGATTAATATAAAATTAGAGATAGAAATATTCTATAACTAAATTGTGTTGACAAAAGTAGGCTTCTTTTGCTTAAGAAAGGTTTTCAAATCGTTCAAAAAGGTTCAAATATGAATGAAATATGTTTGTCAAATAGGAAAAGTGCAAGAATCATTCAAAAGGTATAAAATAACTTCAGTTTTTTTATTTTGCTCGTGAGTATAAGCTAATTCATCAGCTGCGCGTTCGGCAGAAACAAGCAAGGCAATGGGGGAGTACTATAGCTACGGCAGATGTTGTTTATGCCATATTGATGTTTAGTGAAAATTTAGTGAAGCAGTATGTCGGTTTAAAAATCAAGGGGATGGACCTACATTGCAGTTACCAAAAAGTGAAAAAGGCGAAATGAAAGGAGTAGGATATCTGAAAAAAATGAATGTAGGACGAAGTGTGAATTCCCGGAGTATAATAATATATGAGAGATTGCTTATGAAGGAAGATTCAGGCATGATTTATTTTTGCCCCTCTTTGAATGATTATCGGACTTTTTATAAAGTCGTATATTAAAGATTTGGAATTTTTTGAATGATTAGAGTACCCGTTTCTCTATTATTTTTAAGAACTTTGCCATTGTGAATTAGTTCGATGACTTACGTTGGCTATAAATTTAAAGTTAATAATAAAAAAAGAATAGACATGAATTACACAAAAATGAAATTTGGTTTAAAGAAAGGGATAGTAGGTGTATGCATCTTGGGAGCAATACTATTGTTTACTACCCCGCTTTCGGCACAAACGAATGGTAAATCCGGTAAAGGACTGTACGAACTGTTTAGTACTAAACTGCCGGATGGGGCACAATGGGTAAAAGATAACAAGTATGTTCGGAAAGGAGGGTACTCAAAGAAGACGGAAAACTATATATATGTAGGAGCTGCTAAAAGTCCCGCAGAAATGACAGGTTTATCCATCCCTATCCGAGAAAACCCGGGACCGGGAGAATATCGTTATATCACTTTTGCCTGGGTGAAATGGGGGGGAGAACAGATTGGAATGAAATTTCATGTTTCCGAAAAGTCTGTTAATCAGAAAGGAAAGAAATATGATTTTACTTATATCGCCGGAGAACCAAAAGATTTGATAAACCAGTTAAAAGGTCTGGATCTTGGTGACAAGCCTGGACACTGGATGGTGATGACGCGCGACCTTTGGAAGGATTTCGGTAACATTACGTTAACCGGAATGTCATTTATTTGTCCTGAAAGACGGGATGCAGGTTTTGACGAAATCTTTCTGGCAAAAACGCAGGATGATATAAAAAATGCTCCGAAAGTACTTCCGAGTGAAATTGCAACAGCCGTTCCGGCAGTGGAGGAAGATGATGAGTTGATGTATGATGAAGCTGCATCAGATAGTATCGCTGCTGATCAGGGGGTACAAATCGATTGGGGAGCACAGATTAAGGCAGGTGGTACAATGATGTATCCATTGTATTTGTTGGGACTGATAGCTCTTGTAATTGCAATTCAGAGACTGATAACTTCGCGTCAAGGTCGCCTGGCTCCGAAACCTTTGTGCAAAAGTGTCAATGAATGTTTGGCAAATGGGGATTTGAAAGGAGCATTGGCTGCTTGTGACAAGTATCCTTCTACGCTAGCGAACTCACTGCGTTTTATTTTTGAGCATGTAAAAGCCGGGCGTGAGGCTGTAAGCCAGACGGCAGGTGACATGGCTGCACGTGATATTCGTACACATTTGGCACGTATATATCCTCTTTCTGTTATCGCTTCACTGGCTCCGTTAATTGGTTTGTTAGGTACTGTTGTCGGTATGATCGAGGCGTTCGGCCTGGTTGCTTTATATGGTGATGAAGGTGGTGCTTCTATTTTGTCTGATTCTATCTCCAAAGCATTGATAACAACTGCTGCCGGTTTGATTATAGCTGCTCCTGCCATTGCTTTATACTTTATTATCAAGAATCGTATCATGCGTATGGCTTCACTGGTAGAAGTAAAAGTGGAAGAAGTGATTACCAAATTGTATCTGGACAACGAGGAGGAAAAGAATGAGACTGAATTATGATGACGATGATAAGGTAGAAGTGCAAATGTCTCCTTTGATAGACTGTGTGTTCTTGCTGCTCATTTTCTTTTTAGTAACTACGATGATGAAAAAATGGGAAATGCAGATTCCGTTAACGCTTCCTACAATGACTTCAAGCCTTTCCACTACACGGGCAGGCGAGGAAGCGGTGATTATCGCAGTAGACGAAAAGAAGAATGTGTATCAGGTAGTAGGGCATGATGCCTATTCAGGGGAAAGTACTTACTTGCCTGTAAAAGATTTAAGCGCTTTTCTTTCTGAATTACGCAATAGTCGGGGAGTGGAAACAAATATCGATGTGACGGCCTATCGCACTGTACCGGTAAGCACAGTAATAGAGATATTCGACCAATGTCAAATACAGGGGTTTACACATACACGTGTACGCCTTGGAAGCAAACCCTATTAAGCCTATGAGACTATCATTATTTAATAACGAGGACGAACCGGAAGTTTCTATGTCTCCTTTAATCGACTGTGTGTTTCTTCTGCTTATTTTCTTTCTGGTATCTACCATGACGAAAGTGAAAAATAGGGATATTCCCGTTGATCTGCCAACTTCACAATCGGCCGTTAAATTGAAGCCGGATGATAAGCAGGCTATTGTAGGATTGGATGCCGATGGTAATTTTTATTGGGATGGGCAACCTTGTTCTACTAATTTTATGATGGAACAGTTACGACAGACATGTATCACTGACCCGGGAAAGCGTATTCGCATTGATATGGACAGGCATACTCCGTTCGGACGTTTTGTAGAAGTGATGGATGCTTGCCAGTTTTATAACTTAACTAATATAGGAATCAGGACGTATGACGAAAACTACAACAGGGAGTAGCCGTCTGACGGTTATCCTATCATGGATGATAGCATTGATTTGTTTTGTGGGCGGAGCACTCTATATTTGGAAGATGCCGTCTCCGGATCAGGAGGCGATGGATTTGCAAATGAAACAGCAGAAAAATCAAAAGTCCAGGAAGAGTTTGACGGAAAAGGTAAAACAGGAACAGGCACAACGGGCACTACCTGCTAATTATGCCAGACAGTTGGTAGAACAGTCGGAAGTTTTGGTAAAGAAGAATCTGGAAGAGCAGGTGAAGAAGTTTCAAACGATGGCTGAAACAATGAGACGGCGTAAAGACGATATGTTGGCGAAAGTGGAGAAAAGAAAACTGCCGTGGGGAGCACCTGCTGATGCGAATGATACATCGAAAGCACGGGCTATTCCTCGAGCAGGAAATCCGTCAGCCAATGCTTCTGTAGAAGAACTTTATGCTGTATTACGTGACTATGAGGCTGAAATTCAACAAAGTCATTTGGCCGTGAGTGCTGCTAAACAGTCTTTATCCAAGGGACAGTCGTTTCCTGAAGTGTATAGTTCTTTGAAAGCGGGTAATTCACGTATGCCGAGTTTTGATGAATTGATAAGAATGCAGTCAAGGGATAGTGAGTGGGCAACTTCGGCAGGCAGTAATGCTAGTGGAGGATTGGAAATAAAGAGCACTGCTGATTTGAATAATTATCGTGGGTTGCTCGGACAAGCTACTCGTCAGGCAGGGTTGGCACAATCTCGTTTGGAAGGGTTGTTCGGGGCAGTTCGTCAGGCTGGTAATCCTGTGAGCGGAATGGGACAAGGTACTGGCAGTCCGGGGAATGGAGGTCCCGGAGGCAATGGTAGCGGTAATGGGAACGGAACTGGCATGGGGATGGGAGGCAGTGGAGAGGTTTCTGCTTCCGGAGGCGGAAAGGGAACATTCAGTGCTTATTCAGGATCGAAGTTGAGCAAGGAAATGGTGAAAGCACAAGCGTTGCCCGGACGGCGTTTCTCTAAAGATGCAGAACGTAAGGGATGGCTCTATATCAATACATGGTATATGATTGGACCGTGGGAGAGCTTCGGTCGGGAGGATTTTTCCATCGTTCATCCACCAGAAGTTTCTATTGACTTTGATGCTGTATATACTGATGGACAGATAGGAACAGGAATTGCGGAGACAGATTCCGATCCGTTAAAAGTTATCGGAGACGAGGTACAGCTCGACGGGACGCTCCGTTGGAAGTTTATGCAGAGTGAATCAATGCATAATGTCCCTCCAGTAACGACCGGGCATTCAACTTACTATGCTTATACCGAGCTTTATTTTGATGAAGCTACTACGATGCTGGTGGCTATCGGTACGGATGACAGCGGGCGTGTGTGGATTAACGGCAAGGATGTATGGCGTGACTATGGAACCAGTTGGTATAATATTGATGAACATATCGCTCCTTTTCAGTTTCGACAAGGGTGGAATAAAGTTTTGGTTCGGCTGGAGAATGGAGGTGGTGGACCGTGTGGGTTTAGTTTTTTGATTATTCCCCAAAGTAAATAGATAGATGTGTGTTTAGTTTTAATAGAAAGATTGTTTAAGGATTAATTATTGGTAGAAGTTATGTGAAGGCTTTATATGTCTTCCATAACTTTCTTTTATTGAATTTGATAGAATATGGTACATATAGGTCAGCTGATACAAAAAGAATTATACCGTCAAAATCGGTCTATTACTTGGTTTGCGGAGCAGCTATGTTGTTCTCGAAGTAATATTTATAAAATATTCTCTCATTCTGATATAAGTACTATGTTACTTCTCAAAATATCAGTGATTCTTCATTGTAACTTTTTTCGGTATTATTCGGAATCTTTAGAGGATATTGAAAAAATGTAAACTTTTTGGGTACACTGTTCTCTTCTTTATTCTGCTTATTTTCCTTATCTTGTCACTGTTAATTAAAAACAGATGTGTTATGGATGTTCAACTTTGTAATTTGATAAAGAGTTATTGTATCTGACAGTATGTGAGGCTGATAGTTTTAAGAATATGTGACGTAAGTTTTGGTAAGATGAAAGAAGGTAAACAAAAGTGCCGGATATTGAAGACAATCCGGAAGCAGATAGCGGAAGCGAATGACATAAAGCTTGTAACATCTAAATGTAGATATCGGGGGGATTGTCTAGGTACATGTCCTAAATGTGAAGCTGAAGTCCGCTATTTAGAAGAGCAACTTCTTTTTCGTCAAAGAATGGGACTGGCTATCAAGATAGTGGGTGTTTCGTTGGGAATGTCTGCTATGGGAGCTACTTCTTTATATGGTCAAAAGGTAGGAGAGGATAGTTTGAGGAACGATTGTACTATGCTTCCACAAGTAGAGGTCGTAGGATGGAAGGCTGTTAAAAAAGTTTCGGTTGCAGGAGGAATTGTCCTTGTTTCACAAGATAGACATTCTATTTCTGTAGAAGGAATAGTAATGGATAAATGCGGTCATTCGATAATAGGAGCAGAAATTGTTGAAAAAGGAACTGCTCATAGGACGCTTTCTGACCTCAATGGGCGATTCATCCTTCAAATATCCGGAAAGAGAGCAGTTTTGAAGGTTAATTACCCCGGTATGAAAACGAAGAGTGTGAGGGTGAGGAAGAGAAAGGGCAAGAATATAAAAGTAGTGTTGTATAAGAATCGCAGAGTATTGGACGAAATATTATAAAAATAATTAGGATATGAATTTAGTATTATTGAATTTTGTTTGGAGCGGTGTCCTTATAGGAGAAAGCTTTATTCGTTTTTGGTATATAATACCGGCTACCATTGTTATTGAAATGGTAATAATTAAATTGATGACTTCTCATCTGTGGGGAAAATCATTACTTATCTCTACAGTTGGAAACTTGGTTTCTGGAGTTATTGGGACTATTGTTATAGGATGTGCCAGTATATTAATTGATTTTCTGTTTGGTTCGGATTTCTTTCCGACTATGCTCATTACTTGGATTCTGATGTTTGCCGGAAGTTTCGGGCTTGAATACTTGACCGTGAGATGGATCTTTAAAGATAAGAGTCGGGCATTGATGTGGGCGATACTTAGTGGAAATGTTTTGAGCTATTGCTTCATTGTAATTTCTTTGCTTGTTAAATACTGGATTAAATAAAAGTTTGAAAGTAGTTATGGCTGTATTCTATCTTATTTCCGTTTTATCCATATTAATAGTGTTTATTGTGCCTTGCATTATTGGTACTAGATATATGATAAAAAAACAAATAGCATGGCACATTCAGATTCTTTGGTTATTATTGATTGTATTGACTAGTTATGGTGGGCTTGTAGTTTGTATGCTTTATAACAAGGATATCTGATAGTTCTTTCCTCAAAAAGACAATTTTCTATATATTGAATGATTATTGTACGGTTTTGACGCATTTTAGAACCTTTCTGTCCTAAAAAGCATGCATCTTTGTTTCCTAAATAATAACCACGAAAAACTGTATAATTAATGAACTTTAGAAAAATTTCTTTTTG
>ERZ857982.850-NODE-850-length-35995-cov-8.650223_pt1 | contig 35995 bp, 18 predicted proteins | sample MGYA00519955_ERZ857982 | MGnify/ENA primary metagenome ERZ857982 (study PRJEB31778, sample SAMEA3449416) | human gut metagenome | biome: human gut; feature: human-associated habitat; material: faeces | place: United Kingdom | collected 2010/2012 ... | reverse complement strand
AGAAAATGCGAAAAAGCCCGTAATATCAAGGAAAAACGCACCATAGAGATGTTTAGTACGGTCTGAAGGCCGCCCGTCGCGCACCTCAGTTCAGCAAGCGCTGATCGAGTACGTTTTTACAACTCAAACGTTCAGAAAGCCCCGGAAAACTTCGTTTTTCCGGGGCTTTCTTATAACTTTTTCCTTTGACCGGCTTTGCTTTTTCGCAAATTTCGGCCAAGTAAGCCATGTTTCGCTCCTTTCAGGGAGACGAAACCCGGTTGAACCGCAGAGAAGGTACTCATCTCCGATGAAGCTTCGCTGATTGCCGCCCCGTTCTGGCCTCTGTCTCTTTGTGCGCGCTTTGGCCGGCGCCGCAGAGCAGCGCGCAAGTACCTCTCCCGTTTTGGCCGTGATCCGATCCCCTGCAGGAAATACCGTCTTACTCCCTGCCGGCGTCCGTAGTCGGCGCGGACAACGGAAATGTTACGGCCAGTACGCTGCCGCTGTCAGTGCTTTTCTCCACCCAAACTCGGCCGCCGTGAAGCCGCGCGATCTCCCACACCAGCGGAAGGCCAAGCCCCGCTCCGCCAAGCTCGCGGCTGAGGGACTTGTCCACGCGGAAAAAGGGCTGGAAGATACTCTGCCAGAACTCCTGTGGGATGCCGCGGCCGGTATCCGCTACATGGATGACCACCTGCCCGTCCTGCTGCTGCACATCCACCTTCACCGTACCGCCGGGATGGTTGTATTTGACGGCATTCTCCACCAGATTGAAGAACATACGGCAAAGCAGCATATCGCTGCCCACAACGGTAACGTCCTCCCCCTCACGCAAGAGGGAGATCCCATTGCGTTCGGCCAGCGGGGCAAGGTCGGCAAAGACCTCATCGATCATGGGCGAGAGCAGAATGACATCATCACGCGGAATGGACTGAAGATCGCTCATGTCCAGCAGCGCATGCGTGAGCCGGCTGAGCCGCTGGACTTCGCCCTGCAGGGAGGCGAGGAACGCCGCGCTTTCCGGCAGAATATCCGGATGCTCATCGGGGAAAAGCTCCAGTTGTGTTTGCAGCAGCGTCAAAGGCGTGCGCAGTTCATGGGCGGCGTTGCCGACGAACTGCCGCTGGGCGTCAAAGCCGCGGCTCAGGCGCTCCAGCATTTCGTTGAGAGCGTGGGTGAGGGAGCGAAGCTCCGGCAGCGTCTCTTCGTCAAGCCGGATCTCGGAAAGGTTGCTTGTCTCCACCTGTTCGGCCTGCTGTGCAAAGCGGCGCAGCGGACGCAGCGCACGACCGCTGACGAAATAGGCCAACATACCGCCGAGGAGCGCGATCGCCGCTGTGATGTACCAGTTTGTTATGCGGAAACGCGCCTGCGCCCCGCTGACAACGATCGTCAAGCCTTCACCGGGCGGGATAAGCTGCGGGTCAAAGCCGGCAGTTTCTCCGCTCTCAACGGCAATGTGGTCGTAGTCCTGAAGCGAATCTGCAATGGAGTCCATATAATATACGCCGGATGAGCAGAGCAGCAGATTCATGGAAACGCAGGTAACGCCGATAAGCAGGACGGTCATCAGCGTAATGCGCCATTGGAGAGACAGCGCCTTCATTCTTCCGACCCTCCCAGCAGATACCCTTCTCCGATACGGTTATGAATAGGATCATAGCCCATCGCAGCGCGCAGCTTTTTCCGCAGCGCGGAGATGTGGACGCGGATAGAGTTGCTGAAACCGTCCACGCTATTGTCCCAAACATGGTCGATCAGTTCCTCCTGACTGACCGGGCGGCCCTGATTGAGCAGCAAATACTCTAAAATACCGCTCTCTTTTTTGGTGAGGGAGACCGTCTGTCCGTTCACCGCGGCGATGCGGCTTCTTGTGTCGAAGCGCAGCGTACCGAAGGAGAGACACACATCCGGCTGAATGAACTGCCGCTGGGTCAAGCTGCGGATCCGCGCCTCCAGCTCGGCCAGTGCAAAGGGCTTTGAGAGATAGTCGTTGGCGCCTGCGTCGAGGCCGTCCACCTTGTCGGCGGTGCCGCTGCGGGCGGAGAGGATCAGCACCCGCGTTTCGCGGTCGGTCTGCCGCAGTGTGCGCAGCACGCTCATGCCGTCCAGCTTGGGCAGATTAAGATCCAGCAGCACCAGATCGTAGCGCTCCACCTCCAAAAGCTGCAATGCCCGCTCGCCGTCGTAGGCGAGATCTACGCTGTAACCTGACCGGCGCAGCCGGCGCGCAACGGCATCGCACAGCGTGCGTTCATCTTCAATGAGCAAAAGGCGCATGGTATGCCCTCCCTTTCCCGTGTAAGTTATCCGTAGTATAGCACATTGCAATAAAGTCTTTGTTAATTTTCCGTTCTCAACATCCGCCCCATGGCCGAAAGCGTGTCACAGGCCCCGTCCCGCTTTCGGGGCCGGATACCGGCGGCGGCAGGCTCGTCCAGATCCAGCTTCTTTTATTATACCACAGGTTTTCTCATTCTGCCGGCAATGATCGTGCTGCGTATCATATTTTTCCCTCCCTTTTGCAGGCGCTGTGCCCGCCGGCGCGTTTTACGCGCTGTTTCACAGAGTGTCCCTGTTCCGGATAACGTCGGGCAGGAACAACTGCGCCTGCGCCAAGACCCGCAAAATGGATGCGGACACGCCCAAAACGCCAAATTTGGAACACTCGATCGCCGGAATAGCTTGACTTTATGCGGATGATGTGTTAGAATTTTCCCGGCTTTTAAGGTGACTGTCTGCGGATAGTCCGCTGGGAAATCCATTAGAATTTAACAGATCGGAGATACATGTCATTATGGAAAGAATCAAGACTCTCGAGACTCGTAGCCTGTGCGACAGCGCCAAGAACGGCGGCTGCGGTGAGTGCCAGACCTCCTGCCAGTCTGCCTGCAAGACCAGCTGCGGCGTGGCAAACCAGAAGTGCGAGAACACCAACAAGTAATCAATCGCAATTTTCAAAAAGCTGCCGCCTGTTCAGGCGGCACTTTTTCTGTACGAGGAGAACGGAAGAATGGTACATCAGTATCAACTGAACGGCTACAACATCGTGCTGGACACCTGCTCCGGCGCCATTCATGCAGTGGATGAGGTAGCCTATGACATCATTGCACTTTACCCCGACCACACGGCGGATGAGATCGTATCGGCGATGATGGAGAAATACGGTGAGCGCGAGGATGTGACGGAGCAGGAGCTGCGGGACTGCATTGCCGATGTAGAGGCGCTGAAGCGCGCCGGGAAGCTCTATACCCCCGACACCTTCGCAGACATGGCCGGTACGTTCAAGGAGCGTTCTGGCGATGTGGTGAAGGCGCTGTGCCTGCATGTGGCGCACACCTGCAACCTGAACTGCTCCTACTGCTTTGCCAGTCAGGGCAAATACCACGGAGACCGCGCGCTGATGAGCTTCGAGGTCGGCAGGCAGGCGCTGGACTTCCTGATGGATCACTCCGGCAGCCGCACCAATCTGGAAGTGGACTTCTTCGGCGGCGAGCCGCTGATGAACTGGGACGTGGTGAAACAGCTGGTGGAGTATGCCCGCAGCGTGGAAAAGGAGCGGGGCAAAAATTTCCGCTTTACGCTGACCACCAACGGGATGCTCATCGACGATGACGTGATCGACTTCGCCAACCGTGAAATGAGCAATGTGGTGCTGTCGCTTGATGGCCGCAAGGAGATCCACGACCGGCTGCGGGTGGACTATGCAGGCAACGGCAGCTATGAGCGCATCGTGCCCAAGTTTCAGAAGCTGGTAGCGGCCAGAGGCAACAAGAACTATTACATGCGCGGCACCTTTACCCATGCCAATCCGGACTTCACGAAGGACCTGTTCCACATGGCGGATCTGGGCTTCACCGAGCTGAGTATGGAGCCGGTGGTGTGCGCGCCGGAGTACCCCGCCGCGCTGACGGCGGAGGACCTGGAGATCGTGAAGGATCAGTACGAGCTGCTGGCCAGGGATATGCTGCGTCGGGAAAAGGAAGGCAAGCCCATCACCTTCTACCACTATATGCTGGATCTGACGGGCGGCCCCTGCATTTATAAGCGGATCTCCGGCTGCGGCTCCGGCACGGAGTATATGGCCGTAACGCCGTGGGGCGACCTGTATCCCTGCCATCAGTTCGTGGGTGAGGAAGCCTACAAGCTGGGCGACATCTGGAACGGCGTGACCAATACGGCCCTGCGGGAGGAATTCCGCTCCTGCAATGCCTACGCCCGGCCTGAGTGCAACGACTGCTGGGCGAGATTCTACTGCTCCGGCGGCTGTGCGGCCAACGCCTTCCACGCTACAGGCTCGATCCGCGGCGTTTACGAGGCAGGCTGCGAATTGTTCCGTAAGCGTATGGAATGTGCCATCATGATGAAGGTGGCGGAGGATTCCGCCAAGGCCAACAGCTGATGGAAACGCCCATTGCTGATTTTGTCCGGCGGTATGCGGATTCCGGGATGGTCCGTGCGCACGTGCCCGGCCACAAGGGGAAACCCTTTCTGGGCTGTGAGGCACTGGATATCACCGAGATCCGGGGTGCAGACAGCCTGTATGAAGCGGACGGCATCATCCGGCGCAGTGAGTCCTGTGCGGGAGAGCTGTTCGGCTCCGGACGGACGGTGTACTCCACGGAGGGATCCAGCCAGTGTATCCGGGCGATGCTGTATCTGGCCCTGATCTGCGGAAACGGATCCCGGACGATCGTGGCCGCCCGGAACGTACACCGCGCGTTCCTGTACGCGGCGGCCCTGTTGGATTTTGAGATCGTCTGGCTGTGGCCGGAACGAAGTACCTCTCTCTGCAGCTGTCCTGTATCGCCGGACACATTGGAGCGGACGCTGGCGGAGCTGCCTGCGCCGCCTGCGGCGGTCTATCTCACCAGTCCGGACTATCTGGGCGGCATGGCGGACATTTCCGCTCTGGCGCAGGTGTGCCGGAAGCACAGCACACTGCTGGCGGTGGATAACGCCCACGGCGCCTATCTGCGGTTTCTGGAGCCATCCCGCCACCCGCTGGATTTGGGTGCAGCTCTGTGCTGCGATTCGGCGCACAAGACGATGCCGGTGCTGACCGGCGGCGCGTATCTGCACATCAGCCGTGCAGCGCCGGCGTCTCTGCGGGAGAACGCAAAAACGGCGATGGCCATGTTTGGCTCTACCAGCCCGTCCTATCTGACTCTGGCGTCGCTGGATCTGTGCAACCGCTATCTGTCGGATGGGTACCGGGAACGCCTGCGGGAGATGTGCGTGTATCTGGACGAAGCACGGAAGGCGCTGACAGCTGCCGGATGGCAGATAGAGCCGTCGGATCCGCTGCGCCTGACTATCAAGGCGCCGTCTGCTATGACCGGCGGACAGCTGGCAGACCGTCTGCGGGAGAATGGCGTAGAATGTGAATACGCCGATCTGGACTTTCTGGTGCTGATGCTGACGCCGGAGAATCGTGCCGCGGATATTGAACGGATCCTCCATGCTTTCGGAACAAACGATGCCGTTTATGTGCCGCAGCCGACGCTTCCGCCGGTCCGTGGGGAGCGGGTATGCTCCGTGCGGGAGGCACTGCTTGCCCCGCGGAAAACCATACCGGCGGCGCAGTCGCTGGGACGGGTCTGCGGTGCGCCTACCGTTGGATGTCCGCCTGCGATCCCCATTGCGGTGTCCGGTGAGCGAATTGGCCGGGAGGCTCTGGCGCTATTCCGCCGGTATGGCGTGGAGCAGGTGGAGGTCCTGTGCTGAAAACGTTTTTTGAAAGAAATCAAGACCGCAAATCTGAACACAGACAAACCGCAGACCCGGCAATTCTGTCGGATCTGCGGTTTTCCTTGATAGCGGGCCGCGCAGTAAAGAGGACGCTGACTTTTTGCAGCCTTACCCTCTTGAGCTTTCACGAACCTCGTCGTATTTTGTATTGTTCAGGGCTGCTATGTATGCATCGTAGGCATCTTCCAGCGTGAGATACTCCGTGCCGGCATCCAAAACCTTCTTATACTGGTCGGTGTACTGATTCACGAAGAGACTTTTTGAGATCGCAACATAACCGACCCCTTTTTTATCTGTTCGCTGACCCGTCGTGGTTTCGGAAACATAGTATTTTCCGTCACCGGTTTGAATGAGTACAGGGATCTTCTTTCCGGCGCCGACCTTGTCTGTGTTGAAGGAAGTCCAGAAAAGGTAACGCTTTGCATTCTGCCCCTCGCGCCCATCTCCCAAAAAGGCCCAGGTGCAGTCTCCCTGCTGCAGAAGGCTGTTATTCATCTTTGCAAGCTCAGCTTCAATGCCCGGGATATAGGCCGAGTTCGGGCAGCGGGAGTCCAGTTCAAAGTTCTTATTTTCGGCAAGCATGTCCGATTTCCAAAAATCGGTCGCATATAGCAGCGGCGAAAAATAATCCCTTATGCTGGTATCAAATGGGTAATCCGGCTTGGACGGCGCTGCCGTGCCGCTCCATGTGAGCACCACGCCGCAGCTCTCATCATACGAAACGGCACAGCTTCCTCCCGGCGTGGCCACACCTATCCAGTTGTCCGTATCGCCCTGCCCTCTGGAGTGAACGATGCCGCCGATGTTTACAGGGTCTACCGACTGCCAGTCGGCCTTTTTTTGCTTCAACTTGACTGTGACCGCAGCATCGGTGTCTCCCAGCATAGCCTCTGTGGAGACCTGCGCATACGCGGCGCGCACATTGGCGAGGTCTGTCACTTCCCGGCTCTTTTCCAGTTGAGAGGAAAACATCGGGATCGCGATGGCGACCAGTACGGAAATAATCGCGATCACGATCAATAGCTCCATCAAGGTAAATCCCTTGTCATTTTGCTTCATAGTACTCTTTGCCTTTCCCCAACGCATCTTACGGCATCCGGCGCCGGCAAGGCGGGATGCCATGCCGGCGCCGCAGCTTGCGCCTGTATTCCGCGCACAGCTCCTTCTTTTTCTCCGGCTTTTCCCGCAAATGCGCCGCCGTTCCGTTTTATAGATCTATAAACAATGATCCGTCCCGCCATTATAGTCGCTTTATCCGCAAATTTCAACGCGTTTTCGAAATAGTTTGAGCCCTTTTTCGCCGAATCGGAGAAATTCCGCGGCGATGGCCGCAGCAATATCGCGTAAATGGCACACTGAATATTGCTATTTGCCGGAATCAATGTATAATAACTTATGCAAATGATCGAAGGCGGAAATTGAGGGAATCGTACGGATGAAACACACCAAAACACTTATTTTACTTATTCTGTCCGTTCTGCTTGTGACCGGAGCGCTCTGCGGCTGCGCGGCGCAGACACCAGAGCAGCCGGATGCATCGTCGCTGCCGCAGATCACCATCGGCAGCGACACCTATCCGCCCTTCGTCTATCTGGACAATAACGGCGATCCAACCGGTATCGATGTGGAGATCGCATCCGAGGCGTTCCGGCGGATGGGCTATCAGGCGGTGTTTACGACCATCGACTGGGAGCAGAAAAGGGCGCTGCTGGACAGCGGGGAGATCGACTGCATTTGGGGCTGCTTCTCCATGGACGGGCGTGAGCAGGATTACCAATGGGCCGGCCCCTACATGGTCAGCCGGCAGGTCATCGCCGTCAATGCAGCAAGCGACATTTACGCCATGAGCGACCTGAATGGCAAGACCATTGCCGTACAATCCACCGGCAAGCCGGAGGAGATCTTTTTGGAAAGCGGAGAGCCGGATATCCCTCAATTTGAGGATATTATCAGTCTGGAAGATCGGGGCATACAGTATGCGACGCTGGACTGCGGCTATGTGGATGCCATTGCCGCCCACGAAACAACCATTTTGCAGTATATGGCGGATTACGGCGCGGACTTCCGTATTCTGGAGGAGCCGCTGCTGATCACCGGAATCGGCGCGGCCTTTTCCGTCAACGATGACCGCGGTCTTGCGCAGGAGCTGACGGACACCTTTGCGCAGATGCGTCAGGATGGGACCATGCAGGAGATCGTCGGCAGATATCTGGAGCATCCCGAGACCTATCTGGAGGTGGAATGCCTTGAACAGTAATCATTTGCAGACTATTTTCGGCAAAAAATTCTGGCTCGTCTGCATTGCTGTGGGGATTTCCCTCTTTGGAGTCGTTTTCGCGCTTTCCAGGCGGGCGGATATTCAGAATTGCGAGCAGCGGCTGACGGGAGTAATGGAATTTATCAAGGCGCAGTCCGCCGACTATACGAAGTACAACGATACCGCCGTTGCAAAAAGCCTTGTGCGCGAGGCCGCCGCCGTCCACGCGCTGGAGGGGCTCTCCCTCGGCTGCGATGAGGCGGCGCTGTTGGAATACGCCAGGACACTGTGGCTTACAGGCGTTTCTGTACTGAACGCGCAGGGCGAACTGGTATGCGAGTACACGGAGAATGGCACCGGCTATGCGCAGCTTCAGTCCGGCATCAAAATGGAACCGATCCTCAGCGTCATCGACTACCCGCAGAAGACCTATGTCAAGCGCGTGGAGCTGGGCGGAGGCAATTTTGTCAATGTCGCTGTCCACAGCTGCGCTGACGGCACGGGTGTGGTGCTGGCCTATCGCTATATCCCGGCAGAGTTTTCGCAAAAGTCCGTTTTGTCCATCCAGACCCTGTTAGATGGCTATGAGATCAGCTCCACGGGGACTCTTCTGGTGGCGGAGGATAACCGGGTAGCGGCCTCCAACGATCCCACTCTGATCGGCATGAACATCTTCGAAAGCGAACGGCTCATGTCGATCCGGAGAAGCGGCCATGCGGATAAACTGATCCGCGTATACGCGCCGAAGGGCATCGAACAATGCTATGGGATATATAGCCATGGACGGGACTATTACCTCTATGCCTATGTTCCCGCCCGTCAGGTCTATACCCTCACCGTGATGAATCTGGTGATCACGCTGGTCATGTATATTCTGATCCTGGCGCTTGTGCAGGTCTTCCGCTGGAACTCCGCAAAGGATTTCTTTATGCAGCAGGAGCACTCCGAGCAAGAATACAGGAAGTCACTCGAGCAGAAAAACGTCGCGCTCCAGCTTGCCGTTCAGCGTGAAACCAAGGCCAATCTTGCCAAGCGGGAGTTCCTGTTTAATATGTCCCACGACATCCGAACGCCCATGAATGCCATCATCGGCTTCACCGCGCTGGCGCAGACGCACATCGACGACCGCGGTCAGGTAGAGGACTATCTGAAAAAGATATCCGTTTCCAGCCAGCATCTCCTGTCCCTTATCAACGATGTGCTGGATATGAGCCGCATTGAGAGCGGAAAGGTCACGCTGGAAGCAAAGCCGGTGCATCTGCCGGAGCTGGTGCATGAGCTCAGGGATATCGTACAGGCCGTTGTTTCCGAAAAGGATCTCTCCCTTACCCTCGATACCGTTGGCGTGGAAAATGAGGATGTCATTGCCGATCCGCTGCGGCTTGAACAGATCCTGATCAATGTTCTGGCAAACGCCGTGAAGTTCACGCCGGACGGCGGGCAGATCAGCCTGTGGATCGTGCAGAAGGATACGGCTCCGGCGGGCTATGCCGATTTCGAATTCCACATCAAGGATAACGGCATCGGCATGAGTGAGGAGTTCCAAAAGCACATTTTTGAGCAGTTTGCCAGAGAAAGGACCTCCACCGTCAGTAAGATACAGGGCACGGGGCTCGGCATGGCCATCACGAAAAGTCTGGTGGATATGATGGGCGGCAGGATCACGGTGAAAAGCGAACAGGGAAAGGGCTCGGAATTTACCATTTCTCTGCGCTTCCCCATCGGCGAGGCGAAAACAGAACAGACGCCGCCCGCCGCAAAAGCCTCCGCTTCTGCCGGGAAGAAGCTTCTGGTGGTCGAGGATAATGAGCTGAATCTGGAGATCGCATCAACGCTTCTTAAAGAAGCGGGCTTTGCGGTAGATACTGCGGAAAACGGAAAGATTGCCGTTGAAAAGGTCGAAGCGGCCTCTGCCGACCGGTATGATCTGATCCTGATGGATATTCAGATGCCGGAGATGGATGGCTATGAAGCGACCCGCCGGATCCGTGCGCTTCCGGATACAAAAAAGGCAGCGCTCCCCATTGTGGCCATGACTGCCAATGCGTTCGAGGATGATCGGAAAAACGCATTGCGTGCCGGCATGAACGGCCATATTGCCAAACCGCTGGATATTCAAAAGCTGTTTCAGGTATTGTCGGAGCTGTTGAAATAAGCCATGATCGGTATAGACGGCAAACCGAGCTATGCGGGCATGGGCAAAAAGGATAGGTGAACGAATGAAGATCATATATGAACTTTCCTGGCTGTGGGAAACGCTGGGCATCGCATTGATAGCGGCGGCTGTTTGTGTGGTCGGTGCTATGCTGATATGCCGGGCAAAAAAGAAAACGCTCAGCAAAAGGAGCGCAGTCGTTATCGGAATTGCCGCCTTTATCATTGCCATCGTAGCAGTTATCGAGATCGCACGGATCCCGATGCCGCTTTGACGAAATGGGAGGCGTTGATATGGGCTATGCCGGCAGGGCGGGGGAAAATACCCCGCCCTGCCGGCATGTTATCCGATTTTCCCCGCGGGAGGGAATGGGTCATTCCTCTTCCTTCCGTCTGGCGCGGGTGGTGAGCATCACCAGAGCACTGCCGCTGACCAGCAGCGCCGCGGCCATGCCGCCCATGGGGAATCCGTCACCGGTAGCGGCGCTGGTCACGCCGGCCTTACCGCCGTCCTTACCGCCGGAGGTAGCGGCCCGGGCGCTGTCCCGTCGGAAGGAGACGGAGGCGCTGCCGTCGTCGGAGGCGATGGTGATGGTGCGCTCGCCGAAGACCAGCGTGCGCAGGAACTGTGCGCGGAACGTGACGATCAGCCTGCCGCCGTCGGGATCAGCCGTCACCTCGTAGTTGGCGGGATCCACCGTCACGCCTCGATCTGCGCGGTGAAGTCGTCATACTCCTGGCGGAAGGTAACGCCCAGCGGCTTGTCGCCGGGTCTCCATACCCTCACATCGTCCACGATGCGCAGACCGATGGCGGGCAGGATGGTATCCCCACGGGTGATCTCTCTGCCGGCAGCGGCGTCCAGATAATACTTGCCGCAGCCGGAGCAGTACCAGTATTCGATGTTGCCGTCAGCGGTGGAGGTGGCGTTGACCTTCTCCACGCGGCGCAGCAGGCCGCCGTGGTTCCCGGGTGCCGGATCGCCGAAGCTCTCGCCGCAATACCTGCACACCGCAGGAGCCTTGCAGGAGGCGGGAGTGCCCACGGTGTGGCCGTTGTTGACCGTGATCTGCACCCGGGTGCTGTTGCCGGCCCGATCGGTGGCCACAATGGTGTGGAGCTGGCTGTCCGCCTCAATGATATAGGTGCTCCCCGCAGCGCGGCTGGGTACGCTGACAGCCGCCGTGCCGTCCACGGTGACGGTATCCAGATACGCATCGGTGACGGTGAAGGTCACGCTGCCGCAGTAGACCGCGCCGTCGTCCACACCGGCGATGACCGGCGCGGCGGCATCCAGCACCACGCCGTCGGACCGCAGATAGGTGATGTTGCCCGCCGCATCGGTGATCCGTGCATAGGCGATGAGCCTGTCATCGGGAGTGATGGCCACAGGCGCAGTGTAGGGCTGGAGGGTCATGCCGTCCAGCTGTGCCGTGGTATAGTCCTCCTCCGTGAGCAGGTACTCGATGGCCGTCACACCGCTGGCCTCGTCCGCCGCCGTCATCGTCACGGTCTGCCGGCTCTTGTAGAACAGGTCAAAGCTGATGGTATTCCAGAAGCTCTGCCACGCGTTGCGCTGGTCGATGCGGATCTCGCCGGTGGGATCGGTCTTGTCGATCTTGTAGGTGAGGGTGACGGACTCGGAGATATAACCGTCCGCCGTATTCTTCACATAGAAGGTCAGGCTGCCGGTGCCCGTCTCATCGGAGCGGGTCAGGCTGCCGCGCCAATCGCCGTTGGCGGTATTGGTACCGGACACCTGCCAGCCGTCCGCCGCCGTCACCATGAAGTTCTGATTCGTCCACTGGCCGGTGCTGGCGGTATACTCCGCGCCGGTGGCGGTATACGCCCTGATGCTGGCGGTGATGCCGGCGGGCTGGGTCAGGCTGTAATTGCCGGCTTTGCCGTTGGCGCTGTCGGCGATGGTGAACTCGGTGAAGCTGACGGGAATGTTGTCGCCCGCAGCCACCGTGTCGAAGGTAGGCGTGCCGCAGCGGAGCATCAGTGTCTCGCCGTCCGCCAGATTCACCAGCGTGGGCGTGCCCTCGATGGCGGCGGTGTTGAGCCCGTCATAGAGCTTGTCGCGGACGGTCAGACTGCCAATGCTCAGCGGACGCGCCGTGATGGCGGCGCTGCCGGAAATGGGCTGCGCGGCCAGGGTATAGTTGGCCGCGTCGCTGCCCGCCAGAGCGAAGCCCGTAAAGGTCACGGTCCTTCTGCCCACGTCGGGACTGTCCGCGTTGGCCTGCCCCATCACCACGGACAGGTCGTCGCCGCTGATCTTGCCCTCCATGGCCCGCTCGGGATAGTAGTACATGCACACGATGGCCGTGCTGCCGTCGTAGGTCTTGTCCTCCAGCGCGGGAGTGTGGAGCCGGATCTCCTTCGGAGTGATGGTAAAGGTCCCCGTCTTTTCAATGCGGTCGTAGTGCTCCGTCTCCGCCACGGTCAGCCGCACGTTGTAGGTACCGGCGTCCTCGGGCGCTGCGGTGGTATAGGCGCCGGGGTCCGCGCCGTCGGGCTTGAACTCCCATGTCATGACGCCGTCGCTCTCCGTATTGGCGGAGGGCGTCACAGGCTCGCTGTCATAGATCTTGTCCATGGAGGCGATGTCAGCGTCCACAGTGGACCTGCCCACGGTCAGCACCACGGTGGTGGAGGCCGGCGCCTGATTGTCGCCGCCGGAGACATAGGTCTCGCCCAAGGGGTCATAGGACACGGTCAGGGTGTAGCTGCCCGCCGTCAGCGCCGTCAGGAAGCTGTTGGTCAGGGTGATGGCCAACTGGCCGTTGGCGGATGCGCCGATCCGATACTCCGTATCCCTTACCAGCGCTCTGCTGCCCATGGTGATGCTTCTCACCGTGCTGCCGTTGTCCTTCACACGGAATACGCAGTCGTCCGCGGAGGCTTCGGCGAAGCTGACGCGCTCCGTGATCTGCTCCGCGTCGGTGTAGACCACCATGCCGTCGGCATTGACCACGGTAACGTTGCCCTCCCGGTCGATGGCCTTCACATAGAGGAAGCCCTTGCTGTTGGGAGTCACGGTAAAGCTGCCCCTGCCGTCGGTGTCCAGCGTCAGCGCCGTCCAGCCGTCGGCGGCTCCGGCGTCGGCTTCCTTGGTAAAAGCCGTGCCGCTCAGCAGGTACTCCACCTTGTCCAGCCCCGCGCCCACATCGGCGGCGGTGACGCTGACCGTCTGTGTCTCCTTGAAGAACAGGCCGAAGGAAATACGGTTCAGGAAGTTCCTGAAGCTGCTGTTCCGGATGGTGATCTCCGCCGTGGGCGGCGTGTTGTCGTATGCGCCCACGATGCGCAGCAGGCTGTTGTTGAAGTCTGCCGTCACCTGAACGGTGTAGCCGGCGGCGTCGCTGCCGGTAAATCGCTGCTTTGTGGTCAGCGCACCCTGCTCCAGCTCCAGGCCGTCCTCGCCGGTGTAGCCCGGCAGCATGGTGACGCGGAGGGTGTAGGTCTGGCCGCTGCGCACCGTCCTTGTCAGGTCCGTCTCCTCCACGGCCACGCCCACATGGCTGGAAATGCGCATATCCACCAGACGGTAGAGGGTGAACGTCACGGTGGTCACGTTGCCCGCTTCGTCGGCGGCGGTGATGGTCACCGGCTTGCCATCACCCTCACTCAGGGGCAGCTCATACCGGCCGCCCGCATCGGGGCGCACCTCTGCGGCTGTACCGCTGCCGTAGGACACGGTCACCCTTACCTCATTGGCGTCCGTTACGGTGTAGATCACGTTGTCCGTCACGTCCATGACCTGCCGTCCGTTCTCGGTCTTGAGCGCCGCGCCGTTCAGGAAGCCGATCACCGGCGCGGCAGTGTCCGTTTCGCTGACGTCGCCGCAGCCGCACTTCTTCTCATGGGTAGTGGCGTCCCATTCATAGCTGTGGTTGGAATGGGGTCTCACCGTGTAGCTCTGGCTCATCAGGCTGTTCACATAACCGTTTTCCAGATGCTCGATCCCAAAGTAGGCATAGCCGGTCTTCAGCATATCCTTCAGCAGCTGGTCGCCGCCGCACTCGAGACCGCCATACTCGCCGCCGGACAGCTCACCCTTCGCGCCGATACCAAATTCCACGTTGCTGCGGAACTTACCGGCAGAGGCCACCAGCTTGCCGCCGTCCCCGATCGTGACCGCATTTCGGAACTCAGGCTCGCCGCTCTGCGCAGTCACGGTGAGCACACCGCCGCTGAGCACTTCGGTCTGATTTTCAACGGTGACGCTGCCGGTCAGTCCGACCATACCGGCTTGCATCGTTATACGGCTTATCGTACCGCCGGTCACCACCGCCGCCGGAGTGCCGTCCCTGGTCTGGAGATGCCCCATGGCCGCGCCGCTGGCGGTCAGCTTAGCGCTGCCGTACAGCTCCACATCGCGCAGCACGGTGCCGTTGACGGTCAGGTCCGCCGTGTCCCTGACCTGCATGTTGCAGGATACCTCGCCGCCCGAAAGGATCACCGCCGCGCTGCCGCCGGCTGTGAAGGCGGTATTGCCGGCCTTATGGCCGTTGAGGTCCAGCGTGAACTTGCCGCCGTTGATGCTTACATCCTCCGCCGCGTCCTGATACAGCCTGACGGTATACAGGGCGGCGTCCTGCACGCCGGCAGAGAGGGTCTTGACTGCGGCCAGCGCCTCGCTCAGTGTCTTGTACCAGTCAACGCTGGCGCCGCTGCTGACGGAGGCCGTGAAGCTCTCGCCGCAGGCGCAGGTGCCGTCGCCGCGGATGCTGTGGACGTGACTGATGACCTTGACGTTGGTCAAATTGTCGGTTTTCCCCTGAATGAACTCGCTTATGTCGACCCTGTAATAGACATAACCGCTCTTCAGCAGCTCGCTCAGCGTGCGGCCGGCGGCGATGCCAAGCTTTTTGTATGTACCGCCTGCCAGCTCGCCGACGGCCTCCTCTGCAAATTCCAGCACTCCGTTGAATTTGGCTGTGGAATTGGGAACGACCGTCATCCTGGCGCCGCCCCCGATGCGGACGTCCCCATCAAAGACGGGGGCCTCCCGCACGCTCAGCTCGCCGCCATCCGCATTGACCTGACCGGTGACTTTCGCGTTGAAATGGACACGGACCTCACCGCCCGTCATATCGATGGTGCCCACAGTGCCGCCGTTCATGATCAGCAGCGCGTTGGCGCTCTCCACCTTGAAGGCCGACGCGCTGGCGTCGGGATAGAATTGCACGTTGGCGCTGCCCTGCAGCGTGATCCTGCCCAGCCCCTCCGCAGCGCTGACGGTCAGCGATGCACTGCTGACGGTCACGTCAGATACCAGCTTGCCGTTCTGGATGCCGATATCGGTCGTGCCGCTGATGGCCAGGCCGCTGGGCACGGTGGCCGTCTTGCCGTTGAGATCCAGCGTAAACTTGCCGCCGGTGACGCGCACATCCTCCGTCACATCCCGATGCAGCCTGACGGTGTAGCGGCTGGCGTTCTGCGCGTCGGCAGAGAGGGCCTTGACCTCGGCCAGCGCCCCGTTGAGCGTGTCGTATCCGGTGACCTCGCCCGCCGCGTCGGTCAGGGTAGCCACGAACTGGTACTGGCAGGTGCCGCATTTTCCGTTCGCATCGATGTCGGGGTGGCCGCAGGGCTCCAGCGTCACGTTGAAGACCCGGGACTCCGCCCGATAGCCGTGGAACGTCAGCTGGAGCTGGTACTGGCCGGTTTTCAGCGTGGTATTGCTGCTTACCGTAACGGTGCCGTTCCCGTCGCTGCTGACCTTAGGCGCATCCGCTGTCGACCACTCATCGATGGCGCTGGCGCGGTAATAGAGCTTGGCGTCGAATACCCAGCTCATGGCGCTGTCATACGCCGCCGTTACCTTCAGGCTGGGAATAGTGGGCGAGGTCTCGTAGACGGTCAGTGTGCCGCTCGCCGGTGTCTGCTGGATGATGCGCAGGGGTGCATCCACCACCTCGACCTCATGCAGCCGCTTCTGGCCGGCCACGGACGTCGTATCCGCATTGCTGTCATCCTGCCAGGCATCTGCGCCCAGCACCGACCGGTACGCTTTGCCCGCGCCCAGCAGATCCATCACGTTCTCATTCGGATCCATCAGGGTAATCATGCCGAAGTAGCCGCCGTTGAGCAGCAGCGTGCCGTCGTCATGCTGCACGATGCCGCCGCCGAATTTGCCGCTCTCGACGATGATCCTGCCGCCCTCTGCGGCATTGGGCACGCACGGCTGCCCCACCTTGATGGACGCGCTGTCCGTCAGGGTCACCTCGGCGGTCTGTGCCGCGAAGAAGTTGTTCTCAGCCACCGTCAGCTTCCTGCCGTTGAAGTCGATGGTAAAGGTGCCCGCCGCGATGGTGTAGTTCGCTTCCACCGCCGCATCCGCCAGCAGCCTCACGGTGCTGCCGTCCAGACGCGCCGCCGCGTTGACGGCTTCCTCGAAGCTCCCATAGCCGGTGGTCACACCGGCGGCGTCCGTCACCGCTGCCGCCGCCACCTCCGCGCCGCAGTTGTTGCACTTGCCGTTGGTAACGCCCGCTCTGTGGTCGCAGACGGTGACCACCAGGCTCTGCGCCGGAACGTCATTCCTGACATAGGTGCTGTTGAGGAACTTGTATCCATCGGTCACGTTGTCAAAGTCCCGATAGGCCTCGCTGCCCTTGATGGACACCGTGTCCGGTGTGAACGCCGCGCGGCTGGCAGCGGTGCCGCCGGCAGCCTTGAAGCTGGCGACTCCGCTGAGCTCGATGGTGAGCTCGCCCATGTCCGTATGGTTGACGCCGTAGCTTATGACCGTCCCACCGTCCAGCCGCTCGGGATTGCCGATAGCGGTCACGCGGCCCGTGCCGTTGACGAACAGATTCGCCTCGCTGGCGTCCATCATATTGATACCGGCGCTGAAGCCGTTGGTCTCATTGGCGGAGGACCCGTTTGTCAGCTGGCCGCCGTTGGCGTTCAGCACGCCGCCGCTGTTGACCGTCACCTCACTGCGGCTGGTCATCTGCAGGCCGACGCTGGCAAAGCTGTCGCCGCAGGGAGCCACGCCGCCGCTGGCGTTCACCGCGGCATTTTCAATGACCGCGTTATTGCCCAGATAGATACCGCCGCTGATGGGCTTGATGCCGGAGTTGAGATCCTGCACCGCCGTGCCGCCGTTGGCGTTCAGCACGCCGCCGTCGGAGACGCTCACGCTGTTGCCGGACACGCCGTAGCTCTGGAGGCCGCTGCCGCCGGTGGCGGTGACGGTGCCGTTCTTCACGGTCACGTCGCCGAAGATGCCGTAGCTGATGCCGGCGCTTCCGGCGCTGCCGCCGTCCGCGACCAGCTCCGCGCCGCCGTCCACATAGACAGCGCCCTTCACGCCGCAGCTGTCCTTGGCCTTTACGTTGCCGATGCCGCTGCCGTTGGCCGTCACCCTCGCGCCCTGCTCCACGCGCAGCGTATTGCCGCCCATGTAAATGGCCGCGCCGCTGGTGCCGTTGTCAGAGCTGGTACCGTTGTAGTTGACGGTCAGCTCGCCGCCCGTGTACGCATCATATGCATGCGCAACGGTCAAATTGCCTTCCGCGCGCCAGCCCAGACCGTTGACAGTCAGCGTGGCGTCCTGCCCCAGCCCCACCGTCACATCGCCCTTGGACCACACGGCGCACTCGTTGGCGCCGCCGCCTGTGATGCTGCACTTGCCCACCACCTCCACGGTGGCGCCGGCCGGCAGGATCAGCGCATTGGAGCCCTCGGCCTCGATCTGCACCTTGTACAGATACAAATAGTTCGCGCCGGCGACCCATCGGTATCCGCCGTCGGCATCCAGGGAGACCTGGTCCTTTCCCGTGGTCAGGTCAAGGCAGACGACCTTCTTCACCGCGCCTGTCTGCGCCGCCGCGACGCTTTTGACGTCCCGGGTCACGGTGTAGGTGTCGCTGCCGCCCCGCTTCTGTTCCGTCCGTGTCTGGCCGGACGCGGCGGGCAGGTTCTCCGCCATCGCCGCCCACGCCGTGGCGGGCAGCAGGGAAAATACCATCACCGCCGCCATCGCCACCGACAGGAGCCGTTTTTTCAAACTGCTGTTGTTCATCTCACTTCTCCTTCTTGCCCACTTGACTGCCTGCTCTTCACTTCTCTTTCTTGCTCATTTGGCTGCTTACGTCTCTCATCTGACCGATGCATCAGGTGCAAAATTTGCATCCGGCTGCCGGAAGGAATGATGATCGTCCAGATCGGTTAATTATCATTTTACCATGGGAATCGCGCAGAAGCAACATTTTTTAACGCATTATCTTCATAAACGGCAAAAACCACGATAGATGCACATTTTTTAATGGCATTTATCGGCTCCCGCAAATCGCCCCTTGACATCCTCCGGCGCAGTCATGATAATATACATATTGCAGCTTTGCAGGATTTCTTTCGAAGACCGCGAGGAGGAACGGACCCCATGGAGAATTACAAATTTTCGACCTTACCCTATCAGCGCCCCGATCTGGAGGCCCGCCGCATCCAGCTGGCCCGGTGGCAGGACGCCGTGGAGCAGGCGGAGAGCTTCGATGCGCTGCGTGCGCTGCTCTTTGAGATGGACCGCGCCAACGGTGAGCTGTCCACCCAGTGCGCCATCGCCCACATCCGCCACACTCTGGACACCCGCGACGCCTTCTATGAAGCGGAGATCCACTACCTGCAGGACACCCTGCCCACCCTGGGCGCCGCCGAGGTAGCGCTGAGCGAGGCCATCGCCTCCAGCCCCTTCCGCCCCGACATCGAGCGGGAGTTCGGCAGGCAGTATTTCGTCGCCATTGACCTGCAGAAAAAGCAGTTCTGCGAGGCCAACGTCCCCCTGCGCCAGCAGGAGTCCCGCCTGACCAACGAGTATCAGAAGATCATGGCCGCCGCCGAGATCCCCTTCGACGGCAAGACCCTGAATCTCTACGGCGTGCAGAAGTACTTCGAGCACCCCGACCGCGCCGTCCGCGCCGCCGCGGTCAAGGCGTACTCCGCGTTCTACGAGGCCAACGAGCCCCGTCTGGAGGAGATCTGGGACGAGCTGATCCGCATCCGCAACCAGATGGGCAAAAACCTGGGCTATGAGAACTACATTCCCCTGGGCTACCTGGAGCAGGGCCGCACCGACTACGGCGAGAAGGAGGTGGCCTCCTTCCGTGAGCAGGTGCGCACCGTCCTCGTTCCGCTGTGTCAGAAGCTCTATGACGCGCAGGCCAAGCGTCTCGGCATCGACCATGTCATGTGGCACGATGAGAAAATGGTGTTCCCCGACGGCAACGCCGAGCCCGCCGGCGATGCAGGATTCATGGTCGAGACCGCCCGGAAGATGTACCACGAGATCAGCCCCGAGACCGGCGAGTTTATCGACTTCATGATCGACCACCAGCTGATGGACCTGGAGAACAAGCCCGGCAAGGCCTCCACCGGCTACATGACCAGCCTGCCCAGCCTGAAGGCCCCCTTCGTGTTCTCCTGCTTCAACCACACGATCTTCGACATGCAGGTCCTGACCCACGAGCTGGGCCACGCCTTCGCCGGCTACATGGCCATGCGCAGCCAGCCCATCTCGGACTATTACAGTGAGACCACCGACATCGCGGAGATCCACTCCATGTCCATGGAGCAGTTCGCCTACCCCTACGCCCAGTGGTTCTTCGGCGATCAGGCGGACAAGTTCCGCTTTGCCCATTTGCAGGAGGCTCTGACCTTTGTGCCCTTCGGCGTGGCTGTGGACGAGTTCCAGCACATCTGCTACGCCGATCCCCGGCTGACGCCCAAGGAGCGGACGTACCAGTGGCGCCTGCTGGAGGAGAAGTACATGCCCTGGCGCAGGTACGACAATGACGCCTTCATGGAGCGCGGCGGCTACTGGTATCACAAGCTGCACATCTACCTCTACCCGTTCTATTACATCAACTATACGCTCACCACCATGGGCGCCATGGAGTTCAAGAAGAAGTACGCCGAGGATAAGGCGGCGGCCTGGCAGGACTATCTGAAGCTCTGCAAGACCGGCGGCAGCCGCAGTTATCTGGAGACCCTGCGTTATGCGAATCTGGCAAATCCCTTTGAGGCTGGTTCCGTTGCGCGTGCCTGCGGCTACGCCGAGGACATCCTCCTCCGCCAGCTCGCAGAACAGGAGAAATAAGCGCTGTATCAACTGCAAAAGCTCCCCCTGCCGGCATATGCCGGCAGGGGGAGCTTTTCATACGCTTCCGCCCAGTGGGGTCCTTATTCTTTCTTTCTGCGCTTGGACGCTGCGATCACCGCCGCGCCGGCCGCCGCTGCGGCCGCCGCCACGACGATCCACACCACGGCGCCGTTCTGCGCCGCAGGCTCCTGCTCCTCCGCAGGCTCCTGCGCATCCGGCTCCGCCGGCGCGATGCCCGCGGCCAGGTCGGTCATGTCGTACAGTGCCGTCTGGCCGTTCAGCAGCCGCGCATAGGCCGTCAGGGCGCACAGTGCCTGCTCCGTGGCGATATCGTCCGCCGCGCCGTCCCGCGTGTGGCAGAATCCGCCGTCCTTATAGTAGGCGCACAGCGCATCCAGCAGGCTCAGGCCGTACTTGATGAACCGGCTGTCCTTGGCAGGATCGATGCCCAGCGTGGTCAGCGCGATGATGACCTGGGCGCAGGACTCGCTGTTCACCGTGCCCCAGCTGCTGTAACCGCCGTCAGCGAGCTGCATGTCGGACAGGGTCTGCACGGCCTCGTCCACCGCCGCCTGTACCGCTGCGTCGTCGCGGTACGCCGCCAGCGCCTGCAGCGCCATGGCGGTCATATCGGGATCGGCGCTGTCACCGGACAGAGCCCAGCCGCCGTCGGACAGCTGCTTGTCCAGAATGTAAGCCACCAGTGCCTCGCGGGAGGTCTGGTTGGCGCCCTCCGCCGCGGCGGGCACCTCATACCCGGCACTGTCCAGCGCGATCAGCGCGAAGATAGCGCCGTTAAGGCCCTGATACGTCACTTTGTCCATGTCTGCCAGCTTGGCCAGCAGATCATAGCCGCCCACGTCCGCAGGGTCCTTGCCGATGGCCGTCAGCGCCAGGATCACGCGGGAGTACTCGCTGAACTTCTTATCGCTGAGCTCGCCGCCCGCGTCCTGCACCGCCTTCACCACGCTGTCGTAGTAGCTGTCGGGCACCGTCCTGCCGCTGCGGGCCAGCGCGATGACCAGCCACTCGCTGCCGAAGGTCAAGTCGTTCTCGCCTGCCTTGTCCAGCGCCGTCTCATACTGGGTGCGCCACGCGGTGTTCTCCTTGACGCCGGAGGTCTCCTGCTGCGCCTTCACCAGCGCGGCATACGTCTCCTCCGCCGCCACCAGCACCGCATAGTTGGTGACCAGCGCCTTCTCCTCTGCCGGCAGCCTGTTGTAGGCCGTCCGTGCCGCTGCGATGGCGCTGCCGCTGTCCAGCGTCACATCCCCGATGGCGTTGATGAGCTTGATGACATCCGCCGCCGTCAGACTCTGGTCCGCCATGGCGCCGGCGTCGGGATCCTGCTTCCAGTCGGTGGTGTAGTACCACAGGATGTCGTCGCCGTCGGCCAGCTTCTTCTGGGTCAGCGCCACGTTGGGCAGCACACCGTTGACCTTGTACAGCCAGCCGGAGTTGTCGCCGTGGGTGAACTCGCCGTAGGTGACGCCTCCCTTGGTCATGGACCGGACGTAGCCGCTGGCCGCGCCGGACTGGGTGATGCCGCTGTCCCTCAGCGCCTCGATAAAGGCGTGGTACACGGTAGAGCCCTTCTTTACGGTGACGCTCTTACCGTCCATCCACATGCCCGCCGGCGTGCGGATAGACACGGTGACGGTAATATCCTCGTTCTCCTCGGGCGGGTTCACCGGCACATCCGGCTCACCGCTGCCGGTGGCGTGGCCCGGCTTCACCGCCGTCTTGCTGAAATTATAGATATTGTACGCCTTGCCGCCGTTGGCGCGGAACTGCGCCAACGCTACCAGGGCCCGGAAGCCCTGCTCCGTGGCCAGTGCGTTGTCCTCACCGGCGTACAGGAAGCCGTTGTTGGCGTCATTGGCATAGCGCAGCATGTCCTCCACCAGCGTGATGCCGCTGGCGCACAGCACCGTCTCGGGATCCACGCCCGCGGCAATGAAGCCGATGATGAGCATGGCGTCGCTGTTGGCGTTGCTGTAATAGCCCGCGCCGGCCACATGGTTCGCCGCGCCCCGCACCAGCTTATCCAGCAGCGTCTTGGCGCTGCTGCGATCGGTGTAGGCGCTCAGCGCCGCCATGGCCGCACCCGTGGTATCGGGATCGGCGTAATACGCGCCGCCGTAGCTGCTGCCCAGAATGCCGTTGGACTCCGCCGCCGCGATGGTGGCGATCAGCGTCTCGATCTGTTGGTCAGTGAGCTTCACGCCGCCCTGCATATTGGCCAGCAGCACGTAGGGTGCCGCCCACACGGTAACACCGCTCATATCCATGGCCTTCAGCAGCGCCCCGTTGTTCACGGCCTTGCTGCTGCCCTGGGGATACAGCTCCGTGCTGTCCACGCCCAGCGCCCGCAGCACCAGCTCGATGCGGCTTCTGGCGCCGGCGTCCGTCGTACCGGATGCCTCGGCGATCAGCAGATCCATGATGTTCTGCCGTGCCGCATCGGTGAGTCTGGCGGTCTTACCCGCCAGCTGGCCGTAGGCCGCCATGTCCATGGCGCTCCAGCCGTCCTTGGTCTCGGTGAGGGTAGCCGCGATGGAATCCATCAGGGCGGTATCGTCCACGATCCACGGCAGAGATACGCCGAACAACTCCATGAGCTTGTCGTTCACCTGCTGCCACGTGGTCAGCTTCATGCCCTCCACCGCGGCCTGCTCGCTGCTGCCGGCAAAGCTGTTGCCTGCGGCCTTCCACTGGCCGTCCGGCTTCATGCAGTTTCCGTAGACATTTTTGATCGTGATCTGGTTGTCCAGACCCGCCAGCGTACCGCCCAGCCGTCCGGCGAAGCCGCCGGTATAGCCGTAGGTGGGCGTACCCGTCACCGTCACCAGCCCGGCGCCCACGGCGTTCTCCGCCGCGCTGATGCCTCCGGCGAAGCCGCCGGTGTAGTCCGTACCGGCAACGCTGCCCAGACTGTAACAATTCTTTACCGTGCCGTCGCTGATACCCACAAAGCCGCCGGCGTAGGACTTGCCCCGCACCTCGCCTTCGGCATGGCTGTCGTAGATGCCGCCGCTGTTGTCGCCGGCAAAGCCGCCCACCATCACGCCATCCGGCGCGGTGACGCTGCCCTGCGCGGCACTTCTGGTGATGCTGCCGCTGTTCTCGCCCGCCAGGCCGCCCACCTTCTCCTTGCCGGAAACGCTGACGGCGGCGGTACACTTATCCACGGCGCTAGCCACGGAGAACATGGTCTCCTGATCGCTGAGCCCCTCGTTCAGGCCCACCAGACCGCCCACGGCGCTGCTGCCGCTGACCGTACCGGACACAGTGCAGCTGCCGGCAAGGCCGGCCTTGCTGCCCGCCATATCCTGACGGTCCAGTTCTGCCTGGGCCCAGCCCACCAGACCGCCCACGCGGCTGCCGCCGGTGACGTTCACATCGCTGAGATGCAGGTTCTTGATGACCGCGCCCAGCGTCACATTGAAGAATCCGGCGTTGTCGCCGCCCTTCACCGTCACATGGGACACGGTGTGGCCCTGGCCGTCAAACATGCCCGTAAAGGGCGCGGACGCGCTGCCGATGCCGGAGAACGTCACGCCCGACAGGTCCAGATCCCTGGCCAGCTTGTAGTTCTTCGCCAGCACTGCGGGGTCCTTGGACGCCGCCAGCGCCTGAAGCTCCGCCACGGTGGAAATGGTCTCCCACTGGATGGTGCTGCCGTCCAGCTCCGCCCACAGCGGACCCTGGAACTGGTTCTCGGTGGTGCCCTCGAACCACAGCACCCTGTCGCCGTCCTTCACCGACGCCGTGGAGGCGCTGACGTTGGACAGGGCGTCGTTGATGGTGAACATCCAGCCGTCCGGCGCGTTGACCGCATGGCCGTTGATGGTGTGGATGAACCGTCCGAAGGTGGCGGTGGTGGAGTAGCTGTACGTCAGCTTGCCCTGCGCCTGAGCCGCGTCCATCACGTCCACCACGCGGGTGTTGCCGGTGCTCTCCACGGTGACATCCACCACGCTCTTGTGGTCGAAGTCGAAGGTGTACGTCTCCTTGTCATACGTCACCACGGCCACGTGTACGGTGATGTCCGCGGTTTTGGCCATCTCCGGCGCCTTCACCGTGGTGAGATAGGGCAGGCCGCCGTTCACCGCGTCGTCGCGGGTCCAGATGCCGCTGCCCAGCTCCCGCACGAAGTCCGCCAGCCGCATCTGCATGCCGGTTCGCGGCTCCGCGCCGTAACCGTGAGCGCCGGTGTTCTCGCTGTTGTAGTAGCAGTTCCACACGCCCTCAGACTGGTCGTACTGGAAGGCGCTGTCCGGCTTGTTGCCGCCGATGAAGCCGTTGCCCTCTGCGCCCGCTACCGTGACGATACCCGCAGCGTAGCAGCTCTCATAGGCGTTGCCCTGGAATACGGAGCGTCCCACGAAGCCGCCGGAATAGCCGCGGCCCGACACGTTCCCCAGTGCGAAGCAGTTGCGGATGGTGCCGCCGTAGCCCAGACCCACAAAGCCGCCGGCGTAATCGCTCTGGGTGCTGACGCTCATGGAGGTCCAGCACCGCTCGATGAGGCCGCCCTCCTCGTTGGCACCCACGAAGCCCGCGTGGCCCGTGGAGGTAGCGGAGTTGGAGGTCAGCGTACCGCCCTCCACATAGCTGTCGCGGATGGTGCCGTAGTTCCGGCTGACCATGCCGCCCAGCACCGCGCCGGTGTCGGCGGTGATGTTGGTGTTCACCACGGCGCACTGCTCCATGAGGCCGTAGTTGTTGTGTACCAGCACCGCCGCGTTGTCGGAGAACAGCACGTTGGCGTTCTCCACCTTCAGATCGTAGATATAGCCGCCGGCCCCCACGTACCAGAACAGGCCGGAGTCATAGTTGCTCAATGTCAGGCCGCGGATGACGTATCCGTTGCCGTCCAGCACGCCGTTGAACCGGTTGGTGGTGTTGCCGATGGACTTGGTCTTGGTCTGATAGGCCGCCGACAGCTGGGAGAAGTCCAGATCGTTGGCCAGATAGTATTTCTTGCTCCACTCCACCTTCTGCTGGCTGTCGGAGCTGCTGTCTGCGGGATCGGAGGGCAGATCCTCCACGTTGGCCAGGTCGATCCACTGCTGGGCGGAGGTGATGGCGACCCACGTGTCGTCGTGGTCGTCCGGTACCTCCGGCGTGCCGCTGCCGTCATAGATGACCGCCTGGGACGGGCGGCTGTCCGTCAGGCCCATCGTCTCCAGGATGTCCGCGTCGGAGTGGGCGATGACCTGCGCGGCATAGCGCCGCCCGGCGGCGAAGGTGTTGCCCAGATCCGCCATGCCCGCATTTCCCGACACCTCCACGGGGGTCAGGGTGCGATAGCTGCCATCGTCCTCTACAATGGACAGCAGGATGGTGTAGATCTGCTCGGCCGTGAAATAGGGCTTCTTGTCCCAGTGCAGGACCGTACCCTCCCACTTCACATTGGTGACGGTGGACATGCGGTCATAGGGCATCTGATAGCCCGCCACATGCTCGTCCACGTACTCCAGAGAGGGCTCGGTGTACGCGCCGTCCACCACTGCCGTCACCGTGGCGTAGTACACGCCCTCGCCCTGCTCCGCCAGCTCGGCGGCGCAGTCATAGTCGGTCTCAGTGCCGTTGGCGGTGAAGGCCGTGGCGCGGGCCAGCACCATCTGGGTGTAGTCCTCGCCCTCCACAAGCTCTGCGGTCTGCCGCCACAGGGTGATGACATACCCCTCCGCGCCGTCCACCGCGTCCCACGTCAGCTGGGAGGAGGCCAGCATGCCCACGCCATCCTCCACCTCCACGGCGGAGGAGCTGGTGAGATGCACCTGCTCCAGCCCGAACTCCACGTTCTGGGCCAGCACGGGCTCCTTGACCACCGGCGTCAGCTTCTGCCACTTCAGCACCGGCATGCCGCCGTTGCGGCCCGCCACATGCTCAAAGGCGTCGCTGATGGCCAGCTCCTGCAGCTGCTGGGCGGTCTGCGCCGCCGCGCCGCTGTTGCCGTCCGTGCCGCTGTCCAGATAGAAGCAGTTGCTGATTCTGCTGTTGGCGCCCGGGGCGATAGCGCCGGTATTGGTGCCGGTAACGGCGCCGCTGTTGTAGCAGTTGGCCACCGTGCCCACGAAGCCGCCGTAATAGCCGCGGATACCGCCGCCTGCATAGCTGCCGCCGGTGATGCTGCCGGTGTTGTAGCAGTCGCTGATGTTTACCTCACCGGTGTTGCCGCCGCTGATGCCGCCGGCCCGCGCCTTGCCGCTGATGTCGCCGGTGTTGTAGCAGGCGCTGATGGTGACCACGGTGCTGCCGCTGTGGTTCTTGCCCAGGATGCCGCCGCCGTTGGCGCCGCCGCTGACGGCCACTTCACTGCCGCACTCCGTGATGGTCACGATGCTGCCCTTGGCGCGGGCCACAAGGCCCGCCGCATCGCCGCTGCTGCTGTCGGTGCCGGCGGCGATGCCCTGCACCACCACGCCGCGGATCTCCGCGTCCTTCACCACGCCGAACAGACCTGCGTACTGGGCCTCCGCCTTCATGCGGGACACCGTATGACCCTGGCCGTCAAAGCGGCCCGTGAACTCATGGGAATCTGCGCCGATGGGCGTCCACGCACCATCGCCCAGGTCGATGTCCTCCGTCAGAACGGCGTATAGCTTGGTGCTGCCGTTCCCTGCGTTCACCGTCCGGGCCAGCCACACCAGCTGCTCGCCGTTCTCGATCTCGTAGGGGCTGGCCTCCGTGCCGTCGCCCGCCTCCGGCGCCGTGACGGTCTGACCGTCCCAGGCGGCGGAGGGCTCCAGCGTCACCGGCACCGTCACATCTCCGCTGACCTTCAGCGTCTGGCTGACCTTGGCGTATCCCTTGGCCCGCACCGTGTAGGTGTAGGTGCCGTCGGGCAGCCGATAGCTGCCGTCCTGCTCCGCCGCCACGGTCTTGCCGTTCCACTGCACCGTCACCGTCGCGCCGGCGTCCTCGGGCGTCACGCTGAATCGGACGGTGCGCTTTTCCACCGGCGTCAGCGTGATATCCTTCCGGGCCGCGCCGCTGACCTCGATGTTGCCGCTCTCATCGGCATAGCCGAAGGCGGACGCCGTGTAGCTGTATGTACCCTCCGGCAGGCGGAACGTCCACACGTTTCCGTTCTGCTTGCCCTTTGCGCCGTCGATGCGTACCTCCGCATCCTCCGGCGTCACGGCAAATGTCACCTCATACGTGGTGATCTGCCACGTCAGGATGGGATAGCCCCCGTTGATGCTCTTGGCGTCCTGCATGAACGCCTCGCCCAGCGCCGCAGCGCTGTCCAGCGTTTTCAGCTGCTGCTCCGTCACCTTCACAGCCTTGCTGTCGCCGACGCTCAGCGTGTCGGGGTAGTAGCAGTTGGCCACCACCGTCGAACTGGAGTTCACCTTGCCGAACACCGCGCCCGCGCCGCTGCCGGTAACGCTGCCCGCGGCATAGCAGTTCTTCACCGATGCGTAGCGGCTGTCCACATACGCGCTGATGCCGCCGGAGTACCAGCCGCCGCCGGTGATGGTGCCGGTGCTGTAGCAGTTCTCCACTGCCACCTGGCCGCTGATATTGGCCGCGATGCCCGCCGCGCGGTGGCCTTCGGAGGTCACATCCCCCACATTGCCGCAGTTCTTGATGAACTTTTCGGCGCTGCTGGACCCGCCGGCCACATAGCCCACGATGCCGCCCACATACTGGCCGCCCTTGACGGACGCCCTGTTCAGGCAGTTCTCCACGCCGCCCGTGGTGCCGTATAGCTGGCCCACGATAGCCGCGATGCCGTATCTGCTGGAATTGCTGGTGACCTCCACGCGGCCCTCCACCGTCACATTCCGGACGGTGCCGCCGTTGACGGTGCCGAACAGGCCGTAGTCCATGGGCGTGCTGCCGGTGACGTACAGGTTCCGGATGGTGTACCCCTGCCCGTCAAAGGTACCCTTGTACGCTTTGCCGGTGCCATTTCCGATGGGCGTCCACGCCTCATCGCCCAGGTCGATGTCATTGCACAGCACCGCGCTGAAGCTGGTGCCGTCGGACACACCGGCGTTCACCTGCTGGGCCAGCCACGCCAGCTCGCTGCCGCTGGTGATCTGGTACACGCCGTCCACTGCGGCGGGCTCGCTGATGTCGCCCGCGCCCTCCCAGGCGGACTTGGCCGTCATGGGGATGGTCACGCTCCGCGTCCCGCTCTCGCTGACGCCCGTCAGGTCCACGGTACCGCTCTGCTTGCCGTAGTTGGCGCTGCGGAAGCTCCAGTCGTAGGCGTAGCCTGCGGGCAGGCGGAACGCCATGCCGTCGGAGCCTTCCTCCGCCGCCATGTCCCGCTCACCGGTGCGCACCGTCAGCTTCCCGCCGTCCACATCGGTCTTGCCGTCCGCATAGGCGAACGTCACTGTGACCACCGGCTTCTCCGCCAGCACCACCGGCTCCTGTGCGTCGCCGCTGACGGTGACGCTGCCCTGCACCGCCGCGTAGCCGAAGGCGGAGACGCTGTAATAGTAGGTGCCCGCCGCCAGGGTATACGCCGTGCCGCTGTCCGCCGCGATCAGCGCCGTCCGCGCCTCATCGCCGTACAGCGAGAACTGTGCGTCCGCCGGCGTCAGCTGGAACGCCACACGGTACACCCGCGTCCACACGGCGTACAGGTCGGTGTCCTCCGTAATGGTGATACTGCCCTTGTCGGCGTAGGCCACCGCGCCGTCCGGCGTCGTGGCCCAGCCCTCAAAGCGGTAGCCGTCCCGCTGGAACGTATTGGCCTGCAGCGTGCCGCTGCCGAACACGCCCTGCTGCACCGTGGTCTCCGTGCCGTCGTTGGCATGGAAGATCACCTGCGCCGGCAGCGAGGCCTTGAAATTGCTGAGCCACATGCAGTTGCTGCCGCTGCTGGCCCAGCCGCGGTAATAGGAGATGGTGATGACGTCACCGGCGTTGGCCTGCACGGTGGCCGTGCCGCTGTCCGTCCCTTTGACGATCTCTGCCCCGCTGCTGCCGTAACTGCTGTACGTATACAGCGTCTTGCTGCCGTTCTTCACCTCCATGCCGCTCTGGCTGGGGCCGCTGAGCCGGTAATCGAAGGACAGCTCCGCCGCCTTCAGCATCGTCACCGTCAGCGTCGAGCGTGTGTAGCTGGCCGAGCTGTTGCCGGATTTCAGCTCCTCGCCGTCCCTGACAAAGCCCCGCGTGGCCGCGTTGGCCACGGTGGCGATGCCCTCCCACTCGTCGAAAAAGCCCTCCAGCTCCGCGTCGGCGGCGCTTCCCGCCAGCGTGGACACACTGTACCGTCCGGTGTCCTCACTGCTGCGGTAGACGTCCTCCGCCCACACGCCGGTAGGCAGCATGCTGGTAAGCATCAGCACCACCAGCAGCCACGATACCACTCGTTTCTTCATGTCTCTGTCTCCTTTTATCTGTAAATTTTCTGTCTTATAAGAGAAGGAGGCGGAAGGGGTCGGCAAACCCCTCCCGCCCTTATGGAAAGCGGACGGCTTGCGCCGTCCCGACTTGACTGCGGGCGGATGACGCCCCTCCCGCGAAAAACCGGCCTCCCTGACGGGACAGCCGGCGCATTTGCCGCAAAAAAAGGCCGGTCCGTCCCTGTCGGGATGGTCCGCGCCCACTTCTGCTCTCTGCCACAACGAAGAAGCGCCGCTGTGTACCTGTTCTCCGCCGTGCAATTCTCCTGCCCTAACGCCCCGAGGCTGCCGCCTCCCGTACATGACCTACCTTCTCAGGACATCCGTCCCAATGGCTGCTGTTCACCACACGGCGTCTCCGCCGCTTTGGTCACTTCCTTGCGTTTACAGTGCCGTCCGCAGAGGGTCTTACCCCTATTTCTTCAAAACTGCCGCCTGACCGTTTCCGGCCGTTACGGCGCGCAGCCACACGTCGTCACAGAACACGTTATCCACTTGTCGGTCCGGCATCTGCCGAACCATTTATACTATATACGGTTTTCCGCCTCTTGTCAACGGCGGCGCTCGCCAAAAGCTGCCAAAACCCGCGAAAAAACAGGACAGGGACGCACCTGCCGTGCGTCCCTGTCCTGTTTTCAGGAAGGAAACTTTTCGCTGTTACCTCATAATATGTGCGCTCACTCCGCCAGGTACTTCAGCGCGATGGCGCTCATGGCCGCCGTGCCGGACTTGAGTACGTCCTCGTTGAACACGATCTTGCCATTGTGCAGGGAAACCATCTCCTTGCCGCAGCCCGCGTCGGTCATCATGAACGCCGACGGCGTGTTGGTGAGCTTGCCGAAGAAGCTGAAGTCCTCGCTGCCGGAGAAGGGGCGGTCGAGGTGGGTCACCTTGTCCGCGCCCAGCTCCTCCGTGACCGCCTGCTCCACCAGATCGATCATGGCGCCGTCGTTGTACTGGAGGGCGTAGCCCTCCTCCAGCCGCACCTCGATGTCGCAGCCGAAGGCGAACCCGATGCCCTTGCAGATCCGGTCAATCTCCTCGATGGCGGTATCCCGTGCCGTGTCGCTGAAGCTGCGCAGCACCGCCACCATCCGGGCCTCGCCGGCGGTGATGTTCACCGCGTCGCCGCCGGACATGGTGCCCACCGTCAGCACGGCGGAGTCCATGGGGTCGATACGGCGGGACACCACCGTTTGCAGCGCGGTGATGAGATATCCCGCGCAGGCAATGGCGTCGTGGGCGGTGTGGGGTGCGGAGCCGTGGCCGCTCTTGCCGTGTACGGCGATGTGGAACAGATCCACCGCACTGGTGAAGTACCCCTTATAGAGCTGCATCCGGCCCACCGTGTCATTCTCGGAGGGGCAGACATGCTGGCCGAAGATGGCGTCCACATGGGGGTTCTCCATGACGCCCGCCGCCACCAGCGCCCGTGCGCCGCCGGGCATGGTATCCTCGCTGGGCTCAAAGATGAACTTCACCGTACCCGCAAAGGAGTCCCGCATATGGCACAGGGTCTTGGCCGTGCCCAGCAGCATGGTGGTGTGCAGGTCGTGGCCGCAGGCGTGCATGACGCCCTCCGTCTGGCTGGCAAAGGGCACGCCGGACTCCTCGTGGACCGGCAGCGCGTCGATGTCGGCGCGGAGCGCCACGCACTTGCCGGGTCCCTTGCCGCCGTGGAGCAGACCCACCACTGCGGTGGGCAGGGGCTGCTGGATCTCGTCCATGCCCATCTTCTCCAGTTCCCGCCGGATCAGGGCGCTGGTGCGCACCTCCTGCATCCCCACCTCCGGATGGGCGTGGATGTCCCGCCGGATGGCCACCAGCTCGTCGAAAATACGATCTACATACGTCTTGATCTCAGACATTTTCACTACCTCACTTCTGAATATCCGCTTAGCTTACAGCCAGCCGCTCATCACGCCGGCCACCAGCACGGAGGTGATGGATACGGTGACCATACCGGCCACCAGCATCTTGGGCATGATCTGGGCGTTGATGGCAGCCCGCTCCTCGGCGTTGGCGCCGGTGGACTCGGACACCTCGTTGGAGATGATGACGGTTCCCGGGAAGCCGAACAGGCAGGAGCTGCCGATGGCCATGGACATCTGCCAGCTGTAACCGAAGATCTTGCCCACCAGAATAGACACGACGGAGAAGGCGATGGTGCCGATGACTACGCACACCAGCAGAGGCACCACCATGCCGCCCACCATCTCAGGGGTGGCGGAGGCCAGATTGGTGAAGATGGACAGGGTGATGATGGGCATCACGATGCCGGTGGCGTGGGCCTTGCCCAGCGCGTCCTCATCCAGGAAGCCCAGCTCCTTGCAGAGCACACCGAAGATCAGGCACCAGACCAGCTTGTTAACGGCATCGTGGAACAGGCTGGACACCCACACGGACAGCAGCGCCACCAGAATGACCTTGGCGATGATGGCGTTGGGGGTGTTGTACTTGTCGGGCAGCGCGGGGATCAGCTTCTTGCGGCCCGCAGCAGCAGCCTGCACGGCGCCGGCGGCGGTGTCTACCTGCAGTTCACCGGCGTCGATCTGCGCCTTGATGCGCTTGGCCTCGCTCTTGAGGCACAGGGAGGCCACGGGGTAACCCACGAAGCCCTGAGCGCACATGACCAGCGTGGCAAATACCGCCAGATCGGGGAGGTTTGCCTTGTTGGCCATGTCCTGCATGGTCAGCGTGGCCACCACGCCGCCGGACAGAATGGGAGCGCCCACCAGCGCGAAGCCGCGGTCAACGATCAGCTGGCCCAGGAAGAATACCGCGGCGGAGATGGCGATGCAGGCCACGGCGGCAATGATGACGGTGCGCCACTGTGCGCCGAAGTCACGGAGCTTGATGGTGGTGCCCAGGTGTACCAGCAGCATGGTCACCAGCAGGCCGGCCATGCTCAGCAGCGTGGAGTCGGCAAACATGGTGGTGGGGAAGATGCCTGTCCAGAAGCCGGCCAGGAACACCACGGACGCTACCAGCAGCATGGATACAATGGCTTTTGTTTTGGCGGAGATCATGTCTCCGATGGCGAACACCACAAAGATGACCGCCGCAGCTAAGATCGCATTCATTTTGATTTTCTCCTTTTCCGTTTGTGATTTCCGTTTATCTCTAAACTCTGCCAATAAAGAAAGCGGCCCCGCCTGAACGACGAAGCCGCTTATCGACCCTTGTGAGGAGATCGAACCACGTATGTCATTTCAGCCGGTATCCATTCTGGTCGCCGTAATAATAGGCGCACCAAAAGTAGCCCCGATAGCAGGAGCTGTTACCGGCATAGTTATAGGAGGCGGCCTGGAGCTTGCCCATGTCGCTGCGGACCATATCCTGCTGCATCATGTGACGGGTCATGGCTGTCTCCTTTCCGCCGGCACTGGACCGGCACTACTCATTGTGCTGATTTTAGGACTTTAAGGCGCAAAAGTCAATTGGGCATAGTCACAGCATTCTCCCCCTATTTTTCGCTGTTTTTGTCGATACCGCACATAGACGCGTCGTGAATGGTCACGTATAATAATACGAAAGCGTGGATGCCGTCAGGGCGAGGCTCTGTGCGTCCGCGGGAAGTGCCGAAGGAGAAGCGTATGACCGTTCGCATCCAGACCAACTGTACCTGTTGTCTGCCCGCCTGCTGTGCGGGCCTGGTCTGCTGCGCCCATTTCCGTCATACGATCTCTGCCGAGTAACGCGGCTCCTGCCGCGGCCACACCGTATTCTTTGAGGACGGTGGGAGATGTGTGACATCTCCCACCGTCCTTTTTTATTTTGGAGGGTTCAACATGAGCAATACCGCAGAAATTGCACGCGCCATGGCAACGACCATGGAAAATGCGGCCATACCTATGTACGGGAAAAAGCTGCGTCTGCCGGACCGCAGCGCCATCATCGCCCTGCTCAAGGAGCTGCGGCGGCTGTTCTTCCCCGCCTATTTCGGGGACCCGCAGCTGATGGCCCTTCCGGCAGAGAACTATGCCGCGCTGCTGCTGGAGCGCATCGAAACGGGGATGACGGCTCAGATCGCCCTGGCTCTGCCGGACGGCGAGATGGCTCAGGCCGCCCAGATCACCGAGTCCATCATGGCGGAGCTGCCCCGCATCCAGCAGATGCTGCTGACGGACATCGAGGCCACCTTCGACGGCGACCCCGCCGCCGCCAACAAGGAGGAGATCATCTTTGCCTACCCCGGCCTGTTCGCCATCTTCGTCTATCGCATCGCTCACGAGCTGTACCTGCGCCACGTGCCCATGATCCCGCGGATCATGTCGGAGTACGCCCACAGCCGCACCGGCATCGACATCCACCCCGGCGCTCAGATCGGTCCCTGGTTCTTCATTGACCACGGCACCGGCATCGTCATCGGCGAGACCTCCGTCATCGGCAGCCACGTCAAGCTGTACCAGGGCGTGACGCTGGGCGCGCTGTCGCCTCGGGCGGGCCACGCCAGCCTGCCGGGCAAGCGGCACCCCACCGTCTGCGACGACGTGACCATCTACTCCGGCGCGTCTATTCTGGGCGGTCAGACCGTCATCGGCGAGCACACCGTGGTGGGGGGCAACGCCTTCCTCACCAGCTCCGTGGCCGACAACACCCACGTGGTCATCCATGCGCCGGAGATGGTTTTCAAGAACGCCTGAGGGTATAACTATTCATTTTCCACGCTTTTTCTTGCATAAATAATTTCCATCAGGAAGTATTTTACTTCCTGATACGCCTCATCCGGAATTCATGAGGAAATCACCGGCGGACGCGGCCCTTTTGCGGGCGGTGCCCGCCGGTTTTCTGTCCATTTCGGCAAATCTGCTGCCGAATTTTTGTGTACTTCGCGGAGCGCCGGCGGACACACGTTTCTTGCCTTCGCCGCCGTATCTGTATTATAATGTGTACAGAAGCATGTGAGGAGGCGCTTGTATGGAACGCATCAGTAAGGAAAACTACTATCTGGACATCGCCGAAACGGTACTGGAGCGGGCCACCTGTCTCCGGCGGGTGTACGGTGCCATCATCGTCAAGAACGATGAGATCATCTCCACGGGCTACAACGGCGCGCCGCGGGGCCGCCGGAACTGCGTGGACATGGGCTTCTGCACCCGCGAAGCCATGCAGGTGCCCAGAGGTCAGCGGTACGAGCTGTGCCGCAGCGTCCACGCCGAGGCCAATGCCATCATCTCCGCCAGTCGGCGGGACATGGTGGGCAGCACCCTGTACCTGGTGGGCCGCGATGCCCGGACCGGCGCGCTGCTGGGAGACGCCACCAGCTGCGCCATGTGCCGCCGTCAGGTCATCAACGCCGGCATCAGCCGCGTCATCATCCGCCGGACGGAGGCGGAGTTCCAGGTAGTGGACGTGACGGACTGGGTCCGGCAGGAGGACGACGTGCCCGCCTTGTAGGGCGCGAAAAGCCGTACATCCGGCCTGCGGCGCAAGTGCCGCCTGGCCTGATCGCGCCAGTGCGCGGCGCGGAAGCGTCTGCGCTCCGGCGGCAAAATACAACTGAAAAAGGAGAATGTGTGATGTTGAACGACTCTAAGATCGCCGCCTACACGGCGATCCTGCGGGAGGAGCTCCTGCTGGCTACCGGGTGTACAGAGCCCATCGCCGTCGCGTACTGTGCCGCAAAACTGCGCGAGGTGTTGGGCGGAAAACCGGAAAAAGTGCTGGCCGAGGTCAGCGGAAACATCCTGAAAAACGTGAAATCCGTGGTGGTCCCCAATACGGCGGGCCGCCGCGGCATCGACGCCGCCATCGCCGTGGGCATAGTGGCAGGCGACGCCGACGCGGAGCTTCAGGTCATCGCCAACGTGACGGAGGAGGACACGGCGGCCATCCAGGACTATCTGGACCGGACGCCCATGGAGATCACCTGCCCTGAAACGCCCTGCCTGCTGGACATCAAGCTGACGGGCTGGCTGGGCGGGCACAGCGCCTGCGTCCGCGTGGCCAATAATCACACCAATATTATTTACATGGCACGGGACGGGCAGGTCCTGAAGGAGCTGCCGGTGAACGGCAACGCCGAGGATCATCTCCAGGACAAGTCCGTGCTGAACGTCAAAGACATCATCACATTCGCTGAAACCATACCCATAGACGTGATACGGCCCACGGTGGGGCGGCAGATCGAGAAGAACACCGCCATCGCCGCCGAGGGGCTTCGAAACAGCTGGGGCGCTAATATCGGCTCCACCCTGCTGCAGGGCGGGACGGACTGGGCCACCCAGGCACGGGCCTGGGCCGCCGCAGGCTCCGACGCCCGCATGAACGGCTGTGAGATGCCGGTGGTCATCGTGTCCGGCTCCGGCAACCAGGGCATCACCGCCTCCGTACCCGTGTGGAAATACGGGC
>ERZ857982.835-NODE-835-length-36485-cov-23.960829_pt1 | contig 36485 bp, 20 predicted proteins | sample MGYA00519955_ERZ857982 | MGnify/ENA primary metagenome ERZ857982 (study PRJEB31778, sample SAMEA3449416) | human gut metagenome | biome: human gut; feature: human-associated habitat; material: faeces | place: United Kingdom | collected 2010/2012 ... | reverse complement strand
GAAATGAAACGGGAATTTGGTATATGAAATATAAAGTGATGTATACAGCAGGAGCCAAAAGAGATCTGAGAAATATTTTCAGATATATTTCAGAGGAACTGTTAGCTCCAGAGAACGCTGCCAGACAGACAGACCGAATTATGGCTGCTATTCGAAAGCTGGACACCATGCCGAATAGAAACCGGCTTTATGATGAAGAACCATGGCATAGCAGAGGACTTCGGTTCTTTCCGGTGGACAATTATTTGGTATTTTATAAGACAAATGATGAAAATGAAATAGTGTATATAGTTCGAATTATGTATCGTGGACGTGATGTTCGCAAGCATTTAAGCCGGACAGAGGACATTTCAGAAAATTAAAATTTAATATGGAACCAGAGGTTTGAGCAGTTAGTCTATGAAAAATAGGGGAGCTGCTTTTTTCATACAAAGTCCATCTGAAGATGTGTGATTTAATGAGTGGTGGGGGCAGGCACCAATGTGGTCAAAAAGCATCAACTTAAGGAAAATGTCTTAAGTTGATGCAAGATAAAATTATCGAGCTTTTATCTGGGCGGAACATATTGGTGTTTATGATTCCTTATCTTGTCCAAAATCGGTTCTCATTTTTGTCAGGCATCAGCTCATTTCATTGCCGCAACTTTGCAATTTATAATAGTTATCAATTGAATATTAACCTAAAATTCGCTATACTGAATAATATAATTTGTCGAAAATATGTTTGCCGAAAGGACGGATTGCAACAAGTTAATTATTTACTCATAATAAGTATCAGAAAATGCTAGTGTTTTACTATACTTATATTTCAGTCGACTTTTTAAGACGGTGGAGGGCATGAGTCCGAGTTGGCATAGGAAAAAGTGGTAAAGTATAAATTGTTTTTACTGCAATCTGAAGAGTTATTGTGAAGGAGAGGTAAAGAATGGATGAGCATGATGTAGTGGAAGCTGGAACTGATTTACTTTTTGGGGATCCTAAGTCAGTCTTAAAAAAAATAGGTTTATCTATTTTGGATAAGAAACAGTTTGAGGCTATATTCGTATCAGCTGGGAAAACGGTTGCTGAATATGAAAAAGATAACACAGAGCAGAATGACATTAGGAGGATTTTGTTCTGTGAGGAAACTATGAGACTTTTAGCTAATGAAATAAGAAAGAGTAATAGTTTTGATTGGCTAAAGGATTTGGATAGATGTGTTAATGATTTACTTTCTTTAAGTGAACTTGATAGCATCAATAAAGCTAGATGCAAGAAACATTTTGAGGATATAGTAATTTATCAAATTAAAAAGTTATTTCCGCAAAGGTATGGTTCTTATTGCCTGGGAGATATCCATGACAATGTTAATAGTTTGATGGCTTCAACGCAATCTAGTAACGAGACGCTCAATAAGATTCTTGAATTGATGAGTCAAAATGATGGTGAATACAATCAAAAGAGTCCAACGACACATGAAGACTGGCAGGATAAGAGTTCATATACATTACTTGAATGGCATTTGGAGAGGGTGGAAGTTGATGGTATATTTGCGCACAAAGATAGCTATACGGATGATATTATTAAACTAACAGAAACGTGGCAAAAGGAACGTGATGAATATCCGGGTTGGTATATTATTCCATATAATACGGCTGTAGAGTTAAGTATGTATACTGACGAGAATGGATTGTTACAAAAGCATGAGACGGAAGATATTGACGTAATGTTGGATTTTGCTTATGAATTGTGCTGGAGACGTATAAAAACAATGCTACCATATAGCGAGTATGAAGTATTTCACTTAAGGCAGATATGGGACAAGTATTATATAAAAATTAAGGAAAATGCCGGTGGTTCAGACAAAATACGAAAGTGGTTCTATATAGGACAGATACTGCTTTCTTGTTATAGGGAGTCTATGAATTGGAACGAATGGCAGCGTCTTATGGACATTTTGATTGTCTATCAGGATAGTGGAAATAATGGTAAAGTCGACTTAATGATAGAAAGAGCTAAGGCATGTTATTTTCAGTTAGACATACCGAGTTTGAGAAAGGAGTTGGATCAGTGCGATATTCCTAAGGAGTGTTATGAACAGAGACTGTTGGTAATAGGACTCGAGTTGGAATGTGGAAAATTGGAAGAATCACTTGAAAAGTTAAAGCAGCTCAGACAAGATTTAATTTGTAAAGTAGATGAGAATAATGAAAATTATTATCTAAAGAGTTTAGAGGCATCGGTATTACAATTACTTTCTATTTGTCAGCAGGCATATTCTTTGCATAAAGAAATATACGAATTTGAGCAAATGGGAATCGATGAGATATTAGAAGAGATTGAGCGAAAAAAAGAATTTTTTGACTGGGAATCATGGAAAAATAATGTTGCTAAAGAACTTTTTAACCATTGTGTTGATAACCAATTTGAAAAGGAAACATTTGAACTAAACAGGAGTACAGTGACCATATGTTCATATAGTCGTTCGGGTCATGCGGAAGGATACCAGCTTTATAAAGTGTTAGAGAAACTTGGAATCCCATTTAAATGTGGATGCGTTACTGTTATTTCAGATATGGAATTGTCTTTGATAGCGTCTATTTATAATTTTAATAATAGATTAGGTTTGTTACTGTTAGTTCGTTGTTCAAGTACAGGGACAATAGAAAAACTTGTTAATAGAAAATTTGTAATGGATTTAGAGAGTGGGTATATTGACGATGTTATAGATATTTTAATAAATGCTATTGAGGTTAATATCGGTGAAATAATTGCAATGGGAAATGGTTTCCCGGAATATTTAGCTGGGCATATAAGGGAAAATGTTCCGATATTATTGCAAAGATTTTCAAGCCGGGCATCTGAAAGGATGCAAAAAAAGGAATTACAGTTTATTCAGAAAATTATGAGTTATAGGAACATTCCACCTCGATTTGAAGTAACTCAATTAATGGATAAGCTATTACGGCAAATATCCGAACGTATGAAGGTTAAGCTACTTCATCTAATGATGGAAACTGAGATTGTAGAGCAAGTAACAATGCATTCGAGAGTTGACGGTTCAAATGGAATAGATTTTTTTGACTGTTATTTTAACAAGCAAGGATTGGATACTTTGTTTGAAGAATATCATGTGTTGATAGATGAAGATGTGATAAATTGGCTATTAAAAGATGATTGGAAGTCTGATTACGAATGGAAGACAAAAGTCGTAAGATTAAAGATTTTAGATGAATATCATCTTTTAAACACTAAACAGCATGATGAATATGTGAAGTTACTTTGGTCAAATATTGACGAGAAAACTCAATTGCCGAAATTGGCCGGTTATTACTTATGGGTATATGAAACGCTGCCATACATTGATGAATCAATTCCCAAATTGTCGGTTAAGAATTATTTTATTACAAATGATATTGCTAAGGATAGCAATGATTTGTATTTAAAACAATTGACACTTTTATGTGCAAATACGGAGCTGGGCTATTGGAATGAAAACGATGTGCTTATTATTATAAATAAGATAAGTAAATACTGGTACAAAATCGCAGAGAATACAGCAAATATTATGTTTGAGGATAATTCTAGAAAAGCTGTATATGCAATAGCAGCTGTGCTGGAAAATTGTAATGGTATGATTTCCGATGAAGCACGAGAGATTCTTATTAAATTGGCACATGAAATGAATGAAAAGGGGATTTACACAAAGTGTTTTGATATATTTATTTTGCGGGATGAACAATGGGAGCGTGATGTACAAGAGAATATTTTTGCAATGAATGAATCTCAATCAATAGATTCACTTAGAGCTATGGAAAAGTATATTATACGTTATCCTGATAGTATTACTACCAGTGAAATGCTTGGAAAGATAGTCGAATTAATTGAGCTTAGGAAAGAACCAGGATTGCTTTCAGCTATATGGATATTACATAATCTGGTATATGCGAAGAATACGGTTATAGATACTATTGGAATTGAAAGAATAGATAGATTACTGTTTTTTTTGGCAGAATTAATTAACTACGATAATGCTGCTATGAAAGATATTAAGCATTGTATTGAGCTTCGACAGGCTTGTGCGGCTCTGGCTTTTAGACTATTTGATTGGAAGACAGTAAATTGCGGTAAGGGTGTGGAAAAATGGCGTGAGATTTGTAAATCATCTGATGAGGCAAACGAGGTACGTAATCAGTGGATATGGTAAATTTTGCAGGAACTTACTAGTATTTTGGGGTTTTTAGCTATACTATTACCCATCCGTAAGGACGAAAACTATGAGAAAAATTATCTGATAGGAAAGTATTGTGCAATTCCTACCTTAAAGAGTATTGATATTTTTAAGGGAGATGGGTGGTCGGAGGACATTGGTTTAGCATCGACCGGAGTGGAACGGAGAGATTAGGATGGGGAAAAAGGACAGAACAGATAACAGAAAAATTCGTGAGCAGAGAAAGCAATTCAAGGTACCGGAATTATGTTGCCAAGGCATATACAAAATGCAATGTTGATGCAGAGATTTTACTGAATTCATTGTACTGGTTCGAATATCAGAAACAACAAATGGCATAGTTTTGCTTGTAAATTTCATATAGAAAGAGTACTATAGTTTTAGAAGACTATGCTATTTCAGCATTGATAGTAAAAATATATCTGATTATAAGTTTACAGTAGGAAATCAAATTTTAAAACCGGTTAAGAAAGATGGTAAATATTATGTTGATTTAACAGGAATATTACTAGCCAATTATTCTAAATCATTTACTATAAATGTAAATGGAAAAGCGTTTGTTACATATAGCGTAAATGATTATTGTAATAAAGTGCTAAATTCAAAAAATAGTAGTAATAAATTGTCCGATTTAGTGACTGCGATTTATGAATTAGGTACTGCAACAAAGTAATTAACTGGAAATTAAGGAATAATGTTACATGAAATTTAATAAGACAAAACCAATTGCGTTAGGAATAGCATTCACTCTCGCCCTAACACCGATTCACGCAATCACATATGCAGACACCAATTCAGACAGTGCATCGATAAATGTTCAGACTGCACAGACAGAATATAAATCAGGATTTGTATTCACTAAGAGCAGCTACGTTTATAGAAAAGGCGCTGATTTGACAGTATGTGTATCAAAGAGCAATCTTTCTGTGGCTTGTGATTCATATAAGCTGTTTTATATATCGGACGGAAGTGAGCAAGCAATTGACCGGAACTCATATACAATCAGAGTTCTTGGGGATGCGGTATATTTTACTTTATCCACGAATTGGCTGAGCCAGTACAGCCCTCAGGATATTGATATTACTGCGATTGCTTACAATGGAACTGCTGAGGTATCTAAGACAAATGCTAAGCTTGTTTCTGAGGATGGCTTTGATATAGACTTTGCAGCCGGAACAGTGTGTGTCAATCAGACAGAAAATATCAGAACTAACGGACAAGGCAAACTGACACAGGATGCGCGGTCGCAGGCTGGCGGAAAAAAATACATATATGTAGTTGACTCAGTAATTTCTCAGGATGAAAGCATCATAAAAATATCCAATGTCGGTAATGAGTGGAAATATACCGGAATGAAGCCTGGAAAGACAAAACTCACAGTACGTTATCACTACTATTATGGCAAGGAAAAATGTACCGGTGAGAAAACTGCTGAGTATGAAGTGGTTCCTGCCACATATACACTCGATGAAGAACGTGGCAGCTCTGGTATGCTTATAAACCGTGGCGTCTCATATACATGCAATCTTAGAACAAAGCAGACAACCTATGATAAGAGTGGCAAGGCTGTAAGTAAATATGTAGATAATGTTGCATACGAATGGTATATAAGTGAAAAAGAAGAATATGTTGCGGTAAACATAGAACAAACTGCACAGAATAAGCTTAAAATAACACCAGCAAATGCCTCGGAATCAGGAGCTTTTTGTATAGGAATAAGAGCACTTGATGCTTCCGGTAATGTTTATTTTGAAGAAGAATCAATATGGTATCTGGTAACAGATGGACAGGCAGATGGAGATCATGGAGATTCATCAGAAACTGCAAATCCGGGAAATACCTCATCCGGAAGTCAAAATACAAACACAGGAAGCGAAAAGGTAAGTGTATCGAAGAGTCAGAGTATATCCTTATTGGAGAATCATAATATCGGTCTAAATATCTACTGGAAAATGACCGGCTCTACGTATGACATAGGAGACTGCATGGTCAAGTACACCTATGAAGGTGACAGCGGAACACCACACTATGTGGCATTGAACCGGAGTCCGGTTGGTGATGGCGAATCATATTGCTCAAGAATTGATATAAGCGCAGTTGAGATGACCGAAAAAGTAAATTTACAGTTACTCTCTAATAGTGGAAAAGTCCTGGATACATTTTCAACATCAGTAGAGGATTATTCCAAGAGCTTATTGGCAAGCAATACAAAAGAATATGCAGCATATAAGCCGGTGGTAAAAGCGATGTTGAATTATGGCGCTGCATCACAGCAGTATTTTGAATTTATGACATATGCATTAGCCAACAGAAGCCTTACGAATGCCGATAAGACGATACAACAAATTCCACAGGCAACGCTGAAGCAGTATGCTGCCAATTCAAGTATCCGCCAATTTTCAATGAGTGGAATACACTATTACGGATCGAGCCTTGTGGTGGGAGATGATGTAAAGCTCAGACACTATTTTAAGCTTGATTCCGGCAGAGATATATCAAATTATTCGTTTGCAACGTATGTGGGCGGAGATATGATAGGCTATGCTACACCATGTCGTTCGAAAGATAAAGACATGTATTATATAGAAGTAACTTGTACAAACAGAAATTTCTTTTCTGGCATGAGGACGATAGTATCGAATGGAAATACAGAAACTATATTGGACTATCAGCCGATGAACTACATTGCAAAAGCATATGGCAGTTCAAAGCTAACCTCTGAATTGAAGACGTTGCTTGATGCAATGTATTGGTTTGAATATCAAAAAATTAAATAAATTGTTGCATAAAATATAGTACTAGAGTATAATTCCTGACTTTGAGAGTTGAAGTTAGAGGAAATTCAGCTTGCTAAGAAGCATGCATATATAAAAGAAAATTATGAAAAGTGGAATTTTTTAGAGGCTTTTTCAGCGTCTGACGATTATAAGACAGAACCTATAGATTTCTATTTCGAATTTAAAAAGTCATCTACTTGCAGCTTGGCTGAATTGGTAAAAAAGGAACATAGATATATATGCAATGATGAGTATATTAAAGAGCATTCAATTGATGATTTAAGCGAGTGCATTGTAGTGCACAACCGTAAGCAGGCTTTGAAAATATTTGCAAATATCAATAGAATATTTGATGATTATTTGAGCAAGGCTGGGCTTGAAGGAATTGAGTATTATCGGCAGTATTTTGAAATTAGTGTAAGAAGAGATGGAATGCCACAAGTATTTTTGCCATATAGTTGGACAAGTAAAGAGTATCTGATAAAGGAAGAACCCCTTCTTTTGTTATCTGATTTACAGAAATTTATTAACCAAGTAGTCTTGATTGACTACATCATAATTATACTAGGATATAGAAAATGAAATTTAATTTTAACAAAAAAATGGTTAGCACAATAGTGATATTGATTTTTGGCGTAGCAATTACAGCTGCAGCATTGTCTGCAAAGAATATAGCGCTTGAAAATAAAACAAGCTCAGAAATAGCCACAGAGGCAGTATCAGCTACAGAGATGATATTGGATACAGAAAATACAGAGACTAGTAATGTGGATAAGAATTCTGACGAAAGTTCAACAACTACAAAAGAAACGGGCAAAAGTTTGAAAGATACAAAGAGCTCATCAGAAAACACCGATAATAATGATTCCAGGGATTCATATGAGACTGATATAATGAAAAATGATGAATCAGAAAACACTTCAGACGATGTAAATAAAACAGGTGATAAGATTGATAAAAAATCTGAAATAAACAATTCAGGAGATAGTGGTTCAGGCACAGATGATTCAGATAATGACAATTCAGGAATGAATAATAATAATGAACCGAAATCTGATAACGGAGTGATAGAGCTTCCAATTATACCGATTGACTAATGTGACGTTAGTTGTGGTTTTACCTACATTTGAAGAAGAAACGTAAGAGGAGTTAATACAATGGAGAAAGTCGAATGAAGACAAAAAAGTTTTTATCATTGGTGTTAAGTGTGGCTATGATATTAGGTGTGGCTGTTCCGGTCGCAGCAGAACCGGTGTCAGCAGGGCAAGGCGTTGAAGCAGAACAACAGCCAATTGTAGAAAATAGCATTACAAGTGGATATATTCTGAGTGATTTGGATTATAATACACCGGTGTATGAACCGGATGAGGCGGTGCCGTATTCTGATGATTGGGGATATTCTGCAGATGAAACTATAGAGAACAGGTATCCGGCAAATGGAGTCAGCGATATCAAGGCGAAATATCCGTCTGTTCGTAATCAAAATCCTCTTGGCACATGCTGGACATTTTCGTCAATAGGTCTTGCAGAGTTTGATCTGATTAATGATGGTGCGTTTGATAAAAATATAGATCTTAGTGAACTGCATCTGGCATATTATGCATATAATTCGCTGTTAGATCCGCTTGGTGGAACAGAGGGGGACTATGCAAAGTACTATATGAATAATACAAGTGTTCAGTATGGTTATCTCAATCGTGGTGGCAACTATTTGATGGCGGCACGCAGAATGGGACAGTGGTGTGGTCCGGTAAGCGAGAGTGATGTACCATATAGTAAGGTGGCAAGCAACGGATATACAGCAAGCACTATTGATACTTTTCTTAATACAGGTTTATCTGATGAATATGCATATTTAAAGGACAAGGCACATCTGGAAAATACATACATGATTAATATCAAGGAAAATGCATCAGATGTGAAAAAAGCCATAAAAAAATATGGTGCAGTGGGAATTATGTATAGTCATAATGATACCGGATATCATTACATAAATAACAGTTATAATGATAAAACAAATAACAGAGCAGGTCATGCGGTAATGGTTGTTGGATGGGATGATAACTATTCTAAAGATAATTTCAGAGACGGTGTTAAACCTGAAAAAGATGGTGCATGGCTTATTCGTAATAGTTGGGGAGACGGAACCGGTTCATATTATAATCAGAGTTATTTCTGGATGTCATATGAAACGTTTTCTTTATCCGATACGGCTTGGGTGTTTGATTTTTCTGCTAATGATGGATATGATAACAATTATCAGGTTGATGGAGGATTAAATGTAGCCCATCAAAGCGGTTACAGGAAATTGGCCAATGTTTTTACTACTCAGACAAAACAGGGAGTATCTTCTGAGGACTTAAAAGCAGTTTCCCTGTCTATTACATCTAAAACAAATGTGAATTATACAATAGAGATTTATACAGATTTAAAAGATAAGACAAAGCCAACCAGCGGAACAAAGCAGGAGACTGCTACCACTACAGGGCAGACAACCTATGCCGGAGTATATACCATTCCACTTAAAGCAGCGGTTAATCTGAAGCCTGGGACAAGCTATTCGGTTGTAGTGACTACTGATACACCTGCCATTGACATTGAGGCAGCGATGACCGGTGATGTAAATTATAATAATGAAATGGTGTGGGAGAATCATGTGTCAAGTGATAATACGGCAAGCTATTATTTCTATGGTACAGGGTTGGCATATTCCCGCAATTGGAATTATCAGAATGTGTATGGTAATTTCTGTATTAAAGCATTTACCGCCAATAATGTAGAAAAAGATTCTGAGAAGCTTGTTGGCAGGAGCCTTACTTTAAAAGATAATATTGACATGAACTACTATATGGAGCTTCCTGAAAGTATCAAATCAAACAGCAACGCATATATGGAGTTTACGGTGAATAATAGCCAGCCATACAAGGTCAGCGTAAACGATGCAATCCCTGTTGAGAAAAACGGAAAGGTTATATATAAGTTTGCATGTCCGCTAAATGCTGCACAGATGTCAGATACGGTTAAAGCCAAAATGGTGGTGGATGGTAATAGTGGAAATGAGTACACTTACAGTGTAAAAGAATATGCCACCGAGCTCCTGTCAAAATCAAACGAGTATCCGGAAGAAACCATTAAGCTGGTGAAGGCACTCTTAAACTATGGAACGGCAGCGCAGAACTTCTTTAAATATAACACTGATAAGCCGGCAAATGCTGGTTTGAGCGATACAGATAAAGCTGTAGCAGCAGCTGATTTTGCTGCATATAAGGCTGTTATTAAAACAGATAGTGCAAATAGTCAGAGTAATGGACTGACATATTACGGAAGCTCTCTGATATGTAAGTCTGAAATGACAGTAAGACATTATTTTATGGTGAACGAAGGCTGTGATATAAACAATTACAAGTTCAGCTATGTTAATGCAGATGGCAATGAAGTCAGTCTGACACCTAAAAAGGCTTCAGATGGGGTGTATTGTGTAGATATAAACGGAATAATGGCACGCAACCTGAATAGTAATTATGCATGCAAAGTCACCGGAAAGAATAAGACCTGTATTTTCGAGCTGGACTATGGTCCGTTCAGCTATTCACAGAAGGTCATTAATAGCGGAAATTCATCTGATGAATTAAAAAATCTGGTGAACGCGCTATATTGGTATTGGTATTATGGATATAGAAATTAAAAAGACTGCATAATTAAAACCACCGCAGAATTTAACGCTTTAACTAAGCTAAATTCCTGCGGTGGTTTCTTTTATTAAATGTTACTCCATCACAAGCTTATCGTTTGTTGTGCATCATGTTCGATAAGTAGATCTATAATATGATCACATGAAATAGAAAGAAATGATACACAGGCTAAGGAAACCCAATAATTGTTAATTAAATTATTGCAACATGCATAATAAAATAGTAATATGGAACTATAAGTTATCAATAAACTGAAACAATGCAATGCTGTTTTATAATGGCAGAAGTCGGGAGGAACAACGTATGAACAAAAGACTAATTAGCCTTGTTTTAACATTCATTATGTTGATTACAATGGTTCCGTCAACTATTGTAGAGGCAAGTGAAGTAACGACAATGGAAAGCGTCAAAGCTTCGAGCAACCGATCTGAGAGCAACCAATCAGAGGTCACGAAACCGGAGGAAAATACTATCTATGCGGTAAATCCACTGTATGAGGATGTTATCAGCATTGATGATTTAAAGAGGAAGCTTGACTCCGAAAGCTCAGATAAGGAGTATGCAGATGGCGAGCAGCTCTTTGGGTCGTCCACAGGACAGTATTTTTCGGATTATGACAGTGCCGTTTCATATCTCAGAAAGCAGATGGTTAGCAGAGAAACGGAAATAACCTTGAATTTCCCTGCATCCTGGTTTACTTCACACAAAGATGGGCTGTATTGGGATTTATTATATGATGCAATGAAGTGCGACGATAGCTCTACCGGACAGGAGGGGGATGCCCTCATATATGGGTTTGGAGGCTGTCGTCTTTCATACAGTAATGCAGGATATATACAATATACCATGTCATATCATTCTGATGCAGAGCAGGAAGCGAAGCTGACAGCGGCTGTGGCTGAGGCAATGGCAAAACTGCAGCTTAATGGTCTGAGCGAAGCCAAAAAGATTACAAAGATTCATGATTATATCTGCAATCATGTCGATTATGCATACAATTCAACCGAGGAGCAGATATATACAGCTTATGGCGCTCTTTGCACCGGAAAAGCTGTCTGTCAGGGATATGCTGTGCTTTTCTACAGACTGTGCAAGGAAGCAGGGCTGTCGGTCAGAATTATCAGCGGTACCGGAAATGGAGGACCGCATGCGTGGAACATAGTGCGAATCGGCAGCAAATACTATAACGTGGACTGTACCTGGGATGGACAGGATGCGGCCACATATAATGAGTTTCTGTTGAAATCAGAAGCTGATTTTAGAGATCATACCCGTGAATCGTGGAAGGTGGCAGGCAGTCATTATCTGGACTATACGTCAGCTGAGTTTAACGCGCAGTATCCTATGACTGAAAAATCCTGGGATGAGTCGACTACATATGCACATAGCAAGGAGGAGGCGTCAGGTGCTGTGACACTAAAAGCAGGATGGAATGATCCTGTACTGGGACAGCCGACCATATTCCATGTGTCTGCAACAGGCGGATCAGGAAACTATAAATTCAGAATGGATGCACCGAGCTATTCGAGCCCAAATCAATGGGCATTCGAATCAGTAGCGGATCCAAGCCGCGGTGAGTGGATGAATTATACATCAGAGTGTGCTTCAAACGATTATACATTTACCATGACTGCTACCGGTACCTATAACTTTAGGTTTTATGTGATGGATACAGCAGCAGAGGTAACTTACTTGCGAGTGAATTTTAATATAAGCGTATCGGATGATAAATACCCGAGTGTTGACTCGATTGTCCGGTCTGCAGTAGCTGAGTGCAACAGCAAAACTGATGGCTCAGAGTATGCAAAAGCCCTTTGGCTGCATGACTGGCTGCTTGACCAGCTTGAGTATGATAAAACCCTGAAATGGTCTTCGGCTGAGAGTGCGCTGACCAGAGGGCTTGGCACCTGTCAGTCGTATGAGAGTGCATATGCAAAGCTCCTTACTGCAGCAGGAATAGAAAACAGCGAGACAAGGGATACCTATGATGGACACACCTGGAATGCCATGAAGCTGGACGGACAGTGGTATCAGACGGACTGCACCTGGGATGACAGCAGCGATAATTGGTATAGCTTTGACCAGAGACATTTGTATTTTGGGCTGACGGATGAGCTGATGGCCATAGCACATCCGGGGCATAGCAAAATCTATACCACAGACACGTATGCAACGCGTTCGACAAGCCTTGCCGACAATTATTTTGTAAGGACAGGAGATGCCGCAAAGTGGGCAAAAGCATACTCAGACAGGATTCAGAAAAATCTGGATGCAGGAAAGACAGAGTTTGAAATAACAGCGGACAATGCTTCTTATCCACCAAGTATTTCGGGCATTCAAAATGGTATTATAGCGTATGCGATAAATCAAATGACATGGACTACAGACAAAGCAGCGGTAACGTTAAATGCTACAGGAAGTGCAAAGAGCTTTACATTTACAGCTGAATACGCTTCAAAGAGTCCTGAGGTCAGCTTGTATGGCAGAAGCATAACCCTTAAAGACAACATCGATGTAAACTATTACATGGAAATGTCTGATTCGGTGTTTGAGCATGATGCTTATCTGGAATTTAAAATCGGTGGTCAGACATATAAGCTTAATGCGAGTGACGCCGCTGAGGTAAATGAGAACGGTAAAACCTTATACAAGTTCTCATGTCCAGTGAATGCGGCACAGATGTCTGATACTATCGAGACAAGAATAGTGATTGATAACAAGACCGAGGAAGAGTATTTATACAGTGTAAAAGAATATGCCACCGAGCTCCTGTCAAAATCAAACGAGTATCCGGAAGAAACCATTAAGCTGGTGAAGGCACTCTTAAACTATGGAACGGCAGCGCAGAACTTCTTTAAATATAACACTGATAAGCCGGCAAATGCTGGTTTGAGCGATACAGATAAAGCTGTAGCAGCAGCTGATTTTGCTGCATATAAGGCTGTTATTAAAACAGATAGTGCAAATAGTCAGAGTAATGGACTGACATATTACGGAAGCTCTCTGATATGTAAGTCTGAAATGACAGTAAGACATTATTTTATGGTGAACGAAGGCTGTGATATAAACAATTACAAGTTCAGCTATGTTAATGCAGATGGCAATGAAGTCAGTCTGACACCTAAAAAGGCTTCAGATGGGGTGTATTGTGTAGATATAAACGGAATAATGGCACGCAACCTGAATAGTAATTATGCATGCAAAGTCACCGGAAAGAATAAGACCTGTATTTTCGAGCTGGACTATGGTCCGTTCAGCTATTCACAGAAGGTCATTAATAGCGGAAATTCATCTGATGAATTAAAAAATCTGGTGAACGCGCTATATTGGTATTGGTATTATGGATATAGAAATTAAAAAGACTGTATAATTAAAACCACCGCAGAATTTAACGCTTTAACTAAGCTAAATTCCTGCGATGGTTTCTTTTATGCTTATCGGCTTACAATGCTAATCACGGAAGACAAGACCGCCTTTCTGACATATGGGACAAAGTAATTCACTGCTCTCTGATAAAAATATGCTGTCATTTTCTCTTAATAATGACAGTATGATGGTCTATGGCTGGACACTCAAGATTATAAATAATTTTATGTTACAGGGTAATCCGCTATACTAGATATAAGTGTAACGGGTTATTTTAGTTCTGCAGAAAGAGATGCAGGGTGGTAGGTGAATAATTATAGATTCGGGTGAAGTGAATTTTTATGCAATTTTACCACTTTACCGCATTAAAATTTAATGTTTTTTTTATAAAATATGCAAAATGTGACAAAAAGTACTGGACAAAATGTCCTATATAAGGTAAAATGCATATATGCAATTGAACAGCACATTTGAAGGTTGTGCAGATAGTATTGGATATATTTTACGAATTGGAGGGATTTTTCATGAGAATATATAATGCTAAGGATTATGCAGATATGAGCAGAAAGGCTGCAAATATCATATCGGCACAGGTGATTATGAAGCCTAATTGTGTATTGGGACTGGCTACAGGCTCTACACCTGTCGGTTTATATAAGCAGCTCGTTGAGTGGTTCAAGAAGGGGGATTTGGACTTCTCAGAGGTTATGACGGTGAACCTTGATGAGTACAAGGGATTAAGCCGTGAGAATGACCAGAGCTACTATTATTTTATGCATCAGAATTTGTTTGATCATGTGAATATTCCGATTGAGAATACTCACCTGCCAAACGGCATGGAGCCGGATCCACAGAAGGAGTGCAAGCGCTATACAGAGCTGATTCAGTCTCTTGGCGGTGTTGATTTACAGCTTCTTGGTATCGGGCACAATGGTCATATCGGTTTTAATGAGCCGGGCGAGTCTTTTGACAAGCAGGTACACTGTGTGGATCTGACAGAGTCTACTATTGAGGCCAATAAGCGCTTCTTTGCATCGGCTGATGATGTTCCGAAGCAGGCTTATACAATGGGCATCAAGACCATCATGCAGGCTAAAAAGATTCTTATTATTGCAAGTGGTGAGGATAAGGCAGAGATTGTGCACAAGGCTTTCTTTGGACCGATTACACCACAGGTGCCGGCTTCTGTATTGCAGCTGCACAATGATGTTACGCTTGTAGCGGATGAGGCTGCACTGAGCAGGCTGTAGATGTTTTTTAGTTGAGAAGGTACATGTATATGTTAATAAAAAATGCAAGGGTATTTACAGAGGATGGCAGCTTTATGCAAGGTGATGTTGTCGTTAAGGATGGCCGTTTTGACAGTGTTTTGGAGAGAACAGCTGACACGGATGCGGCTGCTGACAGCACACAGCAGGAGATTATAGATGCATCAGGTCTTATCATGATACCGGGTCTTGTGGATATTCATTTTCATGGATGCAAGGGAGCTGATATGTGTGACGGCACCAAAGAGGCACTTGATGTGATTACAGCATACGAGGCTTCTATCGGAGTGACGAGCGTGTGTCCGGCTACTATGACCATTCAAAAGGATGAGCTTTTGAGTGTCATGAAAAATGCCGGTGATTATAATTATCATGGTGGTGCACATCTTGTAGGTATCAATATGGAGGGACCTTTTATCAGTCCTTCTAAAAAGGGCGCACAGGCGGCAGAGAATATCATGCGATGTGATTATGATTATTTTTGTGAGCTTCAGGATGCGGCCCATGGCTTGATAAAGCTTGTAGATATCGCTCCGGAGGAGCCGGGCGCGATTGATTTTATAGACAGGGTAAGAGGAAGTGTTGTGGTTTCAATAGCACACACAGCGGCTGATTATGACACCGCAGTAGAGGCTATTGAACATGGTGCAAGCCATGCTACACATTTGTATAATGCGATGCCACCGCTTCATCACAGGAATCCCGGAGTTATCGGGGCTGTGAGAGATTCAAAAAAGTGTCATGCAGAGCTCATTTGTGACGGTGTGCATATTCACCCGTCGGTTATCAGGGCAACATTTGCCATGTTTGGTGCGAAGCGCATGATTTTAATAAGTGACAGCATGAGAGCCACCGGGCTTGAGGATGGCGAGTATACACTCGGTGGACAGGCAGTGACGGTCAGAGGTCCGCTTGCTACACTCCATGATGGGACAATTGCAGGCTCGGCAACCAATCTGATGGATTGTATGCGTTTCACAGTAAGGCAGGCAGGTATTCCGCTTGAGGAGGCTATTATGTGTGCTACAGCCAATCCGGCTAAGGAGATTGGCATCTATGATGAAGCAGGCAGCATTTCTGCAGGAAAGAGAGCAGATTTTGTGCTTCTCAATGATGATTTGGATATTGTGAGTGTGTATATCGACGGAAAGGAGATATCATGTTAGGTTTTTTCAAGAATAAGTCAAAGGGAAAGGTGATCTGTTCTCCGTGCAACGGCAGAGTGGTTCCTATTACAGAGGTTCCGGATCCTACCTTTTCTGAGAAGATATTGGGAGACGGCGTGGCCGTGATTCCTTCTGAGGGCAGGTTTTACGCTCCGGCGGATGGTGAGGTGACAGCTGTATTTGATACGCTGCATGCTTTTACCATGACGACCACTCAGGGAGTCGAGTTGCTTTTGCACATTGGTCTGGATACAGTGATACTAAAGGGTGCTCCTTTTACATCGCATATTTCTGTTGGTGATCAGGTGAAGAAGGGCGACCTTTTGATGGAGGCTGACCTGGAGCAGATTAAGGCAGCAGATCTTAATGTCATTACTCCAGTCTTAATTGGCAACACTGCTGATTATAGTGAGATAAAGATGCTCAAAGAGGGGGATGTATCCGCCGGTGATGAGATTTTAAGTCTCGCGTAGATTTGAATATAATTATATAATAATAACGAACTTTATTGGAGTATCTCCAGTTTAGTATACATAATGTAAAGGAGGGGAAATTTATGAAATTTCTTCAAAAACTGGGTAAAGCTTTAATGCTTCCCGTAGCAGTACTTCCTATCTGTGGTATCCTCATGGGTATTGGATATTATTTATGTCCTGCAACCATGCAGGGTGGTGACATCGAGGGTGTACGTAATTTAATAGGTCTGTTTTTAGTTAAAGCAGGGGGCGCTTTGATTGACAACATGGCCATCCTTTTTGTAATCGGCGTTGGTGTCGGTATGTCGGAAAAGAACGACGGTACCGGCGGTATTGCAGCTTTAGCTTCATGGCTGATGATGACAACACTCCTGTCTACAGACTTTGTTACAAAAATCATGCCATCTATCGCTGACAGCGCTACAAAGACACTTGCATTCGACAAGATTGCAAACCCATTTATCGGTATCTTAGCCGGTGTTATTGGTTCTTTGTGTTACAACAGATTTAAGGATACAAAGCTTCCTGACTGGCTGTCATTCTTCAGCGGCAAGCGTTGCGTAGCAATTATCGCAGGTGTTGTTTCAATCCTTGTATCTGTAGTATTACTGTTTGTATGGCCATTACTTTTCGGTGCTCTTGTAGCTATCGGTAAAGCAATCGTTGGTTTTGACGTAGTCGGCGCAGGTATCTATGCATTCCTGAACCGTCTGTTAATCCCTACAGGATTACACCACGCATTAAACAACGTATTCTGGTTCGATACTATCGGACTTGGAGACCTCTCTCATTTCTGGAATGGCGAGACATCAAAGGATGTTTCATGGAGCCTCGGAATGTACATGTCAGGTTTCTTCCCATGTATGATGTTTGGTATTCCTGGTGCAGCACTTGCCATGGTTAAGTGTGCAAAGCCTGCTAAGAAAAAGGCTGCCATCGGTATCCTTGCTTCTGCAGCTATCTGTGCATTCATCTGTGGTGTTACAGAGCCTTTCGAGTTTGCATTTATGTTCCTTGCTCCTGTTCTCTATGTGATTTATGCTTTACTTTATGGTATTTTCACAATGATTACAGTAGCTCTTGGATTTAGAGCAGGCTTCTCATTCTCAGCCGGCGCGATGGATTTATTATTCTCATCTTCACTTCCGGCTGCAGCAAAGACATGGCTCATCATTCCTCTTGGAATCGCAGCTTTTATCGTATTCTACATTGTATTCTATTTCGCTATCAAGAAATGGGATCTTAAGACCCCTGGTAGAGAGGACGATGATGTCGAGGCAGAGAAGAAGGCAGTGCTTTCTAACAATGACTACACAGCAGTTGCAAAGACTATTCTTGAGGGCTGCGGTGGCAAAGACAATATTGCAAGCATTGACAACTGCATCACAAGACTCAGACTTGAGGTTAAGGATATCACTCAGGTTGATGACAAGAAGATTAAATCTGCAGGTGTTGCAGGCGTTATGAAGCCTGGTAAGAATTCTGTTCAGGTTATTATCGGAACCAAGGTTCAGTTTGTTGCGGATGAGTTTTCTAAGCTTTGCGAGTAGATTTGTTCTGCAATATAGCAGTGTTGATTCACATTAGGTGATTCAAATAATTTCATAATACATGATTTAAAGCCACACCGGGTGTTATGCCTGGGGTGGCTTTTTTGAGTTCGGGACGTAAGCTCCGCCCGGTTGTGGTGCACACGGACTCTCGTTTTCGCTACGCTGCGCTGTTAAGATACTGTACGGATTATGCTTTTGGGTTTTCAATGCTCGACGAAACCGGCTTTTATGCGCCGTCCGTGGCGCATAACGCCTTCCCCAGCCGTCCATGGCTGCGGATTTCTGTGCTTCATGGGCATAATCCTACAGTATCTAAACAGCTTCGCTATGCGCTCTCACGAGAGTCCGTGTGCACCACGCCGGGCGGGGCTTACGGCCCTTACGCTGTGGTGGTAATCCACCTAGGAGAGCGTCGCTGGTCATACTGTTAGGTGTGAACAGTAACTGTCCAAATAGTGGGGAATGTATAGCTTTACAGCAAGGGTTGAAAAACAAACAAATGTTTGCTATAATAAACGAAGTCCAGCTAATAAATGTCAATAGTTAAATGAGAAAAAATCTATTTTATTTTCTGACTAAAAAAGGGCGGACTTTCCCCTTGGTGAAAATATCGTTTTTTGAAAGATATTGATTCATTGGGTTTATAGTATTTTATGCAGCTATGTCGCATTTAGCAGAATTGTATTGTTTGATATGCTCCTGAGGAGCAATGATTTTGAATGGTTTGTTATCTCTGAGTATTGCAAATATCATATTGCATACCTTATGGGAAACAGCTCCCATTGCTACGAGCTTTGGTTTTGAGTCACACTTCTTGAGGTAGTACTCACGAAGAACTGGATTTTTAGCTTCTCCATTACGGGAGATACTGATGCTTTGTAGGGTTAACGTGTGAATCACAAGTCTGGCGATGGCGGAACCACGCTTAGACATTTGAACTTTTGTACCTTCAAATTTACCGGATTGCTTTACGGCTGGATCAAGACCAAAATAAGCGAAAAGTTGTTTGGGCTTTGAAAATGCTGAAAAGTCACCGATTTCACCCATAATGGATACAGCAGACAAGAAACCAGCACCTTTGAAAGTTTCAATCAAATGAATCTGCTTGACAAAGTCGGCATCTTCATTAGCATCAACAAGCTCATGGAGCGATTCAAGAATGCGGTTGATTTCTTCATCATATTTACGTATGAAGCTGATATAAAGGCGAATACGTTTGATGTTGCTGTTTATGATGTACCCAAACTGATTTGCATCAGTTGCCGCCTGAACTATGGCATTATACTTATTCTGAGCATATGTAAGTCCAAATCGAGCTGTTGATCTGATGATATCAATAATCTCTTGCCTGTCTGCTTCAAGAAAAGCGGAGGGAGAGGTATAAGTTTCCAACAATGTAAGAGAAGTGTTGATAGTAACCTTGGAAAAGATGTCAAGATACTGTGGAAACGCCATACATAATTCACCCTGAAGCTTATTCACATAGGCACTGCGATTATCCATTAAATCATAGTATTCACGGCACAGATTACGGCAGTTTAGAGCAAGGTCTGATGGCATAAGTGAAACCTTTAAATCTGGTTTCAAGCCAACTAAAGCAGCTTTTTTAGAATCAAAACGGTCATTATGTACTTTTCGTATGTTGATATTTGTGCTATTCTTAGTGATGATAGGATTAATAACCGAGCAGTTAAAACCCTTATCACGAAGATAGCAGAAGAGTGGGTAATGATAAATTCCCGTGGTTTCGAGGAAAATGCGACTTTCCAAAGAATACAACTCTTCTGCTTCTTTTATTTTAGAAACAGCGGTTGTAAGGGAATCAATACTGTTATGTAGGATTTTGTAAGGTTTTCCTACGAATTGTTGGTTTGGAAGTGCTATAGACATCCATGAGAAATCAGCACCGACATCAATACCAACAGAGATGAATAGTTCATCAAGATTAAAAATAACTTTGTTTGACATGAGCAATAGCCCCTTTCTGATAGGAATCCATTTCCAATCTGGCAGGTACACAACCTAGCGTGTTATTCGGGTATGGCCTTCAGGCTCCCAACCAGCTAAAACATAAAACCCTGTCGAATGGACTAATTGACTTTATTGCAGGTATCAGTCACAGAAGTGACTTCCCAAGGAGGTGAACATTCTTTGTCCTATCCTAAGAGATAATACCTTATGTTTTATCTGGTGTCTATCAGGAACCGTCAGACATGATAATTATTATGGATAACATCTGATGAAGGAAGAATCCCTTCTTTTGTTATCTGATTTACAGAAACTTATTAACAAAGTAGTCTTGATTGACTACACCATTATTATACTAGAGAGGAAATAAAAGTATATTAGGTTTAGTAATTTAAGTATTCATTTAATTTATTGTAATTAGGGAAAATCCAATATCAATCGATAGATAGAAAGAGTGATTTTATATGAACATATGGCTAAAGTTAAGGAAAACAGCTGCAATTACACTATGTGAATTACTTGCAATTGCTACGATTTTTACAGGCTGTGCTTCCGCTGATTTATCCGGCACTGAAGGTGCCGGGCATGCCGCAGGAGCTGTAGTGGCAGGTGAGGATTCTTCCGGTGCTTTAGGCAGGAAGGATAATGCGGATGGTGCACAGAGTGGAAGTGACCTGGCGGAAGCTGATTCAGGTGCTAACGCTACAGGACAGGCGGATGCAGGGAAGCCACAGGAGGATCTGGTAAATAACAATTCCTACGTTTCCCTTGATGCGATTCCTGCATATGATGGCAAGGCGTACGTGGCTGTCAACAATAATGAGCCTTTTTTCACGGACAGCGATATGACTACCACTGCTTTTGAAAATTACAGTGATTTGGATTCACTTGGCAGATGCGGTGTGGCTTATGCCAATATCTGCAGGGATATCATGCCGACTGAGGAGCGTGGCAAGATAGGCATGATAAAGCCATCAGGCTGGCATACGGTGAAGTATGATGTGATAAAGGATAGGTATTTATATAATCGCTGTCATCTTATTGGCTATCAGCTTGCCGGCGAGAATGCCAATCCGAAGAATCTTATTACCGGTACGAGATACCTGAATGTGGAGGGCATGCTGCCGTTTGAGAATCTGGTAGCGGATTATGTAAACAATACAGGAAATCATGTGCTTTACAGAGTGACTCCGATGTTCTCGGGCAGCAATCTAGTTGCAAACGGCGTTCTCATAGAGGCAAAGTCGGTTGAGGATAACGGTGGCGGCATACTTTTTAATGTCTATTGCTATAATGTGCAGCCCGGAGTCGGAATAAACTATGAGAATGGTGACAGCTGGCTGGAAGGCACCACTCCGCAGCAGAGCGCTCAGACGGATACACCGCAGAATGAAGGCTCGCAGAGCAGCGCTGGAAGCGGGGCAGGAGAATCCGGCTCTTCAGGCAGTACAACAGGAAGTGCATCATCAGGCTCAGACAGCTCAGCAACAGAAAATAGCGCTGCTGATTCCTCAAACAGCGAGACGGTGGTTCATATCACTGCAACCGGCAAGAAATATCACCGTGCGGGCTGTCGGACTTTGAAAAAGAGTGACACAGAGGTAACGCTTGAAGAAGCAAAATCCATGGGCTTGTCTCCGTGCGGCATCTGCAATCCACCACAGTAGATGTGCATTAGCATTTGCAATCCGCCACAGTAGATGTGCATTAGCATTTGTAATCCGCCGCAGTAGATGTGCGTTAGCATCTGCAATCCACCACAGTAGATGTGCATTAGCATTTGCAATCCGCCACAGTAGATGTGCATTAGCATTTGTAATCCGCCGCAGTAGATGTGCGTTAGCATCTGCAATCCACCACAGTAGATACACATTAGCATCTGAAATTTTCCACAGTAGAAGCACATTAGCATTTGTAACCTTTCACGGCAGATGTACGTTATTTCTGCAGTTCACAAGGTTTATTGAAGTAACTTGAAAGTAACCAGGTATATGAAAATACTGTCACAGAGTAAGGGCTGCAAGTCACGGCACCGCCAGGGCGCACGCATATGCATTTGATTGAGCGGATAGCGAAGCCGCTTAGATACTGTAGGATTATGCACATGAAGCACAGAAATGACTTGCCATGGAGGGCAAGTCAAGGAGAACCGCGCCATGGAAGGCGCGTTTCGACGGTTTCGTCAAGCATAGAAGAATAAAAAGCATAATCCGTACAGTATCTTAGCGGCAAAGCGTAGCGAAAGCAAAGCATATGTGTGTGCCCTGGCGGTGCCGTGGCTTACAGTCCGTCCTGTAGCACATACAGCAAAATCCCCTGTAACCCTTGACGATTGCAAAACCGAAAAGTATAATAGAATAGCTAATGAATTCAATATTTTAATATAGATGGAGGAAACCAAATGGCACTGAGCAAAAAGCCGGTCAACGGCATGAAGGATATACTACCTGCAGAGATGGAAATCCGTGATTATGTGACAAGTGTGATCAAGGATACATACAGAAGCTTCGGATTTACACCGATAGAGACACCATGCATGGAGAATATAGCAAATCTCACAAGCAAGCAGGGCGGAGAAAATGAGAAGCTGATCTTCAAGGTAATGAAGAGAGGCGAGAAGCTGAATCTGGAGACAGCAAAGGAAGAGTCGGATGTAGTAGACTTTGGAATGCGCTATGACCTTACAGTGCCACTTTCAAGATATTATTCAAACAATGCCAACAACCTGCCATCGCCGTTTAAGGCACTTCAGATGGGCAGTGTGTGGAGAGCAGACAGACCTCAGAGAGGCCGCTACAGACAGTTTACACAGTGTGATATAGATATACTCGGAGAGCCAAGCAATCTGGCAGAGATAGAGCTGATTACAGCAACCACTACCACAATCGGCAGACTCGGCTTCGAGAACTTTGAGATAAGAATCAACGAGAGAAGAATCCTAAAGGCAATGGCTGCTTACAGTGGTTTCGCTGAGGAGGACTACGACAGCGTATTTATCACACTCGATAAGATGGACAAGATAGGAGTGGAAGGCGTTGCAAGTGAGCTTGCACAGGATGGCTACCCACAGGAAAATATTGACAAATATCTTGATTTGTTCAAGCTTTTGGAGCAGACAAGGGATGTCACTGAGGGTGTAAAAATACTTTCAGAAAAGCTCGGTGAATATTTAGACGAAGAAGTGGTTACAAATATGACAGAGATAGCTACGGCTGTTAATGCTACAAAGGGAGCAAAGTTTGAGCTCGTATTTGACCCTACACTTGTTCGTGGAATGAGCTACTACACAGGAACTATTTTTGAGATATCAATGCCTGAGCTTGGCGCAGCTTGTGGCGGTGGCGGACGATATGACAAGATGATTGGAAAGTTCACCGGAAATGATGTACCGGCCTGTGGTTTTTCAATCGGTTTTGAGAGAATTATCCTGCTTCTCATGGAGAGTGGCTTCAAGATTCCTGAGAGTCCAAAGAAGGTGGCTTATCTGGTTGAGAAGAAATATCCGGCAGACAAGCTTGTTGATGTCATGAACCAGGCAAAAGACGCAAGAGCAAACGGACAGCAGGTGCTTGTTGTGCGCATGAACAAGAACAAGAAATTCCAGAAGGAGCAGCTTATGAAAGAGGGCTACGAGGAGTTTGTTGAGTTCTTTAACAGATAGGAATCTGATAAGCAGCAGATTAGCTGTGTAGCAGCGGTACCAAACAGTTATTAGAATAAATATATAGTAGAAATATAAGGAGTATAAAATGGCAGAATCAATGCAGGGCTTACATAGAAGCCATAGATGTACAGAGGTATCAAATGCCAATATCGGTGAGAAGGTCACCGTGATGGGCTGGGTACAGAAGAGAAGAAATTTAGGAAGTCTCATTTTCGTAGATTTAAGAGACAGAAGCGGAATACTTCAGATAGTATTCGGCGAGGAAAATGTAGGTGCAGAGGGCTTTGAAAAGGCAGGCACCTTAAGAAGTGAGTTCGTCATTGCAGTTGAGGGAACTGTCCAGAAGAGAACAGCTGCTGTCAATGAGAACTTAAAGACAGGTGATATCGAGGTTATCGCTACATCAATCAGAGTGCTTTCAGAGGCACAGACACCTCCATTCCAGATTGAGGAGAATTCAAAGACCAGCGAGGACATCAGACTTAAATACCGTTATCTTGATCTTCGCCGCCCTGATATCCAGAGAAATCTCATGCTCAGAAGCAATGTGCTTCGTGTGATGCGTGACTTTATGGCAAACGAGGGCTTTTTGGAGATAGAGACACCAATCCTTTGCAAGTCTACACCGGAGGGAGCAAGAGATTATCTCGTGCCAAGCCGTATACACCACGGACATTTTTATGCGCTTCCACAGTCACCACAGCTCTTTAAGCAGCTTCTGATGGCTTCAGGCTATGACAGATATTTCCAGATTGCACGATGCTTCCGTGACGAGGATCTGCGTGCAGACAGACAGCCTGAGTTTACACAGGCAGATATGGAGCTTTCATTCGTAGATATCGATGATGTAATCGAGGTAAATGAGAGACTGTTAAAGCACCTTTTTAAAGAGGTCATAAATGTGGATGTTGAGATTCCGTTTAAGCGTATGCCTTGGCAGGAGGCTATGGACAGATTTGGTTCTGACAAGCCTGATACACGCTTTGGTATGGAGCTTTGCGATGTTTCGGAAGTGGTAAAGGACTGTGGCTTTGGAGTATTCACAGGAGCTCTTGAAAACGGTGGCTCTGTCCGCGGTATCAATGTAGAGGGACAGGCAAAGATGCCTCGTAAGAAGATTGACAAGCTTGTAGAGCACGCAAAGGGCTGTGGAGCAAAGGGACTTGCTTATCTGTGCATCAATGAGGATGGCACATACAAGTCATCATTTGCCAAGTTTATGACAGAAGCTGAGCTTGATGCACTTGTTGCAAAGATGAACGGAAAGCCGGGAGATTTACTCCTTTTCGCAGCAGACAAGAATAAAATCGTATGGAATGTACTTGGAGCGCTTCGTCTCATGCTCGGAGCTGAGCTTGGCCTGATTGATGAGAACAAGTACAATTTCCTCTGGGTAACAGAGTTCCCACTCCTTGAGTGGTCTGATGAGGAAAACAGATTTATGGCAATGCATCATCCATTCACTATGCCTATGGAGGAGGATTGGGACAAGATAGACTCAGATCCGGGCGCAGTTCGTGCAAAGGCATATGATATCGTACTCAATGGTACAGAGCTCGGTGGAGGTTCAGTGCGTATCCATCAGGATGACATCCAGGAGAAGATGTTTGAGGTGCTTGGTTTCACAAAGAAGCGTGCACATGAGCAGTTTGGATTCCTGCTTGATGCATTCTCATATGGTGTACCGCCACACGCAGGACTTGCCTTCGGTGTTGACCGTATCTGCATGCATATGCTGCATACAGACAATATCAAGGAGGTTATTGCATTCCCTAAGGTAAAGGATGCTTCGGACCTCATGTCAGAGGCACCCGGAACTGTAGATCCAAAGCAGCTTGAGGAGCTTGGAATAGCAGTGGCTGCAGAGGAAGATGAGGAATAACACTATAATATGAATTTGAAAAAAAATATTTTCAATGCGATTACCATAATACTGCTCGCCGCACTTATTGCGGGGGCAGTATTGCTTAATAACAGGATAAAAAAGCTCGAGACACAGATGTCATACACCTCAGACAACACATCGGTGATACTTTCCGATGTGCAGACCATGCAGGATGATATCAAGTCCACCCTTGAGGAGGAGGCCAGCCTCATAACAGACTGGGACATTTCCTTAAAAAGTGCAGACTTTACCGATATGACATACACAGTCTCTGTCTCGGTGGTGCCAAAGGAGTACACAGAGGATACAAAAACCAGTGTATTTTTCGGTACAAACGAGATACCGCTCGAGCTAAACGGCATCAAGTATACGGGTGAGGCCACACTTCCACTGTCTGAGGACTATGCAGGCAATGTGACATTTCTGTTTGTTGACGGAAATAAGAGAAGCACAGAGGTGCTCGATGAGTTTGAAGGTGTGACATCAGTGTTCAAAAATGTAGCATCAGGCATACTTGCCGATAAACCAACCTTTGACAATGGCAGCATAAAGCTTGGCACAGATGTAGATGTAGCGGTCATGGGAAATGATTACTTTGACTTTAACAGTGTGCAGCTCGTGGTTGCAAGCTCAGATACAGAGCTAAAGACATACGATATCCGACAGTTGTTGGCAGAAAACGGCACAGACAGTGCAGACTCTGCGGACACAGATTCAATCACATCCGCCTTAAGCCGGAAGGATGATGCCAAAAAAGATGGCTCAAAGAATAACACGGAAAATGATACCTCAGATGCCTCAAAAGAGGACGACGGTAAGCTCCATAGTCTCGAAGGCACAGTCAAAATCGAAGACTTAATCCCTGTCACAGCCGCAAGCAATATCAAAATATATGTCAAAGCAGTATCGGCACAGGGCTACACCTTCACATATGACCTGTTCGATGGTACCGTAAATCAGGACATCACAGACTTTGAAACCACAGCCGACATATCCGGCGGCGACTACACAGTAACCGACCCGGCCGGCAGCAAATACGAGCCATAAAAATGTGATATAAGTGTAATTATTTAAAATCAGTTTTTCTTGTGTTCTCAAGGCAGCTCAGAATATTTATAAACAGTATATAACTATTAAATAAGCTCATTTCGCATAAGTGAAATGAGCTTCAAATTTTAAGAAGAAAAAAGTGCCGGACAAAATTTCACTCCAGTGAAATAAGTCCGGCACTGCCAGAATGCAAGGTAGCAAAGCGCCTCGCTCGTAAACCTGAATTAGCCGGAGAGCATACAGTGTGTTCCGAAGAAAAATGTGAACTGCCGCGGAGTTCCATAAAGTAAAAAAGAAAGAAAATGTAAATAAAACCGTAATCTGCCCGGACAAATAACCGCGGCTGACTTCACATTTTTCTGAGGAATATACTGTGTGCTATGCCGGCAGCCTCACAACCTAAAAAGCGAGGCGCCCACCACACCTATCATATGATGAGCTGCACCTCACCCTTCTTTTTTGCTGAGCGGCAGCGTAAATATAAACTCAGTTCCCACACCCTCAGTGCTTATCACATTTATATTCTCACCATGCGCCTGCACGATTTCTTTAACTATAGACAGGCCAAGTCCCGTACCGCGCTTATCCTTTCCGCGGGATAAATCACTCTTGTAGAAGCGCTCCCAGATCTTTGAAAGGCTGTCCTTTGGTATACCGATACCGTGATCCTTTACTGATATAAACACCTTTTCATTTCTGATACTCGTCTCAATCTTGATACTCGAATCATTATTTGAAAACTTCACAGCGTTGTCTATCAGGTTGTAAAGAATCTGCTGGATTTTGACCATATCACCGCGCACGAAAAGCTCTTTTCCGGTAAGCAGCAGGTCAAAGCTTAAGCCCTTTTCACTGCATTTACCCTCGAAGGTAAGGATTGTCGTGCGGATCATTGTATTGATGTCAAAATCAGCAATATCCAGGTGTATGCCGTGATGACCGAACTGGTTCAGATCAATAAGACTCTTGGTGAGCTTATTAAGCCTCTCGGTTTCAAAAAGTATGATATTTAAATACTTATCCTGCATCTCAACAGGGATGGTTCCGTCCAGCATGGCTTCCACGTAGCCCTTTATCGAGGTAAGAGGGGAGCGGAAGTCGTGTGACACGTTGGAAACAAACTTGCGCTGATCCTCCTCAAGCGTATCAAGTTCCGTTGCCATGTAGTTGAGTGTGTTTGCCAGATAGCCGATTTCGTCATTGGAATGTACATCAATCTGGGCAGTGAAATCACCCTTTGCATACTTCTTTGCGGTCTTTGTGATTTTGGAGATAGGACGGTAAATAGAGCGGCTCATAATGACAAGCAGAACAAATGCAAAAGCAAAAATGAGCGCTACAGTGTAAAAGGAGATATTCATAAAACCGTTTACACCTGCAGTGATATGGCTCATTGGCTTGTGAATGACTATGTAGCCGATATTCTGGTACGAGACATTTACCGGGGAAAATACGGACAGCATCTTATGCTTGAAGGAGCCGTAAAAATCTCCAATCATATAGTTGTCGCTGCCAAAATCGGTGACATCAAAGCCATTTATCACTACAGGCTTAGAACTGTCATTTTGGGTATCAATGCCTATTGACGGATCATCTGAGTCCATGAGCAGCTCACCGTCAGGGCTGACCACCCATACCTCGGCATCCATATAGTCGGCTACGATTTTCATGTGATTCTGGAAATCGCTAAGCGACATGGATGAGCCAAAGTATTCACTGGCATAGTCACCTGCTATGATGGATGCTTCCCTGTAGAGATTGGATGCTTCCTGCTTTTCGATATAGTCTGTGGTGAGATGCTGTGTAAAGGTGCATATAATGAAAAAAGCGATGACACCGTAAATCAGGTAGCTGATTAACAGCTTAGAGTAGATGGTATGCTTCATTATTTATTTTACCTCAAACTTGTATCCGATGCCCCAGACAGTTGCGATGCGCCAGGTTGGCTTGTCCTTGATTTTCTCGCGGAGACGCTTTACATGCACGTCGACAGTGCGGGTGTCACCGACATATTCATAGCCCCATATGTTGTCCAGAAGCTGCTCCCTTGTAAACACCTGATTTGGAGATGAGGCAAGAAAATATAATAGCTCAAGCTCCTTTGGCGGCATATCAATCTGCTGTCCGTCATAAGTGACAGAGTAGTTGGACAGATTTACAATAAGCCCCGGGTACTCCACACACTTGATATCTACGGAAGCATAGGCTTCCGGCTTTGCAGGCTGGAAACGTCTGAGCACGGCCTTGACTCTTGCAACAAGCTCCTTTGAGTCAAAGGGCTTGAGTATATAGTCGTCGGCGCCAAGCTCCAGGCCTAAAACCTTGTCAAATACCTCGCCCTTTGCGGAGAGCATGATAATCGGCACATCGGACTTTGCACGTATCTCACGGCATACCTGATAGCCGTCTATGCCCGGAAGCATAAGGTCCAAAAGAAGCATGTTTGGCTTGTAGTGCTCGAACGCGATAAGAGCCTGCTCACCATCATTTACGATTTTGGTGTCATAGCATTCCTTGGTCAGATATAGAGATATAAGCTCTGCTATATTGTTGTCGTCGTCTACTATCAGTATTTTCTGTTTAACAGCCATTTCTAATCTCCTTCTTAAAAATTATTTATATTCCGTAAAAGTACATTGTCGTTATTTAAAGGTTGCGATGGTTACTCCGGCATCGCCCTCACCAAACTCACCGAGATGGTATTCCGCAATAGTTTTTGTCCTCTTAAGGAGTCCATGCACAGCCTTTCGCAGTGCACCGGTGCCTTTTCCGTGGACAATGCGCACAGATGAAAGATGAGCGATATATGCGTCGTCCAAGTATTTATCTAAGAGAGCAAGTGCCTCATCCGTAGTCTTTCCAATCAGGTTGATTTCTGATGAAACTGACAGCGATTTGCTCATCTTTATCTTGCTTCCGCTGCCGCCGTACTTCTTGGCAGGAGATACATCGTCGTTTAAGAGCACGAGGTCATTAATATTAACCAGCGAGCGCAGTATACCCATCTGCACATACAAATCGCCCTTGGCATTTGGCAGAGTGTGGACGGTTCCCTTCAGATTGAGGGAGAGCACAAGCACAGAATCACCGATGCGCAGCTTCTTAGGCGCCTTGTGATTTGCCTTGGCAGTGTTTTTCTTGATGTCTGACAGCTTCTTTTCCTTGTCATTCATCTTGTCACGAAGGGCAGAGCGCTCCTTTTCCATCTGGCTCATAGGAGCCTGCCCCTGTCCGTATTTGTTGAAATTGCGGATGGTTTTGTCGGCAAGTTCCTTTGCATCCTGCAGTATCTTGTAGGCTTCCTCATTTGCCTCGCGTAAAATCTTGTCTTTGCTCTTGTCTATGCGCTCGTTTTTCTCTTCGAGCTGTTTCTTGAGCTTTTCAATCTCGGCCTTGTAGCTGTTGATTTCAAGCTGTTCCTTTTCGATGGTTTGTCGCTGTGACTCGAGGCTTGCAATCAGATCTTCAAAATCAAGGTCGTTATCATTAATTCTGCTTTTTGCATCCTCGATGATGTTTTCGTCCAGACCAAGCTTTGATGAGATTGCAAATGCGTTACTCTTTCCAGGAATACCGATTAACAGGCGGTAGGTAGGACTTAAAGTCTCCACATTGAACTCACAGCAGGCATTTTCCACACCGTCTGTGGAAAGCGCATATACCTTCAGCTCACTGTAGTGTGTGGTGGCCATGGTGATGGCACCATACTGGTGCAGTCTGTTTAAAATTGAGATGGCAAGTGCCGCACCCTCTGTCGGGTCGGTTCCCGAGCAGAGCTCATCGAACAGGCAAAGGCTTCTGTCGTCAGCTTTTTCAAGGATTTTTACGATATTGGTCATGTGGGACGAGAAGGTACTGAGACTTTGCTCAATACTCTGCTCATCGCCTATATCCGCAAAGACATCCTCAAAGATGGCGAGCTTTGACCTGTCAGCCGCAGGAATGTGAAGACCTGCCTGACCCATGAGAGTCAAAAGTCCGACAGTCTTTAGTGAAACAGTTTTACCGCCGGTGTTTGGTCCGGTGATGATGAGCTGCTTATATTCCTCGCCGAGCCGCACATCTATAGGAACCACCTTTTTAGCATCCAAAAGCGGATGACGGCCCTTTCTGATATTGATATGCCCCTCGGTGTTGAACTCCGGTGCCACACCGTTATATGATTTAGCCAGATTTGCCTTTGCAAAAATGAAGTCAAGCTCTGAAAGAATCTCATAGTCCTGCTCCAAAGCAGCCGCATTCATGGCAACCTTGTCGCTGAGCGCTGCAAGGATTTTTTCAATCTCCTCCTGCTCCTTTATGAAAAGCTCCTTGAGCTCATTATTCAAATTGACGACAGCCATCGGCTCGATAAAAAGGGTAGAGCCGGTAGATGACTGGTCGTGCATCATGCCGGGTACATTGCCCTTAGCCTCAGCCTTTACAGGCAGACAATATCTGCCGTCGCGCATGGTCACAACTGCATCCTGCAGATATGTCCTCGTTGTGCTGTTGTTCATGAGCTTGGTGAGCTGCGCATGGATTCTGTCGTTCATGCCGCGTATGCTCTTTCTTATCTTAAAAAGCTCAGGACTTGCATCATCGGCAATCTCTTCCTCAGATAAAATGCACCTCTTAATCTCATCGCAGAGCGCAGAAACCGGTTCAATCCCTGCAAACAGACCGGAGAGTGAATCCTGCTTCTCATTGTCCATGGCGCTTCTGCCATAAGCCTTCACGCGCTTTGCAACCTCCAAAAGACTGCAGATGCGAAGAAGCTCGGTCGTATTCAGTGCACCACCGATATCAAGCCTCTTTAGGGAAGCGTGCACATTGTGTATGCCAACGAAGGACACTCCGCTGTCCTTGTACAGGCGGCTTAGTGCATCGGCAGTGGTGGTCTGCAGATGTCTGATTTCGTATAAATCGGTGATAGGCTCAAGCGAAAGACACCTTTTCTTTGTCTCATCACATGCTGCGTAGCTGCTTAGCATGGTGAGAATTTTGTTATATTCCAATGTTTTGTAAACTTTTTTATTCATTTCTATATCCTTATATTTCGGTAGTTGAATATTAAATTCATATTTACTGTATAGCTTATCATATTATAGCTGAAAATCTTCAAAAAAACCATAATAAATATGTATTAAATGATAATTACAAGATGATAACATAAAGTTTAATACATAACAAACCAGTTTGTTAAACGAGCCAAAAAGTAAGGGCTTGCGACATGTACCCGCCGGACTGCTGCACTGCTCCCAACGGTGCTACGCTGCGTGACTAAGATTCTGTATGGATTATGCATTTACTTTTTCTATACATGACGAAACCGTCGCTACTCGCCTTCCATGGCTCGATAGCTCCTTGCCCCGGCATCCATGCCGTGGCATTTCTGTGTTATGAGCATAATCCTACAGTATCTAAGCCACTGCGCTATTCGCACTGTTGGGAGCAGTGCAGCAGTCCGGTGGGTACATGCCGCAAGCCCGTACTCAAAGGCCGTACTCAAAAAATATGGTTGCAACGCAATATAATTCAGAATATAATGTAAGATAGTAACTAAAGACATCTAATCAGGGTGACAATATGGAGCAATTTATCAGAGAAAAGATAAAGGATAAACCGCTGAATAAAAAAAGACTTGCAAAAAAAGCTGGCACAGCAGCACTCTGCGGAGTTGCATTTGCAGTGGCTGCAAGCATTGTTTTTGCTATATTTCTGCCGGTTATCAACAGACAATCAAAAAAAGCTTCAGATGGAAAAAATAATAATGATGTGCAGACAGCCACACAGCAGTCAGGCATAGATGACAGCAGTGATGCATATAGTGAAAATGGTACACAAAGCACAGAGTCCGGCACTTCTTCGGAGCCGTCTTCGCAGACCTATCAGCCTACACTCGCAGATTATCAGGCAGTGCAGAACCAGCTCTACAGAGTGGGCACTTCGGCCACGAAATTTGTAGTAGGAGTCACGGGTGTGACAGATGCCACTGATATTTTCAATAATTCCTATGAGACCGAGGGTCAGGGAGTGGGAGTGATACTGAGGGACAATGGAAAGCAGCTAATCATTCTGACAGAGAAAAATGTAGTGGATAAGGCGGATAAGCTTAGTGTAACCTTTGTAAACGACATGATGGCTGATGCTGCGCTGGTCAAGTATGACAGCAATACAGGTATAGCAATCATTTCCGTGGATAAGTCACTTCTGGACGACGCCACAATAAGGGCTATAGCGGTTGCGGAGCTTGGTAATTCAAATATTGTTTCAAGAGGAGCATCTGTCATTGCGCTTGAGGCAAACTATGCCATTCTCACAGGTCTTGTAACGTCAACAACCAACGAGCTGTCGGCGCAGGACAACAATTACTCGGTGCTCACCACAGATATTGCAAGCAACAAGTTACAGAGCGGTATACTGATTAATACAGATGGTCAGGTCATAGGGCTTTCGCTGCAGGATTTCAATCCGGCGGAGGAAAACAATACGCTCACGGCTGTCAGCATAAGCGACCTGTCACCTGTCATTGAAAAGCTCGAGAGCGGCGCAGATGTGCCGTACATAGGCATCACCTGTACTACAGTTACAGAAAAAATAGCAAACAGATATAACATCCCAAAGGGTGTTTATATAAAGCAGGTTACCATGGATTCACCGGCATTTGTCTCGGGGCTTCAAAGCGGAGATGTGATAGTTGCGGTAAACAATACAGAGGTGTCGAATGTGTCCGCGTACAACACACAGCTTATGAAGCAAAAGCCTGAGGATACCTGCAATCTGAAAGTAAAGAGAAAAGGAAGCAACGGCTACACGGAGATTACCTGTCAGGTGAAAATCGGAGTGATGAATTAGCCGAAATTAGGAGGATATATGAAGTATATTTCAACTCTCCGCGAGGGAGAGAGAATCAATGAGATTTTTTTATGCAAGAGCAAGCAGACAGCCATGACCAAAAGCGGAAAGCCTTATGACAATGTTATCCTGCAGGATAAGACAGGCACGCTGGATGCCAAGATATGGGATGTGGGCTCAGTAGGCATTGAGGAATTTGATGCAATGGATTACATAGCCATAACCGGTGATATCACAAGCTTTCAGGGCAATTTGCAGTGTTCCATAAAGCGTGCGAGAAAGGTAAACGAGGGAGAATATGACCCTGCGGATTATCTGCCGGTCAGCGATAAGGATGTCGAGGTCATGTATAAGGAACTCATGGGCTTTATCGGTTCTGTAAAGAATCAGTACCTGTCACAGCTCTTACATAGCTTTTTTGACAATAAGGAGTTTGAGCGTCGTTTCAAGTTCCATTCAGCCGCAAAGAGCGTGCACCACGGCTTTGTAGGAGGTCTTTTGGAGCATACACTCGGTGTGACGAAGAACTGTGATTATTTTGCAAAAATGTATCCGGTTTTAAACCGTGACCTACTTCTTACAGCAGCTATTTTCCATGATATCGGAAAATTAAAGGAGCTTTCTACTTTCCCGGAGAATGACTATACAGACGCTGGTCAGCTCCTCGGACATATCATGATTGGTGCAGAGTGGGTAGGCGATGCGATTAAGAGCATCGACGGCTTCCCGGTAGTGCTCGCAAACGAGCTGAAGCACTGCATACTTGCCCACCACGGCGAGCTTGAGTTTGGCTCTCCGAAAAAGCCGGCACTTGTCGAGGCACTTGCACTTAGCTTTGCAGACAACATAGATGCCAAGATGGAGACCTTCAGGGAGCTGCTTGTAAATGTGCCTGAAAACGATACAAAGTGGCAGGGCTACAACAGGTTTATGGAGACAAATTTCCGCAGAACAAGTGTGTAAAAAGGCGGACAATATTAAAGATAGCTACGGTGTGATTTTTGGTGTGAAAGCTTGCGCCGGATACAAACATTATAAAGGTAATTATACATATAAATAAAGAAGAGAAAAGCATGAAAAAAAATGACATATTTGAACTTGAAATAACAGATATGGGAACAGATGGCGAGGGTATCGGACATTATGATGGCATGACCTTTTTCGTAAAGGATGCACTGATTGGTGACGTCATAACAGCCCGCGCAACAAAATTAAAGAAAAACTATGGCTACGCAAGAGTGGAAGAGATTAAGACCCCTTCCACTTTTCGCGTTGAGCCGCAATGTGAGCTGCACAAGAGGTGTGGCGGCTGCCAGATACAGGCGCTCTCCTATGAAAAGCAGCTTGAATTTAAAAATAATAAGGTGCGCAACAATCTCATGCGTATAGGTGGATTTTCCGAGGCAAAGCTGGACAGTAAAATGCAGCCGCCTGTTGGCGCAGACAATCCATACCGCTACCGCAACAAGGCACAGTTTCCGGTGGGATATGACAGGGATGGCAATATAGTGACAGGCTTTTATGCATCGCGAAGCCACAATATCATCCCGGTTGAGGACTGCAGGCTTGGGGTGCCGCAAAACAAAGAGATACTGGATATCATAAAGGAATGGATGAATGAGTGCGGCATCACACCGTATGACGAGAACACACACAAAGGGCTCGTGCGCCATGTGCTTATCAGATATGGTTTTACATCAAAGCAGATTATGGTGTGCCTTGTGATAAATGGGGACAGTCTTGAAGCAAAACGCCGAGCCGGGAATGCAGCAGATATACTGTGCGAAAGACTCTCAAAAATCGATGGAATGACTTCGATTTCCTACAATATCAACAAGGAAAACACAAATGTCATCCTTGGCAAAAAGACGGTCTGCATATGGGGAAGACCATATATTGAGGACACCATCCATCTGCTTTCTTACCCTGATTTCACACCACAGGGGACAGGCATCACATATCAGATTTCGCCACAGTCGTTCTATCAGGTAAACCCGAAGCAGACAGAAAAGCTTTACAGCACGGCACTTGCATTTGCAGGGCTAACAGGAAATGAAAATGTCTGGGATCTCTACTGTGGTATCGGTACAATATCGCTCTTTTTGTCACAGAAGGCAAAGCAGGTGTACGGAGTGGAAATAGTGCCTCAGGCAATCGAGGATGCCAAAAACAATGCGAAGCTCAATGGCATCACAAATGCACAGTTTTTCGTAGGAAAGGCTGAGGAGGTGCTGCCACAGTTTTATGAAAATGCAAAGAAAAAAGAGAATATCACTGATGATACAGCATCCACCGGACGTACAGATATGCTTCGCCCGGATGTGATAGTCGTTGACCCGCCAAGAAAGGGCTGCGATGAGAAGTGTCTGGACACAATGCTTGCGATGTCACCGGAGAGGATTGTATATGTGAGCTGTGATTCGGCAACATTGGCAAGGGATTTGAAGATACTGTGTGAAGAGAAGTATGAACTCATGAAGTGGCAGGCATTTGATCAGTTTTCTCATACGACGCACGTAGAGACGGTTGTTCTTTTGTCCCAACAAAAACCAGATGACACGATAGAGATCGACT